>Ga0180431_10005759_pt1 | contig 14991 bp, 22 predicted proteins | sample SS_ome_11_FD_132459 | JGI IMG/M metagenome (GOLD analysis project Ga0180431, IMG submission 132459) | Hypersaline lake sediment archaeal communities from the Salton Sea, California, USA - SS_1_MS_1 metaG | ecosystem: Environmental > Aquatic > Non-marine Saline and Alkaline > Hypersaline >... | reverse complement strand
GTGACATGCTATGGGAGACCCTATGTCCCTTAACACCTTGTGTTTGTCACCGGTATCTATTCTTATATTTTGAATTTTACAGGATATTGGCAATGTAGCACCGGAAACTTCGCCACCACCATAAGTGTCTTCAATCCAGTACCATGCTTTTCCCTGAAAGGGTTTTCCTATTTCGTCTAAGGTCATTATAATCCTCCGTTATTTAACATAAATCGTAATACAGGCAGTAAAGTGTAGCTATATAATGAAATACAACTCTTCTGCCGTCTCTTTCCTCTTCAAGACCATCATCTTCTATATTCATAAAAGTTATTCCTTCAGTAGTACTTTGGTTAGTTCTAGTAATGTCGTGAAGTTTATCTTTTATCTTTTTTGCAAATGACGTCCTGTCAATATTATCCGTATCTGTAAAATAGATGTGGATTAATATTAAACTTGTTATTTTTCTTGTTGCAGCACCTACATCATGAGGTTCATAGTAGGTTCCGCCCGGCGGTATTTCCATCTCTACAAATGGCAATTCTGGCAAGTCTTCCGATTTGACCTCTTCACTTAAGTATATCGGAATGTATACAGTGTCACCTTTGTTGTCTTCTATGGTAAAACAGTATTCATTCTCACCGTCATAGTTTGCGTCCCACTCAATACCGTGGGCCTCTCTATATGCTTTGCGTGGGTCAAAAGATGTATATGCCATTTATTCACCAGGTAACATTCCAGCTCCTATGTCTGGTCTTTTTATTCTATCCATTATATTTTTGTAAGCCTTCATCATACGGTCTCTGTCATCGAGTATCACAGTCTTATTAGAATGCAGGTCTGCCATAGTAGCCTTGTCAAGTTCTTTAAACCTGACTATACACTCATGAGCCGCCAAAAACGCAACGGCATTTTTAAACAGTCCTTTGTCAAATGTGGTCCATTCGCTTTTATATTTTATATGCACCCATTCTGCGCTACTAGGAACCGCTGTGCCATCTAGCTGCGTTATGGTTATGTTTCCGCAGTAAGGCTCGTTTACTGTTATTTTAAGTTTATGGCAATCTCCGTTTTCGTCTTTGAAGTAGCCTGTAACGTCGCTTCCACAAGATGTTTCACCCCATCCGGTTACTTCACCATCTCCGTTTCCGTCGGCTATTGGAGAATGCTTAGTTTCGAATTCTGTATTTGTACCGTTAAACCATTCACCAGTATCTGGGTTGCAGTTTGGAGTTTCATTCTGCCAGTCTTCATAAACTTCATCTAGTACTTTTAGATAACTTTCCCAAATTATTCCGGCTATGTCGTGGTCAGTTATCGATTTTTTTGAAGTGATACCAGAATATCTTCTAACATCATAAATTATATTCCATGGTAGTATATAGAATTTATCTTTGTATATTGTATTTATACTTGGAGATGATGCTTCGACAGCTATGTTATATTGCCCAAACATCGCGTTATCTGGCAAGTCTATAATATAATGGTATTCACCTGTTGCGTCTTTTACAAAGTCAGAAGCTTCAAGAAACGTATGCCCACACTCATTTGTTATAGTAAGTGAAACTGTACTAGGGTCTACATTAGTATTTCCGGCAACGTTCTTTATTTTTATTGCATAATAATTGTCTTCACCACGCTCGTATATGGCATTTTCGTATACAGTAGTTATATTATAATATGACCCCATGAGTTCACCTAAACATGTTTCCAATCTTTCTTTTGATATTTCCATTCATATAGCATCAAGGCAGACAAGTAAACTTTGAATAACTTTTGAAGTTCTTTGTAAGTCATTTCTTTTACTTTTATCTTTCCGTCTCGTATTCTTGCTATAAATACACCATCAACTTCTATTCCGGTAAGCTCTTTAAACGCCATCGCATAAGCAGCTAGTTGCAGCCAATACGAAGGGTAAAAGCTTCTTGCTGTTTTCCAGTCTCCTATTACGAAGGCTTCTTTTTTGAACTTTGCCTTGTGCCCTCTTACCAAGAACTTTTCAGGACTGGTGTATTTTCCTATGTAATCAGCAGTTCCAGCATAGCCATACTCATTACTCCAAAGTCTCTGTTCAAGAGCCTCTGGTTTGAGCTTTGCTATTTTATTGAACTCAAAAAACCGGCACATGCCCTCTCTTATCTCAAGCTCGTAACTACCTAAATTAACGTCCTTTCCGCTTAGCGTCATCTCTATTAGCTTGTGTACGTGAGAGCCTATTGCTTGCCGCGTTTCTAGTATTTTGTTTGCGGCTTTTTCGCCTTTTCTTTTTGCCCAATTAAATAATTCCGGTTTAGCTATTATACCCAGTGTTGTTGTAACTCTGTTGTAACTTTTTCCACTTAGCCTGTATTCTTTTGATGTAGACTCAAAGTCACCAGGAACTACTATTTGCCACTTACCTTTGCTCACAATTACTCCTCGTAGAGCTCTAGATAGCGGTCTTGATTTTTCTTTATTTCCTCTTTCATGTTGCTGTCCCAAGGCCAGACAACTATTTGAGAGTTGGTCCTTGTATCCAGATACTTCTTAATTATTTTCATACTTTCGGATTAAAAAATAAAAAGATGAGGATAAAATCCTCACGACTATGGGTTTACGATATGACCGATTGCGTCAGTATCGAGTTCGCCGACAGCGAAAAATGCCCACTGGTCAATTCTGTAAGAGTTACAGTTACTCTGGAAGAACTTGTAGGTCTTTGGTCTTTCGCCAAATACAGCACCAACTGCTCTTCGTGAGTCAATTATGATTGCAACTTCTTGTCCAGAAGTGGTGCAACAACTGTTTGCTCCGCAGTATTCTATGACCTTTAAGCCGCTTATCTTTTTTAGTCGCCCATCTTCGCCGAAAGAAACATCTCCCATCCAAGGCATTGGAGTTGGAGTTTGCATTCTCTTGAAGATTGCAGCCACGCTAGGTGATATGATTATGTAGTCAGGTTCGTATGGACCAGCTAAACCGTTGCCCTCTCTCATATTGGCAACTACATTGTGTACACCGTTGTACAATTCAACTAGCGAAGTGTCAGTGCAACAAGAGCCGCTGATTGAAGGAGTGCAGTTTAAAGCGCTGCTTAGTGTTTCTGTGGTTCCAGGGGTTGCGGTTTCTAATTCACTGTAGATTTGAGCGTCAAACCATCTTGCCCATGAGTCAGACATTGATTTAAGGTAGCTGTCCATTAGGATGCCGCCTACGTCCCATATATCTTTCTCGCAGATGATTGCTTCTAAGTTATACTGTTGTAGCGTAAGTGAATAGGTTGAAAACGATATGCTTGCACAAGATGCACATTCACATGCGTTTAATGCAGATGGGTCACCGAAAGCGCCATAGGCTCTTATCTGTACACCAAGTCCGTCACCAGGGTTTATAGCTAATCCTTTTACACAGATTTTGAAAAGGTCAGCTTTACAAACAAAGGTTTCCCAGACAATCTTGCTGTAGACGTCTTCTGGACTCCAAGCACCAACTTCATCGTCACAACCGTCATCGGAGTTAGTATTGGTAAACAGCCTGTCTAGTGAAGCTTCTTTCCAGCCACCTTCCCAGATTTGATAGCGTTCTTTCTTTGTTTCAGCGAGAACGTTTTCGTAACCTGATTTGGTCTCTATTGTTTTATGTCTGTCTAAGTAGCCTTTGTAAAAGTTAAGCATTGGTTGGTCTTCAGCAGAGTTAGTGTTTTCTGGTTTGTTAACATCGATTTTGGCCACCGGTTTAAACTCTGGGTGTTCTTTGTAGATGTTATCCAGTGCTTCCTGTTTTAAGAGTTTCATCTGCTCTTCTTTTGCAGTTTGTTTCTCTTGCTCTTTTTGGAGCTTCAATTCTTGCTCCTTTTTCTTAAGGTCGCGTATTTTGAGTTCTTTGTCCAAGTTCTCTTCATAAGCTTCTAGCTCCTCTTTGGACATTTCCTCAATAGGTTTGTTCGTCATTATAATCCTCCATAAAATATATTTATTTGTTCAATTTTTTTTCTTTTGCTTTAATCCTCTCGATTTGTTCTTTAAAGTCATTTTCTAAATTTTCTTGACAATCGCATATTTCAGCGTTTTTTATGCCACAGCCATCTTTGTCGTTGCATCGTCCTCTGAAAACTGTAGATACGCACACTGGTTGAACTCCTTCAAGAATAGGAACCATGTCGTCTTCGTTGTAGCCCTCTGTTTTCCAGTCTACACTGCTAGGCAGTTCAGACGCTTTAACTAGTTTTCTTTTAGCGTAGTATGTAACAGATACATTTGGAATAAGCCCAGCTTTTTCGCAAAGATTAACAAAACCTTTCCAAGCTTTGTAATACTGTGTGCTTTCCTCGCCAACAATTTCCATAGTTACTTCTTTTGTTTCTTTATTTAATTTTACATTTTTATGGAAACCTACAAAGTAAGTTATGTCTTGCTGCATAAGGAAAAATCCGGTTGATGTACCCATGTGGTTTATATCATGTAGTGTATTTTCCCAGTTTTTGTAGCATTTTTCCAGTTCCTCGAATGACAAATACCCGCCATTCATAAACCGGTCTCCAATAACCGCAACCATTTTAGTCGACTCAGGCTGTTCTTGGTTTTCTTTTTCCTGATTTTCCGAGTTAGTCTCTTCTTGCATATTCTCTTTTGGTTTTTCGAAAATCATCACTGCATCATCGGTAAAGATTTCATACTCAGAATTTTGACTTTTTCTATTCCATATAGAATAACATACCGCAGATACTTTATCTTGTTTCCAAGATGGGTGTTCTTTTTTCACGTATGGTATGCACCTAGATATGAAATCCTGCTTTGACTCACCTGGTTTTGGAGTAGGATTTTCAATTAAGGTCATATTATCATTTCCGTTTCAAAAGCTCAGCGGCACGTTGCTGTTGTATTTTTTTTACAAATATGCTCTCTTCTGGGCTTTTATAATTTCTTGGTAATTTGCCATCTTTCACTAATTTTTTAGTTTTCTGTTTTGAGTCATGCCAAACATTTGGGGTCCAGTCTTCTGGGTCTTTTACGTATGGTTTAATTAAAGGTTTAAGCTTGTCTGCGTCTTTTAATATTTCATATAATGTGTAAAATACCGCATCTCTGTAAGCCGTATCTTTCACCGCTATCCAAAGTATCAATTGACCATAGCGTCTTAGCATCCATCTTTGCCATCTGGGTTTTATCTTTTTTGCAGTGTTCAATAGCCGAAGATTTAAGTATCTTACCATTTTGTTGGGGTGTATTTCTAGATTTTCCTCAACGACCTTTTCCTCTAGCTTTAAGTGTTTTAATCCGGTCTTAAGCACAAAATTCAGTATCTTTTTTGAGTGCTCACCAAATCCAATATCAGCCATTATATCACTTTTTTGACTGTTTCTTTTTTCTGGCTACATTGCGTTTTACTGCTTCTTTTTGTGCTTTATGGAACTCTTCTTTTTTTGACTCGCTTTCAAGCAACTCTTTAAAGTCAGCTTCAAATAGAGTCTCTTCGTCTTTTTTAGCAACGTCTCTTAGTGGTACAATCTGTTTAGCCTTTGCCTCTTTAAATCTGCTAGCCAAGAATTCCCTGTTTCTAACGCCAGACTCTATAAATTGCTCTTGTCTAAGTTCTATCTGTCCTTGTAACCCTTTTACCATACTTGTATATGTTGTTATCTGGTCGTCTATTAGTTTTAACACTTTTTTCTTGTCATCTTCCATATAGGACATGACTTTGGGAATTATTGTCATTATTACAGGTAACTTTATTTCTCCGGTCTGTATTTTTTTACGGTCAGCCTGCAATCTTTTTATAACGTAATCATACTGGTCTCTTTGTTTAAGTAGGGCAGCGTATGCGTTTGAAGAGTTTACCAGTTCTTGAAAAAACTGGCCTTCTGTCTGAGACAACGGTGCTTTTATTTGTTTTTTGACTTCTTGTTTTACGTCTTTCTTTACAGTTTTTTTATGTGCCATTTTATGCCTCTTATTTATATTTCTTTAAGATTTTATCACGGAATATCTTATCCAATTCCTGCATAGTTCTCCATACGGCCCATGCCATAAACGGTAGAAATGCAGTTTTACCACTGCTACTTTTTATCACCCTAGGCGATGATGCAGTTCCTATTTTTATATACCTTGTACCATATTCAAGGAATACCGGGTAAGGTTCTCCTTTTGCGTTTACTGTGTCACATACCACTGTAAACGACTTCTTTGAGCGCCCTTTTGATTTAATCCCGCGCACTAAAGCGCCAGATTTTCTAGGTGCTCTATATTTCGCTCTGTTTATTACCTTCTTTTGAACTTCCTTTTCAAACTCCCCGTTATCAATGTCCCTAATAACTTGTTTGTTTATATCTATTATTCTCTTCAAGCCGCTAGTCCGAACTTTTATTGTTATCATCTTGCTCCTTTAGTATTTTTTCACCGAGCTCTTTTTCTTTAAATGCCTGAAGTTTTCTCTTTTTAATCATGGCAAGTTCTACAGCGTCTAATTGCTCTTTGTAGGCGTTGTTTTCATCTTCGTCGTCTTTGTCATCGCTGTCTTTGACTTTTTCGTTTGGTGGAGTAACCTGCGGCTTTGGAATATCTTTTGGGACATTCTCAGCCTCGAGTTCTATTTGTCCGTCGTTAAATATTCGTCTGGCTTCAACTTGGTTTATAAATCCGCCTGCTCCTCGTTGCCCATTCATTGCTAATGTTGCAGCTTCTACTCTTTTGTGCATTATCTCTGCTTCTGCAAGTTCATCAATATATATTGGGTTCCAGACAAGGTCGTATTTCCATGCTCTGCCGTGGGCTTTTAACAGCTTCACATAAAATCTTTCTATCAGCGGAGTAAGCACGAAGTCTTGGTCATCTTTTACGTCTTTTACGTAATCTCCCATTCCTACTTCTGCGCCGGTTACCTTGCCTACTTGAATACCTGTAAGAACGTGCATTGGCATCATAAATCCGCCTGCAATCTTAAGCACCATGTAATCATAGAAAGGCTTTGGGTCTATGGCTTTCGGGTCTACCGCAGTTATATCAGTTCTTTCATCGTGAATAAACGCTCCGGGATGAAGTTTGCATATCTTTTCCCAAAATTTTCGCCTGTTTTCGTTCAGTCCCTCTTCTTTAATGTCATAATTGCCGTGCGCAAACCATGATAATATTTCACCGCACGCAATATCTATATTTACAGTAGACTTTATTACATTTCTTAATAGATTTACTTTAGACCTACCTAGGCGTTTTCCAGGTTGCGGGTCATTAGGAATGTGTAATATCCGGTCTGGGTGTATAAAATAATCATCCCCGGTTTCATTGTCTTGATAATGAAAGTGCAACACCTTCCTCTTTTTGTAATACTCATTGTAATATTCCAGACCGGTAATTTTCGAGCTATCAAGGACCGCCACTTCCCAAGGAACCGCGTTCTCTGCCGGCGCGTCTTCTATTTTAACCACGTCATCTTTGTCGAACGTTATTAGCAAATATCCGTTACCGCTAACGAACGAAGCCTCTCTGGCTTGTTCAATCTTAGCCTTGAACTGTGTCCTCTTTTCAAAATTTCGTAATATCTCGACGTCTACAGATACTGGTTTACTTTTCCTATCGTAAGTTTCTAGTAAAAACCAAGACCTTATAGAGTCTCTAGATTTTTTTCTTGCGGCCTTCATAAACAATGGAAGCTGCTCAGCTGTACTTTGGCACTTCGCCACACTCAACTGTTTTGTACCTATTCTACCCTGTACATTTTCAGGCGGAGCGTTAGGCGGGTATTGAATATTTAATTCTTTTCTGCCCTTTTTTAGGTCATCTTTCGTGGGAGCGATGTAATTCTTATAAAAACTTTTAGCCATATCGCCTAGTGTTTTCATTTTTAATCTCCAAAATCCCATATAGCCCTTTTCACATAGCCGACGACAGCCTTACCACGAAACGCCCTATATGGAGTTAGTCCATATTTCAATGCGTCCATAGTATGGTCATCTAGCTTGGCTGGAACTTCTACTGCGTTTTCACCTGTCTTATCTTTTTTATATTGATAGGCTTTAAACTCTCTTATAGTATTGGTACAATGCCGGTCTATGTGTAGGTGCCCTTTTTTCAAGATTGATTTTATTTTACCTATTCCCGCATTTACGTCTCTTTCGCCCTTTTCACAAGGTATAGACAAATCAGCAGCCTGAAATATTAAGTCAGGATTTGACGGGTCAAAGTATACTTTTCGGTAATGATGCTTCTTAAATCTTTTCGCCACTTCTGAAACTACATAGTGCGTAGGTTTTTCTTTTTGATAATATTCATTTAATATAAATACATCTTTTCCTTTTATACCAATTGACAATATTACACTAGGATTTCTAAACCCCCAATCAACCCCAGCTGTGGTATAGTCAAAGTGTTTTAAATCTCTATAATCCCCTACGTGCTTGTTTTCGTTGAATTCTTTGTATACTTGCCCTGCGAAAGACTCCCAAGTTCCGTCTAAGAAGCGCCTTATCCAGTCTTCGTCGCCGCTGCCCTTGAGTTCCTCGATATACCTTTCATATCTCGGTAACATCACATTGTCGTAGGTGGTAGTCTGTACAGTATAGTAATCGGGATTTTTCATCTCAAAGAATCTCTTGTAAATCCAGTGAGACTGACTCCCAGGGTTTGTGGTTAACAGTATAAATGGGTTTTTTGATTTAAGATTTCCGGTTCCAGATATTCTGTTAATCCCCTGAAGGAACACGCTCTCGTCAATATCTATCGGCTCATCGAAACCTATAAAGTCAAGCGTGAGACCTCTTATTTTCATTTCATCTTCACAAGACTTAAACATTATACTAGAGCCATTCCAAAATATAGCTTTCATATCTCCTTTACTATATTTTATTCTAGCAAGCATTATTGGTATGTTTGCTTTGTCAAGCGCATCTTGATACAGTTTAAGCTCTTGTTGAAATACTTTAAATACTACATCAGTAAGCTGCGGGGTCGTCAGAGACCCTAACATACCAACTACTCCCGGATTATTAATACATACTCTTATCGCTACATTAGCCAACAACAGGGTCTTTCCGGCTCTCACCGCCCCAGAGTAAAGTACATACCTGTGTTTTTTTATAGCCTCTAGGACTTCGAGTTGCTCTGGTAAAAACTTTCTGTCAAGGCTTAAAACTTTAGTGATAAGTTTGTTTGTATGCCCACCCGTCTCCCGAGTCGTCTAACTCAACTCCATTTTATTTATTATCATAAATATAAGTCGAAGTTTAAACAACATATATATAAAGCTTTCTGCCAAAACGCTACTTTTTTTGGTAGATATATATATTTATATATACACTTTCCTTTTTTTCTCCTAGCGTTGTATTTTTCATATACGAGAATTTTCACTGACGCTTTTTGTAAAAACGCATAAAATACGGTAGTAAAACTCGCGTTTTAAAAATGCAACGCTACATATAGAGCTCATTTTTGGGCCTAGTTGAAAAAACTGAACGTAGAAGGAAAGCTTTATATAGGACGGATGACAATATAAATATAGTGAAAAATTATGACCGCTGCGCAAGATAAACGGTGGCGAGCGGAGCTAAAAATCATCCAAGAGATAGGCAAGGTTCCTTCTTGTCGTGAGATGCAGCAGCTCCTTAAAGAGAAGTACGGTATAAAGGCCAACCATAATACTATAAATGAAGATTTAAAGAAAGACCTTGAAGCCCTGACGCCGGAAGAGTATGAAAACCAGAAGGGTGGAATTCTCAAAATGCTCGAGACCGAAATAGACATTGCTCATAATATAGCTACCACAGATGATAATAATGAATTAAAGTTAAAAGCAATGAATACCGTTTCTAAGCTGTCTAAGACAAAGGCAGACATTCTTGTTAAATTTAGAAGGGCCCACGCTCAACTTGCCAAAGATGAACAGACTACTATAAATGTTATTATAGGCAAGCCAGAGCAAGTTGACCTTGACAAACATGAAAAATTAAAGAAGGACTCGAATGACCAAAATACTGAAAAGGATTAAAGGGTATCTCCCGGTAAGTAGACGGGAACACCTAGAAGCCATTAAGAATATCAAAATTATATTAGATGGGTTTCAAGTGGCCGAGACACAGCACAGCAGGATTGAGCAGAAGCTTATAACTGATATGCTATCACTAAAGCAAGTGAAAACTACTAAAAGAAAGCAGGCAAAAGGTAAAAAAGATGAGGACGTTGCATTTGCATGAGACCAAATATACATACGATGTTAAAGAAAGAGCTGTTAGAGTACATGGGCGGCCGGTGTCGTCATGGACATACCTATGCTGAACACCCGGCGTGTTGGTGGAAAGAAAAGAACAAAAAGCCAAAAGTTGGGTATCTTGATATAGAGACTAGTAACCTAGATGCTAACTATGGTATTATAATAACCTATTGCATACTTGACGACGAGACAAACGAAATTGTTGAAGGGGCCATTAACATAAATGACGTTAGAAGCGGCCTGTTTGACAAAAACCTGTGCAAAAAATTAATAAAGGACCTTAATAAATTTGATGTCATAAAGGGTTATTGGTCAACCGGCTTTGATATACCTTATATGAGGGCAAGGTGCCTCAAGTGGGGTTTAGAGTTCCCTGTGTATAAGACACTTCAACATAAAGACATATATTATATGGTAAAAAGATTGCTAAAGCTAAATAGGAATTCGTTAGAGGTAGCAACTAAGTTCCTTGGTATATCAGGAAAGAACCACGTTCACGGCGACCAATGGATGGAGGCGCTGCTTTGTGATGATGAAAAACAGAAAAAGGCTATGCAGTATATACTTGACCACAACAGGCGAGATGTAAGAATAACTAAAAAATTAGACCAAAAACTGCAAGAATACGATAGAGGTCTTACGAAATCAATCTAAAGTGACCAGCATGATTTGTCTACGGTGCAACAGAGTAATCAAAAGAAGGAGCAATTGCCAAAAGTACTGCAAGGATTGCGCTGAGATAGTAGCTAAACAAAAAAGAAGAGAGGCTTCAATGGAAAGAAAAGAGGCAGAAGGGTTTTTAGAGGCCCATCCTGTGAGAAACCCCGACGGCAGCATAAATGTCGAGGCAGAGCTAGCGGCTATAAAAAGAGAGAAAAAGCGACTGGGCTTGATAAAATGAAGTTGCCGGAACAATTGCATCATAAAGATTTTAGATTTATAAAGGTGGCCGGTGGTTCAAAGATGGCCATCGAAAAGAACTGGGCCACTGATGGTAATTATGCCTATAATGACCCAGAATTTGTAGAGTACCTGAGCAGCGCAAAAAATTATGGCGTACTCTGTGGAAGGGGAAACCTCGCCATTATCGATTGTGACACAAAAGAGCTAGCTGAAAAAGTGGCTCTAGAGTTGCCTCCTACATTTAAGGTTAAGACGGGGTCCGGTAACTATCACTTTTATTACATAGTAAAAGACCTTGACAAGAAAATAGTGTTTATTGACAAAAATGACAAACACCATGGCGAGTTGCAATGGACAGGGTTTCAGTGTGTAGGTCCCGGAAGTCTTCATAAGTCTGGAACCAAGTATAAACCGGTGTCTGATAAGGATATCGAGGAAATAACTAAAGATGACATAATGACTGCTCTCTATGACTTTATACCAAAAAAAGAAAAAGAGAGAACTTTCAAGTCAAATACAGTAGGCGCTGGGTTAAACTGGAAAATGGATAAGCTTGTACCAGTAATAAATGACCTGTTACAAAAAATGAAAGAAGAGCCGCTCCGTGAAAACAGGGATGGTGAACTTTGCGGTTGTCATCCGGTGCATGGTAGCACTGGCAAGCAGAATTTTCATGTAAACCTTGAAAAAGGTACGTGGCACTGCAAACGTCATAATGTTGGCGGTGACGCTATTGACCTTATTGCTATCTTACATAATATAATTCCTTGTGAGAAGTGCACACCAAACCATTTTAAGAAAAATCCCAAAGATTTTATAGATGCCAAAAATATAGGCGTTAAAACTTATGGGTATAAAGATAATAGGCCAATGGTACAGATATTTAAGGCCTCTGGAAAGAAAGGAGACCTGATGGTTGCTAATATTGTAAGCTACTTGGCAAGTCAGGTTACATTTATTACAGTGAGAGACACTACAGGTAGAAATCCACATACTTATGTTTACAAAGATGGGTATTACCGGTTAAATGGGGAAGATTTGCTTATACTAGAGCTAAAAAGACTGTTTAATCTTAGTGGAGTTCAGTGGCGAGAACACTATAAAAATGAAATACTCGGCTATCTGAGAACAGAGAATATAGTTGAGAGAGACGAGATAACTCCTCCAAAATATCTTATAAATCTAAATAATGGTATATATAGTGTAAAAACTGGAGAGCTAATAAGACACTCACCGGACTATTATTTTTTATATAAAATACCATGGAATTACAATAAAGACGCAAAATGCCCAAAGATAATGCAGTATTTCAGCGAAACACTCAAAAAAAGGTACGTAGATTTTAGTCAAGAGCTATTTGGCTATTGTTTATACTATGATTACAATAGAGCTGGCCTGTTTTATCTATATGGTACTGGCGGAAACGGAAAAGGTATATGGCAGGGACTCCTAGAGGCAATGTTAGGTAAAAATAACGTTTCTAACAAGACTATAACTGCACTTTCTACAACTAGGTTTGCTTCTGCGCTGCTTTATGGTAAATTATTAAACAGTTGTGGTGAAATTTCGTCAAGACAGCTTAAGGAGTCAGATTTGTTAAAGGCATTGAGTGCTGGAGATACTGTACAGGCTGAGTTTAAGGGAAAAGACGGTTTTGACTTCAAGAATGTGGCTAAACTTGTTACGGCATGCAATAAAGTTCCGTACTGTACCGATATGTCTGAAGGATGGTATCAAAGGCAATTTATAATACCTTTTTTAAAGAAATTCAGGGACTCAGCGAAGGAAGACCCAGAGTTACTAGATAAGCTTATAGACCCACAAGAAATGGAAGGCCTGTTGCTTTGGGCCATAAATGGTTTAAAGAGATTTATAAAAAATAAATATAAGTTTACATATCCAAAGGATAAAAAAGACAGATACTTGATGTACCAACAGAACACCAGATATTTCATAGATAAATATTATATAAAAACAAATGACTGGAACGATTGGCTATTTGTTGATGATATATATGAAAAATACAAAGAATGGTGCAAAGAAAATGACGTACCTGTTGACAGTAAAAATGCGCTGGCTCGGGAAATGACATACTTGAAAATAACAGATGATAAAATTGCTGAGGGGCGCGAATACCGCTACATAAGAAGATATATAAAATCAGCGGAGGTGAAATAATGGGAAAATGTTCAAAATGTGGAAACAAAATTGAATACAATAGGTTTAAAATATACAAAGACAAGAAATACTGCCTTAAGTGCTCCGCGGCAGTAAAGCTGAAAAGAAAAAGGCGAAAAAAGGCAAAGGAACTAGTTGAGCCTGCAGAAAAAGCCAAAGAGGCCATGAAAGAGCAAGGTTTAGATTACAATCCTTTCAATGAAACTATAAAAGAAGATGAAGTGAATGAGTGACGATTTTAAATGCCGTGAGTGTGGTGCGCCTATAATCATATACCAAAAGTACTGGAAACACAAAGACGGCACTATACTGTGTACAGGCTGCTTTGATAAACTCTTGAAAGAGGGAAAGATAAAATGAAAAACTTACAAGACCTAAAACTAAGTAAAAAATCAAAGAAAATAGTGGAAGACTGGTTACTTGAATGGTTGGAGTTATTTAGAAAGAACTCTGATAACCGGCCATATTGGGTATACCGCCTAGACTTTGAAAACAGTGATTTTTTCTTTTTTACGGGTTGTCAAGATATTTTATCTAAAGACCCAGAGGCCCGGGCAGTTGAAAATAACAAACAGATAAGAATAAGAAAAAGAAATGTCTTCCATCAATTGTTGATAAAGACTTTGCTAGGACAACATATTCCTATATGTAAAATAAAGTGCAATCACTGTGGATTTGAACCATGTGAAATAAATGGCCTAGATGATTTAGGCGGGCATTGGGTATACTGTCCAAAGTGTAAAAAAACTGACATTCATGTATTTCCTAGTTCTTATGATACTTGCATGTTAGAAATAAAAAATAAAGTGAAGAGGTTACAAAATGAGGCAAATAAGCTTAGAGTACTTAGAAGTGTTGAACACGACTGAACAGGTAATGGTTTTCATAACCAAGTTCAACAGAAAAGACTATGGCACAGCGGTTGTCGTAAATACTGCTCTTAATGTAAAGCAGCAAGATGAGGCCATAGCTGCGGCAGTCATGAGACTGGTCAACATAAACCGCGAGAATGCAAAAGAGGCTGAAGAGGTATGACACCAGAACATAACTTAGAGTATAAGTGTAGTTTGTGTCCTATGGACTCATGCTACAAAAAATCAAAAAATAAGGCATGCTGTGCACTGATGAAAAATGCCCTGACAACCGGATATTCCTGGGCTAGGCAGCTAGAGGTCGATAAAGATGGCGATATATACATCTGGACCTACGCTACAGACGAGACCCCGTATAAGAAACAGAAGGTCAAGATAATGTACTGTCCATTCTGTGGAAAAAGGGTGAACTGATGAAAGGAGTTCCAAAGAAAGACGGCTCGGGCGGTGGAAGGAGAAAAAACAGAGGCCGCGGTGGCTGTGCCAAAACAAGAAGCAAGGGACGTGGAAAACAATGAAATACCTGGGTGCTACGTATCTTGTATTTAAAGTACCTGCCCTTTTAAATAAAAGGCAACAGTACAATCTTATATATTTGGAAGAGTACATGTTTACAGCAACCGGTGAACTAGTAAGAGTAAGCACCGTAGATTACTATTCAACAATTTACATAGTTGACGGTGACAAGGTGGACTGAACATGGGATGCGGATGCGGAAAGGCCTTTGCAAAAAAGAAACTGGTCACATGTTGTGTGTGCTTCAAGAAGTTTGGCCACAACGACCTAAGGCGCTGGGGAAACAAGGCAATATGCGCAAAGTGCCTTAATGCTAGGAGGGCTAAGAAATGATGCGCTTGGTGACCATGTGGCAATACTATCACTT
>Ga0180431_10005757_pt1 | contig 14996 bp, 17 predicted proteins | sample SS_ome_11_FD_132459 | JGI IMG/M metagenome (GOLD analysis project Ga0180431, IMG submission 132459) | Hypersaline lake sediment archaeal communities from the Salton Sea, California, USA - SS_1_MS_1 metaG | ecosystem: Environmental > Aquatic > Non-marine Saline and Alkaline > Hypersaline >... | reverse complement strand
GAGAACCCATCCGGTTGCTTGATTCATCGTATTCAACCCGTGATTGACCATGTTGAAGTGAGAACGCTGCCGGGGACCACAAGTTGGTCATGCATGGCCCACGTCCGTTGTCGCGTTGGATGAGTGTTCATCCGAGCTGTCGAGGCCGTCTTCCTCGTGAGATGGCTTTCGACTCGCCACGTCAGACGCACGGCACATTTGAGCGTGTCGTCGCAAGGCCCGTGGCCAGGCTCGCGACCCCGGCAGGTTCCCCGCGAACACGACGATCCCTCGAGGCAATAGGCCACGCCCGACCTACCGCTACGATCTGTCGCTCGGCGGTTTGATCCGCCAAACGCCGACCGATACGCGTTCGATCCGTGGGTGCTTTTGAACCTGCTGCCGGACCTTGGCCTTCCAATGGGTCGAAAGCCAACTCGGGTTAGACTTCTGTTCGATCGCGACGTACAGGGCCTGGAGGTTGGCCTTTCCGCCGATATCAAGCAGGGTTTCGTACACGAGCTGGCCCCATGGAGGGCGCGGCCCAGCGGGGTTCGGCACCGTGGAGGTGTTGTCGTCTTGTTGCATAGCGTTGAGTCAGAGCCTGACCTTGGCAGCCATGCGACGAGCACCTCGAACGTGCCATCCGCCTCTTGAACCGGGGTGTTCACATAGGGTTCATGCGACGAGCCGCGCTGCCGTTACATCCACCGCGTTCGGATGTACCTCGCAAGTTGACTCGGCGTCGCCCGGTCTTACCTTGCCTGCCATGGCGAAACTTGATCACGATGAAGTCCTCGAAGATCTTGCCGATGAACTAGCCGAGGGGCTGGCGGAGGGCGAGCGGATCTGCACAAACCCAGGACCTGAGCACAACTGCGGTATCAAGGGTCTCTATCCGGACTTAATCGTAGCTCGTAAGAAAAAGGCTCTACGCATCTACGAGGTCGAGACGGAAGACTCCATGAACGATGTTGCGCAGTGGGAGAACTATGCCGCGTTGGGCGTCCCATTCACGCTGATCATTCCGGCAGAGAAGCTTGACGTGGCTGAGGGCTTGCTCGACGAACACGGTATCGAGGCGGACATCATGACGTACGAACTCGACGATGATGGCGACATCGTCTTTGAGTAGGTGGATGACGATTCATAAGTCGAATGCGTTCTCACAAACCGCGAATCTGCCCCACGGTTTGCCATGCACCGTTGATCTCGGTCAGCCGCGTGTTGGCTAGCTCGCGGATTTCCGGCGCGGCCCGCGCAACAAGATCGGGGTGGTACTCTGAGACGAGGTGTCGATAAGCCTGGACCAGTTCCTCATCCCCGACGGACGGATCCACGCCAAGTACCGCCCATGGGTCCACCTTCGCCTGGGCATTCGAAGGAGCCGATGTCGATGCACGTTCGCCAAGAACCTTTTCGAACTCGAGGATGACGGCGGTAGCTTGCTCCCTTTGCTTCTTGTCCTCGATGGCTTTCATGCCAGCATTGGAGTCGAACAGCAGAGCCGGGATGAGTTGAACGCCGAGTTCTGCCAAGACTTGTTCGCCCTCGTTTGGGCGTTCGCCGGTGTGGTATGCGATGGGCTCGCCGTTGGCGAACAGATGGTACCCGACCGGCCAGGTCAGCCAAGGCTGCTCCCTTGGTCCGATGTGTCGCTCAGCCCAACTTGGGAAGACGATCGGAGACAAGTCGATCTCCCCGCAGGCAGTCCCGGGGTACTCAGCGACGAAGTGCTCCGCGACCGGTTGGAGGAACCTCGTTCTCTTGACACGGAAGACGAGCACGATTGCCAGAGGGGAATCGTTCTTGAACTGGTCAAACGACGCCTGGACGAGGTGTTGTACGGGCGTCCTGGCCCTCAAAGCTGACTTCACTCGGACCTCCTTCGGGCGTGCTTGAACGTTTGAGCAGCACGGAAAGTAAGTCTCGTCCCGATGGAGTCAACCCTGGAGAAACGGGTTGCGAACTGCCAGACCACAGTGCTCGCACGGGACGTATCCACAGGATTCGCGACACACCGGGCAAGGTTGAAACGCCCAGCCCGCGAACAAAGAACCGCAGGTGCGGCACTCGAAGACTCCCTTGAGCTCCGAGGCGTGCCCTGCCGGGCACCGCAGGGTGCTGGCGAACACGAATCGCAAGCTCAACGCCGCCCGCGCTGTCCGCCAACCAAGATGCACCAGGGCCGCGACCGCGGAAAGGCAAACCCACGGCGAGAGTAGCCAGATCAACGCGAGAGCGGCGATGACTCGACCGATCGTACGATACGGCATTCGAGGAAGGCCAAACATCATCCACCTCATCCAAGGTTCGGACCGCCACGTCGGCGCGTTGTTCGTGCACGCCGTTGAGCCGGTGGCGGTACAACCGGCTCGGGGTCCGGTGGGGCAGGGGCAGAAGCATCGGAGTCGACGTCGGCCGAGTCCGCGTTGTCGTTCGTCTCCCCACCGGTATCACCCGCGAGTTCCCGCCGAAACCGTTCGCGTTCACGCCCCGTGACGACAACGGCCTGCTCGTCGGCGGCAAGGACGCCACGCGAGATGGCGGACCGAAGCTCTGGCGGCAGTGAATTGGCCCGCGCTCGCATCCGGTCCATGCGAAGGGTTGCCGAGCGCATTAGAACGGCATCTTGCTGACTTCGTCGGTTCCAGAACCAAAACAGACGATCCGGCATGGAGGGGACCTGTTCCACGAGCCTCCTGCGTTCGTCATCGATTGTGAGGAACTGTGGTGGATTGCGTGGATCGGGAAAACCGCGCTGCACGCGGGGGACGCGTCCCGTCACGGGGAGGATGTGGGAGAGAGCGCGCGCATCCGCGATGTCCGACCGGCCCATGAGCTGGTAGTTGGTGTTGGTGCGAAGCAGACGAAGAAGCGTCGGCGACACGGCCTCGACCTGGGCGGCCTGCTGGAACAAGCACCACAGAAAACAGCGCTGGCTGCGGGCGAGTGTGAGCACCCGCTCGAAGTCCGCGCCGATGTCCGGGGCGAGCATGGCCTGAAACTCGTCAGCCACGATGGTAACCGGCAGCGTGTTGGGTTGTACCCGCCTGGCGAAGATCGCGCGTACGAGCTTGCGAAACAGAAGCTGGCCGAAGAACTTGCCGACCTCGCCCATGCCGGCCGGGGAGCCGCCCAAGCTGATGATGGTGATGCCGCGCTCGAGCAAGCGATCGAATCGGACCATGCCGCGTGAGCGAAGCATGCGCCGAAGCGTTTCGTGCATGAGGAGCGTATCCAGGCGAGACAGCAGCGAGGCAACGGACCCAGGGCGTTCCCTTGGGAATCGGCCCGCGAAGTATGCCCTGACCTCCTCGAGACGGGTCCGTTCGACGGCTCCTCGACGAAGGTCGTCGTCTTGCAGGATCCTCGGCAGATCCTCGAGCGTCAGGCCCACATCGATGGCGAGCATGAGCGCGTACTTCAGGATGGTTCCTTGAAGGACGCCAAGGTCACGTCCGACGGTGTTGCCGAAAGAGGTCGCCACCTCGGTGGCCTGCAGCTCGACCGCAAGAGATGGGTCACGCGTCAGGACCTGGAAGGGTGGTGTTGCGTCGCGATCGAATGGCGCGATAACGGCGGTGCTCGCGACGATGGCACGAGCTTGCTCGTCGAGTAGGGTTGCGATGAGTGATGGCAACGCGATCGTGCGAACGAGCTCGGCGAGCTCGCCCTTCATGTCGATGATCACGATGTTCTTGGGACGTCTCGCGATGAGCTGCATCAGGATGGACAGAACCGCGAAGCTCTTCCCCGATCCGGTTGCGCCGGTGACGAGCCAATGCCCGCCTCCGCGCACCTCGGCCTCGTCCATCACGATTGGAGCGGGTTGTCCGTTGCCACTTGTGCCAATCCCAACGTGTACGGTTGGGCGGTGCCTCTGGGGCAGCAAGAGGCCTTCCTCGACCTGTACCCGTCGATTGATATCAAACTCCTCGTGACGCTCGGCCGCGCGGACTCGTTCAAGCGCCGACGTTCCATCGCGCATGAGCCAGCGACGAAGCAGCTGTGCGGTTCGAAGAGCCCTCATGGTGGCAGTTGGTTTTCGGGAGGAGTCTCACGCCCGCCATCGGGAAGTGGGAGGACTCGCCGCCGACCGATTCGTCGGACTCGTAGGACTTCCGGATCGGGCGCGTACGGGAACGCGCCATCCGGCCACTTTCGCCGGTACAGGGCGTACCCCACGACAACGTAGAGGATCAGAATGATGACGAAAGCCCCGGACATCAGATCTCTTCATCATCGATGAGATCGGCCGTGGACTCACCGGGGGCGAGTCGACAGACGCATGCCTCCCTGCGGTTGGCCCTGGCCCAGACGGTTTCAAGCGGGGCCTTCCAGATCCAGTCAACCTTGTTGCCAACGAACAGGACCGACCTGGAAGGGTCGATGGTCTGCTCGGCATCAACACCCGAACCGAGGAGCAGGAGTGCCAGGGCGATCTTCGCCGCACAGACGGTCATATGCTGGATGTCGATGCCAAGCGCGGGTTCAGCGGCGAGCTGTCCGGTGGCGATGCCATACTCGGTTTGGCCGCGACTGGGCATGTTGGCGTCACGAACGGCGCCGAGCACGCAGGCGTAGCAGGGGGTTTGGTCTGGGAGGGTGTAGATGACCTCGCCGCCCGTGCCACGCGCGTACACGCCCGCGAAGACCGCAGGGGTCACATGGTATGAGAGCGCGCCGATGCGTCCTTGGGTTGGCGGGTGGTCCGTGGTCGCGACTACCAGATCGACGCCGGCAATCAGCTCCTCGAGCTCAGAATCGTCGAGGTCGCCAAGGCAATCTGCACGTGCGTCAACCCGGACCTCCCCGCGGATCGCCTGCAGGTGACGTTCGAGTGCGGTGACCTTGGGCTTGCCGATGTCCTCCTTGTCGTATGCGGAGCGGCAGAGGTTGGTTTCGGACACCGCATCCGGGTCAACGAGGACGAAGTGTTTGACGCCAGATCGAGCGAGGAGCATCGCGGCCACGGACCCCACGGATCCGCACCCCACGACGAGGATTCTCTTCGATGAGATTGCCTCGGGATCGAGTAATCCCTCGTGACGCTCGTGAAACGCGTTCATTGGCTCAAGCCTCCTCGGGGGTGAGAACGAGTCCGGACGTCTTCCGCCGAAACCAACTTGCCGCGCGATGAAGCCGGCCTGGGGTCGCACGCCTTGAGGCATACGTCTCGGCCTGCCCGAGTACCTCAAGCAGGGATCGTCTGCTGGACCACCGATCTGTCTCGGGTAGGTATTCAAATGGGACAACGATGAGCGCATGATCTCGGACGGCCATCACCTCAGGCGGCGACAGGGGGTACTCGGGCGGGACGAACAGCATCAGCTCCACGCCCGTCCGCGATGCCGTGACGACAAGATCCTTGTCGGTGAGCGACTTGATGGCGCAATTCCAGCCGGCGTTTCGAAGCTCGTGGCAATCCTTGGCAAGCCGCACGGGGCGCGAATCGGTGGCTGAAGGTGCCGGGCGAGATGTTGACGACGGCGGTTGCGCCGAGGAGCGACCTCGCCCATCGCGGCCCGTGTGCGAGGCGATCCTTAGACGCGCTGACTGAATTCGAAGTCGTCCTCGATCAAGGCGTGCAACGAAGACTTCGGTGTGGAAGCCCGAGCCGGAACGCACCGAAAGCGGCATGATCAGCCTGGATACATTCCAGTCGGGATCGGACAGAATCCGGGTCGCTGCCTTGTGATCGGTGGAGGAAAGCTCGCCCACGCCGCTTGGGTGAACATGCCAAATGCCCAGGAAGCGCTTGCCTTCGTCCTCGGCGCGTTCAAGCAGGGGCTGGAGGTACGCAGCATCAAGCTGAAAGGACGAGAAGGATCGGCCCGCGTCCGGGCCGGAGGGGATGATACCGGTTACGGTGTCATCCGATGGCCCAATGACGATGCCCCCCGTTTCACCTGGGAACCGGCTCGCCTCGCCATGCATTTCGTCGAGCACGTCAGTCGCGACGTGGATGACGGGCGTGTCGCCGAAAACCTCGGGCTTGAGGCGTGTGCGTGTCTTGCGCGTACCCTCGGCAGCCTCGGTGGATTCGTTCTCCTCGGCCTCGGCCGCATCCTCGATGCGTCCATCTTCGGTGACGAACACCTCGCGGGCGTTGCGCACATCTTCCATGATTCTATTCAGGTCGCGGGCCATCTCTTCACCTTTGGGGTTGGAGGGGGGGGGCGGAGTCACTCGATCTCGCCGAACTGGTTCACGCCGTCGGGGAGTTGACCTCCCGCTGTGCTTCTCGTTCTCTCCATGCGCGTACGCACCCCCTCGTTACGGACCGGGGCACGATTTGGTGTCAGAAGCACGTCGGCGAGGACGCTTGCGACGTTCGAGAGCTGGGATGCAGGCGTGGAAACATCGCGGCGTACTGGCTGTCGTGTGGGTGTGGTTCGCTCTCGTTGTTCGCTCCCCGATCGCAGCGGGGTAGCTGTCCGGTGGGAGTCTCGGCTTCGATCAGCCTGGTTGCTCAACATTGACGAACCATGTCGGCCTTGAGTTGTCAGGCGGCCGGCGATGAAGGAGAGGAGGATAGCCAGGAGGACGAACCCCAGCGATTCGGATGGCGCCAGGGGTTCGCTCGAGATTGGCGGGTCCAGCTGGATGGTAGGCTGCGTCTCCATCGCTCGATCCCTTCAGTGTTGCGGGGCCATCCATTTGCCGGTCGCCTTCCAGAATTCGTACGCCAGAAACCACGTCACGGCGCGGTTGCGCACGACAAGAGCTGTGGTCTTGACGCCGGTCGGGCCGCTTCCAAAGAGGCAGAGCGAGCCGTCCCCCCACCGATGAGGTGCGCCTTTAACATCAGGCGAAACAACGAAGGCCTTGGGCCGCTCGTGTGGGAAACGGTCCGGGTACACCACCTTCAGGCGGTATCGAGCCCCGGACTCGGCAACGAGATCCTCCACCCAGAAGATGGTGTCCCCGTCTCGGGCAAGCGTCGCCCTTGAGCGGGTTTTCATGATCTCGACTTCCTTCAGGAGCCGCTGCCTATCGCGCTTGTACCATGTCATGCACGGTACATGTCGGCGGGACCGAAGACGTTACCTGCCTCAATACGTCGAAGTCGATTCACCGTATGGGGGCGTGCCCGGCCTAGGCACGCTTGTTGCCGGGACCGAAAGAGAAGGTGAGTGAGGATTTCCAGGCGTATGTCTATGCCGCAACGCACCAAGAAGCCCGTTCGGAGATTCTAAGCCCAAAACAAAGCCCAGCGCGTAACAGAGGCGGTCCCGGCGACATGAAGGACACGTAGCAAGGACAAAACACTAAGCCCAACCCTTCGGCGTTTTCAGTGTAAACGGAACGCACAATCGTTGAGTCGAAGGAGGCTTAGAATGTCGTCTACTTCCGTGCCCACGTTTCTAAATGCAGATGTATCCTACACAACGGCGGATCGGCCTCTCAGCGAGGCGGAGTTCGCTGAAACCTGGGCATACATCCAATCGAAAGCGTATGCCACCGCACGGCGGTTCGGAGCGTCAGACATAGACGCTGAGGATATCGTTCAAGAAGCGAGTCTAGTTTTCCTTCGCCAAGTTCGTTGCAGCGCTGTCCCGGCCGCACTTCCTGCCGTAACTAAGTTCGTTCACGGAGTTGTGTGGCGTCTCACGGTGGGGCTGCACCGACGCGCAAGAACGACCGAATCGGACGCGGATTCAGTTCCAAGCCAACTTGTCGACCCCGAAGCTGCGGTCCAGCACCATCTGGATCTTCAAGCCGTTGACGAGGTGGTTAGGGCCAAGCTAGTCTCCAAAGACTTGGAGGTCATACTTGGCGGGCTCAACGGGGAGGGAAGTGACGAACTTGCTGAGCGTCTCCGCTCGACGCCAGGGGCGGTGCGCACCCGACGGTCGCGTGCCATCTCCACCCTCCGCAAGGAACTCGAGCGGCGTCTCAACCTTGACGAAGCGGCGTAGAGATTTGGCTCAACAAAGCGAAGAATTCTCGCCTCGCTGCCTTGGCCTTGACAGAATATGTTCGATATGCTACACTTTACCGTTATTTCGAAGAATTCGACATTGGCATCATGGGAGCGCGCGGAGCACTCAATCTGGGTGCACCGCACGCTCTCAGGATAAGTGACCTTTCGGGGTCACGTAACCCCGGCGCATTGTCGAGGACCAATCCCCCGAGGGAGGAGTTATGCCCATGTCGAACTACCACATCAAGAACCCTTTCATCGGCGTCTCAGCGCACTTTGCAGCTCGCTGGGAAGCGAGCGAACGTGCTCGGATCCGTGAACTCAAAGCAGACCCACTCTACATCGACGACCTCATCACGCTCGATGAACTCGATGAAGGACACCCTTCAGGGCTATCCACCGAGCCTGACAAGTAGTCACCCAAGTTTCGCACCTTTCTCTTCAGCTCTTACGGGGTCAAGACTCAGTTCTTGGCCCCTTTTCGATTACCGCCGAAGGTTTCTACATGGACCATTACCCGCATAGACGCGAGATTATCGTAGACACTGCGCAGGATAAACATCCTCATGTTGCGCTCACTGATGAAACACAATCAAGAGCGGGGTGGTGGCTGGGATTTCTTGCCACATCTGTCGACCGCCGTATCGACGGAGCGATTCGCACACCGTCAGTGCTTGGGGACCTATCCGCATCCTACGTTCAGTTCCCGACCATTCGGAAGCTCGAAGCGCCCACACCGAAGCCGGCTCATCTGGTGGACGAGGGAACATACGCGTTGATGGTGCATCCGCTTGGATGGCTGTTTGGCCTGCATTCCGAACGCCCTGCTTCCCTTAAGCTCCCTACCAGTCGTTTCAGGGATCTTCACGGCTTCCCTTGGTTCAAACAGGGGACGCTTGTGACCTCTAATCCAGGAACGCCAGACGAAGACAGTGCCATTGTGCTATCCGTGGATTACTTCAATGAACGCTGCAGAATGCCGACTTTCCTAGGGTGCATGGCCTACCCAACAGCATCGTCAGGGCTTGATACCGCAAACCCCAACTTTGCTGCCATACTGAAGTCATTGGGAGCAGTCGAGTTTCAGGATACAGTTGACGGGGACACTTGGTATGCTTTTCCTACGCACGTAAGGACGTATGCGATAGACCTCGTCGCCACGCGATGCCCGAAGTGTCAACGTGCAGTGAGTCGCTATTCCCGAAGCGCGCCTTTTCGCAAGAGACTAAACCTCGTCGTGCGGGATGGTTGTCTTGACTGTGACGGAGGGTCAGATTGGCCTTTCGCCACATCGTCAGTCTCGGGCGACGTGTTGACTGACATCGTCCGAACGACTGTTGCGGCAATCGCGCCAGGTTCAAAGCTGTTTGACACGTACTAGCTCGACGCAAGGTGGAGTCATGGCAAGGATGTATCCCTTCCTAACGCTTGAAGAGGAAACGCGGGTTCGACGCGTTCATGTTAAGTACGACCAAATCTTGGACTTCGCGGATGTTTCGGTTGTGAACAAGCCACGAGGATCGAAAACTGAATGCTCACACACCGGGCGTGTGGTTCTCGAACTCGTCGTCCCCCAGGGTACCAAAGCGCACGAGCGTGGTATGGACGCAGTGGAACGACTTCAGCAGCGGTTCACAAACAGAGGCGATGACGTACGTGTTTCGTACAGGGAGGCTGCGGACGCAGGAATCGAAGCATCACACGGATTCAGAGTACATCCAAAAACAACAGAAAGTAGCACTTGGGCGATAGGCCGCAGAAGAGATGGTCTTCAAGTCAGAGTGTTGAGCATACCGTCGGGATTGACACCTAGCCGGCTCATTCTGGTCGGACCCGGTGAATCGTTCATTGGTGAGGTTACGTTCGACGCTGAAACCAGCATTGCTCGAATTCCTGAAGAATTGGCGAAACGACTCCTGAAACAGGGAGGGCGGCTACGAGCCATTTGCGCATGAAAAAAGTCAAGGATTCATCTGCGAGACTCTGGAACGAGGTGCTTCGCGATATCGACCAGCTAATTGAAGCCGTCGATAATGGAATCGAGTCACGTGAATTCGCGGCGGAGGTTCAATTCCTTGACCGCGTCTGGAAATCAAGCGAGCGGAGCGTGCCTGGAAAAGTGAAGCGCCAGCTTGCCAGGCTTGTATTCCAGGTAGTTCTCCGCCAATCAAAGCTAACTGGCACCGATCGGTATCTCTGCTCCCACAGCCTTGCTTGGGCGAACCGAGTATGGCGACACGAGTGCGACCGGGCGGTTGCACAAATAGCCGCTCTCTCCGCGATTGGCACACATTTGTTGTACATCCAAGACCCCGACTGGCGGGAATCAAGCAATCCCGTTCCAAGCATCAAGGAACTTTGTAAGTGGATCGATCGGACATTTCATATAGAAACTGACGCAAAGCTTCTCTCCTTCGTGCTTTCGATGTCAGTTGATATCGCGTCGGCTCACGTTCAACGCTTATCAGCATACAACCCTGACGCAAAACAGCTGCTCTCTTGGTATGATCGCCGCTGGGTGGATGTGCAGATCGCCGTCAGTGAAAACGACGCTGCAAAACTAACAGCACAACTCGCTGCGCTGGCACAGATTCTTTCCTGTCTAACAGCATCGGGGCGTGTGAGACATGAACTGTTCCGCGCGACTGTGCTATGGGCAAACCGATTCCGTCGACACGCGCTCCTGCCCGACTCGAGGAAGAGCAAGCCTTTGCCAACGGTTCCGTCGACAGATCGGAGTTCAATTCGATTCCGTAGAGGAATCAGACGCGAACAGAGCTTTCTGCTTGGCCAGGAGCCGATTCGGCTCCTCACGTTGGCAGCCAGCGCGGCGGCACACGCATGGAGGGACATCTCCGAAGCTACTAACACCAATGATCTAACGGACATTGGCCCCTTCCGACAACTGGAGGAGCGCGTCGTCTCGCTCGCCGAAAGCACAGTAGACCAAGTCTGTGGCTGCCGGCAACCTGTTCCTCCTGACGTCGCGGAAGCAGCATTCTATTCGAGAATGTGGGCAACGGACGCGTGGCTGGAGCGTAGACAGAACGACGAGATGGCCGCCATAGTTGCTGAGACTGCTGCTTGGTCTACTCTTGTAGCTTCGTTGTCCTTCCGACACGGAGCCGAAGTAGAACGAACGTTCCTATTGGAGGCGACCGCTTGGTGTCACAGAGTCTGGAGCTGTGAGAGCGTTGCAGACGACAGGCGTGTCAGCGCCGTCTACTGCTCAAGTCGGACATTGCTCTACCTGACTTGTCCCATTATCACCCCAAGATTCGAGGATCGTGTTATACACTATAATGGTGCCAAGTTCTGGTTGGCTCGCGCGCGTCAACAGGCGGTAGTAGCCTCCCCCGACCGCATTGCAATACTACTGAGTCTTGCGCAACTTTTCGTTCGCTACGCGCAGGACTCAATTTCATTCGGGCTATCAAGTTGGCAAGACCACGCTGACTTGGCGCTCTCCACACTCGAAGTGGTGAGTGAGGAATCCAATCTGAAAAGAACAAGTATTTTATCGAAAGAAGTACTGAAGGACATTTTGTCGACATACGCCAGAATAACAGTATTGTACTCGCTGAATGGACGATATGGTCAAGCGAACAAGAGTATTCAGCGTTCCGCGCGAGTTGCACGAATGTATGGCCTCGAAGGCGCGAATTGGCACCTCATGGCAGCACGTGTATTGGATGCACTTGAGGATTCTGTGGGAATCGAGGCTAGTGAAGACCAGTACTGGGCGCTCTGCTCGACGATTGACGACCTGGAAGATGCGGGATCCGTAATTCGTGAAATCAAGACAATGGATCTACGTCGCGCTGTAGCGCCTCTCCGCCTGGCCTCAGCAGAACTTCTGGCACGGTGCATCTCTCGAAATGTTGCTTCTCACCGGCTCAAGGCCGAGTTCGAAAAGTGCGTCGATGGGGTACCGGAATGGATCTCGTCGGCAGACAGTTCGGCGTTTCGTGTGCGTGCTTTCCTAAGTTTGCGTAATTTGCGCAGCACAAGCGTTACAAGGGCGCTAGAGGAAGCGGAACTCGTTCCTTCGGAGCAGAGTTTTTGCAAGTTGGTGGAGCGGATTCTGATGGCTACGAGCGTAAGTGATTTGACGCTCAGGATGCAGCTGGCACTGCCTCTACGTAAGAATCTTGAGCTATTCGAGAATCCAGCTGCGCTACTCAGTCACGTGTTGCATGTGTCATATGAGCGGCTGGTGGTCCTGTTCTTTGATACGGGCCGAACGATGCTTAGGGTTTCCGTCTCCCGTGGCGTGCCCTGCGTCGTCGGTATCGACCGGAACAAGGCCGTAGAGCTCTGCGAGGCATTTGATAGGCAAGTCAAGGTGCTTATGGCACGGGGATTCGGGGCGAGTGTGCGAGATCGAGCATACAACACTGACTTGGTGGACATCATGCGAGGTGTTGGTGAACTGTTTTTCTTCGGGCTTTCACGGGAGCCCGCACTCGTGATTCCACATTCCTTCTGCCACGATGCAATTGGCCCTGCGATTGGGGCGCTCGCGGACCGCAACAGTATCAATAAGAGCGTTGACCAGATCCCATCCGTCGTCGGACACGTTATTCTATCGTCTCAATATGCAGCACGGCAGCAGTCTGCTAGCTCCGATGTGCTCTATGTTGTTGCGGGGGATATCGATCCGTACAAGACAGTAGTTGAAGAGACTGAAGATATGGTGGCCAAGTTCGGCAGAGTCTGGAAGTACGAAGCGGATCGGCTTGCATCTGGAAAGCTAATAACTCGGCTAGTCGGCCCAACAGGTAAGGAGTATCGATCCAGTCGTGGAGTACATCCGAGAGTGATCTTCTGGTTGATTCATGGGAGTTTTGACGCCGGCGCTCGAGGTCTTGGCGGTCTGCGGTATCAGTTGGTCGCGTCCGAGGACACAGATGCTGACGTGCGCGTGACGGACTTCTCCCAACGGATTTCACTTCCTTTACCGAGAGGAACGCTGCGAGTGCACCTGTCGCAAACCGTACTAGTCCTGTCCGGGGCGTGCGCTTCGGGGCGCGTGATTTCGAGGCTAGGTGAGGAGGCTGCGGGTCTGATGCGGGGCTTTCTCGCAGCGGGAATTCCGACGGTTGTCGCGGCAGCTTGGCCCGTTCCTGTTGGGACAAGCGCGGCACGCGGAGCCGTGACGACGTGGCGAGTCTTGATTGAGCGGCTTTGTGCGGGCGAATCGATTGCTGAGGCGGTCTGTTCAGCAAGAAGGGGTTGCGCGTCGGAGCTGTCAGGGCTGTATCCGAGAATCGTGGAGTCGGGTTATCTCACGATTCACGGCCTTGGGTCAGCTTCGTCGCCTTGGATGTGCCTGGACAGCACACATGGTGTTGCGAGTTCGCGTTCGGAGACACCAAGCTAGGGTAGAAACGCGACCATCAGGAACTCGAGATTCGAAGACCAGACGGTCCGGTGTACAACTTGCTAACGGGGACCGACGGAACCAAGTTTCAACTGTCAACTGTCGCGTGGTTGAAGTGCTATTAGCACGAGGCGCAAGTTTACCGAGCGCTCTGTCGAGGCGAGGCGCGTGCAATTTGCATGATCCATCTGACCTTGACGCCTTGACGCATCGCCGAGACTGGGAGAGTCTTTCTTCCGTGCAGAACTCAAGCCATCGCACGAGGGCCGTCCCAGCACCTGAGGTTGCGGCGCCATCCTTCATCCAGCCGCGCGAGCACGCTGCGTTGTTTGAGGGGGCCATGCTGAAGATGAGCACAGCATTTGTGCCGATCGGCGCCATCGTGGCGTTGTCTCCTAGCGGAGGATCGCGTGCCTGAATTCGATCGCAAAATCCTTATGGATACGCTCGTACGCGGTTTGGCTCGGGACCCCAGCGGTCGTGGACGAGCGACGATCCCAGTCGCGTGGGTTTCGACTACGGGCTCGATCCGCACGGAGAACCAGGACCGTGTTCTCGTCGGGTTGTGCCTCGGCGGCCTCGTCGTAGCGATCCTGGCCGACGGGATGGGCGGGATGAAAGGTGGAGCCCGCGCCGCCGCAATCGCCGCGTCCGCCATTGGAGCCCACTGCGCTTCCGCTTCCGATCGCACTGGCCTGCCACAGCTCCTTGATGCCGCGTTCCGATACGCCAATGACGAGGTCTTCGCGGTTTTTCGCGGTGAAGGTGGGGCGGCGGTTGTCGTCGCAGCAGCGCGCCCGACCGCGTGCTTCGTCGCACACGCGGGAGACGCTCGCGCGTACTTGGCGACAGACGACAATGGCCTCACACAGATCACGGTTGACGACACCGTGAAGGCGCAGCTTGAGAATATGGGGCGACCATCGGATCCGGATGCGCGGCTTCACTCACAGCTTCTGCAGTTCGTTGGTGTCGGACAAGGGCTGCGACCCCACGTCGCATCTGTTCCCGACGGGGGCCGCGGCCTGATCCTGGCATCCGACGGGGTGCACTCTCTGCCGAGCGCGGTAATGCAATGGATCGCGCGCGGATCGAGTCAGCTCGTCTCGCTCGCAGAGCGTCTGGTGACGGCAAGCGAGTGGCACGGCGGAAAGGACAACGCCACGGTCATCGCTCTTGGCTTCCCAAACGAGTCAGCGGGTCCGGCGGAACCCAGAACCGTAGTCGCAGAGTTCTGGCTTCCAGGTGACCACGTCCTCGTCGTGCCAAGCTCAGCGCGATGGACACAACCACACCGTCGCTATGGGCCAGGACCCGAGGTCCAAGGACCTCAACCAGGCATAAGATCCAAGACAAAGAAGTCCAAGAAGACCCAAGCCAGGAGGGGGACTGCCACGGCCGATACTGAGCCTTCCCGGCGGTCCGAGCGTCAGCTTCCAGTCATGACCTCCGAGGAGGAGGCGCCGATCACCTCTCCTGAAACGGAGGGCCGCGCGGTGCCAGGAGGCGAGGATCCGAGCGGAGGCGCGCGGAACCCAAACGGGGCGGGTGGAGGCGATTCATGAGCCGTTATGTACCAACAGGTGAAAGCGCGGCGGGAGGAATTGGCACGGTCATCTTCTGTCACGACACCAACCTGGATCGCAAGGTGGCAGTGAAGTTCGTGCAGCCGGGCGTTGAGCAACGACGCCTACTTCATGAACT
>Ga0180431_10005755_pt1 | contig 14997 bp, 7 predicted proteins | sample SS_ome_11_FD_132459 | JGI IMG/M metagenome (GOLD analysis project Ga0180431, IMG submission 132459) | Hypersaline lake sediment archaeal communities from the Salton Sea, California, USA - SS_1_MS_1 metaG | ecosystem: Environmental > Aquatic > Non-marine Saline and Alkaline > Hypersaline >... | reverse complement strand
TGACCGTGAGAATAGGTGCTGCTTTCGAAGTCGTCGTACGCAGTCACCCCTACACTACCGCTGGTGGTGATCCGAGCCTGGAAGGTGAGGGTCAGGCTCTGGTTGGGACTCAGATCGGCCAGTGGTGATGGGAGATCCCAGAATAGAGTCTGGCCGTTGACCGTGGGCTCCGGATTCCCTGTACTCTCGTCGGGATAGGTAACCTGGGTGCTGGCCGGCACGTAGGTCCAACTGATGGGTAGTGTATCGGTGAGGTTTACCTCGACCAGGGACTTGTCGTGGGCCTGGGCCAACAGCGTGAACGTCACAGTTCCGCCTGCTGGCGGCAGGATGGTCGGCTCGACGGTCTTATCCAGTGTCAAGATCGGATCTAGCCAGCGCTGGCGTAAGGGTAACGTGGCGGCGCCCAGATCCAGGTAGGGATTTCCTGTGTCGGCTGTGCGCGAGTCCTCTCCCCAGGCGGCGGCGAACTTGCCTGTAGCCCAGACGTGCATGCCGGTGTTGTCGTTGTCGGGGTCGAAGATGCGCCGTTGTTCGAGTACGTCGAGTGTAAAGGTCTGATCCACAGTGCCGTCCAGGGGGCTAAAGTCCACATAGAAGGTAGTGTCGCTGGCAAGTGGCGTGACCCAGACTGGGGACCCGTTTTCCGTGGGAGGGGAGTTGTACGATCCAGGAGCCCACGAGACGTAATAGTCGTAGGTGAGATGTTTGGCGGGGATACCGGAAAAGCCCCAATCGTACGATGTGCTCGATGTGTCGGCACAGACGACGACCCCCAGGGTGCCATCCGACGAGGTGAAGCGCACCGCCGAATCGGCGGGCACGTACGAGCCCCCCCTTAGCTGGGAATAGGGTGCCGTCGCGCTGATGTAGCTCGTGGGGCTGATGGCGAAGGTCGTTTCCGCGGTCGCGTCGTAGGCATGAACTGTGATGGGGAAGTCATTGGGATTGGATAGGTAGACCTCGGCCTCGTTGCCGGGGTCGCCGCTGGGTACAGGTACGACGTAGTCCGATCCCCACAGTTGGTCAGGCAGCACGGTCAGAAATCGTCCCTGAAAGCCGGGATTGCTGTCTGCGCCGGTCACCAATCCCATCTGGGTTGGTTTGTTGGAGCGGAGGGACGTCCCGGGGTTGAGAGTGATGGGGGGGGGGGGGTTGGAGTCGATGTAGCCCATGCTGGAGTACGTCTGGCCTTGGTTGAGGGTCAGATTGGCCACGCCCCCGGCTCCGTTGTCGATCGAGATGGTGGTATTGTCTTCGAAGGCCACCAACTGAAGATAGACCCTGCGGAAGTCCCCATAGGTGCCGGTGTCACCACCGCCATAGTCGTACAGGTCTTCGCCGATGGGTAAGCGGTAGGAGTAGGCACCAGCGTAAGCCTCTCGGGAGTATACCTCCCATGCCCCACCGATCCATGAGCTGTTGTAGGGCCACATAGCGTGAGTCAGGGCCACCGGGCCGCCGCTGGTAATGATGCGATCGCCGCCATCATATCGGATGTCGGCAGGGTTGCGCCCAGAGGCGACGGGCACGTATCGATTGATTGCTGGGCCGCTCGCCTGGGTGCTCTTCAGGGAGAGGGACGCGCCGACGCTCAGGAAGTAGACCTCAGTACTGCTTTGGACGGGATGAAGTAGGTCGGCTTCATAGCCGTCTTCCCAGTGGTCGTAGTACACCACCTGATGATCGGCCGTGGCCACCAAGCTGACGGTCGAGCATATGTTGCCGGAGACGGTGCCACCGTAGATGCCCTCGAACGCCCGCCAAATATGCTCTTCATAACCCAGAACGTAGTATTCCTGATATCCGGTGGGCAGAGCGGCGGCGATCGGGACAGAGATGAATAGTGAGATGAGCGCCGCCAGAAACGCACATGGGAATGCAAGCAGCCTTCTCATTCTCCTTCTGTACTCGAACATCGCTTCTCCCAATGCCCCCTCATTGCACGACCGGATTTTGGGGATGGCCACAAGTTGGTTCCGGTCACATGCGCTTGATTGTAACATCAATTGTAGGAAAGGCAACTGAGTGGGTTAGTTTCAGGCAGCTGTTCAGGTGACTGGCACTTGTCCGCTGATCTTGGTAGCAAAGTGGCATACGCTCCCTGAACTGGTCGCTTTCCAGGCTGGTTTCGCAAGTGCCGGTCACCTTGAGCTTCTGTTTCCATACCTCTCTGAACGGTCAAAGTTTCAGAACAGGTACGGCGCTGGACAATCTTATCTCTTAATGGCATAATGGCATAATCGTCATGGGGGGGGCAGTTGGCATCGCCTCAGTACTGTACTGGGTGTACAGCACCGGCGATGGATGAACTGTGCATTGGAGGTTGGGATGTCTAGGCGAAAATACGATGTAGTCATCGTGGGAGCAGGCCCCGCGGGCATTTTTGCCGCGCTTGAGCTGAGCCGGCGGTCCGACCTGCGCGTGGTGGTGTTTGACAAGGGACCCCCTATCGAAAAGCGGTACTGTCCTGCCCGTGAGGGGGGGGAATGTGCGCACTGCCAGCCCTGCTCAATTATGAGCGGGTGGGGGGGGGCGGGAGCTTTTAGTGACGGGAAGCTGACGCTGTCGCCGGCCTCGGGAGGGCATCTGGATGATTTGTTGGATGAGCGGCGGGTTCAGGCGCTGATTGACGAAGTGGATCACGTGTACGTGGAATATGGCGCCGATCGAAACGTCTACGGCGGACACGCCGACGATTATGATTCACTGAGGAACAAGGACGTATTGGCAGGATTGCGTCTCGTCTCGGTCCCTATCCGCCACATCGGCACGGAGCGCAGTGCCGAGATTATGGGGCGCATGTACAATGATCTGTTGGCGCGGGGCGTTCAAGTGGAAATGCGCACGCCGGTGGCCAGGGTGCTATCCAGTAATGGAGCCGTTTGCGGCGTCGAGACGGAGGGTGGGGAGGTGATCGAAGCGCCGTGGGTGATTGTGGCCCCAGGGCGGGAAGGGGCCGGTTGGATCAAGCGTATCTCTACCGAGTTGGGACTTGCATTGACCTGTAATCCTGTAGACGTGGGTGTGAGGGTTGAGCTGCCAGCGGTGGTGACGGAACCTCTGACTAAACTACTCTATGAGTTCAAGTTTCTATACTACTCCCGGGCCTTCGATGACCTGGTGCGGACCTTCTGCGTCTGTCCCTATGGCGAGGTGACGTTGGAGTATGCCGGCGACGTGACCACGGTCAACGGCCACTCCTACGCCGACCGTCGGACGAAGAACACGAATTTCGCACTGCTGGTGAGCAAAAACTTCACTGAGCCGTTCGATGACCCAGTGGCCTATGGGCAATCTATCGCCCGGCTGGCGAATCTCTTGAGCGGCGGCGTGCTGGTTCAGCGTTTGGGTGACCTGGAGATGGGGCGCCGCAGCAATGCCCAGCGGTTGAGACGGTCCATTGTCACGCCTACGTTGAAAAGCGCCACGCCTGGGGATCTGGGGTTGGTGCTGCCTTACCGCCACATCGTCAACATCCTGGAGATGTTACATGCGTTGGATGAGGTGATGCCAGGCGTGTGCTCGCGTCATACGCTGCTCTACGGGGTTGAGGTCAAGTTCTATTCTAACCGTATCAAGTTGACGACGGATCTGGAGACGGAGGTGCGTGGGCTGTATGCCTGCGGCGATGGGGCGGGTATCACGCGTGGGTTGGTGCAGGCATCCGCGTCGGGCCTCTTAGCGGCGCGAGCGATATTGAAGGATTATGGAGCAACAGGAGGTGAGATATGAGCGATTCCGTTCGCCAGCAGTGCACGACGTGCGCGATTCCGGTCATTGATGCACACGTACACGTGCATCCAGATATGGCGACTGAGCTGTTGAGAATCATGGATGCCAACCGCCTGGAGGGTGTGGTCAATTTAGGCGTCCTTGAGGCGCTTGGTATTCCCTTCTCCGAGGGAATGCGCGCCTTCCGACAGGTACTGGGAGAGCGCATGGTCTATTTTCCCACGCCTGACTTCACAGATACCTCTTCTGGCTTCGGTCAGCGCATGGCGGAGAATCTGGAGCGGAAGGTCGAGAAGGGGGCGCGTGGGCTCAAGATCTTCAAGGAGTTAGGGTTGCGACATAAGGATGCCGATGGCAACCTCATCCGTGTGGACGATCCTCGCCTCGACCCTTTGTGGGCCAAGGCTGGCGAGCTTGGTGTGCCTGTGCTCATTCACACCGCCGACCCGGTGGCTTTCTTTCAACCATTGGATGAGAATAACGAACGATGGGAGGAGTTGCGACTGCATCCCGACTGGCATTTTGGAAAGCCCGAGTTCCCCGGCCACGACGCTCTGTTGGCTCAGCGGAACCGCGTCATGGAGCGACATCCCAATACGATATTCATTGGCGCGCATCTTGGTAACTACCCGGAGAACCTGGCCTATGTGGATGCCTGTTTGGATCGCTATCCTAACTTCTACGTGGACACGAGCGCCCGCATTGGCGAGATCGGCCGTCATTCGACTGAGGATGTGCGGGCGTTCTTCGTCAAACACCGGGACCGGGTGGTCTTTGGTTCAGATCTAGTGCTCGGATGGCATGCCTTTGATGACCTGGGCAGTGAGGATTTATCGGAGTTCCGCCGTTTCTACGATGCCCATTGGCGTTTCTTCGAGACGAGAGATCGGCAGATAGAGTATCCGGGCTTCCCCATTCAGGGACAATGGAGAGTGGATGCGGTTGGATTGTCAGATCAGGTGCTAGAGAAGGTGTACATTCGTAATGTCCAAGGCCTGATCGCTTCTCGTGCTCAATAAGGAGAGGAGAGAGATCGTGACGATTGAAGTAGCTCTCGTTGGCACTGGCTATATCGCCAGGTTCCACGTGCGTGCTTTTCAGAAGCAGCCTGACGTAGAAGTGGTGGCCGTTGTTGACGTTCAGCCCGACTCGATGAACGAATTTGCGACGAAGTTTGGTATCCTGCGCCAGTATTCGGACCTGGATGCGTTGTTACGGGATGGCGGCATTGATGCCATCGTCCTGGGCGTACCCAACCATCTCCACGCACCAATGACCATTTCGGCTCTGCAGGCTGGCGTGCACGTGATGGTTGAGAAACCTATGGCCACAAACGCGACGGAGGCCAGGAAGATGCTAGAGGTCAGCCAACGCACGGGGGCATCCCTTTTCGTCGCACACTGCTGGCGATTTGATAAGGAGGTCCTTTGGTTGCGGGGGCAGGTCGTCAGTGGCCGGCTCGGCAGGATTATCCGCACCAAGGGGTATGGCGTGCACGTCAACTGGGGACCTGCTGGCTGGTTCACTCAGAAGCGCTACGGTGGTGGAGCTATGGCCGACATGGGGATCCACGCTGTCGACACCGCTCGCTTCCTGTTGGGCGATCCACAGCCCGAGAGTGTATATGCTCGTATCGATACGTGCTACGGGGATTTCGATGTGGATGATACAGGCATCATCATCGTCAACTGGGATAACGGCGCCACCTCGTACATCGAGTCTGGCTGGTGGCAGCCGCACGCCGACGGGCCTGAGGCGGCTACCCAGCTCTACGGCACGGATGGGTTTGGCCAGGTTTTTCCAAGCTATCTGGAGATACCTGACGCTGAGACGCAAACCGTGGAGCGGGTTGAGTCTGATTTCCCACCTGTGAGGGAGCACCACTGTACTCAAAACATGTATGACAATCAGGCGGCTTATTTCGTGTCGTGCGTTCGCGATGGGAAAGAACCTCAGCCTGGTGGCCTTGAGGGATGGATTAACATGAAGGTGGTAGATGCCGCCCATGAGAGTTCCCGCACGGGAAGGGTCGTGCATCTGTCAGGTGGCTCCTGAATGGGAGGATATAGGAACTACGCCCCAGGGCCTCTTTGCTCGCTTCCCATGCAAGCGGAGGCACGGGCGACCGACGTTGACTGATTTCTTTCCCGTGGCTCGGGTAGTCTTGTCGCCAGCGCGTACCCGGCCAGGTAGAGCCCCAGTGACAGGGCAAACAGACCAGCGAAGCCGAGGAAGTCCACAATCAGCCCGCCCAACCCGGAGATCAGGACGACGATGCCCATCAAAGTATTAGACAATCCCAGGTAGAGCGGGCGCTCGGCTTCGGGGGTCAATTCCAGCAAGAAGTTGCTGCCCACGAGAATCTGGGCGGGTCGCATCGCGCCGTCAAGGAAGAAGAGAGGGAGGGCCAGGTATGGGAGCCATCCCTTCGGCAAGAGTTCGGCGAGCCCGGTCGCGCCGCTCACGACAGTTCCCTGCCGAAGCTGCAGGAGTTCCATCAGTCCCACCAGCGTCAACGCCAGTAGTGCCGTCGTCCCGTTGCCCAGGTTTGCCAGTTGCATCACCAGCCGGTTGCCCCGCCTGTCGCTCAGCCGGCCCCAAGGCAGGTTGAAGAGCAGCAGGGCCGCAACGCGGGTGGCTACGTAGATCCCGACTGTTCCCTCTGGAGCCCCGAGCACGTCCTTGGCGTATATGCCGTAGAAGGGGAGGGCGATGCTTGCCAGTCCGATGGCTGCGTAGGAAGCTATGTAATGACGGAAGGTGAGGTTCTCCCCCAGGAGCTTCCCTGCCCGCCGTAGTTGTTCTTTGAGCGTGACCGTCTCGGCGATGGCTGTGCCCGGAGGCTCGCGAATGAGGACGATGGCCGTGAGAGTCGGTATCATCGTCATGCAGTAGAACAGGAAGAGCAGGGCGTGACCGTGTGGGAAGGGGAGAGACGGGTGATTGAGGACCATTTTTACGATCCACCCACCTCCCAACCCTAATAAGCTACCCAGGAACTGCCGCCAGGCGAAGAAGCTTCCTCGCCGATGGGCGGGGATCGTCTTGGCCAATATATCGAAGAAGGCCAGTCCGGCTGGCCCTGACGCTATGCGGGCCACGGAGTACAGGAGAAAGAAGCCGACCAGGAGCAGGCGGAGGTCGTCCACCAGCCAGACCGTCGCCGCGAGAAACAGCCAGGCGGTGGTGCGCACTACTGCCGCCAGGGTGTAACTGGGCATCTTGCGCTCCATCCGCTGGAGATAGGGAGAGACGAAGATCTGGGGCAAGGACCAGCCGGCGTTCCCAAGGGGTGTCACCAGTCCGATCAGCAGATTGGACGAAGTCAACTGGCTGACGAACCAGGTCAGGACCAGCGGTGGATCGATCAGCGTCTCGGCGAATCGGAAGGCGGCGCCGCTGAAAACCCCCAGTGCGAAACTGCGTTTGATCTCGCCTTTTGGGATGCTATGCTCTCTATCCTTCCGCGCATCTTTTGGCCTGTCTAATTCGTCGTGTGCCACTTTTCCTCTTGGCTCTCTGAATCCGCGGCTGCTGTCGTTCCATTCTAACCCGCCTAGCTGCAATTCGCAACCCGTCTGTTGCCTTTCACATTCTCAATTGACAGAACCCCCTGTCTGACGTATAGTATACCTTGCTGGGGGTCTGCGTGGGCGTGCAACCCGCTTCCTTTAACTCTCTCCAGCAGGAGAAGACCTGCGGTTGCGCGGCTTCTTCGCCCACTGCGGGTTGGGGATGGCCAAATGATAGAGTGGCTTTTGCTATTTCTAAGGAGGATTCAGGATGACCTATCGAGATACCTGGGCGGTGTGCGAGAGATGCGGAAAGCGGTTTGTCTTCAGAGTTGAGGATCAACGCCGGCAGACGCGGCGGGGCGAGGAGATCACGCCGCCGACGTTATGTCCTGCCTGTCAGTCCGCGGCCGGTTCGGCACAGACGCCCGAGCGGAAGACTGAGGGTGAGAAGGTACTTGGAGATGGCCCTCACGAGGGCAGGGTGAAGTGGTATGATACCCAGAAGGGATATGGGTTCATCGTCCATTCTAGCGGCGAGGAGGTCTTCTTTCACCGCACCGGTCTTGCACCGGACGAGATACCTGACTTCGCCGATGGCACCCGGGTAACCTTCCTGGTTGAGCAGACCAGCAAGGGACCCCAGGCGGTGCACGTAGAGCGGATGGAGTAGACGAGCGGGTGGAGTAAATGGGAGATGGAGCGATGGGGAGACCGGACCGTTACCGCATACTAGCCTTTGCTGTGGTGCTCAGTCTATTGCTGGGAGCCTGTCGTTGTGGGACCCGAACTACTCCCGTTCCTACTCCACCTCCCTATACTCCGCCTCCCCCTGACACTGTACCCGTCGTCGTCGTTCATCGTTCTCCTGAGCGCGGAGAGGAGCTATCGCCCGACGGGGAGGTCGTCCTGACGTTCGATCGGGCAATGGATCGCCCTTCTGTCAAGCGTGCTTTCCAGATCAGTCCTGAGGTGTCGGGAAGATTTGAATGGACCAACGAACGCACCGTGCGCTTCAAGCCCGCTCGCACTCTCGAGAGAGAGGCTGAGTATTATGTGATGGTCGGCCCCGAGGCCAAGGCGACCGATGATAGTCATCTCGATGGAGCTTACCGCTTCCGCTTCCGCACTGTCGGTTACCTCGAGGTGGCCCAGGTCATCCCGGCTCACGAGGCGGAGGATGTCGAGACCGGAAGCTCCATCACCGTCATCTTTAACCGTCCCGTCGTCCCGTTGACCGCGATCAGCGACCCAGCGTACGCCGACCTTCCCCATCCACTTGACTTTGAGCCGCCTGTTGAGGGTAAAGGTGAGTGGCTCAACACCTCTATCTATGTCTTCACCCCGGCTGAGCCCTTGGCCGGTGGCACGACCTATACCGTTCACATCGCGGCTGGTCTCACCGATACCACGGGGGGGGTCTTGGCCCAGGGATATGAGTGGTCATTCTCTACCCAACCGCCTCAGGTCACCTGGGTCTCGCCACAGGAGGAGGCTGAGCTGGTGGGGGTGGATACGACCGTCCAGGTCACCTTCAACATGCCGGTGGACTGCGCCTCGGCCGCCGAGTCGTTCAGCTTGCAGGTTGAGGGACGTCCCGTTCCGGGCTCCTTTGAATGCAAAGGGGAGATGCTGACCTTCACGCCTGAGGAAGCCCTGGCCTTCGATACGACCTATACGGCGAAGGTAGATGCAGGTGTGCAGAGCGCCGGAGGTGGGCGGGTGCCCAAGGCGTCTGGCATGCGGGAGGCCTACGAGTGGCGGTTCACCACTGTCCCTCTGCCGCGCATCGTCGATACCAGGCCCTACGATGGGCAGAGGGACGCAAGGCCCCATACTGATTTCGAGATCGTCTTCAACACGCGCGTCGACCCAACCTCGGTGCTGTCTAACCTGAGTATGACTCCGCCGCTTTCGCCGACGCAGGTCCATACATACTTCAACACCTGGGACAACACGTTCGTGCTGAGTTTCGGTGCGCAGCCCTCCACCGATTACGAGGTGCGCATTGGCCCGGATATCGCGGACCCCTATGGCAACACGACCGATCAGAGGATGACCGTCCGGTTCCGGACCGCCGCCCTCTCTCCCTGGGTCCAGATTCAGATCCCCAGCCAGATCGGTACCTATGATGCGCGTCAACCGGTCCGCGTCGTCGCTGGCTGTCTAAACACCACTCGACTTGATCTGAGCCTATACCGTCTCAGCCTGGAGGAGTTCTTCGACGCCCAGCGGGACTGGTGGGAGTATGGTCCTTCCAGTGATCCTGTTCGTCAGTGGTCCGTGCCTATTGAGTCTCGGCTCAACGAGGTCGGGCATTGGGGAGTGGATTTAGCCCAGGATGGGGGTGCGCTGGAGCCAGGCCTGTACCTGCTGGACGTGCAGGCTCCTGGTGTGGAGTATGATCGTTGGAACCATCGCAAGCTGCTGGCCGTTTCGCGGCATAACGTGACGTTGAAGACGTCGTGGATGGGCGGGGGACGGGGAGAGAGCGAGGTGTGGGCCTGGGTGACCGATCTGGCAACCGGGCGGCCTGTCGACGGACTCACACTGACGGCGTGGAACGAGGATGGCGCATCGCTTGGCACGGCGGCTACGGACACGGATGGCCTGGCTCGCCTCAGTTTGAGCTCCACATACGGTATGTTTTACATCTCGGCTCAGGATCCCTTCATGTTAGGCGGGACCGGTTGGGATTGGAGTGCCGGCATCAGCCCCTGGGACTTCGGGCTGGAAGAAGAGAGTAGGAGTGGAGCCTATCGGGCTCATATTTACACCGACCGGCCGATCTATCGGCCCGGTCAGACGGTGTATTTCCGCGGCATCCTGCGCGCTGAGGATGACGCGCGGTACAGTTTGCCCGGCTCGGGGTCGGTGGATGTCACGATCAGCGATGCGGCTGAGGAGTCGATCTATCAGGAAAAATTGACGTTGGACGAGTTTGGAGCCTTCCACAGCGAGTTGGTGTTGGCTGAGGGAGCGCCGCTGGGAGAGTACGCCATCCAGGTCACCTTTGGTGACGAGACCTTCTACGCGGATTTTACGGTTGCGGCCTACCGACCACCTGAGTTCGAGGTCCTGGTTACGCTGGCCGAGACCGAGTTGGCGGCCGGCCAGGCTACGCAGGCCGACGTTGACGTGCGTTACTTCTTTGGTGGCCCTGTTACTGGCGTGGATGTCGAGTGGCGAGCCCTGTCCTCTCCCTATCGCTTCGAGCCTAGTCAGTTTGGTCGCTATGATTTCGGCGACGAGGATGATCCCTGGATCTGCCGCTGGTGCTGGGGATGGGAGTCCCCCGAGTCTGACATCGTCCTCAGTGGCTCCGGCATCACGGACAGGGACGGGCGCTTGGCCATCGGGCTACCAACCGAGGTGATGACGGGTGGGCAGCGCTTGACGGTCGAGGCGTCGGCCTATGGGAAGGATGGGCAGGTCATCTCTGGGCGGGCCGACGTTGTGATTCACCCTGGTGAGTTCTACGCTGGCCTGGCTCCACAGCAGTACGTCGGTGAGGCCGGCAAGGAGATGGCGGTGGACGTCGTGACCGTGGATTGGGAGGGTGAACGGCTGCCGGGTCAACTTCTCGATGTGGAGGTCTACCGCCGCGAGTGGGTCAACACCTTGATCGAGGATCAGTTCGGCGGCGGGGCCTGGGAGTGGGAGACGGTGGACACGCTGATCTACACTGACACGCTGACCACCGGGAGCGACGCCGAGGGTGTGGTGATCTTCACACCGGAGGAGGGCGGGTCATATCGCGTCGTCGTCAGTGGGCGAGATTCCGAGGAGCGATTGGTGCGCAGTTCCACATGGGTGTGGGTCAGTGGGTCGGAGTACATCTCCTGGCGGAGGGAGAACAACGATCGGATCACGTTGATCAGCGACAAGTCGAGCTACGTTCCTGGTGAGACCGCTGCGATTCTCATCCCCAGCCCCTTCGCTGGCGAGCAGTGGGCGTGGATTACGGTCGAACGAGGCGGGCTGTTGCACCAGGAAGTGCTGCGTTTGGAGAGCAATTCCACCGTTTATCGTCTGCCCATCATGGCTGAGCATGCCCCTAACGTCTACGTCTCCGCTGTCATCGTCAAGGGGCCGGATGCGACGGAGCCCGTGGCGACTCATAGAGTGGGGTATGTGATGCTGACCGTCGAGCCGGTGGAACAGTCGCTGAATATCATGCTGACCCCAGGCGTCGAGCGAGCTAAACCCGGTGACACCGTCTCATTCGACGTAGAGGTCCGTGACGCGGGCGGGCGACCGGTGCCGGCCGCGCTCTCCCTCGACCTGGTGGACAAGGCGGTGCTGAGCTTGAAGCCTCGCACGCCGGATGCTGTTCTACAGGCGTTTTACGGCCAGCGCGGTCTGGGCGTCTCGAGCGCCAGCGGTCTGGTCATCTCCGTCAATCGGTTGGTGATGGAGCAGATGGAGGACGTCCGAGATCTGGGCATGGGAGGAGGCGCGGAGGCTGCCGAGGAGGTCGCTGAGGAACCTGCTTTGGCGCCGATGCCCACGGCGGCGGCTGATATGGCTGCTGGAGAGAGGGGTAAGGCGGCGATGGAACCCCCGTCCGGGGTTCAACTGCGGGAGCAGTTTGCCGACACTGCGTTTTGGGATGCTGCGGTCGTCACCGATCAGGCTGGCCGGGCCAGCGTCGAGATCGAGCTGCCCGACAATCTCACCACCTGGGTCTTCCGTGGCGTGGCCGTGACCACTGAGACGGAGGTGGGCGAGCAGACGGTCGACCTGTTGGTCACCAAGCCGCTCCTGGTGCGGCTGGTGACACCTCGCTTTTTCGTCGTCGGCGACCAGGCGCAGCTAGCGGCTCTGGTCAGCAACAACACCGAGCGCAAGCTGGACGTGAGCGTGACCTTGCACGCTACAGGGCTCACGTTGTCCGAGCCTGCGGACAGTGAGCAGATAGCGTCAATCCCCGCCGGTGGAGAGACGAAGGTCACCTGGTGGGTCCTGGCGGAGGACAGGTCCTGGCAGGACACCGAGGCGGTAGAGGTGTTCATGAGCGCCGTGGCAGGTGAGTACTCCGACGCAGCTCGACCGCGCCTGACCACGGGGCCTGAGGGGACGTTGCTGGTCTACCGCTATACAGCGCCGGAGATCGTCGGTACAGGTGGGCAACTGATGGAAGAGGAAAGCCGTACCGAAGTGATCGCTCTCCCACCGAAGTACGATGACCGGGCGGGCGAGCTGTCTGTGAGGCTCGACCCCTCATTGGCGGCCGGAATGGTCGATGGGTTGGCCTACCTGGAGCATTTCCCTTATGAGTGTACCGAGCAGATTGTCAGCCGCTTTCTGCCTAACGTTCTCACCTATCGCGCGCTGCGAGATTTGGGGTTGTCTGATCCGGAACTGGCGTCCAAGTTGCCGGATCTGCTGGAACAGGGACTGAACAAGCTCTACCTGCAGCAGCATGCCGATGGCGGGTGGGGCTGGTGGTACGAGGGTGAAAGCAATCCCTACCTGACTGCCTACGTCGTCTTCGCGTTGGCCAAGACGCGTGAGGCCGGATTCGATGTGCGGGCGGAGGTGGTTGAGCGCGGGCTTGAGTATCTGGGAGGCGCATTGGTGAGAGCGCGTGACTTGCGTTCCTACCGCGAGGCGAACCGGCAGGCGTTTCTACTCTACGTGATGGCCGAGGCCGGTCGTCCTCGCCGTCCCAGCTATACCGGTGATCTATATCGCCATCGCGACAAACTGAGCCATTACGGGCGGGCCTTCCTGGCGTTGGCGCTGGGGTTGGTTGACGAGAACGACCGCCGCATCGCCACTTTGCTCTCTGATCTACAGAATGAGGCCATTCTCAGTGCGACCGGAGCGCATTGGGAGGAGAGGGACGATGACTGGTGGGCAATGAACACCGACACCCGCTCCACCGCCGTCATTCTGGATGCCTTGGTGCGGCTGGATCCCGACAATGCGTTGATTCCCCAGGTCGTGCGTTGGTTGATGGTAGCGCGGCAGGATGGGATCTGGGAGACGACCCAGGAGACGTCGTGGGCGCTCATTGCTCTTACGGATTGGATGACCGTCACTGGAGAGCTCAGGGGCGAGTACGAGTATGGCGTGTCGCTTAACGAGGAGGTCGTGGCCCAGGGCGCTGTGACCCCGGAGGTAGTCGATGAACCGATCCGCCTGTACGTGGATGTGGCGGATCTGCTGGCCGAGGTAAGCAACCGGCTGACGGTGGAGCGCGGGCCGGGCGAGGGCCGGCTGTATTACACAGCTCATCTCAAGGTCTACCTGCCGGTGGAGGAGATTGGGCCACTCAACCGGGGCATCATTGTCAACCGGCGATATACTGAGGCCGGGTGTACCGAAGGGATCAAATGCCCCCAGGTGGACCAAGCTGACGTGGGTGACGTGGTCCAGGTGCGGCTGACGATTATCGCGCCGCACGACGTGTACTACGTCGTCGTCGAGGATCCGCTGCCAGCCGGGGCCGAGGCGATCGACGTGGGCCTGGAGACGACAAGTCTGTTAGAAAAGATGCCAGGATTGTATCGGGAAGCAGAGGGTGAGGACTGGCCTGGGTTCTACCGCTGGTGGTGGCGCTGGTACAGCCGCAGCGAGATGCGGGACGAGAAGGTCGTGCTTTTCGCCGACTACCTACCGGCGGGCACCTACGAGTACGTCTATACCTTCCGTGCTACGTTGCCGGGGGAGTATCAGGTTCTCCCCACCACTGCTCGGGAGTTCTATTTCCCAGAGGTGTTTGGGCGGGCGGGCGGTGGTCTGTTTACGGTCACCGATTAGGCGTAGGCCTCCGTGTACTCACCCGACGATCCTCAGTACTTCTTCACGATGGCGCGGTAGGCCGACGGCCGGCGGCACTGCAGGATTTGGGTCTCCTCTCGGTAGTGCCGAACTTCGTCCAGGTCAATGCGCGCCACAGCGTAACCCTCGGCGGGTTCATCTACCCGGGCGTAGATCTTGCCCCGGGGGCCGACGATAGCGCTCTGGCCAAAGAAGGTGTACGAAGGTTCCTCCCCGATTCGGTTGGCGGCGGCTACGAAGACTACATTCTCGTAGGCGCGTGCCAGCAGGTAGACGCGCCACTCGTCGGAGTGAGGCTGTTCCCAGTTGGCGCACACGATCATCAGTTCCGCTCCGTCCAGCGCCAGGCTGCGTGCTACCTCCGGAAAGGCCAGGTCCCATCCGACCATCATCCCGACGGTGCCGAAGTCAGCCTCTAGGGCCTTGATCCGATATCCAGGACGGAAGGCGATCTGTTCCTCTCCTTGCAGGTGCACCTTATGGTATTGACCGACGAGGTCACCGTCAGGGCCTATTAAGACGGCGGTGTTATAGAGGATACTCTCAACTTTTTCCTTGCTCACCATCCCAAAGGCGACGTGCACACCGAGCTCGCTTGCCCTCTGGGCGATGAGGTTGACCGTGGGGCCTGGGATGCGCTGTGCCATTTGGGGAAAGTGGGGTCCTACCTCGTAGCCCGTCGTGATGAGTTCCGGAAAGACGATCAGGTCCACCGGTTGTTCGGTGGCAATGCGAGTGATCAGCTCGCCCATCTTGATCAGGTTGTCCTCCATCTGGCCCAATGCAGGCTCCATCTGTACTGTGGCAACGCAAATTTCACGCATATGAATGATCCTCCCGTTGATCTACTTCGTCATGGAATCTGTGACATGGCTCTACTGAAAAAAGGCTCCCGAACCTGTCCCCAGGTGAGGCAACCGGCCCGAGGACGGGCCTTGGAGCACCTTTTTTCAGGGAAGTC
>Ga0180431_10005748_pt1 | contig 15015 bp, 9 predicted proteins | sample SS_ome_11_FD_132459 | JGI IMG/M metagenome (GOLD analysis project Ga0180431, IMG submission 132459) | Hypersaline lake sediment archaeal communities from the Salton Sea, California, USA - SS_1_MS_1 metaG | ecosystem: Environmental > Aquatic > Non-marine Saline and Alkaline > Hypersaline >... | reverse complement strand
TTGAAGACGACGCGGTGCCCGGCCTCGTAGCCTTCGTCCTCGCCGAGGATGGTCTCGCGCAGGCGGACCTCCTGGGCCACGCCGGCCAGGAAACCGGTCTGGCCGTGGGCGATGGTGTCGAGCATGCCCATCGCCTTGATGCCGACGACCGGCTTGCCGCACGCGCCGGCCTCGACCTGCGGCATGCCGAACCCCTCGAGGCGCGACGGCGCGGCGTAAACGTCGCACGCGGCCATGAGGTAGGGCATGAAGTTGCGCGAGATCTTGCCCGTCGTGTAGACGACGCTTTTCTCGATGCCCAGGTGCGTGGCGAGTTGGAGGTCGGCGAGGTTCTGCTGCGCGGTGCGCGGCTGCGGCCAGACCTTGCAGACGTATTTCCAGTCGGGCGCCTTGGTGTCAATGATGGAGAGGGCCTGCATGACCTCCTGTGCGCCCTTGGAGGCGGCATCGCCGCCGACGGTGAGAATCATGACCTGGTCGTTCGCTACCCCGAGCGCCTCGCGGACGGCGGCGACTTTCGGGTCGTTCTTGGGCCGCGGGGTGAAGGCATCCGTGTCGCAGCCCACGGGCAAGACCTCGATTTTTTCGGGGTCAATGCCGTCGCGGATGTACACTTTCTTGACCCAGTTCGACGTGACCAGGATGAGGGGCAGGGCGTTGAGGACTTCGAGGTAGTTGGCGACGTAGCCGTCCACGACGAGCCACGGCACCGTCTGGACGCCGTAGCGCTGCGGGTGGAGAATGAGGTCCGGCGTGTGCCCCCAGTAGCCGATGCCGACGACGACGTCGGGCTCGAACCAGCGGTAGTACCATTCCTTTTCCTGCGCCGCCTCGAAGTTGACGGGATGGACGTCCACGCCGAGCTCGCACAGGCCTCGGTAAAGCAAATCGCCTTGGGTGGCCAGCCCGCCCGGCGAGGGCGGATAGTCGTAAAACACCAGGACCTTCATGGTCTTACTCCTTGTGCGCGTCGTGCCGGCGCTTGAAGCCTTCGGGCGAGACGCATGACTTGACCTCGAAGGAATCGGCGGCGTAGCCGTAGTCTTCGCGGACGAGGCGCCTTTTCTCGACGAGCTGCTCGGCCGTGAGGTCCACGAGCACGTCGGCCCACGGCGCGGCGCGGCAGGCGCCCGTGGCGGCGTCGCACTCGTAGGCGAACGTCCAGAGCTCGACGCAGTGCATCATACCATCACGCAGGAGGCCGAGCACGGCGGCGTGGACCTCCATGTGCCGGCGATGGCCGTACTCGCCGTTCGGGCCGTGGGTGATGCACAAGCCCCACGGGGCGTCGGCGAGGTGCGATGCGATGCGCGGCGCGATGTCTCGTTCGGGTTCGATCGGCGCCAAGAGCTCGCTGTCGTCGAGGTCGGCGATGAGGCCGGTGACGCCGAGCCGTTTGCAGACGGCCTTGAATCTGGGGCTGCGGTCGGGATCGTCGGCGCGGCAGAGGCTGAGCACCGTCCATGCCCAGTCCGGATGCTGCAGGATGAGCCCGCCGCCCCAGATGATTTCGTCGTCGGGATGAGCGACGATCATGGCCGCCCGCATGGCGTCTCCTTTGCGCGTGTGTTTTTCCGGCAGCCGGCGCCGTGTCGAAATTCTACGTCGGGCGGATGGAAAGGGCAAGGCAGGGAACTTTCCAGGGCGCATTTTGGTTGCATGGGGTGAGAGCCGCGAGATGCGGCTTTAAGAGGATGAAAAAGGGCGAGAAAGACAGCAAAGGCCTGCACAAGTATTGGCGGCCGGGATAGGGATACAGCCTCAAGCTTCTCGCCTTTTTCATCCCGCATGTTGAAAAGCCATACCTCCTCTCACCGCACAGGCGGCTAGTGTAACCTTCTCTAAGGTGCGGACGGCCCACCACGTTCCCCCGGTGGGCCGTCTCTTTGTATTTGGGCGTTCGGCCGCGGCCATGGTCCCGGCGCCGGGACTCTCCGGGATTGACAAAGGAGAGCTCGACCCCGTATATAGAACCAGAGGGAGCACGGCGCAGACACGAGCTCACCAGGAGGACATCCGAATGGCCGACGCTGTCCAGCCGGAGGAAGCGGTCCCGAAACGCGCGGTGGACCTGTATGAGCGGGGCCTTGGCGCCGCCGAGCGGCAAAACTACGACTACGCGATCACGCTTTTCCTCGAGGCGCTCAAGCTGGCGCCGACGTTTGTCGCCGCCCGCAAGAAGCTGCGCGAAATCGAAATGGAGAAGTGGAACAACGCCAAGTCGCCGGCCGTGTTCCGTAAGATCGTCGGGGCGCTGCTGTCGGTCCCGGCCTGGCTCGCCATCCTCTGGAACGAGACCTACTCGCAGCGGGGCGCTGTGCTCAGGGCCTACGAAGCCATCCTGAAACGCGACCCGACGAACGCGGCCGCGCTCAAAGGCCACGCCAAGACGGCGCTCAGGCTCGACATGCCCGAGGTCGCCGTGAACTCGATGGAGTACGCCTACGTGGCGAACCCGAAGAGCGAGACGAACCAGCGGCTCATGGGCGAGATGTACCGCGCCAACGGCAACGTCGAGGAGGCGAGGCGGGCTTACCAGAAAGTGCTCGCCAAGAAGCCGACCGACAAGGAAGCGCTCAAGGCGATGCACGACCTCGCCGCGCTCGGCACGATCAGCCGGGGCCACTGGGACGACGAGTCCACCTACCGCACGAAGATCAAGGACGAGGAGGAGGCCCGGCTGACCGAGCGGCGCCTGCGCGTGGAGAAGACTGAGGATGACCGCACCGCGCTTATCGAGGACTACAAGAAACGCGTCGCCGCCAACCCGGAGAACGTGGACCTCACCAAGCGGCTCGCCAACGAGTACCTCGAGGCCGACAGGTTCGAGGAGGCGGTGGCGACGTTCGATCACGCAATCAAGATGAATCCGGGCGACCCCGACCTGCCGGAGCTGCGTTACCGGGTCCTCGTAAGAAAATTCGACCACCAGATCGAGCAAGCGGAACAAGCCGCAGCGAAGCAACCGGATGATCAGGCGCTCGCGGAAGCCGTCGGGAAGATCCGACACGAGAAAGTCCGGTTCATGCTCGGAGACCTGGCCGCGCGCGTCGAGAAGTACCCGAGCAACATGCCGCTGCGATTCGAGTACGGCTATGCGCTCATGCAGGACGAGCAGATTGACGAGGCGATCAAGCAGTTCCAGCAGTCGAAGAGCAGCGCCCAGAAGCAAACGATGTCGCTCAACTACCTCGGTGAGTGCTTCCGCCGCAAGGGGCTGCTCGATCTCGCGGTGGACCAGTTCCAGGCCGCGCTCGCGGCCATGTACACCATGGACTCGGTCAAGAAGGACGTGATCTACAACCTCGCCCGGACCTACGAGGACATGGGCAAGGCCGACGAGGCGCTCAAGCAACTCAAGGTCATCTACGCCGAGGACATCGGTTTCCGCGACGTGGCCAAGCGCGTCGAGAAGCTCTACAAGGCCACCGAAGGGGAAAAGCCCGAGTAGGCCTTCGGCTTTTCAGGGGGTCAGCGTGAGGCTGGACGGCTTACGCCATGCGTTCCGATCGCGGTGCCCTTTCGGTTTTACATGGGCGATGAGATGACCCCCGGCACGTTTCCCTCCAAGCTTGTGGCCGTTGCTTTGCTTGTGCTTACTATCGCGTGCCTTTTCGTGGGGTTCTGGCGGTGGGACCTGTGGGCGCCCGACGAGCCGCGATACGCCGAGGTCGCGCGCGAGGCGCTCGAGGACGGCCACTGGCTTGTGCCCCATCTCGGCGGGACGTCCTATGCAGAGAAGCCGCCGCTCTACTTCTGGCTTGTCGCGGGCTCGTACGCGCTTTTCGGCATCAACGCCTTCGCGGTGCGCCTCGTGCCGGTCCTCTCGGCGTCGGGAACGATCCTGGTGACGTGGTGGCTCGGCCGAAGGCTGTTCAACAAGCGCGTCGGGGTTTTTGCGGGGATCATTCTCGGCACGAGCGTGCTGGTGATGCATCTCGCGCGCCACGGCAACATTGATTCGACCTTGACGCTCGTGACGACGGCGGCGCTGGGCCTTATGGCCGTGGCCTACTTCGAGGGGCGACGCGGGTTGTACCTTCCCGCGTATTTCCTGATGGCGCTCGGCGTGCTGCTGAAAGGGCCGGTGGGGTTCCTGGTGCCGGTGCTTGCGGTCGTCGTGTCTCTCGTCGTGATAGGACGGATGGGACATATAGGACGGATGAGGATCGTGCCGGGTTTGGCGGTTTTCGTCGTCGTGGTGGCGGCATGGCTCGTGCCGGCGGCGCTGAGCGGCGGGGCGAAGTATGCACGGACGATCCTGTTCGAGCAGAGCCTTGGCCGGGCGGTCTCGTCGTTCAGCCACGAGAGGCCCTTCTATTATTATCTCGGCAACTTCCCCCAGTACTTCCTGCCGTGGATCTTCTTTCTCCCGCAGGCGTTTTGGCTCGCCGTGCGCAGGCGGACACCCCAAAGGATTTTCCCGGTCGTGTGGTTCGCCACGATCTTCGTTTTCTTCAGCGCGATCAGCGGCAAGCGCGAGCTCTACCTCCTGCCGCTCTATCCGGCGGCGGCGCTGCTTGTCGGGGCGTTCTTCGACGCGTGCCTCGGCGGGGAGGTCTCAGGCAAGGCGCTCGACGTGCCCACAGTGCTTCTGGGCGTTTTTCTTGTCGCCCTTGCCGTAGCGCTCTTTTTCGTGCGGCGCTTCGTTGAGGTTCCCAGCTACCTCGACGAGCCGGTCCGGCTGGCGTGGCTGCCGGCGGTGGTGCTCGGCCTCGGCGGGATCGTGCTCCTGGGCACGGCGGCCGCACGACGCCGCGCCATGATTTTCCCCGCGGCTTCGGCGACCATGCTGGCGCTCGGTCTCGTCGTGGTGCTTGCGATTTTCCCGGCGATGAACGCTAACAAGACGGCCCGCTTCCTCTGCGAGGATCTTTTGGGCGACCGGACGGGTGACGAGCCGGTCGTCCTTTACCGTGACATGACCCGTAGCGGCGCCTACCATTTTTACACGCGCTTGCCCCTTGTGGACGTGCGCGAGGAGGCTGGTCTTGTCGCGCGGCTGCGCGAAGGCGAAAAAACTTACGTCATCCTGTCCGAGGCGGACTATAATGACCTCGAGCCTGAGACGACGGCCGGGTGGCGAGGAGTCGCCGCCCGCCAAGTCGGTCACCGGGCGATGCGCGTCTTCTGTTCGGAAGGTTTTGCAGAGAAAGCGGAACAATAGGTCAGGTGCAAGGAGGAGGGGTCGGCATGAAGTGGTTGGTTGTCATGTGTTGCCTCGCCGCTCTGCTGCTGGGGGCGTGCGTCCAGAAAGCGAAAGGCCCGGAGGAGCCGGTCTTCGCGCCGAATGACGCGGTCATTGCAGCGGCGTCCGTCGAGGACGAGGGGTACGTGATCACGGTCGGCGATTTTGTGGCCGTGAGCAGCGCGTCCCGCCCGACGGTTGACTCGGTCGGTCGCGTCCAGGACGACGGCACGGTGCCGCTCAATGAGGTCGGCTACGTGCGTGCGGCCGGGAGCTCGATCACGCAGTTTGCCGAGACGCTTGGTACCCTCTACAAGGAGGTGCCGGGCTACGAGGGCGGCGTGGCGGACCTCGTGGTCGAGGTGAAACTCGGCCTGTATCTCGTCACCGGCGAGGTGACGAGCAGCGGGTTTCGCACCTACGAGGAGGGGCTGACGCTCTACGACGCGATGATGTCCGCGGGCAAACTCACCGGTCGGGCGCTCGAGGACCGAGTCTTCCTGAGCCGCAAGGGCGTGGACGGTCGCGAGATCATCCGTTACAGCAAGCTCGAACAGCTCAAGGAACTTGCTTTAAAGGAAAACGACTGGATCGTCGTCCCGCACAAGGTTGATTTCATTCTGCACTGAACAGAGCAGCGGGCTCTCGGACGGGCTCGTGTGCCGGAGCTTCGTGTGTCGTGCGCGGCCAGCGAGGGCACACCCTGCCCGACGGGCGGTCCCTTGTTGTGGCCGAGGCAGGATAGGGTCATTCTTCGATTAGTGTGATGAAACTCCAGAGAACGATTCATCGGTTCGCGCTCACGGCGGCCCTCGTGATCCTTGGCGCCGGGTGCGGGGCGCCCAAGGAAGACTCGGGCGAGTCGGCCGAGACGCGCGTGCCCGTCGTCACGCAGCGGGTGACGGCGCGGGACGTTGACTTCACCGTGACGACCCTTGGCACGATTAAGGCCTGGAGAGAGGTCGTCGTCAGCGCCAGGACCAGCGGCCGGATTCTCGAGCTCAACTTCGAGAAGGGGGACGCGGTGCGCCCGAAGCCCGCAGGCGAGGCCGAGCGCTCTGAGAATGGAGTTCGTCCGCTCGCCGTGCTCGAGCAGCAGGAATACAAGCTGCGCTGGCTCGAGGCCGAGGCGGTGCTCACCGAGGCGCAGAGGAGCTTCGAGCGAAGCAAACGCCTCTTCGAGCAGGAGGGCGTGGCCGAGAGCGAGTTCGACGCGGTCAAGGCGCAGTACGAGGTCGCCCAGGCCCGGCGCGATCTGGCCAAGAAAGCCTACAACGACACGGTGATCTACAGCCCGATCGCGGGGATCGTTGTTGCGAGGCCCGTCGAGGCGGGCGAGTTCGTCGCGCCCGGCACGCCGCTCGCCACGGTCGCCGACGTGAGCAAGGTCAAGGTCGCCACAAGCGTCTCGGAATTGGATTCGCCGTACGTCAGGGTGGGGGAGACCTACGCGGTTCGCGTGGACGCTTTCCCCGGCCGCGTGTTCGACGGGAAGGTCATCTACAAGTCCATCAAGGCGGACGTGCAGACGCGCAGCTTCCCCATCGAGCTCGAGGTGGACAACGCCGACGGCGCGCTCGGCATCGGCATGGTCGCGCGGGTGACGTTCGTCTTGCGGACGGCGCCGGATGCGATCGCCGTGCCGCTCGATTCGCTGGTCTATTGGGAGAATACGCTCGGCGTTTTCGTCGTCGAGCAGGACGACACGGCCGCCTTCCGCGCGCTGACGCTCGGCGAGCGCAGCGGCGACGACGTCATCGTGGCCAAAGGGCTTGCCGCGGCCGAGGAAGTTGTGGTCGTCGGGCAGGAACGGCTTCGTCCCGGGAGCAAGGTCACGCGGCCCGACGAGAAACGTGCTGCGCCCGCCGACGACGAAAGTGCCGGCACGTCCGAGGTGCCGGAGTCGGCGCCGTGAACATCTCTCGCTTCAGCGTCAACCAGCCGGTCTTCATTCATCTCGTCTTCATCTTTATCCTGATCTTCGGCCTGATGAGCTACCAGCAATTGCCCCGGGCCAAGGATCCCGACGTGTCGCTGAACATGGCCTTCGTGATTACGAACGATTTCGGCAAGTCGCCCAAAGAGATCGAGAAGTTCATCACCATCCCGATCGAAGACGAGATCGAGCAGCTCAGCGACGTCCGCCAGATCATTTCGACTTCGGGCGAAGGGATCTCGACGATCTTCGTCGAGTGGGAGGCGACCGTCACGGATCTTGACGTGGCGGTGCAGGACCTGCGGAACGCCGTCAACCAGGCGAAGGAGCTTCCCGACAGCGCGGAGACACCGGTCATCTTCAAGCTCACCACCGAGATCGTGCCGGCTCTGTTCGTCGTCCTCGGCGGCGATCTGACCGAGGAGCAGCTCAAGCTGCACGCCGACGCGCTCGGCGATGCGATCAAGCGAATTCCCGACGTCGGCAAGATCGAGATGTACGGTGAGCGCGAACGCGAGATTCACGTCGAGATCGATCCTGTGCGTCTCAACAGCCACGGCCTCACCGCGCTCGACGTGGTGCGGGCCATCCGTCTGCGGCATCGCAACGTCTCGGCCGGGCCGATTCGCGTCGGGGGCAAGGAGGAGCTCATTCGCATCGAGGGCGAAGTCGAGCGCGTGCGCGAGCTCGAGACGCTCGTGATCCTCACGCGGCCCGACGGCAGCGTGGTGCGGCTCGGCGAGGTGGGCGTCGTGCGCATGGGCTACGGCGAGGCGGAATTGTTCACGACCGAGCTCGACGGCGAGCGGGCGCTCGTCATGGCGGTGTACCGGCGCAAGAAGGGGAACGTCGTCAAGGTCGTGGACGAGGTCAAGGCGCTCGTCGAGCGTTTCGAGGAGAGCGCGCCCGAATCGCTCGAGATTGTGACCGTGTTCGATTCCGCGCGCGAGATCCACGACCGTCTGGCGATCCTGGTCAACAACGGTCTCATCGGCATGGCGCTCGTCGGCGTACTGCTCTATCTCTTCATCGGGTGGCGCAACGCGCTCTTTGCCTTTCTCGGCATTCCGATCACGTTCCTCTTGGCGTTCGTCTTCATGCGCGCCTCCGGCAGCACGATCAATGGCGTGTCACTGTTTGCGCTCATCATCGTGCTCGGCATGATCGTGGACGACGCGATCATTGTTCTCGAAAATACCTACCGCTACGTCGAGAAGGGGATGCCGCCGAAGCAGGCGGCCGTCATCGGCGCGACCGAGGTCGCGCTCCCCGTGACAGCGGCCGTGGCGACGACCATGGCGGCGTTCGCGCCGATGCTGATGGTCACCGGCCTCATGGGCCGCTTCCTTCGAGTGATTCCGATGACGATCATCGCCGCGCTGGCGGCGTCGCTTTTTGAGGCGTTCTTGATTCTGCCGTGTCACATCGGCGAGTTCGGTCGCGTGGCCAAACGAGAGATGGCCCGGCTTCGCGCCCGCGCGGACCGACGGTCGAAGCTCATTGACGTCATCCGTAAGCTGTACCGTCGGGTCGTGACGGTGTGCCTGCGGCGACGCTACGTGACGATCGGCGTGGTGGCGGTCGTCGCGTTCGGGAGCATTGCCGTCGTCGTGGTGCCGCTTCTGTTGGAAAACGCCGGCGTTGAGGTCACGCCGCCGATCAAGGTGGAGATGTTCGGCGCCACCGACGAGCACGAGCGTTTCCAGATCATGATCTGGCGCTCGGTCGGCACGCGCGTCGAAGAGACGGAGAAGACCCTCGACGCAATTGAGCGCATCGTCCGTGACGAGCTCGGCGACGAGCTCGTCACGGTGCTCCAGTTCGTCGGCTACAGCGAGGTTGAGTATCGGATGATCCGGGCCTCGCACGTCGGCATGCTCGCCGTGACGCTCACGCGACAGTGGCGTGACCTCGGCGAGACTATGGAGGGGATCCGGCCGCGGATCGAGCAATTGCCCGAAATCGTGAGGTTCCAGATTGAGACGCCGATCGAGGGACCGCCAAGCGGCGCCGATGTGGACCTGCAGATTATGGGGCGTGACTTTGCGACGCTCGAGACGCTTGCCGCCCTCATCGAGGATGAGCTGCGGTCGATTGAAGGCGTTTCGGAGATTCGGAACGACTACGAGCGCGGCAAGAACGAGATCACGGTTCGTCCCGACGAGGCGAAGGCGAGTTTTCTGGGCGTTGACGTTGAGACGCTTGCCTCGACCGTGTACGCGGCCTTCGAGGGCGCGACGGTGGCCGACTACCACCGCGGCGACGAGAACATCGAGATTCGCGTCCGGGCCGAGGAGGCGTTTCGGCGCACGTTTGACGATCTGCGCCATCTGAAGATCCCCGCGCTCGGCGGCCGGCTCGTGCCGCTCAAGGAAGTGGCGAGCTTCGAGGTCGGGCCGGGCATCTTCGAGATCCACCACTACGACACGAGGCGGTCCATCCAGATCACGGCGGACGTCGGCGCGGGCTCTTCGCCCGTCGAGGCGAATGCGAAGCTTCGGCCGCGCGTCGAGCAGATCCTGGCAAACTTTCCCGGGTATTCAGTGAAGTTCGGCGGGGAGGCCCAGGAAACAAAGGAAACGATCATGGAGCTGGCGACCGCGTTCGGCTTCGGTATTCTGCTCATCTATATTATCTTGGCGACGCAGTTCAAGTCGTTCGTCCAGCCGGTGATGATTATGGCCATCATTCCCGGCGCGGCCTTCGGCGTGATCTTCGGACTGCTCGTGAGCAAGCTCGTGACGGGACACGCGGTCCTGAGCATCCCGGTGATGGTGGGGGTCATCGCGCTCGCGGGCGTTGTCGTGAACGACTCGCTCGTGCTCGTGGATTTCGTCAACCGGCGCCGACGCGCGGGCATGGGGCGGTGGAGCTCGATCCTGCAAGGATGCATGGTTCGCGTGCGGCCGATCATCCTCACCTCGGTCACGACGATCGGCGGGCTCTTGCCGATGGCGCTGGGGGTGAGCGGGCGCTCGAGGGTGTGGGGGCCGCTCGCGGGCGCGATCGCGTGGGGCCTGCTTTTCTCGACGATCTTGACGCTCGTGGTGATCCCATGCCTCTATGCCGTGCTCGATGACATTCGGCGGCTGCTCACGGGCCGGCTGTTCGGCCAACCCAAGCTGCGGCACGGTCCGCGCCCGCTCGAGAGCCGTGAGTAGGAAGATAAGTTACAACCAAGTATCGTCCAACATAGACGAGGAGGCCCGATGCAGGAGAAAACGATCCGGCTGACGAAGTTCGCACATTGCGCGGGATGCGCGGCGAAGCTCAATGCGAAGGTGCTCGCCGACGTGTTGTCGAAGATCCCGCTCGAGGCGAACCCGAATCTTCTCGTCGGGATCGAGACCGCCGACGATGCCGGCGTGTACCGGATCACCGATGACGTCGCCATCGTGCAGACGACGGATTTCTTTCCGCCGATCGTGGATGACCCATACACGTTCGGCGCGATCGCGGCGGCGAACGCGCTGAGCGACGTTTACGCGATGGGCGGCACGCCGATCACGGGGCTCAACCTCGTCGGGTTCCCGACGAAAACGTTTGCGCTGACCGTGCTCGAGGCGATCCTCCGCGGCGGCATAGACAAGCTGCACGAGGCGGGCGCCGTCGTGGTCGGCGGCCACTCGATCGAGGATCAGGAGCTCAAGTACGGCCTCGCCGTGACGGGCGTCGTCCATCCCGAACGAATCGTGACGAATGCCGGCGCACGAGAAGGCGACCGGCTGGTGCTGACGAAACCGCTCGGGATCGGGCTCATCACGACTGCGGCGAAAATGGAGCGCGTGTCGGCGGAGACTTTTTCGGGCGCCGTTGCCTCCATGACGACGCTCAACCGCGCGGCGTCGGAGGCGATGCTTGAGGTCGGCGTCCACGCCTGTACCGACGTGACCGGCTTCGGCCTCGTCGGCCACGCGTGGGAAATGGCGCAAGCGAGCCGCGTCGGCATGACGCTCCACGCGGGTGCTGTTCCATACTTCGAGGAAGCCGAGTCGCTTGCCGAGGAAGGTTTCCTGGCGGGCGGGTCGGTTTCAAACATCAAGTACTTTTCGCAATTCACGTCGGTGGACGACGCCGTCGAGCAGCGTGTGCGCGACGTGCTTTTCGACGCGCAGACCTCGGGGGGTCTCCTCATCAGCGTGCCGCCGGATCGTGTGGAGGCGTTGCTCGAATGCCTCAAAGGAAAAGGTGTCGAGCACGCGGCGGTCGTCGGCGAAGTCACGGCCGACCACCTCGGCCGGATTACCCTCAGGCTCTAGATCGGCGCCGATCTGTGTCAATCGGTGGTTAATTCTTCTTCAGCAGTGCTTCGGCGCGGGCCTTCCATCGGCGCTGCTTGGCGTAGCGCGTGAGTGTGGCTTTGGCCGAGGCGTCGCCCAGCCGGTAGAGCGCGCCGGCGATCTCGAGTTCGAGCGGCGTGTCGTAGGCGAGGTAAGCTTTCAGCGTGACGATGACCCCGTGCCCCTCGATGATCCACGCCAGACCCGCCGTGTGTGTGAGCTCGTCGAGGAACGTGCGTGTCGTGACGTGCCACATGGAGACCTTGAGGCTGTCGAGGTTATCCGGATCCTCGGCGCCGAGGGCGACGGCCATGAGCACCTCGTCGGTGATAAAAGCCGGGATGCCGGTATCGGCGCTGAAGCGCGTCATGAGCGCGGGCAGGGTCATAAACTCGTAGCCGAAGTTGTGTCCCGCATCGAGCTGCTGCCCGACGAGCGAGGCGCTTCGAGTATTGATGCCGCGTTCCGGATTGTTTCGGAGCGCTTGCAGGGGGCCGAGGGCGCGCGGGTCGCCCAGATCGCCGAGCGCGACGACGGCCGCACGACGCACGCGCATGCTCGACTCGTCGAGCGCGCCGACGAGGAGCTTCAGTGCTTTGTCGCCGCCGAGCCGGCCGAGCGCCGTCGCCGTGAGCTCCCGCACCGACGGATGTGGGTCGTTGACGGCGGCCTCGATAAGGGGCACGAGCGCGGGGTCGCCGAGGTTGGCGAGTGCGAACACGGCGGCTCGTCGGACACCCGCCTCGGCGTCGCGTACCGCTTTCGTGAGCAGCGCCGTGTTCGTCGTGTCGCGGGTTGTGCCGAGCGCGAAGACGGCCGCGCGCCGAACGTACGGGTCTGCGTGGGCGCAGAGCGCCCGGATCGCGTTGCCGGTTGCCTCGCCGCGCGCCGCGAGCCGGTAGAGCGCGAAGGCGACGCGGGCGGGGTCCTCGTGGCTAAGCAGCGCGCGCAGCTTCGCCGTGTTCGGCGAGGGGCCGGAAGCCTCCGTGGCTTCGGCCGGAGCGCCGGCGAGCTGGAACGCCAGGATCACGACGAGAAGCCCTGGTTTCTGCATGCGCGATGGCCCTTTTTTCGGTGGGTGCGTGTGCACTCTAGCACAAGAGAATGGCGGAACAACGGTTTTCGCTGTTGACGCGCATCGAGCAGGATGTTACCAAGGTCGCCATCATTGCGCCCGTAGCTCAACTAGGCAGAGCAGCGGACTCTTAATCCGTTGGTTGAAGGTTCGATTCCTTCCGGGCGTATTTTTCATTTTCAGCGCTTTGGCGTGACGGCCCTGAACTAGTGTTCATGGCGCTACCTCACACGGCGCTCAGGGCGTGCCCTGGTGCGCGCAGCAAAAGCTGCTTTCCACTTGACAAGGCATCAGGGCCTCGGTATAAAGCAGCCTTCCTGTATTTGCGAAGCTTTGCAAGTGGAGGAGAATACATGCCCGGTGCTGATCCGAGACTGTTTCGGCTGCACGCTCAGTTCTGTAGCGTTTTCTCGCACGAGACTCGACTCAGGATCCTCTGGATTCTTGGTCGCGGCGAGCGCTGCGTGGGCGACATTGCGCAGGAACTCGGGCTCAGCGTCCAGAACGTCTCCCAGCACCTGGCTGTGATGCGTGATAAGGGCGCCGTGACCTACCGCAAGTGCGGGCAAAAAGTGTGCTACGACATCGCTAATCCGAAGTTTTTCGAGGCGTTTATGCTCATCCGCAGCGGTCTGCTGGAGCTCTACCGTGAACTCGGCAAGACCTCCGTCGGCCAACGCAGGACTCGTCGAGGTTCACCGGCCAAGCGTGAGTTGGCGCGCAGCCCCGGCTAGAGCAAGGCGCTTCGGCGACAACGCAAGGAAAAAGAGAAAACGATGCCGATCTTCGAGTATCAATGCAAAAAATGCGGGCACGTGACTGAGGTGCTCGAAAAAGCCGGGGCTAAAGACAAACGCACCTGTGCGAAATGCGGCAGCAGCGAAGTCGTCAAGCTCCTGTCGTCTTTCGGCGTGGGCCGAAGCGGCACTTCGTCGTCGAGCAGTTCGTGCCAGACCGGCACGTGCCCGATTTCATCGTAGGAAGGATCGCGAGGGAAAACATCGAGGATGGACAACAACAGTACGGTCCTCATCTACGGGACAAATCTCGCAGGCTATCGCGCCGCGTATGCGTTGTGCAAGAAGGGGCACAAGATCGTCTTGCTCAACCGCGGCCGGTACGTTGATGACGTCAAGTACCAGGCGCTTGCCCAGCTCCCCCTCGACTTCTGCTGGATTTGCGGCCATATGCCGCAGCGTTTGTTCAAAGCCCTCGGGTGCCTCCAGGACAACTACAACGCGAAGCTCCTCTCGGTCTCGGGCGAAGCGGGCCACTTCAAGGTGAAATTCTCCAAGAAGGATCAGCCCGTCAATAACTTCGCCTGCATCGAGTGCGATCGGTGCGTCGAGGTGTGCCCCGTCGAGGTGGGCGATCGCAAGGCGATCTGGATCCAGCCCGAAGCGGGCTGGGAGAACATCTACGTCGTGGACGAGGAGCACTGCAACAAGTGCGGCAAGTGCGAAGAAGTCTGCCCGACGAAATGCATCAAGGTCGAAAAACCTGAAGAGACCGTCGAGGCGGACGTCGGGGCGATCATTCTCGCCACCGAATTCGACGAACCGACGGACGAGGATCTCAAGGCGTTCGGCCTCGGCACGGCTTCCTCGGTGATCAGAAACTCGGAGGTCGCGCGCCGGTCGCTGCTCACGAATTTCGTCCGCGATTCCGTCAAGCTCCCGTCGGGGAAGGTCCCGTCGAGCTACGGGATCGTCGTCACCCCCCACTTCAACGCGCCCGGCGTCGAGTACGAGAACGCCAACCTCTGCGTCAGCGCCGCCTACCGGGCGGTGAAGCTCAAGGAGATCGTGCCCGACGCCGACGTAACCATCTTCCTCAGCGACTACCGCGAGTTCGGCAAGAAGCACTACCGGTGGTACCTCAAGGCGCTCGACGCGGGCGTTACCGTCGTCCGGGCCGATGCCCTCAAGATCACCGCCAAAGATGATAAGGCCGTCATCGAGTACAGCCGTGCCGGCGCCTCGGAAAGCACGACGGTCGAGTTGGCCATCCTCGTCACCGGCCAGAAGCCGCCGCTGATGATGAAAGAGCTCTCGAAGCTGTGCGGCGTCAAGCCTGATGCGAACGGCTTCTGCAACGTCCGGCCCTTCTCGTCAACCGAGACGGATGTGGACGGCATCTTCGCCGTCGGCGAGCTCACCGGGCCGAAGGGCAACCCGGAGACGGTCTGGGACGGCTGCGCCGTGCTGCCGGAGATCCTCGGCTACCTCGGCGAGAAGAACTTCGCGCCGCCCGCGCCGCCCGAGCTGCGCAGCGTCAAGGGTGAACCGCCGCGAGTCGGCGTCTTCATCTGCTCGTGTCACGGGACGTTTTCGGATCGGATGGACCTCGAGGCGCTCAAAGATCAGTCGCTCGCCATGCCCGGTGTCGAGCACGCAGAGATTATCGAAGGGTGCTGCACGCCCCCGACGATCAAGGCCACCGCCGAGGCGATCAAGGCGTCCGGCGTCAACCGCGTTGTTCTGGCCGTCTGCACCCCGATAATCTCTGCGAGCTCGACACCGGGCATGGCGAGCGA
>Ga0180431_10005747_pt1 | contig 15021 bp, 15 predicted proteins | sample SS_ome_11_FD_132459 | JGI IMG/M metagenome (GOLD analysis project Ga0180431, IMG submission 132459) | Hypersaline lake sediment archaeal communities from the Salton Sea, California, USA - SS_1_MS_1 metaG | ecosystem: Environmental > Aquatic > Non-marine Saline and Alkaline > Hypersaline >... | reverse complement strand
CGTTGTCTCTTTGGTGCGCGTCTCGAATAGCTCTCCGGTGACGCCGATGATATCGCCAATGTCGAATTCCTTGAGCAACTCATATCTCTCGCCGAGATGGTTGCTGCGGAAGTAGACCTGGATCCTTGCCGAGGAGTCGCGAATATCCATGAAGGTCGCCTTGCCCATGGCGCGAGAGGCAACGATGCGGCCGGCGAGGCTGACCTGGGGCTTCTCCCCTCGCTCGAAAAGAGCGAGGGCCTCCTCTGCGGTGTGGGTGCGGCGGTATCGGTGTGGGTACGGGTCTATGTCTTGCTGGCGTATCCGGTGGAGCTTCTCGAGACGATGCTGGACTATGTCATCGATACGAGCCATTCTCTTATTTGATCCCCACGATCGTCAGTTGGCGCACGCCTGCGGGCACGGGAATCTCCACGATTTCACCGACCTGCTTACCCAGAAGCGCCTTTCCCACGGGCGACGCGTTGGAGATCCTACCTTCGCCGGGGTCGGCCTCAACACTACCCACGATGGTGTAGAGGTCTTCGGTCCCATCCCGATGACGAACGGTGACCTTTGAGCCTAGCTGCACCGAGTCCGATGGCAGAGCCTCAGGATGGATGATAGTGGCACTGGCGATGATGTTCTCGAGTTCAAGTATCCTCCCCTCGACGAAGCCCTGTTCGTTCTTCGCCTCTTCGTATTCGGGGGAGTTGACCGCGCTGCGCGATTCCTTGGCCCGTTGGATTCTCTCGGCAACCTCCGGGCGGCGAACCGTGCGCAGGTGGTCCAGCTCTTGCTCCAGTTTCGCCAGACCCTCGGGAGTAAGATAGTTCTCGTTCTGAGGCATGCTCCACCTCCTTCCGCCCCTAGCAAAAAAGACTGAAGGCAAACAACCCTCAGTCACATATCAATCATCCGTCGTATATTGGCAGCACTATATTATAAGGGCTCCCTTCCCGTTTGTAAAGCCTTGTTACCCCCCATTTGCCAAGGGACTGCCCCCGATGATATAATGTTGCCGAGTCCACTTGACTCCAGCGGGATTGTCCCTATAATGTTAGGGCTAGGTTTGGTCCTGGCAATGCGCTTATGATGGTTGAGGAGAAGGGGAGGTAATCGCACGGCACAAAAGGGTTCGCTATCCTCCTCTCCTCCACTTAATCCGGGGAGCGCTTCTTTTACGTTGGAATCGATAGCCGCACAGTGGTCCCCCCCGTTGCTGGAAGATGCAGCCTCGCTGCTTATGCAGGCATTAAGCTGGGGCGCGCTTCTTCAGTCTCCACTGAGACATCCCTCTTCACGTTCCATGCCAAGGTCGGTGTGTTGAGATCTTCACTTGTAGTCATGTACGAATGTCAGCGCTTTCTTGACAAGGAAGGTTTATCTTGACTATTGCCCTGTACCCAGGTAGTTTTGACCCGGTGACCAGAGGACACATCGATATTGCGGAGAGAGCGGCCTCGCTTTTTGAAGAGGTGATCGTCGCCGTGTATGATGCTCCGCCGAAGGAGCTGCTGTTCACTACGGAAGAAAGAGTGGACTTGGTGAGGAAATCGCTGGCCCACCTGGCCAACGTTCGCGTGGAATCGTACACTGGCCTCACTGTGGATTTCGCCGAGAAGGTGAAGGCGAAGGTCCTGGTCCGTGGACTGAGGGTCCTTTCGGACTTCGAAAGGGAGTTCGAGATGGCGCTGATGAACAAGCAGCTTGCGCCGTGCCTGGAGCTGGTGTGCTTCATGACCAATCAGGAGTACCAATTCGTGAGTTCAAGCCTCCTCAAGGAGGTTTGCCGGCTTGGAGGCAACATCGAGGACCTGGTTCCCGAGGATGTGGCCCGAGCCTTGAGGAAGAGACTTTGCCATTGAGCCGCGCCAGCGGTTTGCCTGAAGGAGGTGATGGGGAGCAACAGGAGAACACCATATTCGACAGTTGGAAGAGGAACAGCACGTCGAGTGCTTAGCTGGTAATTGTGAACTAAGGAGGTTTCAAAGTGGCCCGTAAGATCACCGAGGAGTGCATCAGTTGTGGCGCCTGCGAGTCTGAGTGCCAGAATGAAGCGATTAGCGAGGGGGAGACCATCTACTTGATCGACCCTGACAAGTGCTCTGAGTGCGTCGGAATCGCGGAATCACCTCGCTGTGCCGAGGTCTGCCCCGTCGACAACGCCATCATCTCTGACCCGGACCACCAGGAAAGCAAGGAGCAACTCCTGGAGAAGTGGCGCAAGCTGCATCCGGGAGAGGAACCTGCCCCAGGTTCCTTCTAGCAATCATCACCGGTAGGAACAAGCTCGTTTTCCTGCCAGCCTCCGGTGCACCCTGAGCTTTCGTCACGGGTGCAGGGGGGTGTATCGTCGGCTTCAGGCTGTCTGGTGGAGTGGAGCAAGGCTACTTGCGCCCCACCACCAGCGTCTGAAAGCCGGCGATTGCATTGAGGCGCGGACTTTCGAAGTGGTAGAGAGGCGACCTGCGGAGCAGCGAGAGCAGCTTCAACCCCAGGTTCTTCGGCCAGGGCGTTGGGGCCTGGTCGAAGAATAGGGCCTTGAGCATATAGAACTGGCAGCCGAAGGCGAATCCGTCCCTCTTCGTCGTGCTTAGCCCTGCTCTAGCCATGAGCTGAGACAGGTCGAAGGTGGACAGGCTGGCTTCGGGGTAGAACAGGAACCTCTTTCCCAGCAGCAGCTTGGTCAGGGTATGGAACAGGGCGAATCTGTTTGGCACGGAGACCACCACAATACCCCCCTCACGGCATACCCGAGCGTGTTCGGTTATCATCGCCTGAGATTGCTCGATGGGGAAGTGCTCAATGACCCCTTCCGAGTAGACCACGTCGAAGCTGTTGTCCTTGAAAGGCAGACAGAAGCCGGAGCCCTTCATCGGGTCCGTGCTCACCTTGTGCTGCTGGGAGAAGAAGGAGAGGGAGGAGAACGCAGTGTCGTCCGGGTCTACGCCGACGCATCTGCAGTCAAGTTCCCGAGCGATGCGTGTCATCAGTCTACCGCTGCCGAAGCCAACCTCCAGGGCGAGTGACTGTGGCGGGATGTACTTCTTGAAGGTGTGGAAAGCGTAGGGGAAATGCCAGATGTCGCCGGAGACCCATTCTGGAACGTGAAGCCATGTCGGCTGTTCCCACATTGCACTGACTATCATGTGCCGTGAACGCGGCCGGCACCCCTGTTCGGTGAGCCCGCCACCTCGTGTCTCGCCCGTGCCGGGCTGCGTCATGCCTCAACCGAAGGCTGCTGGTCCGCCGCTCGCCCCCGCACGATGGGGCGCTACTGGAACAACTGCTGCACCGCGTCGAACTCGCCAGGAAGCAGGCCGAGCACGATGGGGAAGCGGTCCAGAAGGAAACCGGCAAGCCACGAGCCGCTGACGGTACCCTCTATGTTGAGGAAGTGACTGAGAAGCGCCAGAACGGCGCCGCACAGCAGAGCTCCCAGAATCAGGCCGCAGACCGCCCCCAGGAGCTTGTCCACCCATCCCAGCATTGCCATTGAGACCAGCCTGCGCAGGAAGAAAGCGGCAATACCGGCCACTACTATGACGGCGACCAGGATGATGACAAAGGCAACGATGTTGGCGGTGCTCGTGCTGGCGATGGGAAGCCAGTCGCCGAAGGCAACGTAGTAGCGCCCGGCAAGGTAGATGCCAAGGATCAGTCCTGCCAGGCCCAGGACAGTGCTGATGAACCCCTGCATGAACCCGCTCAGGACGAGAATAGCGAGCACCACGATGATGAGAATGTCGAGCCAATTCATCTCTAGGCCTCCACAGCGGTTTCACTGGCCAAACACGGCTTCGGCTGGCCACTGCGCTGCCAGGAGCGCTCTCCACAGGGTATTCGGGGGTTCCTCGACTCCCGACGATGGCGCATGGCTGCCGACTAGTCTACCACATGCGGCGCGAAATGGGCAAAGACGAGCGGGGACGTTGACAACAGCGTCGGGGTGTGGTATTATCTAGTTGCAAATGAGTTGCATTTTCAATGAGGCAGCTAAATGCAGGACTTAAAGGGACAGAGAATCACGACGCAGCGAAAGCTGCTCCTCGACCTTCTACGGCGGTCGGAAGGTCATCTGGATGCCGATGAACTCCATCGCCTGGCAAAGGAGAAAGAGCCCCGCATCAGTCTGTCCACGGTCTATCGGTCTCTACGGTTGTTCAAGGAGCTTGGCCTTGTGGACGAGCGGCGCTTCGGTGACGAACACCATCACTATGAGGCGAAGGGAAAGAGGGAGCATTACCACCTGTTCTGCCTCGGGTGCGGGAAAGTGATCGAGTTTGAGCATTCTGCATTGAGGAAGCTGAAGGAAGACGTGAGCCGCGAGAGTGGATTCGAAGTAGTCGGTGCCGACGTCCGCATGGAAGGCTATTGCGAGAGTTGTCGGCGGGCGAAGGCGTAGTTGATGTTTGACCGGTTCTTTGCACACAGGAGGGACAGACGCTGTCCACGGGTCGCCCCGAGCCGCAGCGGGCAAGTCATGCTGCCGCTGCTGCGGGCTGGTCAGAGTGGCACCGTTGTTGAAATCGATGGAGGCCGCGGTTTGGTGCGACGCCTGAACTCTATGGGCATCAGGCCGGGCGGCAGGATAACCAAAGTGAGCTCGATGTTCATGCGTGGACCGGTGACGGTGCGGGTGGGCCAGACCCAACTGGCCCTCGGCTTTGGCATGGCGAGAAGAATACTGGTTAAGCTGGACTAGAGCGTGCAGATACTCCTCATGGGCAACCCCAATGTGGGGAAGAGCGTTGTCTTCTCTCGAATCACCGGCGTAAGGGTGATGGCCTCCAACTACCCCGGCACCACCGTCAGCTACACTGAAGGCTACATGAAGCTGGGTGACGAGCAGGCTGAAGTTATCGACGTGCCCGGCACATACTGCCTCGAGCCCACGTCCAAAGCCGAGGAGGTGGCCCTGGAGATGCTGCAGTATGGCGACGTGGTGATAAACGTCGTCGACGCCACCAATCTCGAGCGGAACCTCTATCTCACCCTGGAGTTGCTGGAGAGGGAGCGCCCTGTCATAGTCGCCCTGAACATATGGGATGACGCCAAACACCGGGGAATAGCTATTGACGTGGGCAAGCTGGAGCAGCTTCTCGGGGTGCCTGTGGTTCCCACAACCGCGATAACCGGGGAAGGGTTGAAGGAGTTGGCCGACCGCATCCCCGAGGCGACGTCTCCCGGGGTTGCCGCTCGTACCAGTGATGAGAGATGGGCGGCGGTCGGCAACATCGTTGGCGAAGTCCAGACCATAAGCCACCGCCACCACACCTGGCTGGAGAGGCTGGAGGATGCCTCGGCGCGGCCTCTGACCGGTCTCCCTATCGCTGCGTTGGTGCTCGTCGTCTCCTTCGTCGTGGTGCGCTTCATCGGCGAGGGCCTCATTGGATACGTGTGTGACCCCCTCTTCGAGAGGCTGTGGGCTCCGCTGATGATGAAGCTCAGTGCCCTGCTGGGCTCGGGCGGCTTCTGGCACGACATCCTTGTCGGCGGGCTCATCGATGGTCAGATAGACGCTTTTCAGTCGATGGGCGTCTTGACCACCGGGCTATTCATCCCCTTTGGCGCGGTGTTGCCTTACGTCTTCTCGTTCTATCTCGTGTTGGGTGTGCTGGAGGACTTCGGCTATCTCCCTCGGCTGGCGGTGCTGCTGGATAACCTGATGCACCGCATTGGTTTGCACGGCTACGCCATAATCCCGTCAATGCTTGGCCTGGGGTGTAACGTACCCGCCATCATGGCAACTCGCATCCTGGAGAGCGGCAGAGAGAGATTCATCGCCGCCACCCTGATCTCCATTGGCATCCCCTGTGCCGCCGCCCATGCGATGATATTCGGCCTGGTTGGAGCGGAGGGGCCGCAGTATGTGGTTATGGTCTACGGCAGCCTCTTCGTGGTGTGGGTGGTCCTGGGGCTGATCCTCAACCGAACGATCAAGGGGTTCAGTCCGGAACTGTTGATCGAGATCCCCCCATACCGTGTGCCGCCGTGGCGCGTCCTGTTGAAGAAGCTGTGGATGCGGGTCCACGGCTTCCTCCGAGAGGCCGTACCCATAATCTTCGCGGCCATCTTCGTGATAGGCGTCCTGTATAGCCTCGGCGTATTCGATTTCATCGCCAATATCACCGCGCCGGTCGTCAGCGGGGTTTTCGGGCTGCCCAGGGAGGGCGTGGTGGCCATAGTGATTGGCTTCTTGCGAAAGGACGTGGCTATCGGGATGCTCGCTCCCTTGGCACTGACCCCGGGGCAGTTGGTTGTGGGCTGTGTGGTGCTGTCGATGTTCTTCCCCTGCATTGCCACATTCGTGGTTCTCGCCAGAGAGCTTGGGGCGAAACGGGTGATTGGAGCGACGGCCATCATGGTCACGTCGGCGGTGGTTGTGGGCGGGCTGCTGAATCTCGCCCTTTAGGCCGGTTGGCGGAGCTTGCTTTTTCGTTCCACGGCGCTATGATGTGCACGACTATCGTCTAAGCTGCCCTCGCCATGAAAGCGCTCCAGACAGCATTGCTCGTCGCAGTATTGGCCGTGCTGGCATTCCTGGCTGTCACCGGCTCAGCTTCTGCGGCCCCCGACGAGCTGCTGATGAACGGTGGTTTCGAGGACGGCGCTGACTACTGGCAGGAAGCAAACTGCGCCTTCGGTTTGACCAGTGACCCCATCCTGGTGCTTGTTGGAGTGGTTGCTGCTGCCCTGACCGACGACAGTGGGGCAGGGTGGATTGGCCAGGTGGTCCAGGTGCAGCCAGGGGCGACCTACGGTCTCAGTGGCTGGGTGCTGAAGGATGATGCCGGTATTGAACGGGTCTTCCTGCGAATCCGCTGGTATGCGAGTGAGGACGGCTGGGGACAGCAGCTCGGCGATATTGTCTCTCCCCTGGTGACGGGCGATTCCAGTGACTACCGGTCTGTCGCCGTGACCGCCAAGGCGCCGGCACAGGCCCACTCGGCGAGGGTGGAGTGCGTGCTGGAGATGGTGGATGCGCCTGCCGGCGCGGCCACCGCCTACTTCGACGATGTGAGCTTCACCGGTGCGGTGCCCCCGACACCGACTCCATGCGCCACGCCGACACCCGTGCCCACCGCTACGCCAACCGTTGTCCCTTCGCCGACGCCAACGGCCACGCCCACACCATGTCCCACGCCCAAGGCTACGCCTCAACCCACTCCTACCCCGGTTGCCACGCCGGCGGCATCGCCCGCACCAACGAGCACGCCCGGCCCAACACCCACTCCCTACGGCACCAAGGCTGACACCGGCGATGTCCTCATCAACGAGGTTCACTATGATCCGCCTCAGAGCGGGCACACAGAACACGACTTCGAGTGGGCTGAAGTCTGCAATCCCACGGAGGGCACCGTTGAGCTTCAGGGCTGGAGCGTCAGCGACAACGTTGAGATTGACCTGGTCCCATCCCTGGCCCTGCCCCCGGGTGGTTTCGCCGTCATCGCGGCCTCCGAGGGCTTCTACTCCAATTTCCCCGACTTCGAGGGCACCGTGGTCTTTGTTGAGGATGGCCGCATCGGCAACGGCCTGAGCAATGACGGAGACTGCCTCATTCTGCAGGACGGCTCGGGAAACGTCATCGATGCTATCTCGTATGGTGATGACTCGTCGCTGGAAGCGCACCATTCAGATGTAGCGGAAGGGCACTCAGTGGAGCGCTCGCCCCCTGGGGGCGGACTGGTGGACAATCCGCATCCGACCCCGGGTCAGGGCCTCTATCCCGGCGCCACGCCGACGCCGGTCTCTACCTCTGCGGTGACACCTGCGCCCACGCCACGCCTCACACCTGCAGGCACGTCCACCCCCGGCGGCATCGAGACAGCGACCACCACACCGCTGGCTTCACCCACGCCTCAGGGAGGCGATGGGGGCGCTTCTTCCGGGACGGCCCTGCGCGCCATTCTGATTGTGGCGGCGATAGCCTTCCTTGGCATAGGCTTCTGGTTCAGAAGACGGAGCGCGAAGTGATTGCCTTGCCCTGCATGGTTGGATATAATTTGACAAACATGTCAAGGCCGTCGACGATTGCTATTGACGGACCGGTTGCCGTGGGCAAGAGCACCGTCAGCAGGATGCTGGCCCAGAGCCTGGGCTACCGGTACGTGGATACGGGTGTGATGTACCGGGCTCTCGCGTGGAAGGCGATGGAACTCAACATCGATCTGGAGGACGAAGAGCGCCTGACCGCTCTTGCCCGGAACACCAGGATCGAACTTGTGCCGCCTGACGGGGTATTGGTCGATGGCGCCGATGTGCGTTCAGCCATCCACCACCCGGACGTGGATAGGGCTGTTTCCCTGGTGGCCAAGGTAGCGGGCGTGCGGGAGGTCCTTGTACGGCAGCAGCAGGCGCTGGGTCATGGCGGCGAGGTGGTCATGGCAGGGCGTGACATCGGCACAGTGGTGCTGCCCGAAGCCGAGTTGAAGGTGTATCTGTGCGCCTCGGTTGAGGAAAGGGCCAGGCGGCGCTATCATGAGCTCGTGGGGCGTGGTGAGGGGATAGACTACCAGGCTGTACTTGCCGACCTGAAAAGGAGGGACGCGATCGACACTGAACGAGCCGTGTCTCCTCTTCAGCCCGCTGATGATGCCCGGCTGGTTGACACGGACGAGTTGAGTCTTGAGCAGGTGCTGTCGCAGATTCTGGGCCTGATGGATGAGAGCCAATGACCGTTTTCTATTATCTGGAAACCCTGATCGCCAAGGCCCTCCTGCGCCTTCTAACCCGACGGGAAGTGAGAGGGCGCGACAATGTGCCCACCGAGGGGCCGCTGATAGTGGTTGCCAATCACCTGAGCATAGCTGATCCCCCGGTCCTTTCGGCAAGCCTTCAGCGAAGGATCGTCTACATGGCGAAAGAGGAGTCGTTTCGTCATCCCATTGAGGGTCCCCTGGTGCGCGGCTTCAGGGCGTTTCCGGTGCGGCGCGGGCAGCTTGACCGGCAGGCGCTCCGCTCGGCGCAGCAGGTGCTGAGGGAGGGACTGGCATTGGGGATGTTCCCCGAGGGTACGCGTAGCCGGACAGCTCAGTTGCAGCAGGGGAATCATGGGACCGCTCTTATCGCCTTGCGCAGCGGTGCTCCGCTTCTGCCCGTGGCGCTCACAGGCACGGAGAAGGTCCTGGGCCCGCGCCTTCTCCTCGGCCGCCTGCGGATAACGGTGAGCGTCGGCAAACCGTTCAGCCTACCCCCCGTCGATGGCAGATTGACCAAGGCTCAGTTGGCCAGCGCTACCGAATTGATCATGGCCCGTCTGGCTGAGCTTCTCCCGGAAAGCTACAAGGGTGTCTATGCAGACAGAGAAGGCTGCTGAACTGGGGTTCTGCACTGGGGTGAGGCGCGCCATAGACATTCTGGAGAAGGCGGCGCAACGGTCCGGCCCGCTCTCGACCCTGGGACCAGTGGTACATAACCAGCGCGTAATGGATAAGCTCGCCCGGTTCGGGATCAGAGCGGTGGAGAGCATAGAGCAACTTGAGGGGGGCACGGTAGCGATCAGTTCCCATGGGGTGAGCCCGACGGTGGTCGAGAGAATGAAGGACCAGGGTCTGCAGGTCGTGGATACCACCTGCCCCTTCGTGCGTCGAGCCCAGGTCGCTGCGAGAAAACTGGCGGACGCCGGCTTCTTCGTCGTCATCTTCGGGGAGGAAAGCCATCCCGAGGTGCAAGGAGTGCTGGGATGGGCGAGAGGTAATGGGCTTGCCACCCTTGAGCTTCCGAGGCTGGACAGCGCGGTGAAGCGAATCGGCATCCTGTCCCAGACCACCCAGAGCTTTTCCAGCTTCACCGCCTTCGTTTCCTCTTTTGCCGGTTCCTATCTCGCCCCCGTCTCCGAGTTGCGCGTGGTGAACACTATATGTGATGCTACGAGAAGACGGCAGGAAGCAGCCCTCGACCTGGCGAGAAGGGTTGACATGATGCTGGTCGTCGGCTCGCGCAGAAGCGCCAATACGCGGCGACTCACAGAGATATGCTCGGCGGTCGTGGACACGCATCTCATCGACGGGGCTGATGAGATCGATGCTCTGCGCCTTGGCAGTGACCAGCGCATCGGGGTCACCGCGGGAGCGTCCACTCCGGATGAGGCCATTGAGGAAGTGATTGCACGGTTGAGCAACGCCAGCTAATCGAAAGGAGGAACGCTTTGGAGCAAGAGAAATTCGGCATCTATGTGAACCCAAAGGAGTCGAAGGTTGTGCGAGTCAATTCCCCTTACTGGATTCCTTCTGGGCCCGACTGGGTGCACCTCACTCCAGACGTCAACATGACGCTGCTGAAGATTCGTGAACTGGCCGCTGAGAAGAAGCTGGTCGACGATCCTGACAAGCTCCTGTGGGGCTAGATGCTGAATCTGGCTTGACAGGTTATTCGTGTTCAAAAAATGGCCCTCATGTGCTATAATTCTCCTTTAATTGGGCGGAGGTCAATGGTTCGGTGAATTCAAAAGAAGAAGGAGGTGAGTAGGTGGTCAAGGATAGCCGGGTTGTCTGGTTTGAGGAGGTGGACAAGAACGATATACCCATTGTGGGTGGCAAGGGGGCTAACCTTGGAGAGTTGACCAAGGCTGGGATCCCGGTGCCCCCGGGTTTCATCGTTACCGCTGGCAGCTATTTCCACTTCCTTGAGGAATCTCAGCTTGCCGATCAAATTGGCTCGCTCCTTGCCTCTTTGGACCCTGACGATAGTGAGAAGCTGCAGGAAGTCGCGTCCAAAGTGAAGGACCTGATCAACGGTGCTGAGATGCCCAAGCAGATTGCTGAAGAGATAGCCCGGGCCTATCGACAGATGGGCGGTGGTCTTGTGGCGGTGCGCTCATCAGCCACCGCTGAGGACCTTCCCGAAGCCTCCTTCGCTGGGCAGCAGCGCACCTTCCTCAACATAGAGGGGGAGGGGGAGGTGGTTGCGGCGGTGCAGGGCTGTTGGGCATCCCTTTTCGAACCTCGCGCCATCTTCTACAGGGCTCACCAGGGTTTCGATCACCTGAAGGTCGGGATCGCCGTGCCGGTGCAGAGGATGGTGCAATCGGAGACCTCAGGCATTCTTTTCACCCTGGAGCCGGTCACCAGCGACCACAGCAAGGTGGTTATCGAGGCGGTCTACGGCCTGGGAGAGGCGATCGTCTCTGGTGAGGTCACACCTGACCTCTATGTGGTTGACAAGGAAAGGGTGGAGGTTCTGGAGAAGACCATTGCCACTCAGACGTGGATGTTGGTCCGAAACACCAAGGGCAAAGACCGTGAAGATGCCAACGTGAAGGTGTCGATAAGAAAGCGAGATCAGAGGAAGCAGAAGGTGGGCGATGAGCATATTGTTGCTCTGGCACAGCTTGGCAAGAGGATAGAGGCGCTCTACGATTTCCCTCAAGATATCGAGTGGGCTGAGGAAGGCGGAGCGCTGTACATCGTGCAAACCCGTCCGGTAACAACGATAAAGGAGCTTCAGGAGCCACGGGAGATATCGGAGGAAGCGGAGAAGGCCCTGTTGCTTACCGGCTCCCCGGCCAGCCCGGGCGTCGCTTCGGGCTCGGTCAAGATAGTCCGTCAGGCCTCGGAGATCGACCAGGTGCTGGCAGGCGATGTGCTGGTGGCCGAGATGACCACCCCCGACTTTGTGCCGGCAATGAAGCGGGCGGTGGCTATCGTGACCGACCGCGGTGGGCGGACGTGTCATGCCGCTATTGTGAGCAGGGAGCTGGGTATCCCCTGTGTGGTTGGTACGGGGAATGCCACTCATTTCCTCAAACCGGGACAGGTGATCACTGTGGACGGGTGCAAGGGCAGGGTATATGACGGTCGGATTGAGAGGGAGGAGCCTCACATCCCGTCGGTGTCGCCCAGGGCGCGCATCAAGACGACCACCAAACTGTACGTGAATCTCGCTGAGCCTGAGCTGGCCGATAGAGTGGCCGCCAGGGACGTCGATGGAGTGGGGCTGCTTCGGGCTGAATTCATGATCGCCCACATAGGTGAGCACCCTCGCTACATGATCGCACAGGGAAGGGAAGGGGAGTTCGTCGACAAGCTCGCTGAGGGAGTTGCCGCCTTCACCAAGGCATTCAACCCGCGGCCGGTGGTGTATCGGACGACGGATTTCAAGACGAATGAATACAGGAATCTCAAAGGAGGTGAGGCCTACGAGGAGGTGGAGGAGAACCCGATGCTTGGCTATCGGGGATGCTCCAGGTACGTTAGGGAGCCCGATGTGTTCAAACTCGAGATCGAGGTGATAAAGCGGGTTAGAGCTGACTACAAGAACCTCTGGGTGATGATCCCCTTTGTGCGAAGGGTACATGACCTCGCCATGATTGTGAGGACCCTGAAGGACGAGGAGCTTCGCTCCTCGAAGGATTTCAAGCTGTGGATGATGGTCGAGGTGCCCTCCAACATTCTGCTCCTCGACGAGTTCATCAGCGTGGGCATCGATGGCATATCGATCGGGTCCAATGACCTGACTCAGCTCATCTTGGGTATAGACCGGGACAGTCCAAAGCTTGCCGAGGAGTTCGATGAGCGAGACGATGCGGTGCTCGTGGCCCTGGAGAAGGCGGTCAGAACGTGCGTCAAGAGGGGGGTTACCGCTTCGATTTGCGGACAGGCGCCATCGGTCTATCCAGAGCTCACAGAGAAGCTGGTGGAGTGGGGGATCACCTCCGTGTCGGTAAGCCCCGATGCCATCGAACACACCAGGGAGATAATCGCCAAGGCTGAAGGAAGGCTCAGCAGTCCTTCGCTGTGGAGGCAGTTTGCTCGCACAACGAGCTAGTTTCCCATGGTTCACAATGACATACGGCAGCGAATTGAGGCCAAGGAGGAGAGCCTTTCACCGCATGCTGTGAAGAGCAGGCTCTCGCGGGGCCGGCTGAGGCCCGAAGCACCGTGCCCGATGCGCACTGCTTTTCAGAGGGATCGCGACCGTATCATCCATTCCAAGGCCTTTCGTAGACTGAAGCATAAGACTCAGGTTTTCATCGCGCCACTCGGCGACCACTATGTCACGCGGCTGACCCACACCCTCGAGGTTTCTCAAATCGCCCGCTCCATAGCGCGAGCCCTGAACTTGAACGAAGACCTTGTGGAGGCCATTTCCCTTGGCCACGACCTGGGGCACACCCCTTTCGGGCATGTCGGTGAAGAGGTCTTGAATAGTCTCTATTCGGAAGGCTTCAGGCACAACGAACAGAGTCTCAGGGTGGTTGACCTCCTGGAAAAGGATGGGCAGGGGCTGAACCTGACCTGGGAGGTTAGGGATGGTATCCTGAAGCATGCGAAGACCGGGGTCGGTATACTGGGGGAGAAGTGGGGGGAGGTTGACACGCTGGAAGGCCAGGTCTGCAAGGTCGCTGATATCATCGCCTACGTCAATCATGACATCGGCGATGCGGTGAGGGCGGGCATTATCTCAGAGGGCGACCTTCCCCCGCAGGCGGTGGCCGTGCTGGGGCACTCGCATTCTGAGAGGATCGACAGGCTGGTAACGGACGTGGTCGACTTCTCGTGGGCGTCAACCGGTGAAGAGAGCGGGGTGAGGCCGACCATTGGCATGAGCCCCGGTGTGGTGGATGCGGCCGAGATTCTCCGTCAGTTTCTCTTCGAAAGGGTGTACGAAGTAGCGAGCCGCCAGTCGGAGCGCGCCCGGGAACTGGTGCGTGTACTCTACGACCACTTTGTGGAGCACGACGAGAAGCTCCCTGAGGAGTACGCCAAGCGCGAGGACAGCGCGCAGCGCAAGGCTGTGGACTACATCGCCGGGATGACTGACAACTACGCCGAATTGGTGGTGGGGGAGATTACACAGGGAGACACGGTGCGCAGATGAGCGTCATCGACGATATCAAACAGAGGCTGGACATAGTAGACGTCGTCTCAGATTACGTTGCCCTCCACAAAGCGGGGCGCAACTTCAGGGCTTTGTGTCCCTTTCACACTGAGAAGACCCCGTCTTTCTTCGTCTTCCCCGAACGGCAGAGCTGGCACTGCTTCGGAAGCTGCGGGACGGGAGGAGACGTCTTTTCCTTCGTAATGAAGAAGGAAGGGCTCGGCTTCAGTGAGGCGCTCAGCCTGCTTGCTGATAGGGCTGGGGTACCCCTGGTCGCGAGGCAGAGGGAGAGAGCGGAGGGCGGGGAATGGGAGAGGCTGCACCAGGTGAACGAGGCCGCCGCGCGGTACTATCACTATCTGCTCTTCAACTACGACGGTGCTGAGACGGCGAGGCGACATCTGGACGGACGCGGTGTTTCGAGAGAGACGGTGGACAGCTTCGAGCTTGGCTTCAGCCCCGATAGCTGGGATGCGCTGCGTGAGCACTTGACACGCCGAGGCTATAGCCTGGCGGACCTGGTGGCTGCGGGTCTGGCGGTTGACAAGGGGGATGGGTCGGCCTATGACATGTTTCGGAACCGCTTGATGATCCCCATAAGGAATGACAAGGGGGCGGTTGCTGGCTTCGGAGCGCGGGCTCTGGATGCTTCCGTTCCCAAGTATCTCAATACACCTCAGACGCCCGTGTTCGACAAGAGCGGCATCCTCTATGGGATGGACAAGGCAAAGGGGGCCATCAGGGAGAAGAACCTGGCCATCATCGTGGAGGGGTACATGGACGTCATTGCTGCCCACCAGCACGGGATTGCCAACGTGGTGGCGTCCATGGGGACATCTCTGACCGAGAAACAGGTGGGCGTCATCAAGCGGTTGACCAGGAATCTCGTTCTGGCTCTCGATGCCGACGCAGCGGGAGACGAGGCAACGCTCCGCGGTTTGCGGGTTGCCCGGCAGGCTTTCGCCGAGCGAGTGAGCCGCGTGCCGGACTCGCTGGGAGGCACCTCCAGGCTACAGGCAAGCCTGAGGATCGTCCATCTGCCCCGGGGCAAAGACCCCGACGACGTGATACGGGAGGACCCCCAGGGCTGGCAGGCTCTGGTTGACGGCGCGGTGTCACTGATGGACTACTTCGTGGAAGCGGTCACGTCCAGGCTTGACCTTGGTGGAGAGGAGGGAAAGGCGGCTGCGGCAGAGCGGCTCCTGCCTCTCATCTCGG
>Ga0180431_10005746_pt1 | contig 15021 bp, 21 predicted proteins | sample SS_ome_11_FD_132459 | JGI IMG/M metagenome (GOLD analysis project Ga0180431, IMG submission 132459) | Hypersaline lake sediment archaeal communities from the Salton Sea, California, USA - SS_1_MS_1 metaG | ecosystem: Environmental > Aquatic > Non-marine Saline and Alkaline > Hypersaline >... | reverse complement strand
TTCGGAGGCAACATGGATATAAGCAGAAACGCATTAGAGGCGGCATTATGGTGGGTTCAAGACGGCATCGAAAATGCCGATCTATCCAGAAAAGATTACAACCGCACAAGGCGGTGTCGAGATGAAATTAAAGCGTATTTAGAGCGCGCATCCGAACCTACGGTTCAAGCGGATGCGAGGAAGTGTCTAATCTGCGGAGCTGAAGGGCCATTAAATAGCAGAGAGCTGTGTTACCAATGTTTTAATTTTCTGCTTAAAAATCAAGGTTGCAAAGAGTATAGGGAAAATCATGGGGCACAAAAAAATAATTTCAACCGGTCAATTACGACAATCCGCCGATGTCCATGAAGTGATAGACCACGACTCTGGTGACGTGTTTTATGAGTGTCATATAGGCGGATGGAATATTAAAAATATTACGAAAAGGCGGCGCGGCTCATTGGTGGCCCGAATGCCCCGTTTCGCCTTCCCGGCAAGAAAACTCAACCGTCATAAAACCCCTTGACATTTCCAATTTTTCCGGGTTACACTCCCCGTGCAATGCCAAAAAAGCATTGTACGGGTTTGAGAGCCCGGATTCCAAAGGCGGACACCGCCATTTATGAGCGGTATTTTTATGTCCGGATTCTGATTTGCTCAACTGGGCGGATCAGGCAGGGAGCTCGCAAGGGCTCGCCGGTTTCCTTTGGGCCGGTCTCTCAACCTGTCTGGTCTGCCCTTTTTGTGTTTTGAGAGGCGAAAAGGCGGAAAATTTTATTTTTTACCAAAGGAGAAGAATGATGACGAAGGAACTTTCCGTACAAGACATTCAAGACAAGATCGTAAGAATCCCGAACCGACCTCCATTTATGCTGGACAGTGACCTGGCGGAACTTTATGGAACGGAAACTAAAAGGATTAATGAAGCTGTGAACCGGAATCCGGACCGGTTCCCGGAAGATTTTTGCTTTCAGTTGTCCAATGAAGAGTTTGCAAACTTGAAGTCGCAATCTGCGACTTCAAGTTTAAATAACGACATAGAGGAAACATTTAAATTTATGGACGACAAGTTCGGCTTGAAGTTCCAAAACAGCCCATCGGGGCATGGCGGGCGACGTAAGCTTCCGCGAGGATTTACCCGCATGGGTGCGAACATGCTGTGTGCGGTCCTGAACACGCAAGTTGCCGTGGACCGCTCCATCCAGATCATGCGGGCCTTTTCCGCGTTTGAGCAAGCAGTGGAAGAAGGCATCAATCAATACATCAAGGATTTGTCCGGCGTCGTCCAGGAAAACTTCAAGTCCATCAACGACCGGATCACGAAAATAGAATCCGAGCGGCCCGATGAAAAACTCAAAGATGAGCTGCTGGCGGCCAAAGACAAGATCATTGCCATGTATGATGCAAGGCGCAATGTCGGCCGGCGGGTAACGGATGAAGAACGCGCCCGGATCATTGCCTTGTGGGAAAAAGGCGTCAGCAAACACAAGATTTCGGAATTGGTCGGCCGTCCCCGATCCACGGTCCGGGACGTGCTGAAAATGGCGGGCATCCGGAATCTCCGGGAGGTGCACTAATGACCCAGATTGAGCACCTGCAAACCGACATCAACATCAACCGGGACCACCTGGACCGGATGTTGTCGCTCTATGAACGCCTGGCCGAACAGGTGGGATACATGGCCCGGCGCATAACCGAACTGGAACATGCCCGGCAGACAGCCCGCCCCAATCTGGCCCGGGTGAAGTAATCACATGGGGACCATTTTGTCGGCACCGACAAAATGATCCCCATTCCCCATTCCCCATTCCCCATTCCTAATTCCCCATTCCCCATTCCCCTGCCAACCGATACCAAACCGGCGCGACATTCGCGCCGGTTTTTTTTATTTTAGGTCCGTAAGCTCTTTTTTCCATGTTTTACCTCCATCGCGCTCCCGTCCGGGTTTTGGAATCGTCCGCTGCCCGGGCGGGAAAAAAATTGTGAATTCTGAATTGTGAAGTGTGAAATACGGACCATGACCGAAACCAACCCGGAATATGAATCCCCCAACGTATGGCCCCTGCCGCCGGAAACACCGCCGGACAAATACTTTCAAATCGCGTTTTTCAAGACCATTGAGCATGAGGCCGGATACGTCAATGACCCGGATGATCCGGGCGGAGAAACCAAATTCGGGATCTCAAAACGGTCCTATCCGGAGATTGACATTAAAAACCTGGGCCGGAAAAAAGCCAGACCCATATATCTGCGGGATTTCTGGCGAAAGCCGCGATTCAACGAGCTGGCAACCATTGCCCCGGATCTGGCTATTAAATGTTTTGACCTGGCCGTCAATTGCGGCACCCGAACCGCCATTAAAATGCTCCAGCGGGCCATCAATACGGTGTGTTTTCTGGAAATGCCCACCTGCCGGGCTGCCAAATGGCGGCAGCTGCTGGCGGAAATCATCTCCGGCAATCCCGTTCGGGTGGACGGCATTATCGGACCGATCACCATGCAGGCGATTATGAGCTGCCCCCATGACCGGGCATTGATGGCAGCGCTCAAGGGCGAGGCATACAATCATTACCGGCGGCTGAACCCCCTGTATATCCCGGGGTGGCTCAACCGGTTGGAATCGTAAAAATCCGCGTTAATCCGCGAAATCAGCGTCAAAAAAATTTAGACGCGGATTGCACGGATTCACACGGATTAAAAAAAAAATCCGCTTCGCGGAGGGAAAATGAACAAATTCCTGAACGCATTTTCAACCGTATATGAATTAGTGGCGTTAAAATTCCGGGCTGCCAGGGACATGAGCCGGAAGGATAATCCGGATCAGGAACGGCGCCTGGCCAATGCCATGATGGCATGGTCTGTTTTATTGATGGCCTTCATCGTAATCCTGCTAATCGGAGGGTGGTCAATTGTCTTTGATTAAACGCGCCATACGTCGAATTTTGAGACTTTTCCGCAAAGACGACCGGATATATGTCAAACCCGGATTTCGGGGTATCCTGCGCGACAGGAGCGTTGGTGTGCCCGATTCCGTGGGAAGCCGAAAGCCCGAAACCCCGAAACCCGTATCGGGGTGCGATGGTGACGGGGCGTCGGGGTGTGATGTCGAAAAAGAAGAGCTCCTGGCCCTGGCGATGGAAGTTCAGTCGATTATGGAGAAATCCATGCCACGGGCAATGGCGGAGAAATTCGTACAGGAACAATTACGATCAAAAATACAGGCGGATGCGGCCGAGACGGCCCGGAGCATCCGCGGTTGATCTATGGAAACCAATCCGCGTTAATCCGCGCAATCCGCGTCAAAAAAAATTAGACACGGATTACACGGATTCACACGGATTAAAAACAATATCCGCTTCGCGGAAAAAACGGAAACCATTTTGAAAGGGCACATAATGAAACAGTTCTTCAAGAAACTCATGACGAAAATTGGCATCGGAATCAAAGAAATCACACCGGAGTTATTTCGGTATCTGCGGGCGGCTATCAAGCTTTCCATCACCACACTCTTACCCATTGCCCTAGACGGAGTGGTACGGGCACGCGCGCACGGAGGCACGGGCAAGGAAAAATTTTATTATGCCGTCGACTACGTGAAATCACAGGCACCGGACGCAGCCCTGGGAGCGATCCAGACAGCAGTCCAGGACGCATATCTCACAAAAACAGCGGAAGGTTGGGAATAATGTCTCAGGGCCACCCCGACACCCCGACACCCCAACACCCCGGCACGCGAAGCCCATGGCGCAACGTCAAAAAGGCTGCCAAATGGCTGGCAAAACGCTTCCGCGTCTCCCGGTCCACGGACCGAAAGGGCGAGAAACATTATTTTTTCGGCATTAAAGGACGGTTTTAGATGGATTTAACGCGGATTGATTTTCAATTCTGGCTGTTGGCATTTCAGGCATGCCATTTGATTATTACCGGCGTTCTGGGCGTGATTGTCTGGCTATCCGGCCGGCAGCGGGTCACCATGGCCAGGATTACCGAACTGGAAGAAAAAATTGACGCACGGATGGGGGGCCATGTCTCCAGAATGGACGGGCACGGCACACGCCTCACCTGCCTGGAATCGGACGTTCGACACATGCCGACACAGACCGATTTAGCCAACCTGTCAACCCAGATCAGCCGAACCAATGGGCTGATCAGCGAGTTGGGCGGCAGGCTGACCGGAATCAACCGGGCAGTGGACCTGATTAATGAATTTCTGATCAAGCGAGGGGACAAAACGGACTCATGAACTACAAAGACCTGATCATTGAAGACATACGCCTTGTCATACTCAGGTGCCTGGAAGAAGACGCAGGTTATGCGCTCAACGAATCCGTACTGGCATCCATTATGCCGGTGTTTGGTCATCACATCAGTCGGGACAGCATCCGGACGGAGCTGCAATGGCTGGCGGAACAGGGGCTGGTGACAGTCGAGGACGTAATGTCTGTTTCGGTTGCCAGTATCACAAAACGCGGCGTTGACGTGGCACGCGGAACCGCCATTGTCCCGGGTGTCAAACGGCCGGGACCCAGGGGGTAAAATGCCAAAACGCCAGCAATCCTCAATAGACCGATTACCGGATGACATCCGGACCCAGCTTCAGGAGCTGTTGAGAGATCCGCGTGTGACCCAGCTGGATGCCACCGCCAAGATTAACGAAATTTTGGAACGTGACGGCCATCCGGACCGACTCTCCAAATCAGCGGTCAACCGCTATGCGGTCCGCATGGAGGAAGTCGGCGCAAAATTGAGGGAGTCCAGAGAAGTGGCAAAAATGTGGATCGGCCAACTGGGATCAGAACCGGCCGGCGAAGTGGGCAAGCTGCTCAATGAAATGGTGCGCACCCTGGCATTCAGAGCCGCAATGAAGGCGTCTGAAGGCGACGATGATATTGACCCGAAATTGCTCAAATCCCTGGCCATATCCGTGCACCGTTTGGAAAAAGCAGCGTCCGAGAATATGGCCCTGGAAGAAAAGATCCGCAAACAGGCCATTGCAGAAGCAGCCCGATGCGTGGAAGAAGCCGCGGACGGCTCCGGCATGAACGCGGACACCATCCGTGAAATATCCGAAAAAATAAAATTATTATAACGGGCGGACAATGACGAAAAAACATTCAACCACAGAGCGCACAGAGACCACAGAGCCCTCCGTGTTTTCCGTGTATTCCGTGTATTCCGTGGTAAAAAAATAATATGGGCAATGCCAAACACAAACCCGATCATCCGGACAAATTATTTTTGCCTTACCAGGCCCGCTGGATACAGGACCGGTCCCGGCTGAAAATAATGGAGAAATCCCGGCAGATCGGCATTTCATGGGCCGCGGCATATGACAACGTGCAGACCACGGCACCATCCGGGGCCCAGTATGACGAATGGGTATCCTCCCGGGATGAAATCCAGGCCCGTTTGTTCCTGGAAGACTGCAAGAAATTCGCCGAGCTGCTCAATATTGCCGCCAAGAGTTTGGGCGCCCAGATTATTGATGAAGACAAAAAACTGTCCGCTTTCGTGCTCCAGTTTGCCAATGGCAAGCGGATACATTCAATGAGCTCCAATCCGGATGCCCAGGCAGGCAAGCGGGGCGGCCGAACCCTGGATGAGGCGGCTTTGCACAAAAACCTGCGCCTGCTCTATTCGATTGCATATCCCGGCATCACCTGGGGCGGGGAACTCAAAATCATCTCCACCCATCGGGGATCGGAAAACTTTTTCAACGAGCTGGTGGAAGATGTCAAACATCGGGGCAACCCCAAAGGCTTTTCCCTGCACACGGTCACCCTTCAGGACGCACTGGACCAAGGTTTTTTATTTAAACTGCAAACCAAACTGCCGGAAGGCGACGAACGCCAGGACATGGACGAAGCCGCGTATTTTGACTTTATCCGCTCCGGCTGCGCGTCTGAAGAACAGTTCCTTCAGGAATACATGTGCGTGCCCGCAGATGATGAAGGCGCGTTTTTGTCTTATGACCTGATTGCCGGTTGTGAATATCGGGCCGGCACCCCGTGGGAACGCACGGGCATGGAAAAGGAATTGTATTTGGGCGTGGACGTGGGCCGAACATCGGACCTCACGGTCATCTGGATGCTGGAGCGGTTCTCCGGCCAGTACTTTACCCGGGCCGTCATTTGCATGCAAAACAAGACATTCTCAGAACAAGAGGCAGCGCTTTATGATCTACTGGCCTTACCGGCTGTTAAACGCACCTGTATTGATTCAACCGGGCTTGGCATGCAGTTTGCCGAGCGCGCGCAAGAGAAATTCGGCACCTACCGGGTGGAACCGGTCCGGTTTACCGGTCCTGTCAAGGAAGAACTGGCGTATCCGGTCCGGTCGCTATTCGAGGATAAGGCCGTCAAGATCCCCAAAGATGACCAGATCCGGGCGGATTTACGAGGGATTAAAAAAGTGACCACTGCCGCCGGCAACATCCGGTTTGAAGCCGACCGCGGGGCCAACGGCCATAGTGACCGGTTCTGGGCTTTGGCGCTGGCCGTGCATGCGGCGTCCGATCCCGCCGGCCCCATAGAATACAAAAGCGTGACCCATCGAAAAATGGGACGACAATCAGGAATATGGTGACATAGATGCTATACGACCAGTTCAACCGGCCCATACAGCGGCCGGAATCCAAACCTACCCGACGGCCTCTGGCCGCGGCTCCGCTTTCCAATGCATACCGGGATTATGTGGCCAACGGCCTGACCCCGCAGAAACTGGCGGCACTGCTGGTGGAAGCCGACAACGGCAATATCCGTCAGCAGGCCGAGCTGTTTGACCAGATTGAAGAGCGCGACGGCCATATTTTGGGTGAAATCGGCAAACGCAAGAACGTCATTCTGGACGTTGAATTTAGCGTCACACCGGCGTCGGAAGATGCCCGGGATGTGGAAATCGCCGACGCCGCACAGGAAATGATTGAATCAATCACCGACTGGCCGGATGTGCTGGTGTCCATGCAGGATGCCGTGGGCAAAGGGTTTGCGTCTCTTGAACTGTTCTGGGACGTGTCCGAAGGCCAGGCAGGCATTGATCAGATTGAATTCATCGAGCAAAACCGGTTCGTGTTTACGGATGCGGCGGGGCAGATATCCCGCATCCCGCGCCTGATCACGGAAAGCGCCATTATGGGCGAAGAGATTCCGGCGTTCCGCACGGTATTCCATTCCTACGGCGGAAAATCCGGGCACCCGGTCAGAAACGCCATTCACCGGATCTGCACCTGGTGGTATTTGTTCAAAAACTACGCCATCAAGGATTGGATTATTTTCCTGGAGGTGTTCGGCATGCCCCTGCGTCTGGGCAAATACCCGTCCAATGCCAGCACCGCAGACAAAGACGCCCTGGAAATCGCCATCCGGACCCTGGGCAGTGACGCGGCCGGAATCATCTCCGAATCCACGGCCATTGAATTTATCGAAAGCGCAAAAGGCACGGCAAACGCAGAAATCTATGAAAAACTGGCATCCTTCGGGAACCGGGAAATTTCCAAAGCCATTTTAGGGGCCACCCTGACAGCGGAAGTGGGACAGACCGGCAGCTATGCGGCCGCCAATACCCACAACGACGTAAGACTGGATTTGATGCGGTCCGATGCCCGTGCCCTTGCATCCACGGTTCGGGATCAAATTCTCAGGCCATGGGTGGGGTTCAATTACGGATGGGACGTGCCAATACCCGATTATACCGGCGATTTTGAAGAGCCGGAGGATCAGAAACTGCTGGCGGACATTTTCGACAAACTGGCGGACCGCATGGACATTCCGGTCTCCCATTGCCGCAAGGTGTTCAATATTCCGGAAGTGGAAAAAGGCGAAGACGTGCTTCGGCCCAAATCGGCCCAAAATCAAACGATCTCGACGGCCGCGACCCTTCACACGGCCAAAGCGGAGAAAACCGCTGAGATCGAAGATCCGGACGCCGTTGACCTGATTTCTCAACGATTAGAACGGGAATCCGACACTCATATTCAGGATCTGCTCAAACCGATCCGCGTTTTACTGGCAAAGGCCAATACCATGGCGGAATTTCGGGACTCCCTGATCGACGCGTATCCGCAAATGGATGCCACGGACCTGGGCAACCTGATTGCCCGTGCCACAACGGCCGCGGAACTGATGGGCATGTATGAAATAACCACGGAATCGTAGGAGCGGGCCATGCCCGCGAAATGAGTCGCCTCAGTGCCAACTGAAACCCAAAAATACGGCGCCCTGCCCTTTGACGAAGCCATTGCCTTTTTCCGGGACAAATTGTCCATCGGCACCATGGCATGGGATGACATATGGTCGGTGCAGCACAGCCGGGCCTTTATGATTGCCGGGGCCATGGAAGCCGACCTGGTCAATGATTTTAAAGCGGCCGTGGACGCGGCCATTGCCGACGGCGAGAGCTTAAATAGCTTCCGCGAACGGTTTGACGACATTGTGGCCCGGTATGGCTGGACCTACAAGGGAGGCCGGAACTGGCGCACCAAGGTCATTTACGACACCAACATGCGCACCGCGTATTCGGCAGGCCGCTACCGGCAGATGACAGATCCGGACGTGCTGACCCTGCGGCCCTACTGGCAATACCGACACGGCGGTTCCAGCGACCCTCGGCCTTCCCATCTGGATTTGGACGGAAAGGTGTTTGCCCATGATGACCCCATATGGAACACCCATTTCCCGCCAAACGGATGGGGGTGCAAATGTTTTGTGGTGTCCCTGTCCGAAAGAGACCTTGCCAAACGCGGCAAGACCGGGACGGATACCGCACCGGAATTGACGTACTATGATTATACAGACCAAAAAGGCCGCACCCATCGGGTGCCGGAAGGCATTGACCCCGGATTTGAATACAACCCGGGAAAAGCGGCGGCCCGGACCGATACCATTTTACGCGACAACCTGACAAATGCAGACGCAACCGCGAGGAAAACATGAAAGATTTGCTCAACATCATCGCCAAAATCAACCGCCAGGCGGAAAAAGCGCCGGAATGGATGCTGCTCTTTGCCGCAGGCTGGGGAACCCTTGCAGACGGCACCCGGTACCTGGTGGATGCATCGTCTCTTGACATGATCAAGGAGATCATCACCCGGCGGGGCAATGACCTGCACTTTGATTACGAACACGCATCCCTTGAGAAAAAACCGTCCCCGGCAGCCGGGTGGATCAAAGAACTCAAATGGGAACCGGACACCGGCATCATGGCCCGGGTGGAATGGACCGACCGGGCCGCTGATTTTATCGCAGCCAGGGAATACCGGTATTTTTCACCGGTGTTTGCCATCCGCAAAACAGATTCCCGGGTGTGCTATCTGGACTCCGTGGCACTGACCAACCGGCCCAAAACAACCAACTTACAGCCAATTCTGGCCCGGCTGGGAGCCGGTCCGGAAAACCATCAACCAGACAAACAACCTGACAAACAACCAGACAAACAAGGAGGTCTCATGGACCGAAAAAGATTAATTGCCGCCCTGGGGCTGGCAGAGGACGCAACCGACACGGATATCCTGCTGGCCGTGGCCAAACTGGGCATTGACGTGCCCGAAGAAAAAGAACCGGAAACCCGGGAAGTGATCCCAAAAACCGTTATCGCGGCCCTGGATCTGGCGGAAACCGACAACGAGACTGTGGTGGTGGCATCCATCCATGCCCTGAAGCAGGCCGGCCAGACCGGGGTGACACCGGAAGCCTTTGCCTCATTGCAGGCCAAAATTGCGGAACGGGATGCCACGGACGCGGTCAATGCGGCAATGGCAGCGGGCAAAGTGGCACCTGCCCAGAAAGACTGGGCCATGCAGTATGCAAAGGACAATCTGGAAGGATTCAACCTGTATGTGGCCAAAGCCCCGGTGGTGGTGCCAGTGGACAAATTGAAAATCAAAAACGACCCGCCCGCCAATGCGGCGGCAGACGACGCGGTCCTGGCCGTGGCCAAACTCATGGATGTGAGTGAGGACGATTTGAAAAAATACGGCGGCATGACGCTGGCAACCGGGTAACGGCGTAACGGGGTGCCGGTGTATCGGGGTGGCCCATCCCCGACACGCCGATACGTCCACACGCCGATACGTAAATTCGGCATCACGGAAACACTGATAAAATCGAAATTACAATAAAAGGAGTTCAATATGACGGCATTAACAGAAGACAAAGCGCTGCAAAAATCAGACGGGGTGGAGCTGGATTTTCCCATGGCAGCTTCCGAGAAAATATTCGGCGGTGCCTTGTGCTGCGTCAACGCCAACGGCTACGCCCTGGAAGGATCGGACACGGCGGGCCTGATTTTTCAAGGCATTGCCAATGAGCAGGTGGACAATTCTTCCGGAGCAAATGGCGACAAGAACGTGGTGCTCCGGCGGCGGGGCCTTGTGCTGGCGATTCTGGACACGGCCATCACCCAGGCCAACGTGGGAGACAATGTATTTCTGGTGGATGACCAGACCGTGGATCTGGTGGCCAATGTCACCAACAATATTTTTTGCGGTATCATCGCCAAATACGTCACTACCACCATGGCGTGGATCGACATCGAGCCGGCCATCCGCCAGGCGGATGTGGCCACCCATATTGCGGATTCGTCTGCCGCCCATGCCGCATCCGCCATTTCCATCGCAGACGCGGGCACGTTCACGGCACAGACCACGGTGGAAGCAGCTTTGCAGGAAATGTACCCGCATATTCCGGCCGCGATTTCCGATCCGGGCGATGCCGGCGCCATACCGGTCACCCGATCCGGCAATTGTGCCCTGACATCCGGAGCGGACGCGGAAACCCGGACCATTGCCATTCCCACCCTGGTCGGTCAGCGGATTTCCATCTCCCTGGATGTGGACGGCGGCGGCGATGTGGTGGTGACGACCGCATCCACCATCAACCAGACCGGAAACAACACCATCACCATGGGAGATGCCGGCGACACCGTGATCCTGGAAGGGGTCCAGGTGGCCGCGGCCCTGGTCTGGAAAATCGTGCTCAACGACGGATGTGCATTGTCAACCGTGTAACGGCGTAACGGGGTGCCGGTGTATCGGGGTGGCCCATCCCCGATACACCATCACCCCCACACGCCGATACATAAATTCGACATCACGGAAACAATTATAAAATCAAAACCCAAAAACGAGGAGACCCTCAATGCTGGTAAATAAAAACAACCTGACATCGGTTTTCATCAACCTGAAAACCATCTTTAACAAGGCATTTGACGCGGCCCCGTCCGACTGGCAGGACACGGCCATGAAAGTGCCGTCCGGATCATCCCAGAACGATTATTCCTGGCTGAGCCGGTTCCCCAAAATGCGCAAATGGCTGGGCGACAAGGTCATCAAGAGCTTGAGCGCGTTCAAGTACACTGTGGTCAATGACGATTTCGAAGCCACCGTGGAAGTGGACCGCAACGACATTGAAGACGAACAGATTGGACTGTACGGCCCCCAGGCGCAGGAGGCCGGGTATTCTTCCCGCCAACTTCCGGATGAGATCGTGACCGAGCTCAAAGACGGGGCCTTTGAAAACGTGTGCTATGACGGTCAATATTTCTATGACACGGACCACCCGGTCAAGGATGCCAATGGCACGGTCAGTTCCGTTTCCAACAAAGGCACGGCAGTGCTCTCCGCTGCCACCCAGGCCCTGGCAAAAGCCTCCCTGGGCGCTGCCATCAAAGCCATCATGAATTTCACGGATGACGAAGGCCGGAAACTGGGCCTGGTACCGGACATGCTGGAAGTGGGCACGGATTACATGGAAGCCGGAGAAATCCTGTGCAACAACCCCAAACTCGAAGATGACACCCCGAATCCGTATTACAAAAAACTCAAACTCAAGGTCAATGCGCGCCTGGCCGATTCCGACCACTGGTTTGTGCACGTAACCAACCGGCCCTTGAAACCGTTCATTTACCAGGAACGAAAAGCGCCGGTGTTCGTGTCCCAGACCTCCATGGATGCAGATGACGTGTTTTCCCGGAAAAAGTACAAATTCGGGGCCGAAGCACGGGCCGCTGGCGGCTATGGCCTGTGGCAATTGTCATGGGGCAGTGACGGATCAGCGTAATGTTGTAACGGGGTTACGGGGTAACGGTGTATCGGGGTGGCCCATCCCCGATACACCGACACCCCAATACCCCGGAACATGCAATCGGCACCCCTGAAACACGGACAATATCGAGACCCATAAACGAGGAGACCCACAATGCCCATTACCATCACAGCAAAACGCCATTTGTTCCGCCGCTGCGGGGTTAACCATCCCAAAGACCCGACACAGTATCCGGACGGAACGTTTACGGACACGGAAATCAAAACCCTGTCTGCCGATCCCATGCTGACCGTCAAAGTGACGGAAGCGGAAACGGAGACGGAACCGGAGTCAAAGACGGAACCGGAACCGAAACCGGAATCGGAATCGGTTCCAGCGCCAAAGGCAAAGAAGAAACAACGGTAGGGGCGCACCTATGTGTGCGCCCGTTATGGGAATGCCTAATAACATCGAAACGAACAAACGAGGCACCACATCATGCCCTACAGCGACATCAACGACCTCAAAGACAGAACAGACGAAGCCGACATCATCAGCTTAACCGATGACGACGATCTGGGTGTTGTGGACACGGACATCACGGATGCTGCCATTGCCTGGGCAGATGCCAAAATCAACGCCTACCTGGGCAAACGCTACGGCGTACCCCTGGACCCGGTGCCGGAAATCGTCAACGGATTATCCGTGGATATTGCCGTGTATCGCCTGTATCAGCGCCGGGGCCGGACATCCGAAGCAGTGCGCAATGATTACCTGGATGCCATGAAATTCTTGCGGGATATTGCCGACGGCAAGGCGGAACTGGACGGCATTGTGGATGCCACACCGGAAAACACGCCGGACACGGTCACCATCACCACCAGCCCGCGGATTTTCTCCAGATCCAAGATGGAGGGATTTTAAGATGAAAGGTATAAGGTCTAAGGTTGAAGGTATAAGGAAAAGCCGCGCGAAGCGCAGCCGACAGTCCTTCAGCCGTTTACCTTCTACCTTCTACCTCTGCCGGAGGCAACCATGAGCGGTGCCGGCACCACATACGATTATGACGACCGCGAACTCCAAACCCTGATCAAACATACCGGGGACCGGATCAAAAATGTCCAGCCCGCCATGAAAGAATTTGGCGAATACATGGTCCTGACCACGGCGGACCGGTTTGACGATGAAGAAGCACCGGACGGCACGCCTTGGAAAAAGCTGAGCCCGAAAACGCAGAAATGGAAAGATGATCACAACAAGATCGACAAGATTCTTCAGCAGGACGGGTATTTGCGCCTGGTGTATTACCGGGCCAACAAAACAGGGTTGTCTATTTGGTCAAACCGGGAATATGCGGCCATTCATCAATTTGGCGGCATGGCCGGCCGGGGCCAAAAAGTGGAGATTCCGAAACGCGAGTTCCTGGGTTTTTCCGATGCAGACAAAGCCGAATTCGTGGAAACCGTTAAAGACTGGCTCATACTGGGGATAAACAATTGAAAACCCTGCTGCAAAAAATACAGACAGAGCTCCGATCCGGGGTCACTGCGGTTCGGGATCGGGACGTGGTCCTGATCCCCCATCCGGAAATATTGCCGGAATCCATCCGGTTTCCGGCCATCGGCATCAAGGACGGCAAAATCAAACGCACCGACCTGCTGGGCGGATGTGTGGAAAAGAACATGCCGATAACGGTTTTTCCGTTTGTCCGGATGCTCAAAGACGAAGAGCCCATTATTGCCCTGCTCACCATTGCCGATGCCATTACAACGGCCCTGGCCGACAACCTGCTGGACGCATACGTCCGGGAGGTGTCGGTGGGCGATGAGGATCAGATCTGGCCGGTCAAGTTCATGAGCGGATATGTCATCACCAAACCCATGTTTTTTGAATATGTAAAGGAGGACTAAATGCCCGTTAAATACCGATTAAAAGGCGAAAATTTTACCATCGTATCCGGTCCGGATGCCGGCAAAAAATTTATGCGGGGCCGGGTATATGAGCAGGTGCCGGACGGATATCAAGAAAGGTTTGAAAAAATCCCGGAAACGGACAAACCACCGGCTCCGGCCGTCCCCCGGATGCCCAAAAAAAAACCCGTCGCACCTGTTCCGGGGCCCGGCACCTTGGATGCGGGAAATAAGCTGTCAGCTATCAGTCCTCAGCTATCAGAAAAAAAGCTGACAAATGAAGAATGAAAGCTGACAGCTGAAAACTAATCAAAATCGACATCACATAAACACGGATAACATCGAAACCACAATAAAAGGAGACCCCTCATGCGAGATCCAAAAGCACCGCTTAATCAAATTGCAGTGTCCGCGTATGCCGCTGAAACAGCGGTAAACACGGAACAAACATTAGACTTGTCATTGCTGGCCCAGCAGTCGGACATTATTCAGCCGGAATTCCGGCGGGAGTCCAACGCGGATGAAATGACAGGCAAGGAAGAGCCGGACACCATATATGATATGGGGAAAACCGTCGCAGGGGCACTTACGTTCCCCAAGGCACAGCCGCAGCATTTTGCATTTTTGTGCGCATATGGCCTGGGGGCTATTTCCAGTGCCGCCGCCGGCGCGTCCGGATATCAGCACACCATTACACCGATTGACGGAGACGTTGATGCGTCAAGGGGGCTGCCGTGTTTTACAGCGGCCCAGAGGTACGGTGAGACAATTTTCAAGGAGCGGTTCGCCTCCATGTTCGTCAATTCCGTCACCGCCCGGTTTGCCCGTGACGCATGGGTTGAAATCAACGCCCAGATCATGGGCACCGGCAAAACAACGGTGTCCATAACCGAAGAATCCATTACCGAGGCGGATGATTCAACGTCTTTGACATTGGCTGCCAATGCCGTGGCCGGCGGCGCAGGTGCGGGAAATGCTGCCGCACGGCTGGACAGCATCCACTCTATTCGTGTTGAACTGACAGAAGACGTTTGGACCGATGTGGCGTTTTCCGCTGTATCCGACGCAACCCCGGCGGTAATCACCATCACGGCCCCGGGCGTTTCCGGTAGTGA
>Ga0180431_10005744_pt1 | contig 15025 bp, 22 predicted proteins | sample SS_ome_11_FD_132459 | JGI IMG/M metagenome (GOLD analysis project Ga0180431, IMG submission 132459) | Hypersaline lake sediment archaeal communities from the Salton Sea, California, USA - SS_1_MS_1 metaG | ecosystem: Environmental > Aquatic > Non-marine Saline and Alkaline > Hypersaline >... | reverse complement strand
GAGCTCCTACCGCTCTAGAGATCCCAACAGAGAACCAGCGCACGCGCGCCGGTTTTCTTAGCTCAAGGTCAAAGGGCTGGGCGCCGGCTTCTCTGGCTTCGGCGGCTTCAAGGGCTTCGCGATCGCCTTGTTCACTTTGGACTCAGGCAGCTTCATCCGGCTGGATAGGTCTGGGAGGCTCATGGAGTTCCTCCTGGAGGTCATGTCCTGTGCCAACTTCGCGAAGGCCTCTGTGAACGCTTCCAGCTCTGTGCTCATCGTCTCCTCCAAGAAGGTCTACGCCCAGAGTAGCAGACACGAAGCTGAGAGGGGAAGCCGCAACATGCTAAGGAAAGGGCGTGGAGGGACTTGAACCCTCGACCGCGCGGATTGAAAGCCGGCTGCTCTGCCACTGAGCTACACGCCCGAGAGACACCCGTACCCACGAATGAGTACGGGTGCCATCTGGGGAGGGTGGGCCAGCGATGGATATAGCGGGGACTGGACTCGAACCAGCGACCTGCAGGTTATGAGCCTGCCGAGCTACCAACTGCTCTACCCCGCTGTGCTGGACCCTAGTTTGGGGATAGGGGATGAAATGTCAAGCCGATTTCTGACGAAACAGGTGCGGCTCTGCGATGTGTTGGAGCTGACTGCCGAAGTTCACGAGCTGCCCGGCCCACCGCAGAAGGGCCTTGTAGGCCCCATCGATTTGAGCCGCCAAGTCGTCCCCACTCATAGTCCACATAGGGTAGCGGGAGTCCCCCGAGAAGTCCTCGAGGGCGACAGCAGTCTTGGTCTTCGTCTCGTCGAGCTTGCTGACGAGGATCCACACAGAGCCGACGTTCAGTTTGACGATGGCCGTATCACCTTCCCACTCAGCCCGCGGCCAGATCTTCTTGAGCTCGCTCAGAACGTTCATGCCGACAACTCCCGAATGCGGGCCATGACATGCTCGCTCACCTCCTCGGGAAGCTCGTCGAAGGCGATCTCCTGGCCCAGGTGGTGGCCAATAACGACCTCACCCCATTCGCTCACGCCGTCGTGGTCTTCTGGGTGGTCACTCATGAAGAGCGCAATACGACACCCCTTCTCTTGCGCTGGGAGGGCATCGAGGTCAAAGACGACCGTCCACCGCTCGAACGTACCGAGGTTGTCATACGCTCGAATCGCAGGAGTGTCGTCTACATCTATCTCTGTCTCTTCCGGCTCTTCCGGTTCGGGCCTTCCCAGTCCCAGCTCCTTGACAACGGCCTCGCACGACTCCAAGACGAAGTGGGCGAGGGCCTCTGCCTCGTCGTCGTGGAACAGGTCGTACCTGGCGGCCTCTGCCACCAGGGCGAGGAAGACTAGTAGGTTGTCCTCGTCGGCGATGAGCTCTTCCCACAGGCTGATGCTATCGGCCTCGTAGTACTGCTGCATCCGCGCTCGGGCGGCCTCTACGTCAAGTCGGATCTCCATCCTTGACCTCCTTCTCTTCCTTCGGAGCCTCCTCTATGCGGGAGAAGAGGCTCCTGCAGATCACCTGGGCCTCGAAGTCGTCGTCGATGACTGTCCATCCGACACCCTGGACCATCTTCCTGAAGACGAGGGTTTGCGAGCCCTGGGCTCCGTGTGTCGCAGGGAGCTTCTTGTTCGGCCAGTAGACCATCTGCACTGCGATGGGGATGTTTCGGTAGTCGAACTCGAGGGGTTCTCCGATCTCGTTGTCCCTCATGAAGGACAGCAGCTCGTCTACCCAGTTCTTCTTGATGACCACCTTCGCCCGTTCAGCTAGTTGGTCAATGACTCTGATTGGTTTCTCCGCCATGTCGTCTCCTTCCTATTTCGGCAACTTTCGCGCATCCATGCCCGATATGCAAGACGTATGTAAGACTTTAGAGATCGCCTTCCCGTTTCAGGTCTTCGTCGAAGTGGCCGGCGCGAGCTCCCTTGATGACCTCGAGCAGATCGTCGATGGAAACCTCGACCGTCCATACCTCATAATCGCATGCCTTGTTTGGGCAGTACCTGGACCTGGCTGTCCAGTCTTCGCAGTACCACCCCACGGTCCCTGCGGCCATCTTGTACATCGTCTTCGCCCCTGCTTTGTCCTCCTCGTAGGGACTGCCTGCCGTCATTCTGATTCTCAGAGGCGTGTCGCACTTTGGGCACCATCTCACATTACGTCCTCCTTCGACCTCCATATCTCTACGTCTGACCAGCCGGGTGTCAGATCTCGTGATTGTTGAACGCAACGAGCAGGCCGGAGGCGAACCCCTCGGCCCGCTCGAGCGACCCTATGAACTCGAAGGCTCTCGCATTCCCCTTCGACTTTCTCCACACAATGATTTGCCAAGACTGCTCCCCTTCGGTGCCTGGATAGACCTTTGCGAATAGGCCACCCATCTCCAAGCACACGGGCTCTTCGAGTTCGGGTTTCATGTTTTCCGAGTTGGTTTAGGCCCAGCCTTTCTTCTCAGCGAACCAGTCTTTCACGACGAGCTCGCCTTCATCCTCTTCCCTCCAGACCTCCGAGTCGTCGTCGATGACGCTCTTCGGGATCCAGACCTCCTCGTTCTCGTAGTCTAGGAGCAGGGCCTTGTCGGTTTCGCGAATGGCTCTAGCATAGCCCACACGTGCTGGCATCAGATTGTCCTCCTGTGAAGGTCCAAGAAAAAGTCCACGGGCTCGTAGTCCCTTATACGAGACGCGAGCCCTTCTACGGCACGCTTTCTGGCCTCCGGAGACTTCCTCTCGACGTCCCAGGGAACATCCAAGATGAGGACGCCCTGCCGACGCAGCACGTTGGTCATGTGGGTGATCTCGATGTCGAGGTCTTTGAGGTACTGGAGGTCGATGGCCTTTTCGCACGTCCGCCCCTCCCTCTCGGACATGCGGTTCCGAATCCTCTCGTTCGACGTTTCGGGACTTACCAGCAGCCTGATGCACACATTGGGAAGAAGGACGTGAGCAGTCATGCCGTGGTACATCTGCTGGTAGGTCTCGAACTCCCTACGGCTCATCGACCCATTGCGAATCTGAAGCCTGGCGAAGCAGGTGTCCCCGAAGTAGGAGCGGTCCAAGACGGCGTCCCCCTTGCCGGCGAGAACGTACCACTGCGCGAGCTCGTGCATTCGGTAACGAGCGCCGAGCAGGTGCATCTGCATCGTGAAGGCCCAGCGCGCCGGGTCCTCGTAGAACGTCGCCAGGTACGGGTTGGCGTCGTCCTTCTCGTCTGGTTCCATGAGGGTAAGGGTGTCTTCTCCCAGTTCCCTACCCAACTCTGCTGTGAGCTGAGACTTCCCAGCTCCGATCATCCCCTCGACGATGATCACTTTGTGCTTCTGCGTCATACATCCTCCTCCGTGGGTTGGTCTTCGCGCACGAGGGCGCGTTCAAGGCGGGCGACTTCGAGTTCAAGGCGGGCGACTTTCACCTTCTCCAGGTCGAGTTCTTTGAGAACTATAGACAGCTGGCGCGAGGTCTCTTTCAGGGCTGACCGGAGCTCTTCATCAGTCGGCTTCAGGTGCCAATTGGGGTCGTACTGCTTCGTCTCTCCAGCTTCGAAGGCGTCCCAGGTTTCGTTGTGCGGGGGGTGGAAACCTGGGATTGGCGGCAGGCGTGAGTTCCTGCTCATGAAGTCATCGTCGCACATTGGTCCTCCAAATGGGGCCACTACAGGATACGTCTCGGGCACCCGAGCAGCAAGGTACTCTTCGAGTTCCGGCGTCGGCTTATACCCAGAAGCCTGCCCTACTCACAGTAGGGGCTTCGCCGTATAAGTTGGGGTAGCGAAGCCAGAACTAGTAGGAGAAGTGCGCAAAAGTGCGTACTTCTGAGCACAAGTCCTCAGAAGTGCCTACTGATGTAGAGGAACCCCCTTGACGTCGTAGCTGAGGGTGCTACATTCGTAGACGTTATGAGCCCGTTCCTCTGAATACACATCCCAGAGAGCCAGAGGGCCTCCTGCTGCTGCAGTCGAGAAGGTTAACCAGACACCCTTGACTACAACAGCACAGCAGGAGTGCCCCATGATCGAGTACCTGAAAGTCAAAGTCATCTCCCTCGCAGACGAGGCTAGAACCATCCGCAAAGAAGAGAACAAGGCCAAGGCCCTCGGGGAGACTCGTCTCCTCCTCGGCTTGATGGACCACAGAAAGGGCGTCGTGCGCCCGGAGGCCCGGGCAGCTTTGCTAGCCTACGGCTTCCTTCGAGGAGTCCCCTACCACAAGATGGAGAAGCGCTGTAAAGAGGAGCCAGATTGGAAGAGGGTCAAACGTCTCGCTTCGAAGTTCGGAGACGGCTGGTCCAACTTCCTGGAGTCGTCATTCAAAGAGTGGCGGGAGGAACCGCCGAGACGAGAGGAAAACAGTGAGCAAGGACAAGGTGCCAGTCTGGGTGTCGAGAGAAGCCCACAAGAAGCTGAAGTTGCGGTGTGCACAGCTGGGTAAGTTCCAGTACGAGGTGGTCACAGAGCTCCTCCTCAAACACCTGCCAGAGGTCGTAGAGGAGGAGCTCGAAGAGGCTCAAGAGTCCCAGGGCCAGCATTACGGAGGGGTGTGGATCGTCTAGAAGAAGGGTCTTGACATTCTCGGTATAAGCCCTAAGCTACCCTTGGAAGTACTACTCCCCGAAGGAGTTCAGAGATGTACCCGGCAACGATACAACCCAAGCGCAACGAACACGGCCAGATTTGGGCCGGGTTTGACGCCTGTGTTGTGCCCGCCGGGACTCTCTAACCAATACCCCCGACAATCAACCTAGAGAGCCCCGGCAGGAAAGGCCGGTTGTCGGGAGATTTGTGCGTGCGGGTGTAGCTCAACTGGTAGAGCGCCAGCCTTCCAAGCTGGAGGCCGAGGGTTCAATCCCCTCTACCCGCTCTAGGCTGTGTAGACAGCGCTTTGGCAATTGAATAGGAGTGGATCAGAAGCGGACGTAGCTCAGTGGTAGAGCACTCGGGGGAAGCGAGTCACTGTAACAAGTGTCAGCGCACTCCGGGGGGTCGTTGGTTCGATTCCAACCTTCCGCACCGTGGGGCTATAGCTCAATTGGGAGAGCACCTGCCTTGCAAGCAGGAGGTCGTCGGTTCGACTCCGTCTAGCTCCATGGGGCCGAGAACTAGTTCGTGGTTTCAGTATGCGTGCGTAGGTTCAATTCCTACTACCCCCTCTCTACGGGGGTATAGCTCAGTGGTAGAGCAGCAGAATCTCAATCTGTGAAATACAAGTACAACGACGAGCACTTTGCTCGGCTCGACCTTTCATCCAACAGGAGAGTCCAATGGCGAGAGAGATGTTTCTTCATTGCGCGCACTGTCTTCGGGAGATTCCTCCCAATTTGTCTCCACACGAGTGGAACATGACGGAGACGTCGCTCCTCTTCCTCGAAGACAATGACGAGAAGTGTATCCTACGGATCACCTGCCGACGCTGCAACATGCTCGTTGCAGACATCGAGGCAGATGTGCCGGACCCTCTACGGGAGGTCCCCTGTGGTGTGTGCGACGGCCACTGTTCACATGGGGACGACGAGGTGCCGCCGGAGACGATCCATTGAAGGCCAAGCATCTCATCCTGGACTTCGACCCGGAGAGCGAGCTCGAGGACATCTACTGCCCAGCTTGCGACCATGAGTGGGAAGAAGACCTCCCTCCCTACGGCCACAAGATGGTCGAGTGCCCAGCCTGCGGTCAGAACTTCTCGGCAGACTGGGACGATTTCTACAACGAAGAGACAGGAGACTGCTGGGACGGATGGGTCCTGACAGCAGTTTCGTAGGCCGGTGGTGTAGTCTGGTCTAGCATCAGGGTCTCCAAAACCCTGGACTCGGGTTCAAATCCCGGCCGGCCTGTTCTATCATGGTGCGGTAACCAAGAGGCGAGGTGCCGGGCTGCAACCCCGGATACGCCGGTTCAAATCCGGCCCGCACCTCTCAAACCAAGGAGCAAACGGGTGAACGCAGGAGACATCAGGGCGAGAATCAAGAATCTGCAGGGGCGGCTCGACCGTAGCGAAGGGAACGACAGACCGGCCAAGAAGTCGAGGGCCAAGCTCGAGAAGAGAATCTCACGCTTGAAGGGCAAGCTGCAGAAGGTTGTCGACTCTGAAGACGAAGCTGAAGCCTTCTCGAAGAGCGAGAAGAAGCGCATCTCTGCGGTGGAAGAGGCCAAGGAGAAGGCCGCTGCAGATAGAGAAGCGCGCTTGGAAAAGGCCAAGAAGGAAGCTGCCAAACCGAAGAAGGCCACTGCCAAGAAGCCTGCGGCGAAGAAGAAGCCTGCGGCGAAGAAAGCGACATCAAAGAAGAGCTAGTGTTGGAGCTATAGGGGAGTTTGGTCGTCCCCGCTGGCCTGTCACGCCAGAGATCGCGGGTTCAAATCCCGCTAGCTCCGCTGTGCGCTTGGGCGCCCACCGGACCCGTCGTCTAGCGGTCCAGGATACCGGACTCTCAATCCGGAGATCGCGGGTTCAAATCCCGCCGGGTCCATCCCACCATCACCAGGAGGAGACATTGGATATCACAGCGTTGAAGATCGGGTGTGCTGATCCCACCCGAAGGTACCAGTCGGAGAGTTTCTTCGGCCGAGGGGGCGCCCTGGACGAGGCCTACGACGGCTTCGAGTACAGGGAGCAGCAGGAGGCCATGAGCCAAGTCGTCGGGGACGCCCTTGTGGACAAGACGAGGGTCATCGTCGAGGCCGGTACTGGAACCGGCAAGACCTTGGCCTACCTCATGCCGATCGCTGCCCTCGGCAAGACGGCCATCATCTCAACTGCCACCAAGGCTCTTCAGGGGCAGCTCATGGAGAGCGACATCCCGAAGGTCAAAGATGCTGGCCTACGGGTCACTGCTGCAGTTCTCAAGGGCAAAGACAACTACGTCTGCCGGCGGAAGTTGGACAGGGCCATCAGGCAGCTCCCGAGCTGGGCAGTGAAGGACAGCGATCTCTGGAAGCGCTTCATCAACTGGACTGCGACAGACCAGGGATACCTGGACAGGGCCGACTTTCCAGAGATCGGCGAGGATGACATGGCGTGGGCCGACGTGACCTCGAGCTCTAGGGAGTGTTGGGGCAAGAGGTGCCCAGTCTACGACATCTGCTACTCGAAGGCAGCTCGGGCAGCAGCTAGTGTTGCACAGATCGTAATAGTCAATCATCATCTGTTTTTCGCAGACTTATCCATAAAAGCAGAAGGTGAATTCGATGGAATCCTCCCCAGGTGTGACTTCGTCGTGATGGACGAGGCCCACCGGATAGAGGACGCTGCAACCAGCTTCTTCTCGACGATGCTCTCGCAAGGGAGATGCAAGAGGCTCTTGTCCCTGATCAAGAAGAACCTCAGGAACGTTCCTGCTGGCCTGCTGAGTGCGATGTCGGAGTTCGAGGGCGCCTACAGGGAGTTCTTCGGGCGTCTGGACGAGGTGCTCAAAGACGACGGAGTGAAAGCGGCTGGTTCTGTAGCCTGGCGCTACGACGACGTGAACGACCACGAGCAGCTCCTCGACGTCCTTGAAGTCGTTCACGACCGCCTCGAGCTCATCGACAAAGAGGACATCAAGCAGGGCGGGTCTGTCAACCTGACCAGGAACCAGGTAGTTCGCGTCGGGCAAGACCGGTGCAAGATGCTGGGCAACGACTGGATGCACTTCGCTCACCCGAGTGGTCACATCGACGAGGTAAGGTACGTACAGCGGACCAAGTACGGGCCCAAGATGATGGTCAGCCCAATCTGCCCCGGGGACATCCTCGAGGAGGTCATGCTGCCTGTCTACCCGGCCATGTGCTTCACCAGCGCGACAATGGCCGTCGGGTACGACTTCGACTACTTCAGGTCGAGGGTGGGGCTCGCAGACTACGCCAGCGCAAGCGAGCACGTCTTCACCTCGCCGTTCGACTACGAGCGTCAGGCCGCTACGTTCGTCCCAGACAAAGACCAACTCGTCCCGCCGAACGACAAGTTCTTCGTCCAGGAGGCCGCCGAGGTCATCAAGAGCCTCATCGACGTTACCGAGGGAGGGGCGTTCGTGCTCTGTACGAGCTACAGGAACATGAACGCCTTCTACGAATCGCTCAAGAAGAGGTTGGGCTACCAGCTACTGGTACAGGGGAAGTTGTCCAAGAGCGAGATCGTCCGCAGGTTCAAGCAGACACCGTCAGTGCTGTTTGCGACGGCGAGCTTCTGGGAAGGGGTCGACATCCCGGGCGAGGCGCTCAGGCTCGTCATCATGGACAAGATCCCATTCGCAGCCTTCAAGGACCCGCTCATCGACGCCAGGGTGAAGAAGATCAAGCGAGAGGGCGGTAACGCCTTCATGGAGTACCAAGTCCCTCAGGCGGCCATCCACTTGAAGCAGGGCTTCGGCCGGCTCGTTCGACGCAAGAGCGATTGGGGGATCGTCTCCATCCTCGACACGCGGATGATGACGGCCAGGTACAAGAAGAAGTTCTGGGACGCCCTTCCGCCCTGCGTGGACTGCGCGTCCGTCGAGGAAGTTCAGTGGTGGTTCGAGGACACCATGGAGGGAAGCAGATAGTCTAGTATGGGGCCATCGTCTAGTCAGGTCGAGGACGCCGGTTTTTCACGCCGGAGATCGCGGGTTCAAATCCCGCTGGCCCTACGGGGGTGTAGCCAAGTGGTAAGGCACCGGGTTTTGGTCCCGGCATTCGTAGGTTCGATCCCTGCCGCCCCTGCTAGGAGGAATTCATGGAGTGGACGTGCCAACCAGTCAGCAGGGCTGGTTTCAACCAGTACCTGCATCTCGTGTGGGGAGAGGGTGACCCGGAACGGAAGCCCCGGCCTCCTGGTGGGCAGAAGGACCGGACCCCTCACCACACGTTCAACAAGATGAGTGACGAGGACTTGCAGACTGCGATCGTCGAGCACCTACGGGACGACATCCCGAGGACCTTCAACCGCATCTGCGTTGAGCTCTGGGACAAGAATGCCAGTGTCTTGTTCAAGACGAAGGCGGACCAAGCGCTCTGGGACCTCGTCGAAGAAGGAACCCTCGAGCACACGTTCGAGGTACCAGTGCTATTCAGGCTCAGGGAGGAGTAGTGAGCGAAGAGGAGAAGAATCAGGTAGACATCGACCCCGATTGCGAGAAGTGCGAGGGGTTCGGTTGGACAGTGTTCTACGACCCGAGAGGGCCGGAGCACACCGTATGTGATTGTAAGGCCCCAACCAAAGAGGAGGAGTGAGAAAAAGTCCCGTAGCTCAGCGATTGACGATATGCGGTTATCTGCCTATGATAACCGCATGAAACGTCGTCCGTCAAAGACTATGGAATGTAGGAAGCACGGGCTCACCGCACACGGCCAGAGGAATGACCGTGGCCGTGTGCGGTGGCGCTGTCGGAAATGTGAATACGAAGCAGTGAAGCGTCGTAGGCGAAAGCTGAAAGAGATGTTGGTTGAGCACTTCGGGGGAAAGTGCATCCGGTGTGGGTACAATACTTGCCTCAGAGCCTTGAGCTTCCACCATCGTACCCGATCAGAAAAATCGTTCTCTATGGACGTTGGGCACAGAGTGAAGTGGGAAACACTCCTCAAAGAAGCAGAGAAATGTGACCTACTTTGCGCCAACTGTCATATGGAGTTAGAGGAAGATCTAGCCCTATAACTCAGCGGTAGAGTACGGCCCTGATAAGGCCGAAGTCGGTGGTTCGAATCCACCTGGGGCTACTGTATAGGTCTCGCCTCGACCCGATCGCTGCCGATGGCCGTCCGGAAGGCCGTCACCAACCTGGCCCGTTGGTAAAGGGCGGGAGGCATCCAGATGCCTCGGGCGAGCTTCCTGGTGCGAGAGTAGAGTGGAGGGCGAGTTCCTGTGATCCCGCACGTAGTGGGTGGTGCAGAAGGCGCTCAGGAGGAGTAGAAGGCTCCAGATGCAGTGGCGTAAGAGTCTGCCGAGCTCTACTCTCGCCCAGGTCGAATTTCGATGCCGGATAGCCAAGTTGGTAAGGCTGGGGACTCTGACTCCCCGATCGCTGGTTCGAGTCCAGCTCCGGCAGCTGCGGGGTGGAGAAGGTGTTTCTCGCCGGTGCTCATGAGCCGGAGGTGCAGGTTCAACTCCTGCCCCCGCTACTTGGAACGGTAGCTCAGTCGGTAGAGCTGGGGACTGAAAATCCCCGAGTCGGCAGTTCGATTCTGTCCCGTTCCATTTTGTTAGCTCGCTGTTCTCTCCGGAGGGTGGCCGGGACTACACCCAGCTAACAAAAATCCTCCTCTGAACAACTGGATTGACATCTGGGAATCGGCACGATACTTAGAAGTCCCGACAGCCGTAGGGTTTTTGATTCTGAGTTGGAGCTAGAGGATGGGCCTGTAGCTTCGCTGATCCTGTTGTACGGAGGTTCTGAGGATGAAGAAGTTGTTGCTCGTAGCCGTTCTGTTCATGTTGTACTCCACGCCAGCCCTGGCCCAGGATATGGTGACTGCCGCGGGTCAGTGTGAGTCCCTGTGCGGAGAGTACGAGGTCTTGTCTGTCGACGTTGGCATGTCTGGGGCCGTAACGGCCTGCACATGTGACCTGACGAACCCGTCGCGGGTGTGCTGCACCGAGGGGACGTCGATTCCTTGTGGGGATGTCTGCATCGCGACGAACCGCACCTGCACGGCAGAGCCGGGCAGAGCCCTCTACTGTGAAGGGTCGATCTCTGGGCCGAATGTGGCGCTCGCTGCTGGTTGTGAGTCAGTCTGTTCTCCGTACGAGGTGGGGTCACTGGAGCTTGGAGAGGATGGAGCTCTCCTAGCTTGCGGATGCCACGTCAGCCTCCTCAGTCCGGTGTGCTGCGATCCGGAGCGCTCACAGCCTTGCGGCAACGGGTGTATTCCACTAGACCGCAACTGCAGTCGAGAACCTGGGCGGGCCATGTACTGCCCAGAAGAGGAAGCAGCAGAGTAGCCCCCCGACCATCCTGTCTACACGCCTGATCCGCTCCCATTCTGGTAGATACGGAGGCGTTTTGCGTATAAGCGAACAGTCGAGAACAGCGAACTAGGTCCTCTTTGGGCCTGTAGCTCAGTGGCAGAGCCGGCGGCTCATAACCGTCTGGTCGAGGGTTCAAGTCCCTCCGGGCCCACTACGTTCTCGTCAAACCCCTAGAGGGAGTAAGAAAGTGCTTGACATGTTCAAGATGGTGAGTATCTTGGACGTCAGCTGGGAACTCGGTTGTAGGTTCAACACGAACGTAGCTCAGTAGGTAGAGCTACGGCTTGATAAGCCGTAAGTCGTTGGTTCAAATCCAACCATTCGTAACAACAACCCCGACACCCACTCTGCCCAGCTGACCTCCAAGATACTGACCCAAAGGAAGAGGAACTAGGCCGTCGGTTCAGGTAGGTAAACCAAAAGCACCGACGAACGTCCTGCCTCTTCTTTACCCCAAACATCGATAGCGCTTTCAGCTCCGTAACCACCATCCACAGGAGGATTGGAGAATGGAACTGGTGCGACAGAAGCGAGAACTTTCGGAATGGCAGCCCAACGGAGTCTCCCCGGAGAGCGTTGGGGCGGCCTGTTGCTCGTTTATCGACACTGCCACTACGGCGTTCGGTCGGGCAACTCACTACAACACCAAGGCCGAACAGCAGGCGGCAGAGATCGCTGCACACAACGGGCTCTTCCAGCTCGAGCGCGACCTCTACACGGTCATGCTGGCGCTGCCCGGCATCACTGACCGATCGCAGGCTCTCGGCCTGAAGAACCTGCTGGCGACGACCAGGAACGGGGATACTCTCCTCACTCCGATCGTCGAGCGAGAGGTGCTGTACCAGATGCTCCGCCGACTTCGGCCGGACAGGATGTTGAAGGCCATGGAAGGGTTCCGACTCGGCGACCCCGAGCTCGGGTTGAGGAAGGCCAACAACGCCAGGAGTCGGAAGCTCGTGCTCCGGACTCTCTTGAACGCAGGCCAGCTCCAGTGGTGGTCAGTGCGCTACAAGAAGCGCATCAAGAAGATTCTCGTGCACGCATGGGGCGAGAAGATTGCCGGGGCCATCTCATCGATTCTGCGGAAGCCGGAGACTTCGTGGACTGAGAAGGAATACGGAATCCTACACCGCAACATCGGCAAGTTCGTCGACGGGAAGGTGGAGAAGGTCCACCAGTGTGTCGGGTTCGTTCTGGGCCTGCGAAAGCAGACCGACCTCCCGTTGTTGAAGGCCTTCAAGGAGGCACGAGAGAACCTCGAGGCGGGGAAGAAGCTCCCTGTCGAGGTGTTGGAAGGGATCCGGTCGACGTACCACAAGGACACTCCGCACGCGAAGGTCCTGGAGCTCACGGCCAAGAGCGGGTCGATGACCAAGACCCAGAAGGTCCAGAAGCAGCGTGAGGCTGCGAAGGCAGGGGTCAAGGTCGAAGCCGACTTGTCGGCGTTGGACGCGACGAAGTTGTACCTGTACGCCTTCGAGATGGGCATGACCGACGAGATCGCTGGTTTGCTCAAGGAGAAGGCGGGCAAGGCTGCATCGCTGTTCCCGACAGACTACGAGGTCGTCGGGATCGTCGTGGACGCTTCGGCATCGATGGCCGGTTCTCGCGACCAGAAGCTCAGGCCGCTGGCAGCGACGTTGGCCCTCCGTGACATGCTCGCCAAGACGGGCAAGACCCACGTCGTTGAGTACGTCGGAGGTCCAGAGGCCAACCTCGGGAAGGCCCAAGGTGATACCGACTTGTCGACGCCGTTGGTCTCGGCGTTGGAGCAGGAGCCGGATGTCGTGTTCGTTCTCAGCGACGGGTACGAGAACGCTCCTGCGGGGCGCTTCTCGGAAACGGTTGAGGCCCTGCACGAGATGGGGTGCCGAGTTCCGATCTACCACCTGAACCCGGTCTTCGCGGCCGAGGCAGGAGGTATTCGTGATCTGTCACCCAAGGTTCCGGCTCTGCCGGTCCAGAGCCCGACGGCTCTGGGTACTACGTTCATCCGGGGGATGATTGCTGCTGAGCCCGTCAAGGGCATCAATGCCCTCATCGGCGTTGCAGCGAAGAACAGCCCCTACTTGCTTACAGGAGGTGCATGATGCCGAGCGCACAGAGCACAATCGAACAGATCCTCGCCGGAACCCGTATGGGTTCCGTGCAGAGCGTCGGTGTGATGGACGTGCTCCCAATCATCGATGATGGGGGTGCGCAGGATGAGGGCTTCGGCCCTCCCCGCTTCAGCGCCGGCACTCGCAACTACGGGTCCGTCAGGGTCCGGAACATGGACACCGAGAGGGAGACTATCGTCCCGACAGGCTCAGGCTTCGTCACGCGCGAGTACGCGCAGGACCACGCCGTCCCGTCGGCGTACCTTGTCGGGCCAGGAGAAGACCGCAATCTCGATGGCGCCATGTGTATCCAAGAGACACAAGGCGGTTTGATCCGGCAGTCGGAGCAGACGCAGCTGATCGTACTCCCGGCCGCGCTCAGAGCTCCGGCTTTGGCGATGCGGAACGAGCGAGAGTACAGCCGCCTGTGGACTGACATCCGGCGGTTCCTGTCGGCGTACGAGATCAACACCCCGGGGAACTTAGTGAACTTCCTGAACAGGTACGAGCAGGAGCTCGACCAGTTCGTCGCGGAGTTCGAGCTCATCCCCTCACAGGTCGGCGCGATCGTGTCGATCAATGGGAAGGTCGTCGGTATCGAGCGCGCTCCCAACGTGGAGTACTGGGAGGAGGTGTGGGTGCCCCTGATTCGAGTCTGCTACGGCTCGATGGCCATCCACGCTGCCCAGGTCCAGGGGACTCGTATCTCTGGTAACCGGGTACCGCTGCAGTTCTCAGGCGGCTCACTGTCTGACCTGCAGAAGGCTCTGGTCGAGGCCCGCACCAAGGCCGACACCAAGGCACTGGCAGAGGCCGGGCAGGTGACCTCGTTGCTTCTCCAGGCGGCACCTCGTGCTGACTCAACGCGCTTCGGTGCGTCGATCATCACGGCCGCCAGCGAGAACGGACAGTTCGCTGGTCAGCTGGTCCGGCGCGGGGAGCTCTACCCGTATGTCTCCATCTCGCCGGCGCGGAGAGTTTGAACACGAAGTAGGTATAAGTGATCGTCGAGAACTAGGAAGTAGCTTCAACACCCTACCAACAAAGGGGTACAGACAGTAAATCTGTTCCAGAGCGACTGCCGCCCTACTCGACAAGCCATGGAACCGCGAGGGTGTGGACTTCGGTCTGCACCCTCGCCTCGCTCCTGCACTGGCCCCAGCTCCAAGGAATCTGGAGTGGTGGTTAGGCGACGCCACCCGGAACGTCTACGGTTGGGCCAGTGCGGGAGCGAGTTCTTCTTAGTATAAGGCGCTAGTCCTACAGCTACTTGACCTTTGGGATCAACGTGGCTATACAGATAGGGACGACCCTTCGCGGGAGAAAGAACATGTTGTGGCAACTCTTGGGCATCTACATTCCATCCTTCACATCTTGCCTGCCAGCAACGACCAAACCCGTGCGCCCCGTCGTCAATCATCCAAAGCCGACCAATCCGCGGCGAAGAAGGACCTGCTAACTAGCCAGAGCCCCAGTAGCTCAATGGATAGAGCAGGCGGTTTCTACCCGCCCGGTTGCGAGTTCGAGTCTTGCCTGGGGTGCTGAACCGCGGGTGTAACTCAGTGGACAGAGTGCCGGTCTCCGAAGTCGGTCGTCGGGAGTTCGAATCTCCCCACCCGCATCTTTGAAAATTGAATAGGAGGGACTAAGCTCCAAGAGGGGGGCTTGGTGGTCTTCAGGTACCAGATATGCCAGGAGGCCACCGGTCTCCCATCAGCCCCTGTAGCTCAACGGACAAGAGCAGCTCCCTTGTAAGGAGACGGTTGCGGGTTCAAATCCTGCCTGGGGCTCTAGAGGAGGAGAGAGATGGAATTGACAGAAGTCCAACGTGACCTCGCGGAGATGCGGGAGAAGCTCGAGGGGTATTTCCTGAGAGAGGAGATTCGGGAGAACGGAGAACGGAAGCTCGTCCAGCTGGACGAACCTGGGAACTTCGCCGGCGAGTCGTTCTTCACCTTGCAGGAAGTCAACGCTCCGACGGCAGCACCCAGCCTTCGTCAACAGCAGATCAGGGAGCTGAGCCAGGCGATGGGG
>Ga0180431_10005739_pt1 | contig 15032 bp, 12 predicted proteins | sample SS_ome_11_FD_132459 | JGI IMG/M metagenome (GOLD analysis project Ga0180431, IMG submission 132459) | Hypersaline lake sediment archaeal communities from the Salton Sea, California, USA - SS_1_MS_1 metaG | ecosystem: Environmental > Aquatic > Non-marine Saline and Alkaline > Hypersaline >... | reverse complement strand
TTACAGCCCAACACGACACGAAAGATCATGCCCGTTTTTTGTCATCGGCCCGCCCGTAGCTCCTCTCGCTCTCCTTACCCCTTTCTGCCGCGTACTCACACGCTTATCCGAAAATCCGGGTTGTTCGGTAGGGCTTGCGCGCGCCGCCGCATCGTGCGATACTTCGTCGGGGTAGGCGTGAGGGCGCGATGGGAGCGGCACAGAGCACATGGCGCTCAAACGGCAGCGCGACAACAAACGGACCTCACCTCTGAAACACGCAGAGCTGCGCGCGCTCGTGTGGCTTGGCGTCGCGGCGCTGCTGACGCTCATCCTGGTTTTCTACGATCCCGCCAGGAACCCGTGGCTCACGACGGATACGAGCGCCGCCGCCCACCATTATGTCGGCACCGTGGGTTCGGCGTGCGGCTACGTCTTTCTCTTCCTGCTCGGGCTAACCGCGTACCTCATCCCGGCGTTCCTCGTCGCGCACGGCGTGCTGCTGTTCGTGCGGCGGCCGATGCCGCGGCTCGCGCTCAAGGTGTTGTTGCTGGTGGTGCTGGGGGTATCGGCCGCGTGCATCCTCGAGCTCCAGCGGGTGCTCGTCGTCGCGGGACGGCTCAGCTACCTCGACACGATGGAAGGGCCCGGCGGCTGGGTCGGGCACCGGCTCGCTGGGGAAGTGCTCTTGCCTGCGCTCGGCTCGTTCGGGACGGCGACGGTGCTGGCGGTGGCGTTCCTCGCGGCACTGGTGGGGATCACCGAGGTGCAGCTCTACCCGGCGCTGCGGGCGATCGGGCGGGGCGCCGCGACAGCAGGGCGTGGCACGGCGAAGCTGGGCCGTGGCCTGGGCCGCGGTATTGGCCGGGGCGCCGTCTTGCTGTGGGCCGCGCTTTGCAGTGGCGTGGCGCGCGGGCGAAAGGCGATCCAGGATTATCGCAAGCGTCGCGCGGCGGTGCGGGCGGAGCTCGAGAAAACGGCCACGCGGGCGAAGCGGCGGGCCATGGCGGCTGAGACGGCGGCGGCCCGAGTGACCGACCAGAAAGAGGCGGCGACCCCAAAGAAGCCCCGGGCGAAACCGAGGCTAGCACTGGCCGAGCCGGCGGCGAAGCCGGCCGCGCCCCGGGTCCTCGAGGCCTACCGCCTGCCGCCGATTGACCTGCTCGAGTCGGGCCCGCAGCCGAACAAGCGCAACGTGGCCGAAACACAGAAGGCGAACGCGGCGAAGCTCGAGGAGACGCTCGAGCACTTCAACATCGAGGCGACCGTCGGCGAGATCCATCGCGGCCCCGTCATCACCCGGTACGAGATGCACCCGGCGCCGGGGGTGAAGGTGCAGTCCATCACCCAGCGCGCCGACGACCTGGCGCTCGCGCTCAAGGCACTCAGCGTGCGCATCATCGCGCCGATCCCCGGTCGGGGCGTCGTCGGCATCGAGATCCCGAACGAGCAGAAAAGCTTCGTCTACTTGAAAGACGTCCTTGCCTCGGACGCCTTCAAGAAGTTCGACGGGCACATCCCGATCGGCATCGGCAAGTCGGTCTCGGGCGACGTGGTTGTCTCGGATCTCGCCGACATGCCGCACCTGCTCATCGCGGGCACCACGGGCTCGGGCAAGAGCGTCTGCATCAACTCACTGCTGGCCACGCTCCTCTACACGATGCGGCCCGATGAGCTCAAGCTCATCCTCATTGATCCGAAGAAGGTCGAGCTCTCCGACTACAACGGCTTGCCGCACATGCTCGTGCCGGTGATCACCGACTCGAAAAAGGTCGCGCGCGGCCTGCACTGGCTCGTTCGCGAGATGGAGAAGCGCTACGACTATCTCTCCGGCGCCAGCGTGCGCAACATCGAGGCCTACAACGCGCGGCCGATCGAGAAGGCCCCGGTCGTGCGCGTCAACGAGAACGGCGAGGCCGAGGCGCCGCTGCCCGACCGGCTGCCGTACATCGTCGCGGTCATTGACGAGCTCGCCGACCTCATGATGATCGCGCCGGCCGAGATCGAGAACGCGATCCGGCGGCTCGCGCAGCTCTCTCGCGCCGTCGGCATTCATTTGGTTTTCGCTACGCAGCGCCCGTCGGTGGACGTCATCACCGGCGTCATCAAGGCCAACTTCCCGACGCGCATCGCCTTCCAGGTCGCCTCGCGGGTGGACTCGCGCACGGTCATTGATACGATCGGCGCGGAAAAGCTCATCGGCAACGGCGACTGCCTCTTCTTGCCGCCGGGCTCGGGCCGGCTCGTGCGCGCGCAGGCGACCTACCTGAGCGACGCCGAGCTTCGCCGGGTGCTCAAGTACATCAAGGACCAGGCCGAGCCGGATTACGACGAGACGGTCCTCGTCGAGGGCGATGAGCTCGAGGGCCCGGACGGCGAGCTCTTCGACGACGACCTGTTCGACAAGGCGCTCGCGCTCGTGCGCGCCAAGGGCGAGGCCTCCGCCTCGTTCCTCCAGCGGCGGATGCACATCGGCTATGCGCGCGCCGGGCGCTTGATTGATCTCATGGAAGCGCGTGGCCTCGTCGGGCCCGCCCGCGGCTCGAAGCCGCGCGAGATCCTCGTCGGTTTCCAGGACGAGGCGTAAGACAAGAAAAGGCCGCGACGGGATCGTGTCCGCGTCGCGGCCTTTGTGTGTCGTGGTCTGCTGCTTCGAAGTTTTTTTGGGGTTCTTCGTTACTGGCCTTCGCGTGTGCCGCCGCCGGAGCCGCCGGAACCGCTCTCCGGCCTCGACGGGCCCCCGGCAGCGTCGGGACGCTTCCGGCCGCTCCTGCGGCGGCCGCCTCTGCGGCCACGCCTGGGGGAGCGGTCGGCGCGGTCGGCGTCGTCGCGGCTGCTCGGGCGTGAGCTCGAATACGACGGCGCGGGGCCGCGGCTTGCCGGAAGCGGGCCGTACGAGCGCCGCCCCGGCAGCGCCGTGCCGCAGAAGCGGCACTTGGTGGCCACCTGCAGGACGGTCATCCCGCAGGCGGGACACGTCTTGGTGCGCTCGCGCACGTAGCCGTGCGGCTTGGCGAGCACTGCCCGGATGCCGACGACGGCCAGGCCGATCATGCAGGCCGCGTAGAGCACGTAGGCGATGAACTGGCCGACCAGCAGGCTCGATCCCCCGACGGTGACCTTTTCCAGTCCGGGGACGCCCGCGTAGATGAGCGGCATCACGATGTGCGTCACGAGTGACTGCACGAGGAAGTGGGCCGCGGCCGCGATGAGGCCCGCGGCGGCCAGCAGGAACAGGATGGGCACGCCGTAGCTGCGCAGCGCTTCGACGAACTCGTTTCGCCGGCGACGCCGGTCCTCGGCCGAGGGGGCGAGCGCATTGGCGTGGTCGCGCACGTTGAAGAGCGCTTCGAAAGCAGACCGTAGTCGTTCAGCCATAATGTCTCCTGCACGTGATGAAGGTGTGCCCGGCAGGCCGCGCGCCCACACGGTGCGCTCGATCGGTATCACGTCTCGGCGCGTGCGGGGGGCCTGCCGACGGTTAGCCCGGATTTCTCACAAGCCGGGCACGGCTTCCTCGAAATCCGCCACCGCCGCAACACCGTGCGGCGGTGGCTTCGACGCGGCGCCACGGCGCCTTGCTCAGGGCTAACCCTGAGCGAAAGCGACGTGAGTCGCTGGAGTCGAAGCCCAAAGGGCGCATTTCGAACACCCCGTGTGAGAAATGCGGGTTAGGGGGACTGACGAGCAATGGAGAGGAAGTTGCGCAGGAGCTGCATGCCCGGTCGCGTCAGGATCGACTCCGGGTGGAACTGCACGCCGAAGGTCGGGTGCTCGCGGTGACGGAGCCCCATCACCTCATCCTGGTCGGTCCAGGCGGTCACGATGAGCGCCTCGGGCAGCGTCTCTTTGCGCACGATGAGCGAGTGGTAGCGGGTGGCCTCGAAGGGGTTCTCGATCCCCTCAAAAAGGCCGTCGCCCGTATGCGAGATGAGCGACACCTTGCCGTGCATCAAGCGGTCGGCACGGTTGACGACCCCGCCAAAAACCTCTCCAATGCATTGATGGCCCAAACAAACGCCTAGGAGGGGAACCCTCCCTGAGAAAGAGCGTACGGCATCGTTCGAGATGCCGGCTTCCTTGGGCGTGCATGGCCCCGGCGAAATCACGATCGCCTCGGGCGCGAGCTGCTCGATCTCGGCGACGGTTGTCTTGTCGTTGCGTCGCACCTCGAGCCGCTCGCCCAGCTCGCCCAGGTACTGGACCAAGTTGTACGTGAACGAGTCGTAGTTGTCAACCACGAGCAACATCTGTGCCGCCTGTGCTGATCTCTGAAAATCGGCGGTTCATTTCTCCTAGTAGTTCTCCGCCAAGGTGATGGCTTTGAGCATGCCCCGGGCCTTGTTCCGGGTCTCCTCGTATTCGCGCTCGGGCACGGAGTCGGCCACAATCCCCGCGCCGGCCTGCACGTAGCACCTGCCGTCCTTGACGATGATCGTACGGATCGTGATGCAGGTGTCGAGGTTGCCGCTGAAGCTGAAGTAGCCCACGGCCCCCGCGTACGGCCCGCGCCGGGTTTTTTCGAGCTCCTCGATGATCTGCATGGCGCGGATCTTCGGCGCGCCGGCAACCGTGCCCGCCGGGAAGCTTGCCTTGAGCACGTCGAAGGCGTTCCGGTCGCCGCGCAGCGTCCCCTCGACGCTGCTCACGATGTGCATGACGTGGCTGTAGCGTTCGATCACCATGAGCTCGGGCACGCGCACGGTGCCGAACTCGCTCACGCGCCCGACGTCGTTCCGGCCGAGGTCCACGAGCATGATGTGCTCGGCCCGCTCCTTCGGGTCGGCCAGCAGCTCCTGCTCGAGTGCGGCGTCCTCCTCGGCGGTCGCCCCGCGCGCCCGCGTGCCGGCGATCGGGCGCACCTCGATGCGGCCCTCCTCGCAGCGCACGAGGATCTCAGGGCTCGCGCCCACGAGCGCGAGGTCACCGAGCTTGAGGTAGTACATGTAGGGCGACGGGTTGACGCTGCGGAGCGCGCGGTAGATGTTGAACGGTGCGGAGGACGACTCGACCTCGAAACGCTGGCTCAGCACGACCTGCAGGATGTCGCCGGCGCGGATGTACTCCTTGCCCTGCTCGACGGCGGCCTCGAACTCGGCCTTCGCAAACGTCGAGCGCACCTCGGCGGGCTCGGGCGTCTCGATCCGCTCGACCACCGTGTGGCGCGCGGGCTGCACGAGCCGGTTGATGATCTTGTCAATCGTGCGGCACGCGGCGACGTAGGCCGCCGCCGGATCGTCCTCGATGTGCGCGTTGGAAACCACCCGGATCGTGTGGTTGATGTGGTCGAAGATGAGGATCGTGTCCGTCATCATGAAGTAGAGCTCGGGCAGCTCGAGATCGTCCGGGTTCCGCTGCGGCAGCGCCTCGATGTACTGGATCGCGTCGTAGGCGAAGTAGCCGACCCAGCCGCCGAAGAACCGCGGCAGCTCCGGGAGCTCGACGACGCGGTACCGGCCGAGGAGCCGTTCGAGCTCGTCGAGCGGGCTGCCGTCGCAGGTGTGGGTCGTCGTTTTGCCGTGCTCGACGAGCGTGACCTCGCGGCCGCGCGAGCGGAAGATGACGCTCGGGTCCGAGCCGAGGAAGCTGTAGCGAGCGATTTTTTCGCCTCCCTCGACGCTCTCGAGCAAAAATCCGTGGTCCCCCCGGTCAATTTTCGAGAACGCCGAGACGGGCGTCTCCATGTCGGCCATGAACTCGCGGTAGACGGGGACGAGGTTGCCCTGCGCCGCGAGCTCGATGAAACGCTCTTTGTCGGGGTAGTACATCCGCTGTCTGACCTTACTCGTTGGCTGTTGGCGCGGCAGTTTCGGCCGGCGCCGCCTCGATTGTGGCCGGCTGGAACGCCCCAAAGCCTTCGGGGAAGCCGTCAATCGCCTCGGGCGTGCCGATGACGAGGACCGTGGCGCGGTCGGGATGGAGCAGGCGCTCGGCGACGCGCACGAGGTCCGCCTTGGTGAGCGCGCGAATAATGTCGAGGTAGCGTTCGAGGTAGTCCATCGGAAGCCCCGCGTACTCGATCTCGACCTTTTGTTCCACGATCCGTTCGGCGGTCTCGAAGCGGAAAACGAACTGGTTCTCGATCGCTTTCTTGGCGCGCGCAAACTCCTCGTCGGTGACCTCCTCGCGGCGCACGCGCTCGAGCTCGTCGAGAATCATGCAGACCGCCTCCTCGGTTTTCTCCGTTTTGGTGAAGCAGTACGCGAAGAAGAAGCCCGTGTAACGCGGCGCATAGAAGTAGCTCCCGACCGCATAGGCGAGGCCCGCCTTCGTGCGCACCTCTTCCATGAGCCGCGAGTTGAAGCCCGAGCCGCCGAGGATGTAGTTCAAGACGTACGCGGCGTAGTAGTCCGGGTCGAGCCGGTCAATGCCGAGGTGGCCGATGATGATGTTCGACTGGACGAGGTCCTTTTCGATGAAGTTGAGCGAGCGGGCAAACGTCGCCGGCACCGGCGGCGGCTCGGGGATATCGAGCTCGGCGCGGGGCCAGTCGCCAAAAACCGCGTTGAGTTTGGCGAGCATCTCGTCGCGCTCGAAATCGCCCGAGACGCCCATGATGATGTTGTTCGGGTGGAAGAAGCGCCCGTGGAAGGCGGCCAGATCGTCGCGGCCGATCGCGGCCACCGTCTCGGGGTCGCCGATGACACGCCGGGCATACGGGTGCTCGCCGTAGAGGAGCTCGCGGAACTCGCGGAAGAGGATTTCTTCCGGGTCGTCGTTCTCGCGCCGGAACTCTTCGGCCAGCTCGGCCTTGCGCAGCGCGATCTTCGCCTCATCGAAGCGCGGCCGGCGCAGAACGTCGGCGAAGATCCGGAGCCCCACATCGAGGTCTTTGCGGAGCAGGTCGAGCGAGGCGACGCCCTTTTCGCGTTCGATGCTCACCTCGATCTCGGCGGCGACGAACTCGAGCGCCTCGTTCACCTCGTCGGGCAACATCGTCTCGGTGCCGCCGGTGCGCATGACCTCGCCGGTGAGCGCGGCGAGGCCCGCCTTCTCGGGCGGCTCGTAGATCGCGCCCGTGCGGACGGCGGCGTAGATCTTCACGAGCGGGAGCATGTGGTCTTCCATGAGGTAGACGACCAGGCCGTTCTCGAGCACCAGCCGCTCGACTCCAGGCACCTTGAACTCGAGCGGTTCGGCCTCGAGCGTGCGCGGGTCAACGACCTTCGACCAGTCGGTCCTGGCGGTCGGCTCGGCGCTCCGGGGCGCCTCGCCGCATCCGAGCAAGAGAGAGAGGCCGGTGGCGGCAAGTGCTGCGGCCATGCGGGCTTTTGTCATGGTTTTTCGCGAGCCTCGAGGGGTTGTTTGTTGCACGGGGCCCGATCATTGAGGAGTGATTGGGAGGTGTCAAGGCGGAACTTGGGGAATCGCGCCGGGCTGCAAGGACATTGCCTGCGGCCCAGGCGCAAGGCCGGGGGATTGTAAAGAAAAGGGTTGACCCGGCTGGCGGTGTAGCATAAAGTTCGGCCTCTCGTGCAAGGGCGCGGTCTTGGGGCATGCGTGATCTTCGCGCAGGATGGGGGATGGTCACTCCTAGAGGGTACCTTCCCGGCGTGTCTCGACGACCGAGTCCTGTTGGAGAGGCAGATTTCAGCGTGAGCGTAACGTCTTGCCGTCCAGAGCATTACGTATATCGAGCCACCGCTTTGGCGGTCGTTAGGGCTTCAAGATCACCTGATGGCATGCTCTTTGCAGACTTGCAAGGTGGATGAGTGTCGGGCCGGTAGGCCAGAAGGTATTTTTCATAACTTGTCACAACATATCAGAGGAGAGGGCATCATGCTCAGATTCAGGATTTCACGGGGCGGCTTCACGCTGATTGAGCTCCTCGTGGTGATTGCGATCATCGCGATCCTGGCGGGGATGTTGTTGCCGGCGCTTGGGCGGGCGCGCGAGTCGGCTCGCCGGACCGCGTGCCTGAACAACCTCAAGCAGCACGGACTTGCGCTGTCGCAGTACGGTCAGGACTGGAGTGGGTCTTATCCTTCTCAAATGAAGGCAGGCGGAGTGCCCGCTGCTGGCGGTGATCTGTGGAAGGCGTTAGGGAAGTTGTTCCCGAGCTACAACTCCAGTTGGGAGAGCTTCCTTTGCCCAAGCGCGAAGGACCGGCCGTTCGAGCCGAAGACCTCAGGCGGCAAGGACAAGAAGGACTATCCCTTCGAGGCGTATGAGCCCAGTGGCACCGCGGAGTACATCAGCTACGGGTACTGCTTCAACATGGACGCCAAGGATGTGTGGACAGAGAGCGCCACGTCCACCATTCGGATCTTGGCCGACAAGCAGGCAGGGTGGCAAGTGACAGACGAGGCCTCCGGCAACAACCCTGCGAGCCTTGCGAACCACAAGGACGATGGCCGCAATGTCCTCTACCACGACTGGCACGTGAGGTGGCAGCCGGGCGAAGACGGCCTTCACCCCGACGGGACCGAGGATAAGGACCTCGCCGGTGACTATGCTAATTATCAGAACTGGTGGAGCGATCCGCCGTTCTACGGAAGGTAGCGCTCGCGAGGAGACAACCCTCGGTCGCGCGAGGACTGCGGAGAAGCAGCCCTCTTGAGACAGACAAGCTGAGAATTATGGAAACGGGAGCGGCAGGAAGCCGCTCCCGTTTTTTTGTCCCATTGCCTCGGAGCGTCGCGTGATAAGAGTGGCGCGAACCTGTCGGGTGCGCTATTTTCATTGCATTGCATGGCCGGCGTGGGCAAAGGCGTCAGGGGCTTTTTCTGCCCAACTGCCGCAGAGGGAATAATGGCGGAAACGCGATCAATGAAGCTTGCCGACCGGGTGCTCGAGTTCGACTCGTCGGGCATCCGCAAGGTGTTCGACCTCGCGCAGCAGCTCGAGAACCCGATCAACCTGAGCATTGGGCAGCCCGACTTCGATGTGCCGGTGGCGCTCAAGGCGGAAGCGAAGCGCTGGCTCGACGCGGGCTTCAACAAATACACGGTCACGCAGGGCATCCCCGAGCTGCGCGACCTCGTGCGCGCCAAGTACGAGGCCCAGGGCATCGCCGTCGGCGACGTCATCATTACCTCGGGTGTCTCGGGCGGGATCATGCTCGCGCTGCTCGCCTTGTTGAACCCCGGCGACGAGGCGCTTGTGCCCGACCCCTACTTCGTCATGTACAAGCACCTGACGAACCTCATCGGCGGCGTGGCGCGGTTCGTGGACACCTACCCCGATTTTGTGCTCACGGCCGAGGCGGTCGAGGCGGCGGTCACACCCCAAACGCGGCTTCTATTCGTCAACACGCCCGCGAACCCCACCGGCGTGACGCTCGACGAGGCGGGCGCGCGTGCGATCGCCGCGGTGGCCGAGCGGCACGACCTGGTCATCGTCTTCGACGAGATTTACGAGTATTTCCACTACGATTCGGCGCCGGTCAACATCGCCCGGTTCTGGCCGAAGACGCTCATCCTCAACGGGCTGTCGAAGTCGCACGGGATGACCGGCTGGCGGCTCGGCTGGGCGGTCGGGCCGGCGGAAATCATCCGCGAGATGATCAAGGTCCAGCAGTATTCGTTCGTCTGCGCGCCGTCGTTCGCGCAGAAGGCCGCGGTCAAGGCGCTCGAGGCGCCGCCGCTCGCCAAGGCCCGCGAGGCCTACCGCCGGAAACGCGACTTGGCCTACCGAAGGCTCGGGGAGCGGTTTCGTGTCGTGCGTCCCCAAGGGGCGTTCTATCTTTTTCCCGAAGCGCCCTACGGCGATGCCGAGGCGTTCACACAGTTGGCGGTCCGCAACAACGTGCTCATCGTGCCGGGCAAGGTCTTCAGCGAACGCAACACGCACTTCCGCGTCTCCTTCGCCGTGTCGGACGACATCCTGCTTCAGGGGATCAAGATCCTCAACGAGATCGCACGCGCAGGCTAGGAAAGCCGGAGTATCCCGTGGAGACGCAGAAGACTCGTTCAATCGCGCCGACAAAGCGGCCGTGGTACGCCGACGGCCTGCGGTTCGAGTGCACCGCGTGCGGCCACTGCTGTCGCTGGGGCGCGGGCTACGTGTGGGTCAGCGAGCGCGAGATCCACGCCATGGCCGAGCACCTCGGCCTGGACGTCCTCGAGTTCGCCCGGCGCTACGTCCGGCGCGTCGGGACCGCCTTGAGCCTCACCGAGCTGCCCGACTACCGCTGCGTTTTCCTCGACGAGAACGAGCGCTGTCGCGTCTATCCCGTGCGGCCGACCCAGTGCCGCACCTACCCGTTTTGGCCCGAGCACATCAAGAACCCCGCCGCCTGGCAGGCGCTCGAGAAGGACTGCCCCGGCCTCAACCGCGGCCGCTGCTACACCCCCGACGAGATCGAGGCGCTGGCCCGGCAGACCGACGAAGACCTCCTGTAACTTTCCGTTCTTTGCGTCCCTTCGACAAGCTCCCTTCGACAAGCTCAGGGCAAGCTTTGCGTGAGGTTCTTTCTACCACCAGTGGAGGCCGAGCAGCGGCCAGTAGAAGCGGATGACGAGGATGAGGATGGCGGCGGCGAGCGCGTTGAGCAGGATGCCCGCGCGCGCCATGTCACGGATCCGCAGGTAGCGCGACGAGAAGGCGATGGCGTTCGGCGGCGAGCCGATCGGCAGCGAAAACGCCAGCCCAGCCGGCAGCGCCACCACGTAGGCGATGAGCGACATCTGCTCGGGCCGCAGCCCCGCCTGCGCCGCCAGCGTGAACCCGACGGGCAGCACGATCACGAGCGCGGCGGCGTTGCTGATTGCCTCCGTCAGCGCGATGGTGACCACCACCAGCCCCGCCAGCAGGGCAAACGGGGAGATCGCCGTACCGCCGACGACGCGCTCGACGAGCCACGCCATCGCGTCGGTGTCCTTGAGCGTGTAGCCGAGCGCGACCGCCCCGCCGTACATGAGCAGCACGCCCCAGTTCACGAGGTGGCGGATCTCGTCCCATTTGACCGCGCGCGTCACGATGACCGCCACCGCGCCGAGGACGGCGATCGCCGCCAGGCTCACCTTGAACTGGTTGAGCACGACCCAGCCGAGGACGGTCAGCCCGACGATCACCGCCATTTTCTTCTCGCCGGTCGAGAGGCGGTGGAGCTTCACCAGCTCGTCGGCGAGCGCGGTGCGCGCGGCGCGTACCGAGTCAATCTCCGGCTTGAACAGGAGCAGGATCAGCCCGAGGCCGGCCGCGCCCACGAGCACGGCAACCGGCACGGCGGCAATGGCCCATTCGATGAAGGTCGGCACGCGAACGTCCGGGAAGTCTCGCGTCAGCAGGCTCAGCGCGAGCGGGCCGCGCGCGCCGCCCAAGAGCGTGCCCACGCCGCCCGAGACGCATCCCCAGGCCATGGCGAGGAAGAGCGCTTTGCCCATGCGGGACTCGATCGGGATGAGCTTGAGCTCGCGCGCGATCTCGAGCACGAGCGGGAAAACCATCGCCGCCACGGCGTGCTCGGGCATCGAGAACGACAGCACGAAGCTCACCACGAAGACGCCGGCGACGAGCGTGCGCGGGCTGCCGTCGAACCGGCGCAGGAACGCCAGCGTCAGCCGCTTGCTCAGGCCGGTCTGGATCATCGAGGCGGCGATCACGAACACGCCCAGCATGAAGAAGACGGCGCCGTTGCCGAAGTAGGAAAGCGCCGTGCCGGGACGATCGAAATAGACGAGCAAATCGAGCAGGGCGAGCGTCAGCAAGCCGGTGACGCCGAGCGGGATAATGTTGGTCACCCAGAGCGAGACCGCCAGCACGAAAACCGCGAGCGCGTTCCTCGCGGCCGGCGTCAGGACGAGTCCCGCGTCAGGCTCGGGCTCGGGAAGAGGCCACAGGAGGATCACCACGAAGGCGATAACACCGAGGCTGACAATGACGATCTTGGCTCTGCGCAAACCCGATCCTCCCGTCGGCGGCAGCATACATGAAAACGGCCCCTTGCGTCACCACCGTATCTGCCGTCGCGCGGGAGGACGTTGCCGAAGCCGCGGCTTGCGCTACGTAGCGGACTGCTCCGCGGAGTGGCGCTGGCGCGTCCGAGCGCGGTGTGTTATAAGGCGCTCGCTGTCTGAGACGACAATGCGAGAAAAGACATGGCGATGGGACCGCCGAAAGGGACGCGCGACTTCTATCCGGAAGCCTGCCGCCGCCGCACCTGGCTCTTCGGCCTGTGGCGCGACGCCGCGTTGCGTTTCGGCTTCGAGGAGTACGACGGCCCCGTGCTCGAGTCCGAGGAGTTGTTTACCCGCAAGTCGGGCGACGAGATTGTCGAGCAGCTCTACGGCTTCGAGGACAAGGGCGGCCGGCGGGTCGCGCTCCGGCCCGAGATGACGCCGACCCTCGCCCGCATGATCATCGCCAAAGGCCCCGCGCTCCCCAAGCCGATCAAGTGGTTCTCGATCCCCCAGTGCTGGCGCTACGAGCGGATGCAGCGCGGCCGCGGCCGCGAGCATTACCAGTTCAACCTCGACATCATCGGCGTCGCGGGCGTCCAGGCCGAGTGCGAGGTGCTGGCCTGCTGCACCGCCGCGCTCGAGGCCATGGGCCTGACGCCCAAGCAGGTGCAGGTCTGCTACTCCAGCCGCCGGCTGCTCCGCGACCTCATGGAGCAGGCAGGGATCGGTGCAAAAAACGTCGCGCCCGCGTGCCTCGCCCTCGACAAGCGCGGCAAGGTCCCCGACGACGCTCTTGGCGAGATGCTCGGCGAAGCCGGCCTGAGCAAGCCGCAGACCGAAGCGACGCTGGAGCTGATGGAGATCGGCTCGCTCGACGATGCGCGCAAGAAGCTCGGCGCGGCGAAGTCGGAGGGCGTCAAGGAGATCGAGGCATTCCAAGAGCTTGCTCGAGCGTACGGCCTCAGCGACTGGCTCACCTTCGACGTTGGCGTCGTGCGCGGCCTCGCGTACTACACCGGCATCGTCTTCGAGTGCTATGACATTTTGGGAAAATTCCGCGCCATCTTCGGCGGTGGGCGTTACGACAATCTCCTCAAAGCGTTCGGTGGCGAGGACGTCACCGCCGTTGGCTGCGGCTTCGGCGACATGGTCATCATGGAGGTGCTTGCCGACGCCGGGCTCCTGCCCGACCCCGGCAAGGAGCTCGACGTGATGGTCCTGCCCTTCAGCGAGGCCGAGCGGCCCGCCGCGACCGAGATCGCCGCGAAACTCCGCGCAAAAGGCCAACGCGTGGACATCGCGCTCCTCGACCGCAAGCTCAAGAAGGCTCTCGCCGACGCCGACCGCTCAGGCGCGGCCCGCGTCATCATCGTCGCGCCCGACGAGCTCGCCAGCAATTGCGTCGTCGAGCGCGACATGAAAACCGGCAAGGAGCGAAAACTCGAAATCGCGGGCATGTGAGCAAACCAATATGGATGTCGATGGGGGGCGGACGCAGCAAATCGGGTCTTTGCTCTTCTTGGGCTAGCCGTGTACAATCCGCCACCGAGGTATCCAACGCATGATCAAGCCAGAACCAGGACGGGAAGCTCAACTTTTGGCCTACCTTCGTGGCGGCAAACTGTCCCCCTTCTTCATCTGCGGAAACGCCCTAGAGGTGCTGCCTGAGATCCCTGCTGACGTTTTTGATTGCTGCATGACTAGTCCTCCCTACTGGGGCAAGCGGGAGTACGAGAACGGCGGTATAGGGCTCGAGGGAGATTATTGCGATTTCATCAACAACGTGGCCTCTGTCTGCTGGCAGGTAAAGAGGGTCCTCAAGCCCACAGGTTCCTTCTGGCTGAACGTCGGCGATTCCTACGCGGGCAAGCGCCTCCTTGGTATCCCCTGGCGGCTAGCGGTCAAACTCATGGACGAACAAGGCTGGACTTTGAGAAACAGCGTTGTTTGGAACAAGGTTAAGGGAGACCCAGACAACACAAAGGACCGTCTTCGCAACATTCACGAGGATGTGTTCCACTTCGTCAAGTCGCCTCGAGGCTATTACTACGATGCTGATGCCATACGCAGTACCCCCAAGAAGGCCAAGGTAGTAAACGGCTCTGTTGTTTCAGCCACCGGTGTGCGGGGGGTCCGCTATAAGCGCCAGATCGAGCTGTCGGCCGATCTAACTCACCAGGAGAAGCATAACGCGTTCCAGGCCTTGCAGGAAATGCTGGGCTTGGTGGCGAGAGGGTTAATTGCTGACTTCCGAATGATAATCCGAGGACAGCAACGGACAACACATTCTGACTCAGAAAAGCTTTCTGGGCGAGCAAAGGAATTGAGAGACAAGGGATTTTACTTCCTCAAGTACCATCCGAACGGTAGCAAACCATCCGATGTATGGGACATAATCCCAGAGGACACACAGAAGCGCAAAACTCATTTCGCCCCCTACCCTGAGGATTTGTGTAGGATCCCAATATTGGCTACTTGTCCCGCAGGCGGGCTTGTCTTGGACCCGTTTTGCGGTACTGGCACTACTATGCTCGTGGCCAGTAGGCTTGGACGCCGGTCAGTAGGTATTGATTTGTCCTCAGAGTACGTCGAAGAAGCGGAGAGCCGCTGTGCTATGTTGCTATGAGTGATGTAATCGAGCTATTCGGCAAGCCCACGGCAGCCAGAAAGAACCAGGACTGGGAATCCCTGGTCAAAAAGCAGTGGTGCCCGTTTCTTGACCGGAGATGCATCAAGGTAAGAAAGAGCCAGCCGGATATCTCTATCGGCACGTGCTCTGTGCTATACGGCAAGGCAAAGCGCCCGATCGTCATTTGCCCCTTTCGCTTACTTGAGCGTCGACAGGTATTCACGGATTGCCTTCACCTTCTTGCTCTTCATGAGCCTGGGAATGAGCTCCATGTTGTTCCAGAAGTTTCGGTGCCGGGTGGTAGCGTCGACTACTTCATCGCATCCGCTAGAAATGGGAAGGTTAAGGATTTCGTGGGTGTCGAGCTACAGACACTCGACACAACAGGCACGGTTTGGCCCGCGCGCCAGAAATACCTGAAGGACCTGGGCATTAGCCTCGTTAAGGAAGAAGCTGTGTCTTATACTAATCCGAGCACATAATATTTGACAATTCTACAGCGATATGATATATGTCAGAGCATGAAGAAACACGATGCACGATGGCTTTCGCCGCGGGCACAAGAAGACCTCCGCCGCCGG
>Ga0180431_10005736_pt1 | contig 15035 bp, 12 predicted proteins | sample SS_ome_11_FD_132459 | JGI IMG/M metagenome (GOLD analysis project Ga0180431, IMG submission 132459) | Hypersaline lake sediment archaeal communities from the Salton Sea, California, USA - SS_1_MS_1 metaG | ecosystem: Environmental > Aquatic > Non-marine Saline and Alkaline > Hypersaline >... | reverse complement strand
TATGTAGTACATCGCCACTAAGAGGAGGAACTAAAAATGAGTTGGAATCGTACACTTCGTTTGGCGCTCTTGACAACACTGTTTGCTGGCATTGGTTGCTTGTTGGCTGGATGCTTTTTGTTCCCTGGCGGGCCGAAGGCGATGATCGAGGTCTCGGTCACGGAGGGCGTTGTTCCCCTAACCATCGAGTTTGACGGCAGTGGCTCGACGGCGGCGGCGGGGATCAGTACGTACAAGTGGAACTTCGACACGGACGATCCGGATTCTCATGAGGGAAGTGGTTCATACACCTACGAGCACGCAGGCACGTTCACCCTGACGTTGACCGTTCGCGCGGAAGACGGCACAACAGCCAACGAGTCGGTCACGATAACGGTGGAGCCAGCGGTGTGGATCACCGACGAGAATCTCGGGCGGATCTACAAGCTGGACATGCAGGGAAACCAGCTCGATTTGTTCGACCTTCCGGCGACCGAACCGCGCGGGGTTACCATCGCGGAGGCCGAAGGACAGGACTGGCTGTTTGTCGCCTGTTTCAACGGGGGCAATCAGCGCATCTTGCGGATTGACCCGACAAACGGAGACGTAAGCCGCGAGTACGACGCCCCTGGGCAATCGCCGCTGAACCTGACCTATGGCGCTTCCGAGCCGAAGCGGATTTGGCACGTAGATGGACTCAGCAGAAAACTGTACGGACTGAACCGGATGGACTGTCAGATCTACGGCTCGTTCGGTACGACCTACTTCCAGGTCGGCACCAGTCCGTTCCTGTGGACTCCTCAGGGGCTCGATTGGACGCCGGCTCCAAATGCTGCCGGGCATCTGTGGTACCTGGAAGGCCAAACACAACTCCTGTACAAGATCAAGATCATCCCGCGCTACGACATCATGTCCGGGACGCAGCTCGATATCATCGGGGACCCCGTCCAGATCCCCGCGACCGTATTCCCCGTCTCCGCAATTGACTCCTACGATGGGTACTTGTGGGTCATCGACGTCAACGATCACGCGATTGTACAGATCGATCCGAGCACTGGAATACCCGCCGGAACGGTGATCACGGGTTTTCCGGGAGCAAGTCCCGCCGGACTGGAGATCCAGCACTAGCGATCACCACAGAGGGATGGTCCCCTCCACTCCGCCGGATATCCACAGTTGCTGGTCGGCCCCGACAAGCCCGATGCTGAGATCAGCGGGTAGATCGAACAGGACAAAGCCCACGCCCAGCCCGGCGTGGCTGAGACCTCCGTCAAAGGAGATCGCGGCACCCCAGTGAAGGTCGAACGCCCAAACCTTCGTCCAGACCCCCAGAGCGACTTCTCCATTGCCGGCTTCAAGATGAAGATCAACGGCAAGACGACTGCCGGGAACGACCTCCACTGACGCACCAACATGGATGCAAAGTGGAAGATCCGTGCCAAGGATCCCGGCGTCGAGGTGATACAAACCCGCACCGAGAGACCACGTTGCAGCACGCACTAGAACGCCCGCGTTAAAAGAGATTCCCCGCGAATCGGTCTGAGACACAGAAGCCAGACTTCCTCCGATAAAAATGCCTGGAAGGAGGCGAAACGCCAGTGTGCCAAAACCCCGTCTCTCATCCTTTCCTTGGGCCATCGCCAGACCGAGCGACAGCCCTTCCGAACCGACGAGCGATCCTCCAGCGAGCAGAACAGCTTCTACCTCGGAGGAGAAGGAAACGGCCAACACCCCATGAAGACCGGGGAGATCACTGATTGCAGCAGGATTCCACAGCGGGGAAAGAGGCCCGCTCGCACGCGCTGTGTACGCCTGCCCCATCCCCAGCGCCTGCGGCACGGTCGTGTACAAGGCTACGCCCAACACTAAACAGGAAACGACGCTGACGAGAACCAGCAGCACAGGCAAAACGACGTACCGCTTGCCTGCCGTGACAAGCCATCTTGAGTCGGCCAAGCGGCAACGCCTGAATGGGCCAATAGCTGACAGGTTCATCCCTGCTCGGTCCTCTTCCGGAACGCGAAAGATCTCAAGCTGCCGCTTCACCATTGCCTCCTGGACGCTGCACACTGCCGCCGGGCCATTCTACCCGCTATGGAGTCGCAGTTTGCTCCCGTTTCCTATTCTAACTAGAATCTTTAAGAAGATGAATGTTGAGACCATCTTGAGGGGAGTTGTATTCCCCACAGTCCCCGAAGCCGACAGTCTTGCCATTGGCGGAGGAAAGATCCTCGCCATTGGGCAAGAACAGCAGATCTCAGCACTCGCAACCGAAACCACTCAAGTAGTTCATTTAACCGGAAAAGCGGTCCTTCCCGGCTTCATCGATGCCCACACCCACTTTCTCCAGGTGGGCCTTAGGGAGATCGGGTTTCGCACCGATCTTTCAGGGTTGAATCGAGCAGACACGCTGGCACGGCTCGCCGAGGCCGTCAAGCAACACGGGGAGTGGGTGGTCGGCAGCGGCTGGGACGAAAGCGGTTGGCAGGAGCGCCGCTACTTGTCCCGCGATGACCTGGATCGGATCACTCCAGACTCCCCGCTCATCGCTGTGCGCATCGACGGCCATCTCGTGGCCGCAAACACACCGGCCCTGTCACGAATCCCTCCGGGCGTGGACCAACGTCTTGTGGACTCACATGCCGGAATCCTACGCGAGGAGGCGGCATTCACCTTCCTGCGAACGATCAAGCCGGACAGCCAGACAAAGAGCAAAGCGCTCCACGCTGCAGCCGCAGCAGCACACCGGCTCGGAATCACTTCCGTACACACGATGATCCCTCCGCAGCAAATTCGTCTCTACATGCACGAGCGCAGCAGACTCAAACTAAGGGTCACCGTGTGTCCAGAGGCTCCCAGCCTTGATGCCCTGGAGGAACTCGGAATCGAGAGTGGATTCGGCAACGAGTGGTTGCGGCTTGGCGGAGTCAAACTGTTCGCCGACGGATCGATCGGGGCTGGGAACGCCGCTCTTGGAAAGCCGTACACCGATTCAGGTGAGTGTGGTCAGCTGAACTACACCGACGAAGAGCTGATTGTGTTTGTTCGCCGTTGCGATGCGGCCGGCTTGCAGACCGTAATCCATGCCATCGGCGATCGCGCCATCGAGCAAGTTCTAAACGCCCATTCCGTCGTTGGTACGTCGCGCGAACTACGGCACCGGATTGAGCACTTCGAATTTCCGACAAAGACCCAGATCAAACGGACACAGGACTTGGACCTTCACGTCTCCATGCAACCCAACTTCGTCGGCAATTGGTCGGGGAGCGGGAAGATGTACATCGATCGACTGGGAGAAGAGCGGGACCAACAGATCGACCCGCACCGCCTGGTGCTCGATGCCGGACTCCCTCTCGCCTTTGGCTCTGACTGCATGCCGATGTCGCCGCTTCTTGGCCTTCATTGGGCGGTCAATGCACCACACCTTAACCAACGGGTGAGCGTCGAAGAAGGCATCGCCTGTTACACAAAAGCAGGGGCCTATTTCTCGTTCGAGGAAGCGGAAAAAGGAGCGCTCGAAGTGGGTATGCTTGCCGATCTGGTGATCCTCGATCAGGACCCACGCTTGGCTTCAGAGAAGCTCGCCGACCTGCAAGTGGTGATGACCTTTCTCGACGGGAAACCGGTTTACGTGGCGGGTTAACCGCATTCCGCGGTCTTGTGCATCAACGCATACGGCGTTCTCCGAATACACCCCCTGTTGCCCGTGGGGAACTCAAGATCCATTCTGCAATCCTGTCATTAGGAAACCAAGAAGCCGTGACAACCCAAGTATGAGTGGTATCAAACGACACTGGAACACGGGCCATTGACCTCACAGGTTACTGCAGCTGCAACCGAGCTACACCGTCGGCTGGGCTGGAGATGAAAAGGGCGATCTATTAGACGGCCCCATCTTCCTGGTTTGTTGGCTTCCTCATGGCTATGCAGGCCCCCTGCTTTCTGACAGGTCACGCACACCAAACCAGCATAGATCCATAAGAACGCGAAAATGGCTGCCCGCCGAGGACTAGCACAGACTGGGCGGGCCACTGGGTGCGGTGATGCGCAAAAGTCGCAGATAATCGCGGAGATGCCGGGTGATGAGGAAATTCTTTCTCACCTGTTCCTTTCCCACTTCTCCCATCTCTTTTGCCAAGTCGGGATTGCGGAGGAGGAAGGTGATCCTTTCTGCAGTCTCCTCGATGGAGCGGACGAGAAAACCGGTGATGCCATCCTTGACCTGTAGCTTGATCCCCCCTACATTCGCTCCCACGACCGGCTTGGCCTTCCACATGGCCTCGGTCACGGTGAGGGCGAACCCTTCTCGGAGAGACTTCTGCACGATGATGTCCGCCCCTCGCTGTAGCGCGTTCACTTCCTCTGCAGGGATCGGCTCTGCCTGGGGGGCAACAATGTAGATATCCGGATCATTATTGGCCCTTTCCTCCACCCGAGCCAGAACTTCGCAGCTCTCAGGATCATCCGAAGCGATGCCACCTGCAAACACGAGGCTGCACTCGATATCGCGTCTAACCAGTTGACAGGCCTCGATGATACCGATCGGGTCCTTGAAGGGATCGAACCGAGACACCTGCAGAATGATCGGCTTGTCTTGCGGGATTCCGTGCTTCTCGTAGACCTCAGTGACGCGGTCCTCGGGGAGGTCTTTGTTCTTGTCACTCAACGGATCGATGGAGGGAGGAATGATGTCCTGTGGAATGGGGAGATACTGAGCGAATTCCGGCATCGAGAGGACCACGACATCGTATCGTTTGATGTAATCGTAGAGAAAGGCCCAGATGTTCTTGCTCGGACTGCTGAGATCGATGTGACAGCGCCAGATCCAACGGTTGCAGCCGGACAGGCGATGGTCAATCAGGGGAAGTGGTTGGGGATCGTGGATGACAACCACGTCGCTTGCCAGATCCATGGTCTCCCCATTGCGCCGACCGATCTCCCTGTAGCGTTCGAGCATCTCTTCGACTATCTCAACATGGTTTCCCTGCAGGGCGTTGTGCATGTTCTTCGTCGTTTTGAAGAAAAGCGGCGTTCCCTTGATCACCTCCCAGCGGGTGTCAATTCCCAGGTCGTTGAACAGGGGAACCAACGAGTGCAGCATCTCCGCAACCCCGCCTCCAACAAGGGTGGAGTTGACGTGAAGTAGGGACATCTCTTGCAGACCTTCTGCCAGCCTGGTGAGTTCTGCTATCGAACCGGCGTTTGCAATCTGTTCGTAATCCGAAAGTTTTCTCTCCATTGACTCCTCCCCGTTAGAACAGCGGAGCAAATCATACCCTCGTTAATCGAACAGTCAAGAAAACGTGTCTTCAGCGTTTGTTGACACATGTCCTGTGAGGAGGTTACCGATCGCTTGGGGGTATGCAGCAGACCAAAGCTGCAGACCGCACCCTCCCGCCGTGAGCGCCTCCCCATCCCAAACCAAAAGCTCAGGGAATCCGTGTGCCTCCAGACCATGGATGATCCTAAGCGAGTGTTCAAACACCTCCTCAAGCCCGTGACGTAGGGCTCCTTTTGCGATGAAGAACTGCTCGTAGGGCCAGATGGAACCCAAGTGATAACTATCGGGTGTGTATTCCGGCTGACCCGGGGCGTACGTACAATAGCCATACGGGGTGTCGAGCTTACGGGCTCCTTGAGCAATCGCTTCAAGCTTTGTCTTTGGGATATCCTTCTTCTGCAAGTAGGCAAGCACATGGAGCGCGTCCGAGGAGATTCCGGGAATCCGCACGTCTTTGTCCAACGCGATCAACGGGAAGCCAGTACGAGGATCCCAGAGTTGCTGCCAGATTGCCCGAACCATTCCAGAAACGAGTCGTTCTAGCTGTTCGTGTTGAAAACCCAGCTGGAATTCAGATTCCAAGGCGATGAGCGCTCGTAATGCGGCCACGGTCTGAGCCTGCACAAGGGTGTAAGCTACAGGGTAGACCAGGGATTTTCTCCCGGGAAGGTGAGAGTCCTTCCAGTAGGTGGCGTACGCCATGTAGCGAGTAGCGCGGCAATGGTACGGGTCCTCCCAGAACAGATCCGCGTCGATGTGCCTCAGAACGTACTCACCCGTTTGCCGCAGGCCGTCGCCCCAATCGGAGGCCATATTGCGGTCAACCTCCGCAAGTTGCAGATACTGGCTGGCGACCAGGATCAGCAGCTGACTCGTCTCGGCAGCGTTGTAGTGCGAGAGGTAGCCATCGCGCTCGACGCGGTTCCACTCGTGTAGGACACGCCCCGGTTCCTCCCCTGTTTGTGGGTTGCATTCACGCCCGATGGTCGCCACCGAAAAAGCGATCGCCTCGTGCATCAGCGCTGGTTCTCCCAGCATCAGACAGGCAGTGAGCAGATCGCGCGGAAAGAGCCCAAACCATGATCTTTTGTCGCGAATCCCTGCATTGAAGAGCGAAAAGGACCTTCCATCAAGATCCACTTCGGTGCGGAGACTTTCGATGCCCTCCCGAGCCTTTTCCTGCAACGCTGCTGCTTTGGTGAGCAATGGTTCGACTGCCCGGCTCATCCTTTGACTGATCCAGCGAGGATTCCTCGCACGAAGTACCGTTGCAAGGAGAAGAATACTACCAAAGGAAGAGCCATTGACACAAACGCGGCAGCGGTTAGCAACTCCCAGTCTTGGCCTCGATTCGTAACCAGGTTCGCGATGGTCACCGTCACCGGCGCAACGTTAGGTTTCGCGCTGAGGTAAACCAAAGCGACAAGTAGATCGTTCCAGATCCACAAGAACTGGAAGATGAAGACTGACGCTAAGGCAGGCACGGAAATTGGAATCACAATTCGCCAAAACGTCATGAATGGTGAAGCGCCGTCAATCGATGCCGAATCGAACAAATCCTTGGGAATACCAGCCATGAAGTTGTGAACAAGATACGTTGTCAGCGGAAGGCCGTAGGCAGTATGAGCCAGCCAGATCCCCGGAAACGTCCCCGCCAGTTTCAGCTTGCTGTATATCGGCAGGATGGGGATGAACGTCATCTGCAGAGGAATAACCATCAGCCCGACGACAAGCATGAACAGGATCTTTCGCCCCCCGAAATACATCCAGGCAAAACCGAACGCCGCAAACGACGCAATGAATGTGGATATCGCGGTGGCCGGGACACTGATCGTAAGACTATTGAGGAAGGACCGTGCCAGCCCCTCCCCCCGGAGTACGCCGACATAGTTTTCCAGTGAGTACTGTCCTCCGCTAAACAACTTCGGGAAGACAGTCCACCAACCCGATCCGGCGATGTTCGCCGGATTGCGAAACGACGTGATCAGAAGCCCCAACGTGGGAATGAGCCACATGATGGTAAATAGGAAGATGGTGAGATGAAGGGGGCTTCGTGCGATCAATCTTCTGGCCGTCATCATCGACCCCCTTCCTGCCTCGCGAACCGTCGGATATTGAAGATCATAAACGGCGCGATCAGAATCAGGAGTACCACGGCGATGGCGCTTGCACGCCCGTAGTTGAAGAAATTGAACATCTCTTTGTACATCCGGTTTGCGATCACTTCGGTCGAGAAGTTCCCGTTTGTCATCACGTAGACGATATCGAAGATCTTCAACACTTGAACGACCATCGTGGTCGCAACCACAGCAGCCGTCGGAGCAAGAAGAGGCAAAATCACGTTCCTAAAGACCCTCCATTCGTTGGCTCCGTCGATCCGTGCGGCCTCCAGAAGTTGCTTAGGAATATTCTTGTAGGCAGCGGAAAGAATGACCATGCAGAACCCCGTCCACATCCAGATGCCAACCACGATGAGGCAGATATTGTTGATCCACGGCCGCTCAATCAGCCAGCCGATAGGTTCGCCTCCGAAGGCCACAACCAACGCGTTCAGGATTCCTATCTGATCGATGTGTGCCGGACGGTAGGCGTAGACGAATTTCCAGATCACCGAAGCCCCGACCATCGAGATCGCTGCAGGGATGAAGATGATCGATTTGGCGATCTTCTCGTATTTCACTCGGTCAAGCAGCACCGCCAAGGTGAGCCCAAATCCAACTGTGCACGCCGTGAACAGTACGGCCCACAGAGCGTTGTTGCGCAGTGCAGTGAGCATGACCTCGTTTGTGAATACGTAGGTCCAGTTCTTGACTCCCACGAACTCGACGGACGGACCAAACAGGGTGGTTCCACGCCCGAAAAACGATCGCGCGATGGTCATGATCGTCGGATACACAAGGAAGAACGCGATCAACAAGAGAGCGGGCCCGACGAACAGCCACGGCCTCCATCGCCCTGTGTGCAGCATGCCGCCTGCTTCCCTTGTCAAGAAATGAAGGTGAATCCGAGGCACGAGACCCCGGATTCACCTGGATTAACCTAGTAGGCCTCCTGAGCAGCTGCCTCTATCGTTTCCAGAACCGTATCGAGGCTAATCCCGCTGATGTAGTCGAGTACGCCGCTCCAGAACGCGCCTGTGCCGATCTCGCCCGGCATCAGGTCGGAACCGTCGTAGCGCGAAACCGTCGCGCTAAGCAGCATCTCCTGAGCCTTGCGAGTGATCGGGTTCGCAAACTGTGTCGGGTCAGCGTCGACGTAAGCCGACAGCTCACCGAGTTCCGAGCTCCAGATGTTGGCCGCCGTCTCGGAGGTCAGGAACTGCGCGAACTTGATGACCTCGGGTCGGTTGTTGAAGACCGTGACGACGTCACCTGAGACGAGCAACGGAATCGAGCCATCCGGCGTCGCTGCCGGCGTGATCGTCGGGAGCGGGAAGACATCGTAATCCTCGCCTACGACAAGGCCGTCGAAGTGGTCGTTGATGAACCCCTGGATGAACGTCGCCTGCTTTTGCATGTAGGCGGCCGGCGGGTCGAGGAAGAGCGGGTCGGCAGCGTCGCCGAAGTTGGTGGTCAGCGCACCGATCGCTCCGCCGAAGACGTAGCCCTTGGTGAACAGGTTCCCGAACGTCTCAAATGCCAGCTTGATGCGTGGATCGTTCCACGGAATCTCGTGGTTGACCCACTGATCGTAGACGCCGGCACCGGCCGTTCGAAGCACGATATCCTCGATCCAATCGGTCCCCGGCCAACCACTAGCCGCACCGGACTCAAGACCGATCGATAGCGGCACACCACCGTCGGCGAGAATCCGTTCACTCAGTGCGAGCAATTGGTACCAGGTCGATGGAATGGCGTATCCCTTCTCTGCAAAAACCTTTGGGTTGTACCAGACAAGGCTCTTCACATTCGGGAAGATGAACAGACCGTATAGCCCACCCTTGTACTCCCCGATCGGAACGAGTGCCGGATTGATATCCGATGTATCCACGAGTCCGGCCAGATCGACAATTACCCCTGCATCGGCCCACTGCTTCATCGTGCCGATCCACGGATGCGGTGTCAAGTCAGGCGGATTTCCGGCGGCAAGTCGCGTCGCCAAGATGGCAGGGCGGTCACGCCCAACGATCTCAACCACTACATCGATGTCCGGATTCTCCGCTTCAAACGCTTCTACGATCTTCTCAAAGGCCGGTGCCTGCTCGCCCGGCCAGCCGTGCATCACGTTTACCTCCGCGCCGAGGCTCAAAGCCCCAAGCACGAACAGCCCCATCAACATGAACATAAGTGACCTACGCATGCTCCCTCCTTTCGTGACTGTAGGTCGTCCTGCTGTGCACAGCACAGCCTCTCACTCATCCTGTTCGATCCGTACCCCACCACCTCCTTGCGGCGCTTCGCCGCTACCTACTTCAAACTCGCAGAAACAGGTTTGATCCCCTTCTGCCACGCGACCTCGTAGTCCGCCCCAACGATGATGCCGGCTGATTCTTTGTGCCCCGCAATAATGCGATGCTCAATCTCCAGGATTCGATCCAAGTACTCATCCTGTGGTTCCCGTGCACGTTTCAGCCTATCTGCATTCGTCCGGTAGTAGGGCCTTTCGATGAACACACGCACGTTGACATTTTTCAGCAAGGTTGTGTATGTACCCTCCACTACAATAGCACGAACTCCCTCCAAAGCAATTGTTTCCCTGACGATCCGATCCTCCTGATAGACGACGAGAGGTTTGGTGATCTTTTGCGCGCCTTGGTGGAAGAGCGCGAGGTGCTGATCGAGCAGATCAAGACGAACCTCAGAGACTCCTACATGACCGATGTCTTGCTTGCGCATCGTTGCGTTCGTGTGTGGGGGATAAACGAAATAGTCATCCTGTTGCAGAACTAGGCAGCTCACACCTTGTCGATCAAATATCCGAGACAACAAAACGGCAAGTTCTGATTTCCCACTGCCAGATTCACCACCGATGGCCAGTGCGAACTTGCTGTCAGATGTCTTGATCGTGGGAAGCAACAAACTTGCCAGTTCTTCCGCTGCCTTCCGGTGCTCGGGTTTGAGAACTAGCTTGTCGCCTCGCATGATCAGCTACTCTCTCTGTTCGTACAGGGCCCGGTGGCGGTCAGCAAGATGCGCCCAGCTGTATTTCTGCTCAGCTCGCTCCCTGGCAGCCACACCCATGCGACGTCGGCTCTCGGGGTTCTCTAGGAGTTCGACGATTGCATCAGCAAGTTCTGCGATGTCAGTAGGATCTACAAGCAGTCCGGTTCCCCCATCTGTGATGACTTCCGGCGGACCCCCAAACTTCGTCGCTACAACCGGCACACCGGATGCCATCGCTTCCAGCATCACGATTCCAAACAGCTCGTAACGCGACGGCATGACAAACACATCGGCCGCAGCATAGTAGCGGGGAACCTCAACCTCTGGCAACACCGGAAGCCAGTGGACGGCATCCTCGATGTCAAGCGACTGCATGACTTCCCGCAAGCGGTCCCGCTCAGCCACTTCATGCGGGTGATCCTCTACGACACCCGCACTGAGCACAAACTGTGGCTCGAACCTGTCAGCAAGCTGGTGAATCACCTTGGCCGCTGCCCGGAAATAGAGATCGAAACCTTTTCGTTCATCGAGTCTTCCAAGCGAGAATATCAGTGGGGCATTAGTAAATCCCAATTCGGTCTTGACCCTGTTCCTATCAGGCGGAGGACGAAACCGGCCTACATCGACCCCGGGGGAAAGAACGGTGATCTTTCCCATCTTGGCTCCGTACAGGGTGACGAGGTCCTTCTGCTCAGACGTTGTCGAAGCAATAACCCTGTCGCATCCCTCAATAACGTGGGTCTCCACAGCAATTCGTTCTTGGAACTGGGAAGGATCCGCTTCTGGGAGGGATGCCATCTTGCGCTTTCCCAATGAGTGAGACGTGTGAAGCCAGAATCCTGCTTTTCTCAGAAAGCCGCCGACCCGTCCTCCATCCCAGAAGTGAGAGTGGATGATCTGCCCATCATCAAGCGCTGCTGCAACTTTCTCCGCGAACTGCTCGAGGTAGGGGCCCAACTCCTCTTTGGGTACAAACCGCTTTGGGCCACAACGAACACGTACCACGGTTGCACCCGCAGCTGTGACCTCCCGCGGGGGTTTCCCGTCGGCTCTGTCCCGCGTGTAGATGGTCACGCTGACCCCTTCTGCTGCGAGTGAAGCGGCAAGTTCACGAATGTACACGCACTGACCGCCGATGTCTGGCTCTCCGATGCGCCCAAGCGGATCTCCATGTGGGCTCAGCATTGTGACACTAAGCATCGGCAATCCGCACCTCCATCCCCAACTTGCGGTACTGCTGAATGTCCCTTTTCGGCGCCCCGGAATCGGTGATCAGGACGTTCACCTCGGAGAGTGGTGCAAGGAAGACAAAGCTGTCCAATCCAATCTTAGAGGCATCCGCCAACACGACGACCTGCTTTGCCACCTCTATCATCTTTCTTTTGATGCCGGATTCATACGGGTTGTTCACAGAAACTCCACGGGGGCCGATGCCGTTGACCCCCAAAAACAGCCAGTCAAAATGCAGTCCGTCGAGAAACGCCTCCGCTAACGGCCCAACAAAGGAAAGCGATGGTTGGTAGAGCGTCCCACCAATCGGTATCACGTCAAGTTGGGGTGCCTCTACGAGCTCATTTATCGCGTAGACCGAATTCACCGCCACAGTGAGCAGGCGATCCCGTAGGTTGTGAGCAACGTAGAGTGTTGTGCTGCCAGCATCGACAATCACCCAATCCCCATCCTCAGGTAGTTCAGCAGCCAAAGCAGCAATCGCCACTTTCTCTTCTCTGTGCAGACTCGTCTGCTGCTGGAACGTAGGAGTGAATCGGAGCACCCGATTGGCGACAGCGCCTCCGCGGTTTCGCTTCAGCATCCCCTGGGCTTCGAGCGCCTCGAGGTCGGAGCGTATCGTCACCTGCGAGACTCCGAATCTCTCACTCAACTCGGCAACAGTACCTACACCGTTGGCCAATACCAGCTGCGCAATCTGATGGCGTCTTTCGTCGACTAGCATCGTCCTTTCGCTTGCTAACGATTTTCTTTTGGTAATTTACCAAAGCGGACCATTTCTGTCAACCAGATCGGGAAACAGCGAGGAGATAATGACGCACTGGACCGCGCCTGGCGAGACCAACGCGCTGCGGCGTTGCCTCTTTGTTCACGGGCACACTATAATCCTCGCTTGACGGGAAATACATGCGCACATCGGCGAGAGAACGAAGCCAAGAAGAAGAGGAGACATGTCTGAGCTACGGCGCGGGCCGATTGCCGAGAAATGGGTGATTATCGCCCCCGTACGGGGCAAGCGCCCGTTCGATTATGACAAGGAGCGCCGGGAGTCCCCCATAAGTGATCCTTCAACCTGTCCATTCTGTACGGGCAAAGAGGATTTGACCCCTCGTGAGATACACCGTGTCGACGGACCAGACGGACGATGGCTCATCCGTGTAGTTACGAACAAATTTCCGGCGCTGCAGAGCTACGACGACCGTGGGCGGCAGGCGGTGGAAGGATTCTTCGATCGCATGAATGGCGTCGGAGCGCACGAGGTGATCATTGAGAGCCCCAATCACAACAGCCGGATTCCGGATCTCTCCGTCGAACACGTTCGGCTGATCTTGGATACGTACGTAGATCGTCTGCGTGCTCTGATGGAGAATCCCTGGCACCGTTACGTTCTCCTGTTCAAGAACCACGGTCCGGAAGCCGGAGCGTCTCTATCACACCCGCACTCGCAGATGATTGCCACTCCGATAACGCCACGGGAAGTCCGTGACGGTTTGGAGACAGCCAGAAACTACTTCGAACGAAAAGAGCGCTGCATATTCTGCGATATTCTGTCTGGCGAGACACGGGCTGGGGTTCGCGTCGTTGAGCAATCGAATGGGTATGTGGTACTTGCGCCATACGCAGCGAGGTTTCCGTTCGAATTGATCGTCTATCCGTGCGAGCACTCACACGACTTCACAACGATCAGCGGCGAACAGCGAGACGGCCTCGCAGTCACATTGAAGCGAACCCTGGGAAGATTGGGAGCGCTTCTCGGAGACATTCCCTACAACTTCGTGTTGCAGACCGCTCCCAATCCCATCCCGCGCGTCGGCAAACCTGGCTACTGGAAGACGCTACAATACGATTACCACTGGCGGATCGAGATCATACCGCGGTTGACCAAAGTGGCTGGATTTGAATGGGGAACCGGGCTGTACATCAATCCTGTCCCTCCCGAGGAGGCAGCACGTCGGCTTCGAGAAGCCGAAATCAAAGGATAAGAGCGTCCGTTGTCTGGACTATCAATCAGGTTGATAGACCCGATCGATCAAGCCCGACAATTGTCACTGAATGCAACACTGGCCAGAATACTCACGTAATCAGGAACCTGTCGCGGCGTCACTAACTGGCCTGATTCCTGACTTGATACGGGGTTTATCTGCAATGCGCTTTGTGCACAGACTCTCCTTGGCACGTTACGATCGAAAAGACCAGGGGGTATACTACCTGGCAACCTGAAAAGAGGAAGGAGTCCCCGAAAAGATGACGATCATCGCACGTGATCACACCCGGCTTCTGAAAGAGCTTGCTGAGGAGTACACAAAATACGCGCCGGCATCGGCAGCGTTAGCCGACAGGGCAAAGAAGGTTCTTGTTGATGGCGGCAGCCACGCACTGCGACTCCGCGAACCCTTCCCTCCCCGGCTTGTAGCGGCTCGGGGCGCTTGGATCCGGGATGAGGACGGACACGAGATTCTCGACTTTTGGCAGGGGCACTTCGCCAATCTCCTAGGACATAATCCGACGTGCGTCACGTCCGCACTGGCACGCGCTTTTCAAGAGAATTACGGTCTGCTAACCGGGTTCGCCGACCGATCGCAGGTGGAGACGGCCGAAATCCTGTGTCGCCTGACTGGAGCGGATCGCGTGCGGTTCACTACAAGTGGCGCCCTTGCCACGATGTATGCGATTCTGCTTGCGCGCGCATTCACCGGACGGCATCGGGTGGTGAAGGTCGGCGGTGGTTGGCACGGCGCACAGCCGTGGGGATTGAAGGGCGTGGGTTTCTCCCCCGACGAAGAGGTCGGATTCCAGAAAGTGGATTCAGCTGGATTGCCCCACACACTGACCGATGAGGTGATCATTACCCGATTCAACGACCCCGACATGCTACACGGCCACTTCAGGCGATTCGGCGACCGCACCGCTTGTCTCATCGTCGAACCGTTCATTGGCGCCGGTGGGTTGATACCCGCTACGAGCGAATACTTGCGGACAGCACGAGAATTAACTCATCGATACGGGGCCGTGCTCATCTTCGATGAGGTCATCTCCGGCTTCCGCTTCCACGCCGGCGATGCAGGCTCTCTGTTCGGGATCAAGCCAGACCTGGCCACCTTCGGCAAGATCATGGGTGGAGGGATGCCGGTAGCGGCGGTGGCGGGCCGAGCTGATATCCTGCGTCTGGTGGGACGGGAGTCGCGGTTCGAGGTCAAGTTTTCCGGTGGTACGTACTCCGCACACCCTGCTTCTCTTCTGGCGGCCAAAACGTACATGAGCCACCTGGAGACCCATGCATCGGAGATCTACCCGTATCTGTCAGAGCTGGGGCAAAGGACACGGCAAACCGTGGAGGCAGCCTTTGCTGAAGAAGGGATCCTCGCCCGCTGTAGCGGTTGTGCCAGCGACGTGTTGCCCCCCAGTTCGATCAGCGGACTTGTGTTCCCGTATCGGGATGACCT
>Ga0180431_10005735_pt1 | contig 15035 bp, 14 predicted proteins | sample SS_ome_11_FD_132459 | JGI IMG/M metagenome (GOLD analysis project Ga0180431, IMG submission 132459) | Hypersaline lake sediment archaeal communities from the Salton Sea, California, USA - SS_1_MS_1 metaG | ecosystem: Environmental > Aquatic > Non-marine Saline and Alkaline > Hypersaline >... | reverse complement strand
TGTCACCTTAAAGAGTTTTGGCGAGAAGAAAATCGAGGTTATCAAGGCAGTGCGTGAGGTAACCACCCTAGGATTAAAGCAGGCTAAGGATTTGGTAGAAGCTGCTCCACAGGTAGTAAAAGAAGGTATCCCCAAGGAAGAGGCTGAAACAGTAAAGCAAAAATTAGAAGCTGCTGGAGCAGCTGTAGAGATAAAGTGAAACCAAAAAGCTTTGCGTATTGATTTTGCCCTTTGATTTTTAATCTGGTGCAATATGTCACTTGCTGTTTGCAAGGCTATTTTAGGGATGGGAGGTTTCTTTATCCTTCTGGGTATTGTTTTTATTCTTTGGAACAGGAGAGAACAGAAAGGATATTACAATTCTATTTTGTTAACCCAAAAGGACATTAAGGAGTCCCTAACCCATGAACCAGAGCGTCCATGGCTAGGCGCTTGGCAAATAGGCGGCAGGATTTCTCTTATTATTGGTAGTTTGCTTTTGATCGCTGGTGGGGTCCTATGGCTGATTATGTATTGAGCTCCCCAGATTCCCAGATTATTGTAGGCCAATGAGATACTACGTCAATGGTTGCCCTTGACTATTGCTTTGTGTCAGTACTGCAATGTGATCAGTTGGGCGTGTCATAAAAATGCGGGAATTTGTGAGAGACCGTAAAGGGACGTGATTAAAGGCAAGGCGGGGGATGCATAATTAATGATTATCCACTCCGTCAGGATGATAGCCTTCATGTCTGAACCTAGAATAAGTTCTGGCCATGAGCGAAATAAGCAAAATCATTGAAGGATGCTATGATTGTGAGCTTTGCGTTGAGGACTGCGAATTCCTGAAGCAGGTCTGTGAAACCCCCAGGGAGCTGGCTGAGAAATTCAAGGCTGGCTTTTTCAGGGAAAATCCCCGTGTTCCTTACTCCTGTAATCTCTGCGATTTGTGTGAAAGGCTTTGTCCCGAAGATTTGAACATTGGTAAGATGTGCCTGGAAGCACGCCAACAGCTAGTAAAAGAAGGATTAGCGCCTCTCCCCGCCCATAAACATGTAAAAAGGGACCAAGAGTGGAGCCTGTCAAGCTCTTTTGCTTTCTCCCTTCCCGACCCGAATACAACTGGCTGCAAAAGGGTCTTCTTCCCCGGCTGTAATTTATCGGGCTATTCTCCCCCCCTGGTTATCAAAACTTACGATTATCTTCAAGCGAGGTTACCTGGCACTGGTATTATCCTGGGATGTTGCGGTGCTCCTACCAGGGAGCTAGGGGAGGAACTACAATTTGAAGAAATAATAGAGGGACTAGAGATGACGATGAGAGAATTGGGGACTCCTGAGATGATTGTGGCGTGCCCTTATTGTTACTATAACTTCAAGCATCATGCACCTCAGTTCCAGATGAGGCTTCTGTATGAGGTAATGGTGGAAATTGGACTTCCAGAGACTAAGAGAACGGGTGAGTGGACATTCTCACTTCATGATTCCTGTAAAGCCAGGTGGGAGGAGGGACTTCAAGAAAGCGTGAGGACACTGGTAAAGAAAATGGGCTATCGAATAGAGGAGATGGAATACTCTCGAGATATGGCTCGTTGCTGCGGGGTAGGGGGGGTGATTCCGCTTGTAGACTTTGATCTGGCGAAGAACATAACCAAATTGAGAACAAATGAAGCTCCTTTCGATATGCTTACCTATTGTGGTAGTTGTCGCGAGGCTTTCGCTAGAGAAAAGCCCTCCATCCACATTCTTGACCTTATCTTTAATCCCAATTGGGAGGAGGATAGGCTTAAACCTCCTAACAAGGCATCGATTCGAAGGGAGAACCAGTCACTCCTTAAGTCGCAATTAGAAAGTAGAAGATGAAGTGACGCCCCTTGCCGTAAAAGCAGCAGGGGCGTAGAATATCTCTGGTGAACTAAGCACGGGCTCGCCTTTGTGGCGGGCTTTTTGACGCAGCTTAGTACGCCCAACTAAGGATAAATCCCTGACTTCGCCTAATATAAAGGAGGTTGCTACGATGTCATCTCAGGAGTATGAGGCTCTAAAGCTTCAAAAGAGCGAGGAGGTGAAAGAAATTTTGGAGTCCAGGCATATACTGGATGACGAAGTAAAAATGGTCATCCATAACGCGGAGAGTAAAGGAGAGAAGCTCTATCAAGTGGAAGGAGAAAGGTTCTTGGCGAAGCTGAAAATCACGGGTGTCACGTTCTATGTTGAGTATTCGTTTGCGGGGGATGGAACTTACATTGTTCACACAGCATATTCTCATAGGGCGGAAGTAGAGGAATAATGGAAGATTGGTATTGTTTTAAATGCAAGCGGAAGATGGAGAAGAAGGATATCGTTACAACCTACATGGAGATAGTTCGCTTTATTCCTGGTCTGCTGTGCCTAGGATGTGGGGCAGCATATCTAACGGAGAAGACAGTCGTGGAGGTGATAAACAAAGGGGAAGAAGAAATAGAGGCGAAACTCTAGGATGGCCACTGGAACATAAGCCAGAAAAAGGTTGACGCTCTAAATGCAGGACGAAGTTAAGGAGACCAAGCGATTTTCAGCCAAGACGTATGAGTCTCCTCTCTTTGGTCCCATCCTTGGTAATACCTTGCACCCGGGTGGCTTGAATCTAACGTCGAGAGTGGGAGAGCTTAGTCAAATAGATAGAAGCTCTCGAGTTCTGGACATGGCCTGTGGTAAAGGGGTTACTGCTTGCTTCCTGGCTCGACAATACGGCTGTTATGTGGTGGGGATTGACCTGTCGGCTGAACTCCTGTCCCTGGCGCGTAAGGCGGTGCAGAGGGAGAGACTATCGGAGAAGGTGGAACTTTTTGTGGGTGACGGGGAACGACTGCCTTATAAGGATTCACTGTTTGACGCCGTCATTAGTGAGTGCTCCTTTTCACTGTTACCGAATAAGGAAGCCGCCGCCACAGAAATCAAGCGGGTGTTAAAACCTGGGAGCAGGCTCGTGATGACCGATGTCTTCCTTCGAGGTCACTTGTCTGAAGATCTGCGCACCAAAGCAAGCTTCGCATCGTGTATTGCTGGTGCTAAGACCATTGATGACTATGTCAAGCTCTTTGAAGAAATTGGGTTCAGTGGGCATTACATTGAGGACCATTCTGAGGCTCTAAGGAGGGTAGCTTATCAGGCTGTGGTGAGCTATGGGTCATGGGAGGCATTTGCAACTCAGGTTTGGGGGACAGCAGCCAGTCCTCTGGGAGAGAAGAATGGCGGTATGAGTGGGACGCCCTGGAAAGTCTTGTTTAAAGAGGGTAGACCGGGATACGCTTTGATTGCTTTTACCAAGTCTGATAAGTGATATTGGAGATGGAAGGGTTTTTCGAAGAAACAGAAAGCCTGTGTCCTGAGTGCCTAGGCAGGATACCAGCCAGGAGGTTGGTGGAAGGGGGAGATGTCTATCTAGAAAAGGCCTGCCCTGACCACGGCAATTTCAAGGTTCTCATCTGGCGGGGTGATAAGCTATACCGGGAATGGGGGATCGGTGAAGTGAACTCCAGATTAATCAAAAAGAGAATTACTTCGACCGTGAGGGGATGCCCTTATGATTGTGGACTTTGTCCCAATCATGAAGGAGAAACCTGCACAGCCCTTATGGAAGTCACCAGTAGATGTGATATCGAATGCCCAGTTTGCTTTGCCAGCGCCAATAAAGATTTGGGACACGATCCCAATCTCAACGAAATCAGGGAGATGTATCAGACTATTTTGGAAGCCTCAGGACCTTGCCCTGTGCAACTAAGCGGCGGAGAGCCCAGCATCCGCGACGACTTGCCCGACATCATAGCCCTGGGCAAGGAGATGGGCTTTGGGCATATCCAGATAAATACCCATGGCTTAAGGATAGCTAAAGATAAGGAGTATCTTCGTAGATTAAAGGAGGCTGGTGCTGACCTAATATATCTACAATTCGATGGTGTATCCAATGATGTTTATCGTCACACCCGGGGTGCCAATCTATTTGAGCTCAAAGTTCAAGCCATAGAACATTGTGCTGAAGTCAAAATAGGAGCTATTCTCGTCCCAACCCTAATCCCCAGAGTCAATGACCATCAAATAGGGGATATTGTTCGATTTGCCAAAAGGCAGATTCCGGTCGTGAAAGGCATTCACTTTCAACCGATTAGTTATTTTGGAAGGTATCCAAGAGCGCCTAGAAATGAGGATAGAATAACCATCCCGGATGTGCTCAAGGCGCTTGAGGTTCAGACGACGAGAGAAGTTAAGGTCAAAGACTTTGTGCCACGGAGGCGCAAGGATTCGCACTGTGGCTTCTCGGCTTTTTACGTGCTGATGGAAGATGGGAGGCTACAGGCAACCACCAATTTCGAACGTGGACAGAGTCCTCTTGCTGGTTCCGGTTTCGTTAAAGAGTCACCTGCTGAACATGTGCGACGTTTTATCTACGAGCGTGCAAGGTTTGTTGAAGGAGAGACACAGGAAGGACAAGTTAAGCGTGGGTCCTGGGAAAGCTTTTTCAATCGCGCGAGGACCCATTACCTTTCTATCTCAGGCATGCCTTTTCAGGATGTCTGGACGGTTGATTTGGAAAGACTACAGGGATGTTGTATTCATGTAGTCACCCGACACGAGCAATTAATACCTTTCTGTGCCTTCTATCTGACCAGTGCCAGCGGGGAAAGGTTACATTACGAAGCTAAGGTCAGCTCACAGGTTGCTTATGTTTCTTGAGGAGTGGATTCACAACAGAATCAGGCAAGAGGCGAAAGAGAACCCTGAATGTCGGCAGTATCTAGCTAAGGGAGACTTGAAGAACATCACCAGCAAGGTGATAGAGGATTTCCAGCTCTTCAAGTTGAGAAAGACCCTGAATTATGCCTGCCAGGAAAGTGTTTTTTATCGAGAGCTATTCCGTGAACACGGCATTAATCCCAGTGACGTTAAATGTTTGGCCGATTTGCCTAAGTTACCTTTCACTACGCCAGCCAATTTGGCGGAGGTACCATATAAGATTCTTTCCGTATCTTTGACCAGGGTCGGTCGGGTATTTACTCGTGTCACATCGGGGACTTCCGGTCAGCCCAAGAAGGTCTTCTTCACAGGAAATGATTTAGAGATAATCACGGATGGTATGGCAGCTATCATGAATACGGCCCTTTCTTCTGCAGGACTGGCTTCCAGAGGCTGTGTAGTTCAAATATTTCTGGCAAATGGGACGTCTATGAGCCAAGTAAGCTTAGTGGCAAGAGGAGTGGAGAAGATGGGTGGTTTGCCCATCGCTGGGGATATCACTGCAGACGTAGATGAGCAGATTGAGGCTATCGAGAGAGCTAAACCGGCCATGCTCATGGGCTCGGCATCTCGTATATACAGGATTACTCAGGAAGCGAGGCAATGCCATAATCTGGCCAATATAGGAGTTAATATCATTTTTATTACATCTGAGTACCTGCCTCTATCAATGAGAAGGAATCTGGAAGCTTTTTGGGAGGCTGAGGTATACCACCATTACGGTATGACTGAGGCTGGATTAGCAATGGCGATAGAGTGCCAAGCCCATGACGGATTCCATTTTAACGAGGCTGATTTCTTGTTCGAAGTCGTGGATCCAGCTACAGGGGAAGTGCTCAAAGAGGGTGAGGAAGGGGAACTGGTCTTCACAACTCTTAGCAGGGAAGGGATGCCTTTAATCCGATATCGGACAGGAGACATATCTAGATTGGTTCGTGACCCTTGTAAATGTGGGGCATTTACCCTAGGCAGGATAGGCACGATTACAAAAAGGGTTAGCTCAGTAGCGGAAATAGGGGAGGGAAAACAGATATACCCGGCGCTATTTGATGATGTGCTCTGCGCTTTCCCCAACCTGACTGATTATCGAGTTCACTTGGCTAAGGATGGGGATAAGGATTGCTTAATATGCAAGGTTGAGTTGACCAAGAAAGAGGCCAAACTTGAGGGTAAATTAGCTCAGGCTATCTTGAACATCGCCCCAATCAGGGAAAGTGTCGAGGCAGGCTGGTTGACTCGGCCACGGGTAGAATTTGCAGAGCCGGGGGAGATAAAACGAGCAGGAAGGGTTAAACAACGTATAGTGGATAACCGCTATCCAGCCTAGTAGTCCTTAACTTAGCGCCGCTTTAGCTAGTAAAGCCGCTCCGAGAGCTCCCATAGTCTGCGGCTGTTCAGGCACAATGATCTCCATCTTTATTTCGTCTTCCAAAGCCTTCCTTACCCCTAGGTTCTTGGCCACACCACCGGTAAAAGCTATTTCGCTCTTGAAGCCGACAGTCTTGGCCATAACAGCAACTCTGTGAGATACGGCCCTGACTATCCCGGCGATTAGATCTTCCCGCGATTGCCCCTCAGCCCGGAGGGAGACCACTTCCGATTCAGCGAATATAGTGCAGGTACTGCTTATCTGGCAGGGATTATGGCTGTTAAGGGCTATAGGTCCCAGTTCGTCTATGGTTACGCCCAGGACTTCTGCCATAACCTCTAGGAATCTTCCTGTGCCAGCGGCGCATTTATCATTCATCACAAAATTGATGACATTGCCATTTTCGTCCAGCCCGATGGCCTTGCTGTCCTGCCCGCCGATATCAATGATGGTCCTAGTGGATGGTAGCAAGAAGTGTGCCCCCTGTGCATGGCAGATGATTTCCGTTACTGCCTTATTGGCAAAAGGAACGCCGTGCCGACCATACCCTGTTGAGATTACATAATCAAAGGCATCCTTGAAATTGAACCCATCCCTCCACATTCCAGCCCTTTCGAGAGCCAGCCTGGTAACATTTTCTGCAGCTACCACTATTCGATCACCTGTGGGGATAACAGCTTGTCCGGCAACTTCGCCATCTAACATAATTACTGTCTTGGCAGTGGCAGCGCCAACGTCGACGCCAGCTACTAACATATATTATGACCTCCTTTTTTTTTCAACTTTGTTAGCCCTCAGCATCTCAGCAAAGGTCTCCACCCTGGTTCTCAATGCTTCGGTACTATAATCCCTGGTATCCCAGACGTCCCCCTCTAATGCCAGTACCGGAATACCTAAGTTAGCCTCTACGCCTTTCTTGACCATCAAAGCAGTAAGGCAAATCGGGCGGCAGGAGAAGAGATATAAGTATATGAGACCATCTACATTGAATTCTGTGCAGCACTGCTCAAAAAGGCGAATGGAACCTACGGTGTTGCGGTTTATCCCCATTCTCACGGTTTGATCAGCAATTCGCTCAGCGAAAGTGGTAAATTGGCTCTTCACCTTTAGCCAGGGAGGAATCCAAAGTACAGCGACCACTGGTATCGCCAGGCCCATGTTCTCGACCATGTGCATTACGGTTGGGTCTGTGGCATGGTGGAGAAACCAGGCAACTTTGGGAGCACCTTTTTCGACTACACCGCGGCCATCTTCCGCCCTAGTTTTGATCTCCCGCATAAAACTGTTAGCCACCCCCAGTCCTTCCTGTAAGCTTCTATGCTCAGGAGCCTGTATCAACCAGTATAGAAGTCCCAAGTCAACCTGGCTTATCGGTTGTGGGTCAGACTCTTTCATCAGTCCCATGATTTCTTGATAGGCATAGACAGGCTTGGCATATGCCACTCTGGCATCGCGGAGTTGCTCCTCAGATAGTTTGATTCCTGCTGCCCGTTCCAACTCTTCCATGGCTCTTCCTATTTCTGGGCCAAAGTAGCTAACGCAGCGTGGGGAACTTTCCATGGGTTCTTCCCATCCTGAATCAATACAACTGTCGATAAAGATATTACGCACCCCGTAGAGTTCATGAAGCAACTCGTCTGTTTTAGGCGTCTGATCACAAAGGAAGCTAGTGGTCATAGTTATATCTGGGACAGGGACGATTCCCTTTACTATACCCCCCAATCGAGCTTGGTTCAGGGCACACATCCCCAACCCCGGAGGTAAGCCGTGTTCCTCGGCTGCCTCCAGTATGGGATTGAGCTTGCCAAATATCTGCCCCATAACGACGTCCATTACTATTTCGGGGGTTTCGCAGAATACGTCGCCGGATGCCATCGCCACTGCTGAAACAACTCGCGGCTCAGGTGGCCAGCTAGGATAGACTATTGTCTTTTTGCCCTCTTCTCTGGCTAGCACCAGGTCTATAAGCCGCTTCATCCAGATTTTCAGTGATTGGCGTACCCCAAGGAGTGTAGTATCGAAGTACTTTTTTACCCTGTCCTCAGCCTGCTCTATATCCCCAGCCCCTATGCCAGCGATTTTGAATGTACTATCAATCCTGGGCCTTTCCTGCTCTATCTCCTCGGCTTCAAAGCCACATAGTTTAAAGAATTCGGTGTACATTGCTAATCCTACATTGTCTTGATGAATTTCTTACCGGACTTCATTATGTATGCTGACCGACGTTGGCGATCTTGGCTGCCCTCAGCATCTCAGTAAAAGTTTCCACCCTCGTTCTCAACGCTTCAGTACTATAATTCCTGGTGTCGTACAGGTCACATTCCAACGCCAGTACTGGTATGCCCAGCTCTTGCTCCACAGCTTTTTTAATCATCAGGGGATAAAAACCACTGGCACGACAAGAAAAGGAATAGGCGTACAGCAAACCATCTACATCCCAGGCCTTGCATATTTCTTTAAACCTGAAAATGGCGGCTGAGGTGCTATGATAGAAGCCAAACCTAAGCTCAGCTTCTGCGATTCGCTCGTCAGGAGCAATAAATTTGCTCTTCACCGTTTCAATGGGGCTGATCCAACCGAAAACAGAGACAGGAATAGCCAAGCCTACTTCCTCAAACATGCGAGGGATGCTGGGATCTGTAGCATGGTTGGCCATCCAGGCAACCCTGGGAGTCCCCTTTTCAACCACCCCTCTGCCTTCGTCAACTCTTTGCTTGAGTTCTCTGGCTAAGGTGCCAATTATCTGAAGTCCATCCTGTAAGGCTCGGCGTTCGGGACATGCTACCATCCAATAGAATAGCCCCAAATCTGCCTGGCTTATCGGTATTGGGTCGCTCCTATTAAGTTCCCAGACCTGTTGCATAGCCCACCAAAGCTTGGCGTATCCCCTGATGGCTTCGCGGCGCGCTTCTTCGCTTATCTCGAACCCTAATGTATCTTGCAGCTTCTCCCGTCCCCTCGTTAATTCCCCCGCATAATACTGGATACGCCGTTCACTGATTACGGGGTATTCATTCCAAGGTGAATCGATGCAGGCATCAACGAATATATTAGGTATTCCGTAGACCTCGTGGAGGAACTCGTCTGTCTTGGGCGACTGGTCACAGAATTGGCCAGAGGTCAGAGTCACATCTGGAATTGGAGCTATGCCATTTACTATGGCTCCCAATCGAGCCTGATTGAGGGAACACATCGCCAGTCCTGGGGGCATGCCGTGTTGCTCAGCTGCCTCCAGTATAGGGTTGATTTTGCCGAATATCTGCCCCAGGACTACATCAATTACTATTTCCGGGGAGTGACAATACACATCTTCAGAGGCCAGCATCGCTGCCAAGCCATGTCGGGCGACAGGCGGAAAACAGATATAGACCAGTTTCTTTCGTTCCTCTCTAGCCAGCACGAGATCAATAAGTTGCTTTAACCATATCCCCAAGATTTTGCGGACCCCGGTCAATTCGATATCAAAGTACTTTCTTACCCTGACCTCAGCTCGCTCTACATCCTCAACCTTTATTCCAGCGATTTTAAAGGCCTTATCAATCCTGGCTCTTTCTCTGCCTATCTCGTCAACTTCAAAGCCGCATAATTTGAAAAGCCTTGTGTACATTACAAAACCTCTCTATTTTATGGTCTCGATAAATGTCTCTATACGAGTGCGGAACGGGCCTATTTCAGAAGCATCATAATCTGATTCAATCTTTAGCATTGATAGACCTGCCCCTTCCCTCAATATGTCTGGGAAATAGTATGACTCGATATCATAGGAGTCGCGGTACATCAACTGGTACCAGATAACGCCGTTGACATTGAAGTCTTTGGCCAGCTTCACCAGATAGTCGAGCCTTTCTCTCCCCGGTCTGAACCAAGCCGGCGGGACCCTTCTCCTGAAATACCGATCAGCTAGCTGCTCCATCGGGTTACCGTTGAGGTGAACCGCTTCAGAGAAATGCCTTACCCCTTCCGCGAACTCCTCAATAACAACTGCAGCACCAGCACCCTCTATCAAATCATAAATCTTGTAGTCACCAAAAGCCATGGTGGAACCGGTTAATAGAATCCTGGGTCTCTTGACGATGGGGGACTTTACTCCTTTCAATTCCGCAGATAGTAACTCGAGTACCTCGACCATGAGATTCTTATCGGCCAGGAAAGAGGCGTGGTTTAGCTCTGCGAAATCCCGGCCGCTTAACGGTGGGCTCTCAAGCTTACGCATCAAGCTTATCTCATTGAGGAACTCCCGCTCCTTATTGCATAGGATGATAGCTTCTGTTAGCTTTGACTCTGTTATCTCGGTTCCAGTCAGCCTCTCTAATTTCCCCTTAAGTAGATTTATCCCGTCAAGGTAGTACTGAAACCCATTGTTGGTCTTGGAGTGAGGAACCCCAAATCTAAAAACCTCAGTATCAGTGTAGAAGTTCCAACAATCTGCTATGGCTCTATTGTTATTATCCGTGATTGGCACAACAAGGAGATCGATCAAATTGTAAAGCGCTTCTTCTTTCAGTATCTTATATCCGATCTGGGCTCTACAGAAGGTATCCAGCCAGCGGGGAAGATATGCTCCGGCAACCAAAACGGGTTCGTGCTCTCCACCGCGAATCAGACCCACAGGCACAGGCATTGCTCCACAGGCATATAACAATTCCTCTGGCATAAAGCCACCCGGGGTATAACCAACGATTTTATGCCCTTCCGCTTTCATCCTTGCCAGTTCGGCTACTCTGGCTTTTAAATGAGCTGATAGTCTTTCTCCTGCTTGCATGGGTAATTCCTTCAGTTTGATTTGGCAGCTTTACGAGCCCTTAGCACCTCGGCGAAGGTCTCTATCCTGGTCCTCGCTGCCTCACCGCTATACTCTCGAGTGCTATGGAAATCACCCTCCAATATCAATACTGGAAGCCCAAGTTCATCTGTTATCCATTTTCTTAGCGCTATTGGGTTAAGAGCAGCCTGGACGCGGCAATTGTACATCCAGTACCAAAATACGCCATCTGCATTGTAACGTTTACTCGCTTCTCTAACCCACTGCATATTTATTGGTGTATAACCGCAGAGATAGGGGTTTCTCAGATAGGTCTCGGCGAGACGCAGCAACGGCCCCTGCACTGTTCTAGGTTTCCGCTGAGCCTCAATTGGCCATAGAACCACCTGCATAATCATGACTAAACCCGCCTTCTCCGCAATGTGTACCACACTGTTGTCTACATTAGGCATCCAAGTAAAAAGGACTCTGAGAGATCCCATTGGAGCTGCCGCATATCCCTTCTCAATTCTCTCTTTCGCCTCTCGATACAGGACCTGAGAGGCCTCAATGACTTTCTCTCTACCCGCCACGGGATTGAAATACAAATAGACCAGAGGCATCAAGTCCCCTGAACTTATAGGTATCGGGTCATTTTCAAAAAGTCCGTAAATGCTCATGAGTCCATCCAGAGTTCTGAAAAGATTTACGCGTGCCTTCTGAATGTGGTCCTCAGTAATCTCGATCCCGAGCATTTCCTGAGCCCGGTCCAAGGCTCTCCGTATCTGGCTTGCCAAATACTCGATCTTCCGCAGAGGGATCCTGTCCCATTCATCCCAGTTCAGATCCAAGCAATTATCTATATATACCGGTTCAGGGAATCCATAGACCTCGCTGAGCATTTCTTCTGCTTCAGGCGTCTGGTCACAAAAAATGCCCATGCATATGGCCAAGTCTGGCACAGGAATATATTTCTTGACTATGCCCCCCAGCTTCGTCTGTCCCACTGAGCAGTGGGCAAACCCTAGCGGTAAGCCATGCCCTTCCGCTACCTCGACCAGTTCATCGTGTTTGCCGAACAGACTGTCCAGAACCGTTCCCAATAAAAGCTCTGGATTGGCACAATAGACCTTTTCTGGAGCCGCTACCCTGATAGCCTCGAGACATTCACAGGGAAAACCTGGAGCAGTGCCATAGATAAGCTTTTTGCCTTCTTCCTTTGCCAGCATCAGATTGAGGAGCTCTTCTAACCAGATGCGCAGGAATTTTCTAACGCCGCTGAGTTCAATGTCGAAATTTTGCGGAATGGTCTGCAAAGCCTTCTCTATATCCTTTGTACCGAGTTCCAGCATCTCGAAAGCCTTGTCGATCCTGGGCTTCTCTTGTTCAATCTCCTCGAGCTCGTAGCCGCACATTTTGAAGAGGTTGGTGTAGTCCACGGTTACCTCCTTCCCATTGTTTCAACAAAGGCCTCTATCCTTGTCCTGAAGGGTCCTATTTCGCCGGCTATATCCCAATCTGATTGTAGTTTGAGCATTGGGATATCTGACTCCTTCTTCAGAATCTGGGAAAAACGGTATGACTGGATGTCAGCACCATCACGGTACATCAGTTGATACCATAGGATTCCATCAACTTTAAAATCGCGGGCCAGCTTTAGGATGAAATCGAGCCTCTCCCTCGATGGCCTGAAGTAAGGCCCAGGAATCTTCTTCATGAAATAGCTATCGGCCAGTGCCTTCATTAAGTCGCCGTCGTTTGCTACATTCTCCCAGTAATCTCTTAGCCCTTCGTCAAAGTACTCGATGACAATTTGGGCTCCGCTTGCCTCTAATAAATCCAATATCTTGTGGTCACCCATAGCCAGTGTTGAGCCAGTGAAAAGGACTCTAGGTCCTGAGGGATCGGAGGCTTCCCTCATCTTTAATTCCTTGGCCAGAGATTCTAGAACCTCCAGCATTATGCTCCTATCGGCATGGAAGGAAGCGTGATTCAGCTTGGTAAAATCCCTACTGCTTATCGGTGACCGCTCGGATTTTCGCATCAGGCTTACCTCCCTAAAAAGCTCTCTCATCCTGTTGGATAAAGCAACAGCTTCCCTCAGTTTCTCATCCTCAATCCTTGTGCCAGTAAAACTTTCCAGCTTCTCCTTGAGCAAATTTAAGCCATCGAGGTAGTAGTTAAATCCCAGGTCATCCTTTGTGTGTGGAACACCATACCTAAAGACCTCGACATCGGTGTAGAAGTTCCAACAATCTGCTATGGCTCTCATATTATTATCCGTCACTGGCGCAACTAGCAGATCTATCAGTTCGTAGAGCGGCTCATCTCCTAATATCTTGTACCCAATCTGAGATCTACAAAAGGTGTCTAAAAAACGGGGGACATAGCCTGCAGATATTGCCACTGGCTCGGGGTCTCCCCCTCGAATAAGCTGGATGGGCATTGCCCCGCAGGCATAAACTAGCTCCTCTGGCATGTACCCGCCTGGGAGATAACCAATGACTTTACCACCCTCCTTCTTGATCTTTGTCAGCTCGTCTACCCTGGTTCTCAAATGTTCCTCGAGCCTCTGCATTGCTTCCATGGCTATACCTTTCTCAAGAATTTACAGGTGACTCCTCGTCTCTCCCTAACCCAAGCGCGACAAAAGGCCAGTAAACAGAAAAAGCATTCGCTTACCTTTAGCACACCCCGTTCCTTTTGTCAAAGCACTATGCTGGCTTCAAGGTAATGGTAACAGTTCATACGGTGGACTACAAAGCAGACAATGAGAAGAGCTATAACTTCAGTCCTTGAAGAACAGTATTCGCCCGGATGTCCAACCACCATCGACTACAAAGGCTGCTCCGCTGACATAAGAAGAATCGTCGGAGGCTAGGTAGAGGGCAATGTGGGCGACGTCTTCTGGTTGGCCTGCCCTCCTCAATGGTTGTCCAGGAACGGGATTATGCTCACCAGGCACGCCCGAAGCTGCGGCTAAATTTGTTTGGATGCCACCGGGGCAAAGACAGTTGACTCGAATGTTCTTGTCGCCCAATTCCATGGCCATGGATTTAGTTAATGCGATAACCCCCCCCTTGGAAGCACAATAAACGGGCAGATATGGTAGTGGATCCATTCCAGAGGTAGAGGCAGTATTGATGATGACGCCTCCACCCTGGTTAAGCATCACCGGGATGGCATATTTTGAACCTAGAAAGACACCTTTAAGGTTTGTGTTGATGATAAGGTCCCACTTCTCCTCCGGGGTCCTGGCTGTGGAACCAAATGTGCCCATGATGCCAGCGTTATTGAAGAGGATGTCTATACGCCCATATTTTTCCACAGTTGTCTTGACCATCCTTTCGGCATCGGCTGCCTGGGAAACATCAGCCTCTATGAAGATAGCCTCGCCCCCAGCTTCTTTGATCATCTTGGCCGTTTCTCGCCCTCCTTCCGGGGCCCAATCAGCGATAGCTACCTTGGCACCCTCCTTGGCAAAGAGAAGGGCGTTGGCCCGGCCGATTCCAGATGCAGCACCTGTAATTAGAGCCACCTTCCCATCTAACTTACCCATATTTAGTACCTCCTTTATTTATACTTACCTGGGAATTTCCCACCCCGGTGAGAATACCATGAAGGCAATGATTATGCCAATTTGTCCTGAAAGCGCATATCTCCCCCTCTAGAAAGTAAGCTAAATCATCGCTGCTTTTGGATTTGACCTATTGGTACTTTAGCGGGGGAACTAATCCGACACGCCAATGAGACTTTATCAATCGACTGTGCTAGCTCGAAGGAACATTGAAGTGTATACATGCGACCTCTAAAGCAACTAAGGAGAAGGGCTATAGCCTGCCTCCTTTAAAAGATCCTCCATGAACATTACTCGCCCTGACGTATAGCCACCGTCAACCATCAGGATTGCTCCGGTGACATAAGAGGAATCATCAGATGCAAGATAGAGGGCGGCGTGGGCGACATCCTCTGGCTGTCCTACTCTCCTTAGAGGTTGTCCAGGCATGATAGGCGGTTCACCAGTGCCCGCAGGTGCGGTCATTTGCGTGTGGATGCCACCCGGGCAAATACAATTGACCCGAATTTTCCTTCCGCCGTATTCCATGGCCATTGCTTTGCTTAATGCAATTACTCCCGCCTTGGAAGCAGTATAAGCAGGGAGGCGTGTCAATGC
>Ga0180431_10005731_pt1 | contig 15040 bp, 16 predicted proteins | sample SS_ome_11_FD_132459 | JGI IMG/M metagenome (GOLD analysis project Ga0180431, IMG submission 132459) | Hypersaline lake sediment archaeal communities from the Salton Sea, California, USA - SS_1_MS_1 metaG | ecosystem: Environmental > Aquatic > Non-marine Saline and Alkaline > Hypersaline >... | reverse complement strand
CAAGCGCAATATCGCTGCCGAAATGCTGCGCACACTCAAACCGCATGGCGTGATCCTGTGGTATGACTTCTGGCTCAACCCCACCAACCCGCAAGCCCGCGGCATAAGACCACCTGAAATCCGGCAGCTCTTCCCGCACTGCGACTACACTTTTCAAAAGACCACCCTCGCCCCGCCCCTCGCCCGCCCCCTCGCCCGGCCCCTCGCCCGGCCCAACGTGACCAAGAACACCCATCCAACGGCGCGTCGGCGCCGAATGCTCAGTGACACCGCGGCACACCGCCGCTCCTACTGAGGCACCTGAAGATGGGACGACCATGACGAATCCGAAGAATCACCCGAGGAAGCACCCGAAGAGACATCTGCCGAAGTCGATCAAAGCCCTACCGGCGGCCGCTCTCGCGGCCGCGGCCACAAGCCTCGCGCTGATCACGGCAACTACCGCGGCCGCCGACGCCGGCCTGGTGGGTCCGGGTTGCGCCGCCTATGCCGAACAGGTTCCCGACGGCCCCGGCTCGGTGGCCGGTATGGCCGCCTCGCCACTGACCGTGGCCGCCTCCAACAGTCCGCTGCTGACCACGCTCGCAGCGGCTGTATCCGGCGGACTCAATCCATCGGTCAACCTGGTCGAGACCCTCGACGGCGGACAGTTCACCGTGTTCGCGCCTACAAATGACGCGTTCGCCAAGATCGACGCCGCCACCCTCGACAAGCTCAAGACGGACTCCGCACTGCTGACATCGATCCTGACCTATCACGTCGTTCCGGGTCAGGCCGATCCCGATCAGGTGGTCGGCACCCATACCACCGTCGAAGGCGCCGACCTCACTGTCAGCGGGGGTGGCGACCACCTCATGGTCAATGCCGCCAACGTGGTCTGCGGCGGTATCCAGACCACCAACGCGAAGGTGTACCTCATCGACTCCGTGCTGCTACCTCCCGCCGCCTGATCGGGATTGCCGCGTCGATTCGGCGCAGCGCAGCACCTTCATTGCAGGCCGTGGCGGCGTGCCCCTCCTTCACGCCGCCACGGCCTGCTCGCCGGCTGATCGCCACCCCGCACCGCCGGGAGTTCGACTCCCCGGCACCATAGAGAGATGACCAAGGCCATGACCGCCACAGCACCCACCGCGGTGCTGTGGTTCCGTCGCGATCTGAGACTGCGTGATCTGCCGCCACTGCTGGAGGCCGCCGATGCCGGATCCGGTGTGCTGGCCTGTTTCGTCCTCGACCCGCGTCTGGAGGCCAGTGCCGGCCCCCGCCGGCTGCAGTTTCTCGGTGATTCGCTACGGGGGATCCATGACGCCCTCGACGGCCGGCTGCTGATCGCCCGGGGCCGGCCCGAAGATCTCATGCCGCAGATCTGCGCGGCCGTCGAGGCCGGCTCCGTCCATGTCTCCGCCGACTTCAGCCCGTACGGCGCTCGTCGCGACGCCGCCGTCGGCGCCGCGCTGGGCGCCAGGGGCGTCGACCTGGTCGCGACCGGCTCGCCGTATCTGATCTCCCCGGGACGGGTCACCAAGGACGATGGCACGCCGTACAAGGTGTTCACTCCGTTCTTCCGGCGGTGGCGCGAGATCGGCCGGCGCGGCCCCGCCGAATCCGATCCGACGTCCGTCTCCTGGATCGATCCGGCCGGCGTGCCGGGTTTGCCCGCCCCGGTCGCGGGCCCGGATCCCGGCGTGGTTTTGGATCTGCCGGCGGGCGAAGCGGCCGCCCTGCGCCGCTGGTCGGAGTTTCTCGCGGAGGGACTCGGCGACTACGCCACCGATCGGGACCGGCCGGACAAGCCCGGTACCAGCCGGATGTCCGCCCACCTCAAGTTCGGCACCATCCACCCGCGGACCATGGCGGCCGATTTGGGTCAGCACGATTCCGGTCCCGGCGCCTATCTGCGCGAACTGGCCTTCCGGGACTTCTACGCCGCGGTGTTGCACCAGTGGCCGGCCAGCGCCTGGCATAACTGGAACTCCACCTTCGACACCATCGAGATGGACACCGGGCCGTCGGCGCAGGCCGCCTTCGAGACATGGAAGCGGGGCCGTACCGGATATCCGATTGTGGACGCCGGGATGCGGCAATTGGCCGCGACCGGTTTCATGCACAACCGGGTGCGGATGATCGTGGCCTCTTTCCTGGTGAAGGATCTGCACTTGCCGTGGCAGTGGGGTGCACGCTGGTTCATGGAGCAGTTGGTCGACGCCGACCTGGCCAGCAATCAGCACGGCTGGCAGTGGTGCGCGGGAACCGGAACCGATGCCGCGCCCTACTTCCGGGTGTTCAACCCGACTGCCCAGGGCGAGAAGTTCGATCCGACCGGCGACTATGTTCGCCGTTGGGTGCCGGAACTCGCCGGGACCGCCGAGGTGCATCGGTTGAAGTCCGGGCGTCCGGCCGACTACCCCGAGCCGATGGTGGACCATGGCGCCGAGCGAACCGAAGCGCTGCGACGGTACGCTCTGATCCGCTGAGCGCAGGATCCACACCGATCTCACCAGCCGTGTGCCAGAATATTGGCAGTCGAACGCAAGGAGCCGCAATGGTCAACACCGAGGTAGAGCGATACTCGGACGTCGATCCCGCACAGGTGCCTTCGGCCGCTTGGGGCTGGAGCAAGATCACCTACCGCACCTGGTACGCGCTCGGGATCTTCATCATCGTGTTCCTGCTGGGCATGCTGCACGGCAACCACGTCGGCCGTGTCGAGGACTGGTTCCTGATCGCCTTCGCCGCGATCGTCGCCGGCGTCATGGTGCGGGACATCATCATGCGCCGACGGGGCATGCTGCGCTGACCGCCACCGGCATTCAGCCGGTCTCTACTTCTCCGCCGCCAGCTGACCGCAGGCGGCAGCGATATCACGACCTCGGGTATCCCGCACCGTGCACGACACCCCTCGCGCCCGCACCCGGCGGACGAACTCCCGCTCGACCCCCTTCGGGCTGGCATCCCACTGGCTGCCCGGCGTGGGGTTGAGCGGGATCAGGTTCACATGCACCAGTGGGCCCAAGGCCCGGTGCAACTTGGTGCCCAGCAGGTCGGCCCGCCAGGGCTGATCGTTGACATCGCGGATCAACGCGTACTCGATCGACACCCGGCGGCCGGTGACGTCGGCGTAGTAGCGGGCGGCGTCAAGGGCCTCGTCGACCGGCCAGCGGTTGTTCACCGGGACCAGGGTGTCGCGCAACTCGTCGTCGGGCGTGTGCAGCGATAACGCCAGGGTGACGCCGAGATGCTCGTCGGCGAGTCGCCGGATGGCCGGGGCCAGCCCGACGGTGGACACCGTGACCGATCGGGCCGAGATCCCGAAACCGTCCGGGACCGGGGCCGTGATGCGCCGGACGGCGGCCAGTACCCGGGCATAGTTGGCCAGCGGCTCCCCCATCCCCATGAAAACGACATTCGACAACCGGTCGCCGCGCGGACCGCTGTGACCCGAATCTCGCAGCACGACCGCGGCGGCGCGGACCTGCTCGAGGATTTCGGCCGTACTCAGGTTTCGGGTCAGTCCGCCCTGTCCGGTGGCGCAGAACGGGCAGGCCATCCCGCAGCCTGCCTGGGAGGAGATGCAGACCGTGTTCCGGTTCGGGTACCGCATCAGCACCGATTCGAAAGTGGTGCCGTCATTCCCGCGCCACAACGTCTTTCGGGTGTCTCCGCTGTCGCACTCGACCTCGCGCACCACCGTGAGCAGAGACGGGAACAAAGTGTCGGCCACCGTGTCGCGGACCCGCGCCGGCAAGTCCGTCATCTTCCCGGGGTCGGCGATTAACCGTCCGTAATAGTGGGCGGCGAGCTGTTTTGCCCGGAAGGCGGGAAGTCCGAGATCGGCGACCGCCGCCGCGCGCCCGTCGGCATCGAGGTCAGCGAAGTGCCGGGGTGGCAGGCCCCGGCGGGGCGCGTCGAAGACCAGTTCCTGCTTCACGTTTCCAGTCTCCTGCCTTCGCTGAGATCCCGGGTCACGCGAGCAGACTGAGCACGATCCAGGTGGCCGCGGCCGAGGGCAGCGCGCCATCGATACGGTCCATCAGCCCACCGTGGCCGGGCAGCAGCGTTCCCATATCCTTAATCCCCAAGTCACGTTTGACCTGGGACTCCACCAAATCACCCAGGGTCGCCGTGATGACCAGCATGATCCCCAGCGGCACCCCGACCCACCATGGCTTGTGCATCAGGAATACCACCGCGAGTACCGCGGCGGTGGTACCGCAGAGCAGCGACCCGGCCAGGCCCTCCCAGGACTTCTTGGGGCTGATTGCCGGCACCATCCGGTGCTTGCCGAACAGCACCCCGGCGGTGTAGCCGCCGATATCGGAGAACACCACGGCCAGCATGAAGGCGAACACCCGGGCCCAGCCGTCGTCCGGGTAGACCAGCAGCGCACCGAATGCGGCGAACAGCGGTATCCAGGTCGCCAGGAAAACGGTGACGGAGACATCTCGCAGGTAGTTGACCGGCTGGCTCTGCAATCCCTGGCTCAGCAGTCGCCAGATCAGGCAGACCAGCACCGTCGCCCCGTACCCCCCCAACGCGCCGGCCACGCCGAACGGCCAGGTCAACCAGATCATCGCCTGACCGCCGAGCAGCAGCGGGATAAGCGGAATCGAGTAGCCTGCTTCGCGCAGCCGCTTGACCACCTCGTGGGTCGCGATCGCCATCGCCACCGACAGGATCGCCACCCACCCGCGCGGAGCGAAGATCAGGGTGGCGATCAACATGCCGCCGAGCAGCAGGCTGACCGCGATCGCGGCGGGCAGGTCGCGCCCGGCCTTCGAGGAGGTCGCCGGTTGGGGTGGGGCGTTATCTGCCACGGTGTCTGTCTGCCTGAGGTCCTCAGACCTCGAGCAGCTCGCCTTCTTTGTGCTTGACGAGCTCTTCGATCTGGTGGATGTACTGGGCGGTGGACTTGTCAAGCTCCTTCTCCGCCCGGGTCACCTCGTCCTCACCGGCCTCGCCGTCCTTCTTGATGCGGTGCAGTTCCTCCATGGCGCGCCGACGGATATTGCGCACCGACACCTTGGCATCCTCGCCCTTGGACTTGGCCTGTTTGACCAGGTCGCGACGGCGTTCCTCGGTGAGCTGCGGGATGGAGACCCGGATGATCGTGCCGTCGTTGGTCGGGTTCACCCCGAGGTCGGAGTTGCGGATGGCTTCCTCGATCGGACGCAGCTGCGACGCCTCGTAGGGCTTGATCACCACCATCCGGGCTTCGGGCACGTTGATCCCCGACAGCTGTGTGATGGGAGTGGGTGTGCCGTAGTAGTCGATGACGATCCGGGAGAACATGCCGGGGTTCGCGCGCCCGGTCCGGACCGACGATAGATCGTCGCGCGCCACGGCCACGGCCTTCTCCATCTTCTCCTCAGCGTCGAAGAGTGCCTCATCGATCACGCGCCGTCCTCCTCATCGCTTCATCTCCGGAACAGCATGGCCGCCCCCGGCCGCCGAAATCATGGCCTTCTCCATTCTCATGTGGTGACCAGCGTCCCGATCCTCTCACCGGCGACCGCTCGAGCGATATTCCCATTGGTCAGCAGATTGAAGACCAGAATCGGCATCCCGTTGTCCATGCAAAGGCTGAAGGCGGTGACATCGGCGACCCGCAGGCCGCGGTCGATCACTTCCCGATGGGTGACGTCGGCGAGCAATTCCGCCTCCGGATTCTCTCTCGGATCGTCGGTGAAGACCCCGTCGACCGCCTTGGCCATCAACACCACCTCGGCGCCGATCTCGAGTGCCCGCTGAGCGGCGGTGGTGTCGGTGGAGAAATACGGCAGGCCCATACCGGCGCCGAAGATCACCACCCGGCCCTTCTCCAGGTGCCTGCGCGCCCGCAGCGGGATGTAGGGCTCGGCGACCTGACCCATGGTGATCGCGGTCTGCACCCGCGTCACGATGCCTTCGCGTTCCAGGAAATCCTGCAGCGCAAGACTGTTCATGACGGTGCCCAGCATGCCCATGTAGTCCGAACGGGTCCGCTCCATTCCGCGTTGTTGCAACTGCGCGCCCCGGAAGAAGTTGCCGCCGCCGATCACGACCGCGACCTGCACCCCGCTGCGCACCACCTCGGCGATCTGGCGGGCGACCCGTGCCACTACATCGGGGTCCAGCCCGACTGCTCCGCCGCCGAACATCTCGCCGCCGAGTTTGAGCAGCACCCGCGAATACCTCTGCCGCGATTGCCCGGTCGGCTCACCCATCCGCACTCCTCACCTTTATCCCGGCGGCGGAGAATGATCCCCGCGTCCCTCGGAACGGCTTTTTCATCCTGCCTCATCGGCGCCGCCGGCCGACTTGTGGGGTTCTTTCCCGAATCGGCCCTGCGCGGGCCGAGCGAAGAATACCGTGCGCACGTCGGAAGAAAGCCGATCAAGCCCGGTGGGCTGAGCCCCCGGAGGGGTGCGCTGGGTGGTAAGGCACTATCGCCGGCGGGTCATGGTGACACCACCTGCATCCGCAGAGCGCACCACCCCTCTTCTGAACCGGATGATCGTCGAGACGTTCGCCGCGGCCGCGACACTCACATCCGACCAGGCGGCCTGAGTCGGCAACCTCTCACCGCGGCGATCAGGGCGGCGGCGCCACGCGAGGGTATCGACGCCGCCGAATTAGCCGAGTCAATGTGGGCTGCGGTGGTTGGGAGGGTCATCTGCTGTCCTCGGCGCTCGGCGACGACCGCCCCGCCGGGCTCACCCGGGCCTGGCGCGCGCTGCTGCAGGCGGCCCTACCGCAGCCCGCGCTCCCCGGCTATTACGAGCTGGTGGAAAGCCTCACCCACGGCGCCCGCACCGACCCCAGGCCCCGGGAGTGCCGGCGTGGCCGATCGCGTTCAGGCGCCGGTGATCAGTGGCCACGGCCTGGCGGCTTCGAGTTCGTAGGCCAGTTCCAGCAGCCGGCGTTCATGCCCGATCGGCGCGCCGAGCATCATCCCGACCGGCATTCCGTTCGCTGAGATCGCCAGCGGCAGCGAGACCGCGGGCTCGCCGGTGGCGTTCTGCAGGGGGGTGAACGCCACCCAATCCATCAGCCGATCGATGACCTGCCCGTAGTCGGCCGTCGGATCAAGGTGGCCGACCGGCGGCGTTCCGTCTGCCAAGGTGGGTGTCAGCAGAACGTCGTAGTCGCGGTAGAACTTCTCGGTGACCTTGCGCAACCGCCTCAACCGGGTGATCGCCAGCGGGACCCGGTGCAGATTGCGGGTCGCGTAGCGGTCCAGGCCGAGGGTGAGGTTATCCAGCCGGGTGCGGTCGAAGCTCGTACCGAAGGTGAGCCGGCCGGTACGCACCAGGGTCATGGCCAGCGAGGCCCAGTACAGCAGGAAGTCGTCGGCGAACGACGACGGGACCGGACTGCCCGCCAGGTGCTCGACATGGTGTCCGAGGTCCTCGAGGAGGGCTGCGGTGGCCAGCGTGTGGTCACGCATCGCCGGACTACAGTCCCGATTCACCGACCGGGTGACCACCGCGACCCGCAACCGTTCCCGGCCCGGCCGGGTCACCGCGCCTACCGGCATCAGCGACCGATTGCGCCAGATCCGCTCGGACTCCCGGTAGAACGCCGCCGTATCGCGAACCGAGCGGGTCAGCACCCCGTCGTTGACCAGCCGGACCGGCATCTTGCGGGACATCTCGTCCTGCGGCAGCCGACCGCGGGACGGTTTGAGGCCGACCAGTCCATTGCACGCCGCCGGGATCCGGATCGAGCCGCCTCCGTCGTTGGCGTGGGCGATGGGCACCACCCCGGCGGCGACGAACGCCCCCGAACCCGATGAGGACGCCCCGGCGGTGTAATCGGTGTCCCAGGGGTTGCGAACCGCGCCGATCCGGGGATGCTCGGCCGCCGCACTGAAGCCGAACTCCGACAACTGCGTCTTACCCAGCGGGATCAACCCGGTGGCGACGAAGAACTTGGCGAAGTCACCGTGCCCGAGTTTGGGCACCGGCTCCCAAGCGTCGGTGCCGTTCATCGTGGGCATGCCCTCGACGTCGACGTTGTCCTTGAAGAACGTGGGGACCCCGTCGAAAAACCCTCTCTGCCGCGCCGACGCCCGTGCCCCTGCCTGTTCCCTGGCCCGGTCGAACGTTTCGTGAGCCAGACCGTTGAGCGTCGGGTTGACCTCTTCGCACCGGGTGATCGCCGCGTCGATCAACTCCACGGGCGACACCCGACCGGTGCGGATCGAGTCGACCAGCGCGACGGCATCGAGATCGCCGAGCGCATCGTCTCCGAACGCGTTGACTCCCCGCATGGTCGCCTCGGCCGGCTAAGCCTGGCCCACCTCGAAGCGGACGAACCGGGTCACCGTCACGCCGGACTCATCGAGCAGCGCCTTGACGGATTTCTTGCTATCCGACACCGACGGCTGGTCGAGCAGCACGACATCCTTGAAGAAACCGTTGACGCGACCCTCGATGATCTTGGGCAGCGCGGCCTCGGGTTTGCCCTCGGCTTTGGCGGTCTCCTCAGCGACGTGGCGTTCGTTGGCGATGATGTCCTCGGGCACGTCGCCACGCGTCAGGTACTTGGCCTTCAGCGCCGCGATCTGCAGAGCGACCGCATGTGCGGCACTGGCATCGCTGCCCTCGAACTCCACCAGCACGCCCACCGCCGGCGGAAGGTCGGCGGCGCGCTTGTGCAGGTAGGTCTCGACGTTGCCGTCGTAGTACTGCACCCGACGCAGTTCGAGCTTCTCGCCGATCTTGGCCGAGAGCTCCGCGATTACCTGCTCGACGGTCTTGTCGCCGACCTTGGCTGCTTTGAGGGCGTCGACGTCGGCGGCCTTGGCTGCCAGCGCCGCGTCCAGGATCTGATCAGCCAGTTCCTGGAACTCGGCGTTCTTCGCGACGAAGTCGGTCTCGGAGTTCAGCTCGATGAGCGCCCCGTCCCGCGCGGCCACCAACCCTTCGGCAGTGGCTCGCTCGGCTCGTTTACCGACGTCCTTGGCGCCCTTGATCCGCAGCGCCTCGACGGCCTTGTCGAAATCGCCGTCGGCCTCGGCCAGCGCGTTCTTGCATGCCATCATTCCGGAGCCGGTGAGGTCCCGGAGCCGCTTGACGTCGGCGGCGGTGAAATTAGCCATCTCAGCCTTCCAGAGTTACTTCGGTGGTCACCGACTCGTCCGACACCGGTCCGGGATCGGTGGGTGCTGACTCGATAGCCGCGCTGGCCAGCAGTTCCTGCTCCCATTCGGCCAGCGGTTCGGCAGCGGCATCCGGTTTGTCGCCGCCACCGGCACCGCCACGGGCCTGCAGACCCTCGGCGACCGCGGAAGCGATGACCTTGGTCAGCAGGCCGGCCGAACGGATCGCGTCGTCGTTACCCGGGATCGGGTAATCGACCAGATCGGGATCGCAGTTGGTGTCCAGGATCGCGATGATCGGAATGTTGAGCTTGCGGGCCTCGGCAACAGCGAGGTGCTCCTTGTTGGTGTCGACGACCCAGATCGCCGAGGGCACCTTGTTCATGTCCCTGATGCCGCCGAGGCTGCGCTCGAGCTTGTTCTTCTCCCGGGTCAGCATCAGGATCTCTTTTTTGGTGCGACCCTCGAACCCGCCGGTCTGCTCCATGGCCTCGAGTTCCTTCATCCGCTGAAGGCGCTTGTGCACCGTGGAGAAGTTCGTCAGCATGCCGCCGAGCCAGCGCTGGTTCACATAGGGCATGCCGACCCGGGTCGACTCTTCGGCGATCGATTCCTGCGCCTGCCTCTTGGTGCCGACGAACATGATCGACCCGCCGTGGGCGACGGTCTCCTTGACGAACTCGTAGGCCCGGTCGATGAAGGTCAGTGTCTGCTGCAGGTCGATGATGTAGATGCCATTGCGGTCGGTGAAGATGAACCGCTTCATCTTGGGATTCCAGCGACGGGTTTGGTGCCCGAAGTGGGTGCCGCTGTCCAGCAGCTGCTTCATGGTCACAACAGCCATGCGTCCACGCTTTCTTTGTGTCGGTTACTCGCCAGGCATCGGGTGATGCCGGACCCTGGCGCCTGCGCGCACACCGACCCGTCTCGCAACGGGACCAACCGGCATACGCGGCAAATGTCGTCGTGGCGACATTGCACTCAGACGCGCGAAGTCAGCCCGCTCGCGCGGGCTGCGCTGAGCACTTTACACCCGCCACGGACCGGCTCCGTCCACAGCCGTACTCGCGTGCACACCCGCCGCACCCGGCGGCGACGGACCGGCGTGCCAGGCAGTGCGAGGCGGTGAACTGTGTGGATGCGGTTACTGACCCTGGCGATGCGCGCCATGACCACGCCGGTGGTCTGGACTGTGGTCTGGTACGCGGTCTGGCCCGTGGGCTGGTCCATGGGCTGGGCGGCACCCGCTAGCGCGGACGAAACGCGACTGCAGTGGCCGCTGCGTCCGGGAGCTCCGGTGGTGACCCGCATCTTCGACGCACCGTCCCCGAACTGGCAGCGCGGCCACCGCGGTGTCGACTTGGCCGGCGCTCCGAGCCAGGTGGTGTACGCCTCCGCGCCAGGCACAGTGGTGTTCGCCAGAATGCTGGCGGGCCGGCCGGTGGTGTCGGTGGAGCACCCAGGTGGCCTGCGTACCAGCTACGAACCGGTGAACCCGACGGTACGGGCCGGCCAGCTGGTCGATGTGTCCAGCCCGCTGGGACGCCTGGCCGCCGGGCACTCGGGCTGCCCGACCGCGGCCTGCCTGCACTGGGGCGCCATGTGGGGGCCGGCGGCGCGGGCCGGCTACGTGGATCCGCTCGGCCTGCTGGCGAGTACCCCCGTGCGGCTCAAGCCGCTGGCGGGCTGATCTCAGGCCCGCGGATGGGCCTGATCGTGGACCGCGCGCAGCCGCGCGACCGTGACATGGGTGTAGAGCTGGGTCGTGGCCAACGTGGAGTGGCCGAGCAGTTCCTGAACAATGCGCAGGTCGGCCCCGCCTTCGAGCAGATGGGTGGCGGCGCTGTGGCGCAGACCGTGTGGGCCGATATCAGGGGCACCATCGACGGCACCGACAGTCTGATGCACCACGGTGCGGGCCTGTCTGGGATCAAGCCGGCGACCCCGGGGACCTAAGAACAACGCGGGACCGGAATCTGGCCTGACCAGTGCGGGGCGGCCGTCCTGGAGCCAGTCGGCGAGGGCGCCGGCGGCCGGTGCGCCGAACGGTACGGTGCGTTGTTTGTTTCCTTTGCCGACCACCCGCAACAACCGCCGGCCGCTGTCGACATCGTCGATGTCCAGCCCACACAGCTCGCTGACCCGGATCCCGCTGGCGTAGAGCAACTCCACGATGAGCCGGTCCCGCAGGGCGAGCGGATCTCGCTGCTGAGCGCCGCGGTCGGCCGCTGTCATCGCGGCCAGCGCCTGATCCTGGCGCAGCACCGACGGTAGGGTGCGCCGGGCCTTGGGCACCTGGAGGCGGCTGGCCGGATCACCGGTCAGCAATCCACGTCGGAGCGCCCACGCGGTGAATGTCTTGACCGCCGAGGTGCGGCGCGCCAATGTGCTCCGGGCGGCCCCGCCCGAGGCCTGGGCCGCAAGCCAGGCCCGCAGCAACGGCAGGCTCAAGGCCTCCAGGCCGGCGCCGGGGGCGCGTTCGTGGACAAAGGAGAACAGTGAGCGCAGGTCAGTCAGGTAGGCGCGGCGGGTGTGTTCGGAGCGGCCCCGCTCCAGGGCCAGATGCTCGGCGTACTCCTCAAGGATTGCCCCGTACCGATCCCCGTGCCGATCCGCGGTCCGATCACCACTGTCCACTCCCCTACCGTTGCAGAGGACACCGGGACCACCGATGACCACGGCGGGCGTGTCGGCGGGTGTCGAGCGAGATACGCCGACTGGTCTACTCAGCCGTTACGGGAAGATACCGGTATCAACCGTTCTTCTTCCAGAACATCCAACTGCGCCGGGGGGTTGCCGCGGCGATTTCACTGCTGGAGTGGTTGCCGGCGCACCACTGGGCCGCCGGCACGCTGCTGCGGACCATGGCGACATGGTTTCCGCAGCCGGACCAGGTGGTCTTCGCACAGACCCGGCACTGGACAGCACGACACATGGTATTCCCTTTCGTTGAGGTCGATCAGGCGAGGCTCAGGAAGAGCCGTTCGAGCTCCTCGACACTGAGGCGCTCGGCGGCATCCGCATCGGATGGGTCGATGCAGTTGCGCAGACCGGTGGCGATGATGGTGAAACCGGCCCGGCTGAGCGCTTTGGACACCGCGGCGAGCTGGGTCACCACCTCGCGGCAGCCACGCCCCTCCTCGATCATCGCGATCACGCCGCCGAGTTGGCCGTGCGCGCGCCGCAATCGGTTGAGCGTCGCGGTCGGGGCGGCGTCACAGTGCGATTGCCGTTCGGGCGCCTGGGTCATACCCCACCTCCGGTCGGTTCAGGTGTTTTTACCATACCCCCTATGGTATAGCTATTGCCGTGATGCAACCGGGCCGTTTCACTCACCGGGGCCGCCGACCCCGGATGTTCTTCCAGAAGGGACGGAGACGATGATCGGCTTCCTCAAACGGTTCTGGGTGGTCCTGGTGATCGTGGTCGCCCTGGTCGCCGCCGGAGCCGTCGTGAGTCGACTGCGCACCTTCTTCGACTCCGACAAGCCCTATATCGGTGCTTCGCTGCCCGCCGACGACATCAAACCGATCAACACCAAACGGGTGACCTACGAGATCATCGGGCCGGCGGATGCCTCCGGCCGGGTCAGCTACCTCGACGTCAACGGCAACACCGTGGAGGCTAGCTTCGGCTCATTGCCCTGGTCGGTCACGGTCAGCACCACCGACCCGGGCGTACTGGCCAATGTCGTCGCCCAAGGCGATACCGCCGAACTAGGCTGCCGGATCCTGGTCGACGACAAACTGGTCGACGAGGACTTCGCCGAGGGCCGTGACGCCCAGGCCTTCTGCCTGGACAAAGCAGCATGAGCGGCTCGCCGCAGCGCAGCATGAGCGCTCACGGCAAGGACTCGCGCACCGGAATCCCCCGCACCATCCGGGCGCTGGCGGTTCCGATCATCCTGGTCTGGGTCGCCTTCACCGCGGCGGTGAATCTGCTTGTCCCGCAGGTGGAAAAGGTCGGTATGGCCAACGCCGTGTCAATGTCACCCCAGGACGCACCGGCGGTGATCGCCGCCAAGCGCATGGGCGAGAAGTTCCAGGAGTCCACCTCCGACAGCATCGCCATGGTGGTCCTGATCGGTGAGGAACCACTCGGAGAGTCCGCACGCGAGTACTACACCGAACTGATCGGCGAGTTCCAGGCCGATAAAAAGCACGTGGAACACGTCCAGGACTTCTGGGGCGATATGATCACGGCCGCGGGTGTGCAGAGCAGCGACGGCAAGGCCGCCTACGTCCAACTCAACCTCGCCGGTGACCAGGGCAGCACCGAGGGCAACGAATCCGTCGAGGCCATCCGCGAGATCATCCACGACACCCCGCCGCCGGCCGGCCTGGAGGCCTACGTCACCGGGCCGGCGCCCCTGACCACGGACTCTCTCGAAGCCAGCGACAGCGGCATGATCAAGATGACCGTGGTCACCATGATCGTGATCACGATCATGCTTGCCCTGGTCTACCGCTCGGTCAGCACCGTGCTGTTGATCCTGGCCATCGTCGGCATCGAAATGGGTTCCTCCCGCGGTGTGGTCGCGGTCGTCGGTCACCTCGGGCTGATGGATTTCTCCACCTTCTCGGTCCCGCTGATGACCGCCCTCGCCATTGCCGCGGGCACCGACTACGCCATCTTCCTGATCGGGCGTTACCAAGAAGCCCGGCAGAACGGCGAAGACCCGGAGTCGGCCTATTACACGGCCTTTCGCGGGGTCGGGCACGTCATCCTCGGCTCCGGGCTAACCATCGCCGGCGCGATGCTGACCCTGCGGTTGACCCGGCTGTCGTATTTCAACTCGCTGGCCTTCCCCTCGGCGATGGCGCTGGTCATCGTCGTCGCGGCGGCGTTGACCGTCGCACCCGCCGTACTCGTCGTGGGCAGCCGCTTCGGCCTGCTGGATCCCAAACGGATGATGAAGACCAGGGGGTGGCGCAAGATCGGCACGGCCACCGTTCGCTGGCCCAAGCCGATCCTGGCAGCGGCCACCAGCATCGTGCTGCTGGGCATCCTGGCGATCATCGGCTACAAGACCAGCTACGACGACCGCCGGTACATTCCGGCCGACGTCCCGGCCAATATCGGGTACACCGCGGCCGAGAAACATTTCAGCACCGCCCGGCTCAACCCCGACATCCTCACCGTCGAGGCCGACCACGATATGCGCAACCCCACCGACATGATCGTGTTGGACCGGGTCGCCAAGGCGCTGTTCCGCATCGAGGGCATCGCGATGGTGCAGAGCATCACCCGGCCCCTGGGCTCACCCATCGCGCACAGTTCGATTCCGTACCAGATCAGCATGTCCTCGGTCCCGATCACCCAGAATCTGCAGTTCCTCTCCGAACGGGTGGGCGATATCAGCGGGATGGCCGACGACCTCGGCACGATGATCGGGTCGATGACCGAGATGCAGACCCTGATGACCCGGATTTCGGCGTCGATGAACGACACCGTGGAATCGGCGAACGGCATGGTGGGATCCGGCCAGCGCAGCGTCGAGGATATGGACGCCATGAAGATCACCCTTGATGGGATGCGCAACAATCTCGCCGATTTCGATGACGCGGTGCGGCCGTTTCGAAATTACTTCTATTGGGAGGAGCACTGTTTCAACATCCCCGCGTGCTGGGGAATGCGGTCGGCATTCGATGCCATGGACGGTGTAAATACCTTCAGCGACAATATGGCGGCGCTGCAGATCGACATGACCGCGATGATCGGCGGAATGGACGACATGGTCGGCGGGATGGGTGATATGAACGCCCTGTTCCCCCAGATGGTCGCCCAGTTCCCGCCGATCATCCAGACCGCGACCATGATGCAGCAGACCTTGCAGACCATTCACAGCACATTCGGCGGGCTCATCGAGCAGATGCAGGAGATGACCGACACCGCCACCGCGATGGGTCAGGCGTTCGACGCCTCCAAGAGCGACGACTATTTCTACCTGCCTCCGGAGGT
>Ga0180431_10005726_pt1 | contig 15046 bp, 18 predicted proteins | sample SS_ome_11_FD_132459 | JGI IMG/M metagenome (GOLD analysis project Ga0180431, IMG submission 132459) | Hypersaline lake sediment archaeal communities from the Salton Sea, California, USA - SS_1_MS_1 metaG | ecosystem: Environmental > Aquatic > Non-marine Saline and Alkaline > Hypersaline >... | reverse complement strand
CTGACGCCGGGAATCTGATAGATGTGCTGGACGAGCCGATGCAGCGCCCCGCCGAGCGAGCCCCGCTTCACCTCCGGAATGTCGGACTGCTGCGTCGTCATCCAGTCATTGCCATCAGACGGAGCTTAAGATTTGAGGCGCATCCTCGGCATCGACCGCCGACAGCTCCGTTTTCTGACGTCATGGCGGACGCGCTGTGCCACGGATATAGTGTCGCAACAGGGATCGAAAGGCCCGGCCGGCCACAAACCGGCATCCGTGTTTTGCCGTATCGAGCGCATCGTCAAGCTTGCGTCCACCTCGGCGAGCACCATCTAGAAGGCATCCACCATGTGGGACATTCTCATCTACATCGCGGTCGGGCTGGTTGCCCTGGTGCTTATCGCCGGCCTCTACAACCTTTTCCGCGGCGGACCGCCGAACCTGTCGCAGAAGCTGATGCGCGCGCGCATTCTTCTGCAGCTGGTCGCGGTCGTCATCGTGATGGCGGCACTCTATTTCACGCAGTCCTCCTCGGGCTAGCGCATGGTGACGCTCAACCGCATCTACACGCGCACCGGCGACGACGGCTCGACGGGGCTGATCGGCAACGAGCGGCGGTCGAAGTCGGACCTGCGGATCGAGGCGATCGGCGCGGTCGACGAGACCAACGCGGCGATCGGACTCGCGCGTCTCGAGTGCCGCGAGATCGACGTGCTCGACCGGCTCCTCAGAACCATCCAGAACGACCTCTTCGACCTCGGCGCCGATCTCGCGACGCCTGACGACGAGGAGGCGAGCGAGGCTCCGGCTCTTCGCGTCAGCGACCGTCAGGTCGAACGGCTGGAGGAAGAGATCGACGCGCTAAACGCGGCGCTCACGCCGCTGCGCTCGTTCGTCCTGCCCGGCGGAACCTCGGCGGCCGCCAATCTCCACGTCGCCCGTACCATGGCGCGCCGTGCCGAACGGACCACCGTGAGGCTCGCGGAATCGCCGGGCGAAGCCGTCGGCGGGGCCTGCACCCGCTATCTCAACCGGCTCTCCGACCTTCTGTTCGTGATGGCACGGTCGGCCAATGGCCAGGGGGATCTCGACGTCCTCTGGGTCCCGGGTGAGCATCGCTAGGCGCGATGTTCATCCCGATCCACGACCACAATCCGCGCCAATACATCCATTTTCACTACGCAACGTTCGGCCTGATTGCGCTCAACATCGCGGCCTACTTCCTTATCCAGACCACCGGGTCGGACGTTCAATACGGCCTCAGCCTGCTTCCCGCAGCGCTCGGCGGCGATGTCGCGCGGCCCGATCAGTGGGTCGTCGTTCCCGAGGAAGCGACCCTCCTCACCTACGCCTTCCTCCATGCCGACATATGGCACCTCGCCGGCAACATGGTGTTCCTCTGGGTCTTCGGCGACAACGTCGAGGACGCGCTGGGCCACTGGCGTTTCGTGCTGTTCTACTGCCTCTGCGCCATCGGCGCCGGCGCGCTGCAGTTCTGGCTCACGCCGGAATCGACCGCCCATACCATTGGCGCGTCGGGTGCCGTGGCGGGGATTGTCGCCGCTTATCTGATTCTGCACCCGCGCGTCCGCGTCTGGATTCTCCTGTTCTTCCGCGTCCCGTTGCGGCTCAGTGCGCTGTGGGTGCTCGGCGCCTGGATCATCTACCAACTGTGGAGCGCAGTGAACGCGCCCGATGTCGGCGTCGCGTGGTGGGCGCATGTCGGCGGCATCGCCACCGGCGCCCTTCTCGTCCTCGTCCTTCGACGCGACGGCGTCCCGCTGTTCGACCGTGGATTGCCATCGCGTTGACCACACTTCCACGGCGCGCTGCCAAGCGCTTGACAATGCAAGCGAGTGCGGCGCAGACGAGAACAAGGTCATGAGTTTAGAAACCCTCTGAATGGGTCAGCCAATCGCAAGCGTCGGAGTGGTGGGTGCCGGACAGATGGGAGCCGGCATCGCCCATGTCTGCGCCCTCGCCGGCTACGATGTCGTCCTCGCCGATTTGACACCGGAGCACGCCGAGGCCGGGCTCGAAACAATCCGCGGCAACCTCGCCCGCCAGACCGGCTCGGGCCGCATCTCGGAGGAGGAGCGCGCTGCTACGCTGGACCGGATCCGGGTCGCGGCAGCGCTTGGCGAACTCGCCGATTGCGATATCGTCCTGGAGTCGATTGCCGAGGATGAGGCCGCCAAGCGCGCGCTTTACGGCGAACTCAGCACGCTGCTGAAACCGGGCGCGCTCGTCACCACGAATTCGTCGACGCTTTCCATCACACGCCTCGCGGCCGCCACCGACCGGCCGGACCGCTTCCTCGGGCTCCATTTCATGAACCCGGTACCGGTGATGGAACTGGTCGAGATCATCCCCGGCATCGCGACGGCGTCCGAAACGTTCGAGACCGCCAAGGCCTTCGTCGCCCAGATCGGCAAGGTCTCGACTGTGGCGGAGGATTTTCCGGCCTTCATCGTCAACCGGCTGCTGATGCCCATGATCAACGAGGGCATCTACGCGCTCCATGAGGGCGTCGGCTCGGTCGAGGCGATCGACATGGCGATGCGGCTCGGCGCGCATCACCCTATGGGCCCGCTGCAACTTGCCGACTTCGTCGGCCTCGATACCTGCCTGTCGATCATGCAGGCGCTCCATGACGGGCTGTCGGATTCGAAATACCGCCCGTGCCCGCTTCTGGTGAAGTATGTCGAGGCCGGCTGGCTCGGCCGCAAGGTCGGCCGCGGCTTCTACGACTATCGCGGCGAGCGGCCGACGCCGACCCGCTAGAAACGCCACTTCGCTACAATTGTCATCGTTCTGAGAACGCCGCTTTCAGGCCGTGCATTTACCTTGCCCGCCTCACACGAGCGGGGCGGTGAATGCAGCTCGACATCGAAACTCTGACCCTTGCCGGCGCTTTCGTTGCCGTGACGACGGGCCTGTTCCTCGCCTTCACCGGTTGGCGCTACCGGAATCTGTCGACAACCGGTGTTCTCGGCCTGGCGGCAGTCGTCGCCTCTTTCGGCATGGCGCTGTTCGCCGAGCAGCAGCAATACAGCCTCGCCTTCTTCTTCGTCACGGCGGCCGGAAGCATGACCTGGATCGCGATGGCGCGGTTCACCGAGCGACGCCCGCCCCTGGCCATGCTGGCGGCGGCTGCGGTGGCTTGGCTCGCGATCTCCCTGTGGCCCTTCGATATCTCGCCCGGCTCGAAGCTTGCCATGCATCAGTTCGTGCTCGCCTTCGTGGTGCTGGGCGCGGCGCTGGAGCTGCGCCATGCCCGTGGCGAAGGGCTGCGTGCGCTGTGGCCGATGATCGTCCTGGTCGCTGCACATGGGACCATTTTCCTGTTCGGCGGCCTCGGTTCGCTGTTCGCCAGCAGCCAGGGCGCGGCGCTATCTCCCGACATGTTCTGGCCGATCTATTTCGAGGTGATCGTCTATACGATCGGCGCGGCGGTCATCTTCATGGCGCTCGTGACGGAACGCGAGTTGTCCCTCGAGCGCGCCGCGGCCCGCGTCGACTGGCTGACCGGCCTGTTCAATCGCGGCGCCTTCGTCGAGGCGGCCCAGGATGCTCTGGCGCTATCCATTGCCGCGAGGGAGCCGGTATCGGCGATCCTGTTCGACCTCGACCGCTTCAAGGCGATCAACGATTCCTTCGGTCACGCCGCCGGAGACGCGGTGCTGCAGCGCTTCGCCGCTGTCGCCGGACGCCACCTCCGTCGGAGCGACATCATCGGCCGCGTCGGTGGCGAAGAGTTCGCTGTTGTGCTCCCCCGAACGGACCCCCAGACCGCCACCGCGCTGGCGCAACGCGTCCGCGAGTCGTTCGACGAGGACTGCCGGTGGATCGACGGGAGGGCGATCGGCGCCACCCTCAGCGCCGGCGTTGCCGTTGCCCGTTCCGGCTTCAGCTTCGACGATCTGATCTCCGCTGCCGATCGCGCGCTCTATGTGTCCAAACAGGACGGCCGCAACCGCGTCGAGCTTTATGACGAGCGGCAGGAGAAGCGCGAAGGGGTGCTCGTCCGCTTCGCCTAGCCTTCGCCGGCGAGCGCAGCCTCGATGAGATTGACCGCATCGGGGCCAGCCCAATCCGCTGGGCCCTCCATCAGGCCGAGCGTGCAGCCCTGCTCATCGACGAGCATCGTCGTCGGCAGGCCGCCGCGCAGGCCGATTCTCTGGATCTGGCTCAGCAACCGCGCGGTCGGGTCGACATAAAGATCGAGATCGTCGATCCCGTACTCCTCAAGGAAGGCGCGCGGGCCCCCGGGCGTGTTGCTGGTGTCGAGCGAGACCGCCAGAACCTGGAAGTCCTCGCCGCCGAACTCGGCCTCGAGCTGATCGAGCGCCGGCATTTCCTCGCGGCAGGGCGCACACCAGGTCGCCCACAGATTGACGAGGACGACGCGGCCGGAGAAATCGGCGATCGTCATCGGATCGCCGGCAGCGTTGCGGAAGGCAAGATCGGAGAGATCGTCGGGCGCGGAGGAGACGCGGAACGCGGCCACCTGTCCAACGGCATGCTCATCCAGGCTCGCCGCGCGCTCGGTCGTGGCGGCGCAGGCGGCATCGGCCGTGTTGCTTTCGGCATCGAGGCTCACGTATATGCCGACCGCGACGACGGCGACCGCGCCGGCCACGGCAAGACGCATCACGTTGCGCCGATTTGATTTCTGCTCAGCCAAAGCGGTCCCTCCGGAGGCTCAGATCCCGATGAGCAACACGATGTGGGGCGGCCGGTTCGCCCAAGGCCCGGCAGCGCTGATGGAAGACATCAACGCCTCGATCGATTTCGACAAGCGGCTGTTCGCTCACGATATCGAGGGCAGCCTCGCCCATGCACGCATGCTCGCCGGTCAGGGCATCCTTACCCAGCAAGACGCCGATGAGATTGCCCGCGGCCTGTCGCAGATCAAGGCGGAAATCGACGCAGGGCGTTTCAACTTTTCGCGCGCACTGGAGGACATTCACCTCAACATCGAGAGCCGGCTGAAGGAGCTGATCGGCGATGCAGCCGGCCGGCTCCACACGGCACGCTCGCGCAATGATCAGGTCGCGACCGACCTGAAGCTCTGGGTGCGCGACGCCCTCGACCGGACCGACGCCGAGATCGGCGCGTTGCAACGACAGCTCGCCGAGCGCGCGCTCGAATGCGCCGCGATGGTGATGCCGGGCTTCACCCACCTGCAAACGGCGCAGCCTGTGACCTTCGGCCACCACCTCATTGCCTATGTCGAGATGCTGGCGAGGGACCGCGGCCGTTTCGCCGACGCCAGAAAACGGCTCAACGAATCGCCGCTCGGCGCGGCCGCGCTGGCGGGTACCTCGTTTCCGATCGACCGGTCGGAGACTGCAGCGGCGCTTGGCTTCGACCGGCCGGCGGCGAACTCGCTCGACGCGGTCTCGGATCGCGATTTCGTCGTCGAGGCCCTCGGCGCCGCAAGCCTGTGCGCGGTCCATTTGTCGCGGCTCGCGGAGGAGCTGGTCATCTGGTCCTCCGCGCCGTTCGGCTTCGTGCGGCTGTCCGACGCGTTCTCGACCGGCTCCTCGATCATGCCGCAGAAGCGCAACCCGGACGCGGCGGAGCTGGTCCGGGCCAAGAGCGGCCGCATCATCGGTGCGCTCAGCACGCTGCTCATCGTCCTGAAGGGCCTGCCGCTCGCCTATCAGAAGGACATGCAGGAGGATAAGGAACCGACCTTCGCCGCCTTCGACGCGATGTCGCTTTGCCTCAATGCGATGACCGGAATGATCGGCGATCTGGCGCCCGACGCCGACGCAATGCGCGCCGCTGCCGGTAGCGGCTATTCCACCGCCACCGACCTCGCCGACTGGCTGGTGCGGCGGCTCGGCATGCCGTTCCGGGACGCCCATCACGTCACCGGCCGGATCGTTGCGGAGGCGGAGCAGCGGAGCGTCGACCTCGCCGATCTGCCGTTGGAGGCCATGACCGCCATCGAGCCGCGGATCACCGACGAGGTCTTCGGCGTCCTCAGCGTCGAGGCCTCGGTCGCAAGCCGGACGTCCTTCGGCGGAACGGCGCCGGAGAACGTACGGGAAGCAGCGCAATCCTGGCTGGAGCGGCTTCGCGGGTAATTGCACCCGCCGCCCAATCGGGTAGTGTGGCGGGCACAACCGGAGGCCGACCCATGCGCGCCGCATCCAGCCACTACCGCGTCACGATCGCGATTGTTCTTGCCGCCTCGGTCGCCCTCAGCGCCTGCGGCCGAAAGGGGCCGCCCGAGGCACCGGTGACCACAGCACCCGCAGCCCAGGCTGAAGCGGCCGCGCCCTAGAGCGCTTCTGCGCCGAACACGCGCTGTTGATCCGTCCGGGCCGATCCCGAACGCCGGGCGATCTCGTAGGAGGGGCGAGGCTTTGCTAGGGTTGCGCCGGCCTGGGGCGGCGCCGGCCGATGATTGACGTGATGAGCACCCCGACTGATCCCGCGAAGACCAGCGAAGCCACGATCCGCCGACGGATCGACCGCGCGGTCGCTGGTGCGCGCCTCATCGTCTTCTGGGAGCGGCTCTGGCCCCGGCTTGTGCCGCTTCTTGTGGTCGCCGGAATCTTCATCCTTGCCTCCTGGCTCGGCCTGTGGCCGGCCGTTCCCGACTGGCTCCGCTTCGTCCTTCTGGGCGCGTTCGCCATCGCGGCCCTCGCCGCGCTATGGTCGCTGACGTCGCTGCGGGTGCCGAGTCCGGCCGAGGCCTTCATACGGCTGGAGCGCTGGAACGATCAGGCCAACCGACCGGCGACGGGCATTCTCGATCATTTGGCGACGCCTCATGCCTCGCCCGAGACGCAGGCGATCTGGGAAGCCCATCGCGCCCGGCTGCTACGCCAGTTCGGCAGGCTGAGGCTGGCGACGCCGTCTCCGGGCATGGCCGACCGCGACCCTTACGCGCTGCGGTTTCTGTTGCTGCTGCTTCTCGTCGTCGGCCTCGCGGCCACGGGCGGCGCCGGCGACCGGATCGGCGAGGCGTTCCGCGCAGCACCGGCCAGCGCGGCGGAAGCCGCGGCGGTCCGCGTCGACGCCTGGGCGTCCCCGCCGGACTATACCGGGCGCCCGGCGATCTTCCTTTCCGGCGAACGCGCCGCCGATGAGGTCGATGCCTTCAACGTGCCCGAAGGCACGGAGATCTTCGTGCGCGTTTCCGGCGAGGACGCCGCGCGCTATGACGTGGCTGCTGACGGCGAGCCGATCGAGAGCGCTTCAGGAACTGCCGAGTCCGGCGGACCGCGTGAGTTCCGTGCCACGCTCGCCGCGGACCAGCGGATAACAATCACCGGCCCCGGCGGCGAGCAGGCCGCCTGGTCGTTCACCGTCGCGCCCGACGAGCCGCCGACGATCGCGATCACCCGCCCGCCGACCCAATCCGGTGTCGCCGGTCTCGAAGTCGCCTACACCTATGAGGACGACTACGGCGTCACCGCCGCTAATGGCGAGATCGCCCTCGCCGATCCGGCGGTCGCGGCGAACTCGCTCTATGGGCCTCCCGAATACGAACTCGCAGTTCCGCGCCGTGGCGCCGACGCGGTGGAGGCCGACACGGTGCATACCCTCGAACGTCACCCCTGGGCCGGGCTGGACGCGGTTGTGACGCTTGTGGCCGAGGACGCCATCGCGCAAACCGGACGGAGCTCCGCCTGGCCCGTCACACTCCCGGCACGGAGCTTCACTGATCCGCTCGCGATCGCCCTCGTTGCCCAGCGGCAGGTGCTGGCGCTCGACAAGTCGCGTGCCGTCGAGATCGCCGCTGCCCTCGATCTCTTCTCTGCGGATGCTGCGCGTCGGGATGTCGGGCCGGCCATCTATCTCGCCCTCCGCTCCGCCTATCACCGTTTGATGCTCGCCGACTCCGACGACCTCCTGCGCGGCGTCGTCGACTATCTGTGGGAAATCGCCGTCGGCATCGAGGGCGATCGTCTCGCGGATGCAACGGCAGCGTTGCAGGCCGCCACCGAAGAGCTTCGCGAAGCCATGGCGCGGGGCGCCGGCGAGGAAGAGCTGGCCCAGCTGACGGAGGAGGTTCGGGCCGCACTTCAGGAATACATGGAAGCGCTCGCCGAGGCCCCGCGGGAAACCCAGGAGGCTGCCGAGATGCCCGACATGGAGCAGCGTCCCGTCACCGCGCAGGATCTTGAGGAGATGCTGGAGCGGATCGAGGAGTTGGCTGAGATGGGCGACATGGTTTCGGCCGAGGAACTCGTGGCCCAGCTTCAGCAGATGATGCAGGACCTGCAAACTCCGGCAGATGGCCCGCGCGGCCGCGAGCCGTCAGGCGAGCAGCAGCTCGGCAATCTCGGTCAGCTACTTCAGGATCAGCAGCGACTGATGGACCAGACCTACGGGCTCCAGCAGCAGCAGAACGCCCCGCAGCCGATGCCGGCAACGCCGGAGGATGCCGAGCGCCAACGCGAGGAGTTCCGGCAGAGCCGGGCCGAACAGGCGGAGACGGCGCGTGAACTGCAGCAGGAGCAGGAGCGCCTCGGCACCCGCGTACAGGACCTCATCTACGAGTTGCTAAACGAGGAACTTGATCCTGCCGGTCTGGAAGACGCCGCCGATGCGATGGCCGCCGCGGCCGATCGTCTGGAGGAGCAGCGACCGGGCATGGCCGTCGAGCGTCAGGCCGAGGCCCTTGCCGAATTGCAGGCCGTGGCGGAGTCTCTCTCCGCTCAGATTGCCCGCCAGCAGCAGGGCGACCAGCCGCTCGAGCAGAACCTCGGCGGTGGCGCCCGCGACCCGATCGGCCGGCCGACCGAACTCGACGGCCAGCAGGGCGACGCCGTCGACGTTCCCGACGAGGTCGACCGCCAGCTTGCCCGTGAGATCCTCGACCTTATCCGCCAGCGGCTGAACGATCCGGGCAGGCCGCCGATCGAGATCGACTATCTGGAGCGGCTGATCGACGAGGACTAGCTGGTGCCGTCCGCCAGGACCTGGTCGATCCAGTTGGCGACGGCATCGAGCATCGTCGTCATCGTCGCGGCATCGTCGCCGCCGCTCGACTTCAGCACCTTGAACGAATGGTCGGCGCCGTCGAGCACGACGAGCCGGGTCGCCTCACCAAGCCGGTCACAAAGACCGCGGATCAGGCCGATATCGGCGAGCTTATCGCGCGTCCCTTGCAGGAACAACATCGGGACAGAGACGTCCATCAGATGCTCCGCGCGGCTGTCGTCGGGCTGTCCCGCGGCGTGCAGGGGAAAGCCGAAAAAGACGATACCGCGAACGCCGTCGAGATGGCCGCCCGCCTCCGTTGTTGACGTCATCCGGCCCCCGAACGACTTGCCGCCGGCAAAGAGCGGCAGATCCGGGGCGAGCGCCGCAGCCTCCGCGGCGGCCGAACGGATCGCGGCGACTGCCTTGGCCGGCGGATCGGGCCGACGTCGGCCGGCTTCCATGTAGGGGAACTGGAAACGAAGCGTGGCAAGGCCGCGCTCCGCAAGGCCTTCCGCGACGTTCGCCATGAAGGCATGGCGCATCCCGACCCCGGCCCCGTGAGCGAGCACCAGCGAGGCCAGCGCCTCCTCCGGCCGGTGCCAGAGCGCCGAGACCTGTTCCCCGCCGACCGCGAATGAGCGTTCCTCGTCCATGCCGGAAGCGGCGCTCACTCCTCTTCGCTGCGCTGGCGCGCAACCTGCTTCATCCGCACCCGGTCGCGCGACGAAACGCCGAGCAGTTCCGCGACGCGCCAGACGAGATTGTCCTCGAATTCGTGGACCTCGCCGTCGGCGAACACGATCTCCCACATCATCTCAACGATGTTGGCGCGCTCCTCCTCATCGAGCTTTGCCTTCAGAACCGAGGTGAAGCCGAAGAGATCGACTGCTTCGTGGTCGGCGTCGACGGCGCGCGACACCAGCTGCTCGAGATCTCTGTCCTCAAGCCCGAACCGGTCCGTCAGCAGAGCGCGAAGTTTCTCGCTTTCCTCGCCCGAAACCGTCCCATCGATGCCGGAAATGTGGACGAGCAGGGCCGCGGCCGCCAGGCGCTCGTCGCCGACATCGTCACTTGCCTCGGTATCCGGCTGGGTGATGTCGGAGATGAACTTGCGAACGGCGCTCAGCATGACTGCTCCAATGAAAAAGCCGGCGAAAGTCGCCGGCTTTTAGTAGACATCTAAAGCCACACACCCCGCAACCTGTGGCCCGTCGGAAAAAAATCACCGATTGGACCGCTATTGCAAAAGGCAGTGAAACCTTCTGTCAAACCGAGGGTCGCAAATCTCCTCCTGGTTCGTGGCGATGGCCGGCGCGCTTCCGCGACCAAAAAGACCGAACCACCGCCAATGAAGCTAGCAAATTGAATCCCGACCGCAAGCCTGTCGTTTGGTTTTTGACAGGAATCATGGACGACGAATGCGCGAAGCGCGATTCACGCAAAAACGCGCAGGGCCTTGGAACAAACGATCAAGGTTGCACATTAGTGTGATGTCGCGTCCGATAGGGACGCCAACGAGCAGAGGAAGGTGGCAAAATGGCAACGACCAGCAAGACGGCAGATCCGGCGGACGACCTTCGCAAGGAGCTTGACGCGCTGCGCAAGGACTTCTCGTCGCTCGTCGACACCGTCAAGGATCTCGGCAAGGACCGCGCCGACAAGGCGATGGGAGCGGCCAGGGAACGCATGGGAAAGGCCAACGAACGAGTGCACGCCTCCGCGCACGACGCCCGCGAACGAGGCGAGGCGCTGGCCGGCGAACTCGAAACGATCGTCCTGTCGCATCCGACGCGGTCGGTCCTCATCGCACTCGGACTTGGCTACCTCTTCGGCCGGATGCGCGGCTGATGGAATTCCTGCGCGCGACGGTAGGCAAGATCGTCGGCGACTTCGCCAAGCAGCAGATAAGGCCGGTGGCAACAGCGCTGATGCTTTGGACCATCGCCTTCTTGCTTGCCTTGGTCATGGTCGGCTTCGTGATCGCCGGCATCTACAGCGCTATTGAGGCCGAACTCGGACCGATTGCGGCCGCGTTCATTATGGCCGGCGGGTCCGCGCTCGTCGCGATCATCCTGGTGTTCGCGGCGAACTGGCAGCTGTCACGCATGCAGAAGCCGCCGAAGCCCGAGGAGACTCCGGTTGCGCCGGACGGTGGCACAACCGCCGCGAACTTCGGAACAATGGCCGCTTCCTTCGCGTATGGCTTTGTGAGCGGTATCGGCAGCCGACGCCGGCGGAGGAAATCAGGAGAGTAGCCGTCATCTTTTTGCGTGACCTCGCCGGACCGCTGTCCTATCCTGCTCGGAACCTTTCCGTGGAGGCGCGTCGGCTGTGAGACTGACTCAGCAGACCAACTATTCGATCCAGGCGCTCATGTACTGCGCCATGAACCGCGAGGGTCCGAGCCGCATTCGCGAGATCGCGCGTTCCTACAAGATTTCCGAGCTTCACCTTTTCAAGATCATCCATGTGCTGGTCGAGGCGAAGCTGGTGGAGACGGCGCGCGGCCGCAATGGCGGCATTCGCCTGGCCAAGCCGGCCGATCAGATCAGACTTTCGGAGATCGTCCGCGCTACGGAGGGAACGCTCGCACTCAACGACTGCATGACCGATGCAGGCCATGTCTGCGCGGTCGGGCCGAGTTGCGGCGTCGGCGGCGCGTTCAATCGGGCTCTCAACGCCTTCTTCAGCGTTCTCGACGATTACACCATCGCCGATATGGTGGCCGGCGCGGTGCCGATCCACGAACGGGAAACGGCTGGAACTCCGGCCGTTCCGGCACTCGCCCGATAGCAATCCCGGTCATTCGGGTTCTGGATTTCCAACTCAATCCGGGCTAGTCCTCGGTGCGACCCCGACGCCCGTCTTGGCGGCGTCGGATGGAGGCGGGCTTTCGCTGGCAAGCAGGAGAAGTTCTTCAATGATTGAAACAGTAAAGCGGGCCGTGCGTGCTCTCGCATCCGGTGTCGTGATCGCAGTCCTTCCGATCGGCGGCATGGCGGTCGCCCCCGCCGTTGCGCAGGACGCCATTCCGGGCATGCCCGACATGGGCGATTCCTACCCGCTGACGCCGGATCTCGTCATCGCCTGGGTCGAGAGCTACCCCGCGGTTCAGGAACTCGCAGAGTCGCTGTCCGACGAGTTCGACGTCCCCGAGGGCGACGATCCGATGGCCGGCCTTGCCGCGCTCGGCGCCGCCCAGGGCGCGATGTCCCGGCTGAACGGTGTCGTCGGCGACTATGGCTTCGACGACTTCAGCCAGTGGACGAACGTCATGTTCTCGGTAGTCTTCTCCTATTCCATCCTCGAGGCGCCCGCCGAACAGCGGCCGATGCTGATCGGGATGTTCAACCAGACCCAGGAGAATATCGACGCCGTTGCCGAGCATCAGGATGCCGTCGGCGACCTGATCGACAGCCTCTAGCAGTCGAAACTCCCGGACGGGCCGCGTCGTGGCCCGTCCGGTCTTCCGTCAAGCCGTCGCGTTTGACTGCAGCCCGCCGCGGCGCTACTGACGCCCCCAGTTTCTCGGCAAGCGAGAAGATCTGAGCCGCCGACCGGGCCGGGAGCCCGGAGGTCACCGTCCGCCAGCGCGTTGCGCCCGCGGGCGCTGAACCCCATTTGCGGCGCACGGTCTCCCCGGTTGCGGTGAAGGAAAGCAGGCATGTTCGATTCACTCTCAGGGCGCCTCGGCGCTGTATTCGACAAGCTCCGCGGCCGCGGAGCGCTGTCCGAATCCGATGTGAACGAGGCGACCCGCGAGGTCCGCCGCGCGCTGCTCGAGGCCGACGTCGCCCTCGACGTCGTCCGCTCCTTCACCGAGAAGGTCCGCGAGCGCGCCGTCGGACAGGAAGTCGTCCGCTCCGTCACGCCCGGCCAGATGGTCATCAAGATCGTCCACGACGCCCTCGTCGAGACGCTCGGCAAGGACCCCGCGCCGCTCGACCTCAACGCGCCGGCGCCGCTGCCGATCATGATGGTCGGCCTCCAGGGCTCCGGTAAGACGACCACCACCGCCAAGATCGCGCGCCGCCTTCGCGACCGCGAGAAGCGGAAGGTGCTGATGGCCTCGCTCGATACCCGCCGCCCGGCGGCGCAGGAGCAGCTGAAGGTCCTCGGCGAGCAGAACGACATCGACACCCTGCCGATCGTCGCCGGCCAGTCGCCGACGCAGATCGCCAACCGTGCCGTCAACGCCGCCCGCCTCGGCGGCTACGACGTCGTCATGCTCGATACCGCCGGCCGCACCCATGTCGACGAGCCGCTGATGGTCGAGATGGCCGAGATTAAGAAGGCGACCGGCCCGCACGAGATCCTGCTCGTCGCCGACGCCCTCACCGGCCAGGACGCCGTGCAGTTGGCAAGTTCCTTCGACAGCCGCGTCGGCATTTCCGGCATCGTCCTCACCCGCGTCGACGGCGACGGCCGCGGCGGCGCGGCGCTGTCGATGCGCGCCGTCACCGGCAAGCCGATCAAGTTCATCGGTGTTGGCGAGAAGGCCGATGCGCTGGAGGAGTTCCAGCCCGAGCGCATCGCCAACCGCATCCTCGGCATGGGCGACATCGTCAGCCTCGTGGAGAAGGCGGCCGAGAACATCGACGCCGAGCGCGCCCAGCAGCTCGCCAAGCGGATGCAGAAGGGCGGCTTCGACCTCAACGACCTCTCCGATCAGCTGAAGCAGATGCAGAAGATCGGCGGCATGTCGGGCGTGATGGGGCTGCTTCCCGGCGTCGGCAAGATGAAGAAGCAGATCGACGCCGCCGGCATCGACGATTCCATCTTCAAACGCCAGGCCGCGATCATTTCCTCGATGACGCCGCAGGAGCGCACCAAGCCCGACATCCTCAAGGCGAGCCGCAAGCGCCGCATCGCCGCTGGCTCCGGCACCAAGGTCGAGGAGGTCAACAAACTCCTCAAGCTGCACCGCCAGATGGCCGACATGATGAAGCAGGCCGGCAAGAACAAGGGGATGTTCGGCCGGATGATGGGTGGCCTCGGCGGCATGCCGGGCGGCATGCCCGGCGGCGGCCAGATGCCGGAACTCGATGAGGAATCCCTTGCCCAGCTCACCCGACCCGGCGGCGCGCTTGCCGGCGGCCTGCCGGGCGGTCTCTCCGGTCTTGGCGGAGCTCCCAAGCTTCCGGGCCTGCCCGGCGGGAAGAAGAAGTGATGATGATGACGAACCCGTCGTTCCGGGCGAGCGCGCCGCGCGAGACCCGGAACCTCGAGCCACTTGCCATGATCGAGGTTCCGGATCGGCCCTGCGGCCGTCCGGAACGACGCGACTATTTCAATGAAATCAACAGAGTAAGGTAACAGCCATGTCCCTTAGAATTCGCCTCGCCCGCGGCGGCGCCAAGAAGCGGCCCTTCTACCGCATCGTCGTCGCCGACAGCCGCGCCCCGCGCGATGGCCGCTTCATCGAGAAGCTCGGCACCTACAATCCGCTACTGCCGCGCGACTCGGAGAACCGCGTCACCTTCGACGCCGACCGCGTGAACCATTGGCTCGGCGTCGGCGCCATCCCGAGCGATCGCGTGCTCCGCTTCCTCGACGAGGCCGGCATTCGCCAGCGCCCGGCGCGCAACAACCCGCAGAAGGCCGAGCCCGGCAAGAAGGCCCAGGAGCGCGTCAAGGAGCGCGAGGAAGCCGCTGCAGCAGCTGCCGCCGCTGCCGCCGAGGCGGCAGCCCAGCCCGAGCCCGAGCCTGCCGAGGAGGCTCCTGCCGAGGAGACCGCAGCAGAGGCCCCGGCCGAGGAATCCGCTGCCGAAGCTCCTGCCGAGGAAGCGGCAGCCGAGGCTCCGGCGGAGGAGGCTCCTGCCGAGGAGGCCGCTGCCGAGGCTCCGGCCGAGGCCGGGACGGCTGCCGAAGGCGGCACGGATGGCGAAGGCGACTCCAAGGCCTCCTAGCGCCACCGACGGCGAGCGCGTCGTGCTCGCCACCTTCGGTGCGCCGCATGGCGTCCGCGGCGAGATCCGGCTGAAGGCGCATACCGGGGACCCGGCGGCGGTGGCCGACTACGGGCCGCTCGAAGCGCCCGACGGCCGGACATTCGTCCTCACCAGCATCCGCTCGGCCGCCGGCCGCTCGCCCGATATGCTTGTCGTGCGCG
>Ga0180431_10005725_pt1 | contig 15047 bp, 12 predicted proteins | sample SS_ome_11_FD_132459 | JGI IMG/M metagenome (GOLD analysis project Ga0180431, IMG submission 132459) | Hypersaline lake sediment archaeal communities from the Salton Sea, California, USA - SS_1_MS_1 metaG | ecosystem: Environmental > Aquatic > Non-marine Saline and Alkaline > Hypersaline >... | reverse complement strand
GTGCTTTGAAGACCTCGTCCTTGGAGATTTTCGACATGCCCAGGCGACGATTTTCGAAGATGATGGGCACCTCGCCCACCCGCCAGCCACGTCGCCGCACTCGGTAGAGCATCTCTATGAGGAAAGAATAGCCGCTGGCTTTGATCTCGTCCAGGTCCATCTCCGCCAACACGTCGCGGCGATAGCAGCGGAACCCGGCCGTCGTGTCGTGAGCGTCCAGACTGAGCATCGTGCGGGCGAAGGCGTTGGCTCCCCAACTGAGCAATTTGCGGTCGGTCGTGCACCCGCTGGTCCCCCCGCCCCGCACGTAGCGCGAGCCGATCACCAGATCGTAACCCTCGCCGATTTTGTCCACCATCGCCGGGATGTAGCGCGGGTTGTGGGAGAAGTCGGCATCCATCGTGCAGATGAGGTCGGCGCCATCGGCCAGCGCCTGCCGGAATCCAGCCAGGTAGGCGGTGCCCAGGCCCAGTTTGCCGGCCCGGTGGATCACACTCACCCGCCCATCGTTTTCCGCCGCCAGCCGGTCGGCGATTGCGCCCGTGCCATCGGGCGAGTTGTCGTCCACGACGGCGACGTTTACCGCCGTTGGCAGCGCCAGCAGTTGAGTCACCAGCAATTCGATGTTCTCTCGTTCGTTATAGGTCGGGATGATAACCGTTACTTGCAAAACCACCTCCAGCGTTTCTCAGGTCTTGGATGTACGTAAAGGGTATTTTAACCGTTTTGGGGTATCCTGCAAGGTCGTCGCTTGGTGCTGGATATTTGGTACCCTGCTCCCCGTCCCCGTCCCGGGGGCATCACGGTGAAAGCGGCTCCCTGCCATGTTCCCAATCCTATCTGCGCAAATCTGCGTGAATCTGCGTCCCCCTCCCCTGCTCCCCGCCCCCGCCCCGGGGGCGTTGCGTTGGAAATGCATAAGAACGGCGTAACCCTGGCCTGAGGGGTTGACTTTTCGAAGGATGATGTGATATAATAAAACTTAAGACAGTCTACTAAATTAAGATACATAAGGAGGACCGGGGAAATGGCGAACAAAACGTTCAACGTCCCGAACATCACCTGCAAGCACTGCGTGATGACCATCAAGCGCGAGTTGGGCGAACTGGTGGGCGTGACCAGCGTGAGTGGCGATGTCGATTCCAAAATGGTCACCGTCGAGTGGGAGTCGCCGGCTACCTGGGATGGCATCCAATCCCTGCTGGCTGAGATCAACTACCCACCTGCCGAAGCGACCGGCTGAGCCAGGAGCCGAAGAATGGCTGATTCTATCCGGCTTAACCTGCCCATCACCGGCATGACGTGCGCCAACTGTGCCTTCACTGTCGAGCGCAGCCTCAAAAAGGCGGAGGGCGTGGGAGACGCGGCGGTGAACTTCGCCACCGAGCAGGCCACGGTCTCCTTCGACCCGGCGCTGCTCAAGCCAGCCGACCTGGTACGGCGGGTGGCGGATGCTGGCTATGGCGTCGTGACCGCGCAGGTTGAACTGCCCATCACCGGCATGACGTGCGCCAACTGCGCCGCCACCGTCGAGCGGACGCTGAACCGGAAGGTGTCCGGCGTCGTCCAGGCCAACGTCAACTTCGCCACCGAGCGGGCCACCGTCGAGTACATCCCCGGCGTGGCCTCGGTCGCGGCGATGGTCCGGGCCATTGAGGAGGCGGGGTACGGTGTGGTGCAGGCGGCTGCTCAGGAACAAGTGGAGGACGTCGAGGCCCAGGCACGCCGGTCTGAGATCGCCGACCAGACCCGCAAGTTCTGGGTCGGCGTCGCTTTCGCATTGCCGCTCTTCCTGTTGAGCATGGCCCGCGACTTCGGGCTCCTGGGGCCGTGGGCGCACGCGCCGTGGGTCAACTGGCTGTTCCTGGCCCTGGCCACGCCGGTCCAGTTCTACACCGGCTGGGACTACTACGTGGGTTCCTACCACGCGCTGCGCAACCGGGCCGCCAACATGGACGTCCTGGTGGCGATGGGCTCCTCCGTCGCCTACGTGTACAGCCTGGTACTGCTCCTCTTCCCGGCCGAGGGCCAGCACGTCTACTTCGAGACCTCGGCCGTCATCATCACCCTGATCAAGTTGGGCAAATTGCTGGAGGCCCGTGCCAAGGGCCAGACCGGTGAAGCCATTCGCAAGCTGATGGGCTTGCGCCCCAAGACCGCTCGCATCGTGCGGGATGGCGCAGAGATGGACGTACCCGTCGAGGAGGTGCGCGTCGGTGACATGGTCATCGTGCGGCCGGGCGAGCGGGTGCCGGTGGACGGGGTCGTCTTCGAGGGTCACTCGGCGGTGGACGAGAGCATGCTTACCGGCGAGCCGCTCCCGGTGGACAAGCGCCCCGGCGACGAGGTCATCGGCGCGACGATCAACAAGCAGGGACTGCTCAGGTTCGAGGCCACCCGGGTTGGCGCGGAGACGGCCCTGGCCCAGATCATCCGGCTGGTGCAAGAGGCCCAGGGCAGCAAGGCGCCCATCCAGCGCCTGGCCGATCGGGTGGCGGGCGTCTTCGTCCCGGTTGTGATCCTCATCGCCCTGGCCACCTTCGCCGTGTGGTGGGCCATCGGGGGGGACTTCACCGCGGCCCTGATTCGGCTCGTGGCGGTGCTTGTCATCTCTTGCCCCTGTGCCCTGGGGTTGGCGACCCCGACCTCCATCATGGTCGGCACCGGTAAGGGCGCGGAGCTGGGCATTCTCTTCAAGAACAGCGAGGCCCTGGAGACCGCGCACCGCCTGCGGACCGTCGTCCTGGACAAGACGGGCACTCTTACCCGAGGGGAGCCTTCGGTCACCGACGTGGTGGTCGGCGATTCGCCTTCTGCGTCAACGCGGTCCGATCTGTTGCGGCTGGCTGCATCTGCCGAGCGGGGCTCCGAGCACCCCCTGGGGCAGGCCATCGTCGCCGAGGCGGAGGCGCAGGGACTGCTCCCAGCCCCCGTCCCGGGGGCGTCTGACCTGCAGGCCTTCGAGGCGGTCCCCGGCAAGGGCATCCGGGCCCAGGTGGCAGGTCACGCGGTGCTGGTGGGCAAGCCGGAGTGGGTGGAGGCGGAGGGCGTATCTCTGGGGAGCCAGGTCACGGAGGTAGACCGCCTGCAGGCCGAGGCCAAGACCGCCGTAGCCGTGGCGGTGGATGGGGAGATGGTGGGCATCCTGGGTGTGGCCGACACGTTGAAGGACAGCTCTGCCGAGGCGGTGGCGCAACTGCACCGGCTGGGGCTGGAGGTGGTGATGCTCACCGGTGACAATCGCCGCACCGCCGAGGCCATCGCCGCCCAGGTGGGGATCGACCGGGTCGTCGCCGAGGTGCTCCCCGCCGATAAGGCCGCACAGGTGAAGGCACTGCAGTCCGAGGGACGTCTGGTCGGCATGGTCGGTGACGGCATCAACGATGCTCCAGCGCTGGCTCAAGCCGACGTCGGCATTGCCCTGGGTACCGGCACCGACGTGGCGATGGAGACGGCCGGCGTGACGCTCATCCGGGGCGACCTGCGGGCGGTGTCTCAGGCGTTGGCCCTGAGCCGCGCCACGATGCGCACCATCAAGCAGAATCTGTTCTGGGCTTTCTTCTACAACGTCATCCTCATCCCGGTGGCCGCGGGGGCGCTGTATCTGGTCCCGTGGGCGCCCGACATGCTGCGCCAGCTCCACCCGGTGCTGGCCGCGCTCGCCATGTCCTTCAGCAGCGTGACGGTGGTCAGCAACAGCCTGCGGTTGCGGCGGGTACGGTTGTAGAAACTGGCAAAATGTGATGTGATGAGGCCGCCCCCAGCCAAGGGGCGGCCTCTGCTACGCCAGTGGCCTATTGCAGATTGTTGACGATGTCCTCGAACACTTCCCCGATCGTGGGACCTAGAAGGATCAGCGGCACCATGACCAGGCACACCACGATCAAGAACAGGGCTGCCATGGGCACCAGGATGGCAGCGACCGCTTTGCCCGTGTCCAGGTTGTGGGCCACCTTGACAGCCCGCACGGTGAGGACGAGGCCGAAGATGGACACCACCAGGGCAGCGAGCAGGCCAACGCACGGGATCAGCCCGGCAGCGCCCGACACGATCCCCAGCGGGACGGCGAACAGCGACTGCAGGTAGGTCTGGGTGCCAAAATCGCCGTTGCCGCCGAAGATGCGCGCCCCGAGGTAGATCAGGCCGTTGCCCAGGTAGAAGCCGATGAAGGTGCCGATGAGCCCGCTGCACAGGGCCCCGGCCACGCCGCCCCCGACGCTGGCACCAGCCAGATCCCGGTACTCAGGGGGCAGAAATTGGGACTGAAAGCTGGTCCCAAGCAACGAGGAGATCCCGGACGAGATCGCCCCCAGGATGGCCGTGGCCACGGCCAGGATCGCCAGGCTGATCAGGACGTTGGACCCGCTGGCTCGCGGCGCTTCCCGGGCGAAGAAATCCTCCGTCATCTGGAGTACTTTGAACCACAGGCTGGGAATCTCGCCGAAAGGTCGGGGAGACGTATCCACGAGGCCACCGGGGCTTTCATACGATGAGAACTGTCCTTCAGACATGGTCTACTCCTTTCCGAGATGTTCGATTGAGAATGACACAGCGACGTGCAACGACAGGATTGAACCGCCCACCTGGGACCGTAGTATACACTGATCGCCTGGGGTTAGCAAATCGCATCACCCCGCCAGAACGGGGCGCACGCCGCCTGGAGGAGTAGGGCAGGTTTCCATACCTGCCTATCCCTGCTCAGGCCCCCAGGAACCGCTGCCGTAGATCGGGCGTGAGCAGATTGAGCACGTTGGGAATCTCCATCGCCGTTTCGGGCGGTACCCCTTCCAGCAACGTGCGCACGGCCTGGCTCGCTCCGGCTGTCTCCGCCTGCGCCCCCAGTTGGTCCAGGAAATCGTCCACCGTCCCGGTCGCCATCGAACCGATGAACTGGTCTACCGGCACGCCGATCCCGTTCAGCGTCTGGAAGGTCTGGCGCAGCATCGCTACGGAGACGCCGCGCTTCTCCAGTTTCGGGGCGACGTAGTCGTTGAAGAACTGGGCGTCCATGATGGATTTTTCACCCGACTCGACCTCGCGCATCTCCTTCCACAGGCTGCGGCCCTTGACCAGTCCCTCGATGATGCTGTGGGTCAGTTCCGTGCCGCCCCAGCCGATGATGCCTGCCGTCAACAGCCAGTCGATCAGCGTGCCGACGGTGAAGTCGTCCAGGATCCCACCGATGCCAGCGTCGAATAGCTGCAGATTGGGGGCCGAGAAGAGGACCTCGAAACCCAGCAGGCGGAAAAAGCGCATGTTGGTCAGGCCGACGGCACCCACGGCCAGCGCGGTCCCCAGCCAGTGGGAGCGCTGCTTCTTCTTCATCACGTAATCCGGGGCCGAGTGGTTGGGCTCTCCAGTGGGATTGGGCCAGGTGCCCGTTTTTTCCCATCGCTCCCAGATCATCTCCAGTACCCGCTCGATCGAGGTGGCGATGGCCAGCAGGGGAGCCAGTGTGACCCACAGTGCGTCCGCCTGGCCCTCGTCTTGTTGCCCGGACGGGGCCTCTGCCGCGCCTGCCAAGCCCCCCACGTAGTGGGGGGTTCCGTGACAGCCTGCCCACGCCACGGTCGTGGTCAGCGCCAGGAGCGCCAGCACTCCCAGGATGATCCACAAGCTTCGTTTCATCATCGTCTCCGCTCCTTTCCTTGTCCTTATCCTTACCCTGTAGCGTGTCTGGAAATATTGTACTCTATTCCCGTGTTCAGGGCAACTTCCTGTATGCTCAAGATTTGCTAGAAAGAACATTTGTGCTATCATGGGGCCGGCAGCCAGGCGCAGGTCGATGCGCCCAGAGGTCCGGTGACCGGGTAAGCTGACAAGCTGTACTTGTCTTTTGCCAGCTTACCCCTGGCCGGTTCTCAACGTATTGCAATAAGCTATGATCCTATATTTCTTTTTGCATAATTAACTGCACCAGCGGCATGTCGGGTCAACCTGCTGAAGGCAGGTTTTGAGTATCAGCGGAGCGTTTCAACGCTCCGCCCCGCCAGTGTCTTGCTCCCGTTGGCGATTGTGGTACAATCGTTCAGCTATCTTCATCCATGCATCTCCGTCCACGCGAAAGGAGGGACAACCGTGCACACGCAGTCACCGGCAGATCGCGCCTATGCCAAAATCGTCAACGCCTGGTGCATGTACGACTGGGGGAGTTCGGCCTTCTCCACGACCATTGAGGCCGCAGTCCTGCCCGTCTATTTCGCGGGCGTCGCGGCTGCCCACCTGCCCGGCAACCTGGCGACTGTCTATTGGGGGTACACGAACGCGATTGCTCTCCTGATCTCGGCGCTGCTGGCCCCCGTCCTGGGCAGCATCGCCGACTACACGGGGGGCAAGAAGCGCCTCCTGACCGTGTTCGCCGCGGTTGGCATCCTGGCGACGGCGCTCATGGTCCTCGTAGACACGGGGGACTGGCCTCTGGCGTTGATTCTTTTCCTCTTCGGGACCATCGGTCTCAGCACGTCGTACGTCTTCTCCGACGCACTCCTGCCCCACGTCGCCCGCCCGGAGGACATCGACTACGTCTCCTCCAAGGGCTACGCGCTGGGCTACCTGGGCGGGGGCATCCTCCTGGCGGTCAACATCCTGATGATCCAGGTCATCTGGGCGGGCAGCACGCTGGGACCCCGCCTCTCATTCCTCACTGTGGCCATCTGGTGGGCCATTTTCACCATCCCGCTCCTGCGCCGCGTGCCGGAGCCGCCCGCCAACACCGCCGGGATCGGGGAGGGGGTCACCCCGGTCGTGGCCGGATTTCGCCGCGTCGGCCAGACCTTCAGTCAGATACGCAAGTATCGCCAACTCTTCCTCTTCCTGCTGGCTTTCTGGCTCTACAACGACGGCATCGGCACCATCATCAAGATGGCCACCATCTACGGCGCGGAGATCGGCATCGGGATGATCGACCTGATCGGCGCGTTGCTTCTGACCCAGTTCGTCGGCATTCCTTTCTCACTCCTGTTCGGCAAATTCAGCGGCCGGGTCGGCACCAAGCGGTCGATCATGATCGGCCTGGGCTGGTACGCGCTGATCGCCATCGGCGGGTACTTCATGAGCCAGGCCTGGCACTTCTGGGCGCTGGCCTTCGCCGTGGGCATGGTGCAGGGCGGCACGCAGGCCCTCAGCCGCAGCCTGTTCGGCCTGATGGCCCCCAAGGCCCGCAGCGCCGAGTTCTTCGGCTTCTACGACATCTCCAGCAAGTTCGCCGGGATCGCTGGCCCGACCCTCTTCGCCGTGGTGGGGCAGTTGGCCGGCTCCAGTCGCCTGTCCATCGTCGCGCTGGTCATCTTCTTCATCGGCGGCATCCTCCTCCTCACCCGCGTGGACGAGGCGGAAGGCATCCGCGTGGCGGATGCGGAGAACCGGGCTGTGGGGGTAGTATAAATGGCCAAGAAACCACTCAAAAACTATCTGATCGACATGGACGGCGTGCTCGTCAGCGGGCGCACCGTCATCCCCGGTGCTGGTGAGTTCATCGAACGGCTCAAGGCGCGGGGGGCGGAATACCTGGTGCTGACCAATAATCCCATATATACACCGGGTGACCTGGCGCACCACTTGCAGGCCATCGGCCTCGCTGTGCCTGTCGAGCGCATCTTCACCTCGGCCCTGGCCACCGCCCGCTTCCTGCAGGCCCAGAAGCCGTACGGCACGGCCTTCGTCATCGGCGAGAGCGGGCTCACGGAGGCCATCCACAACACCGGCTACGTCATTACCGACATGGATCCCGACTACGTCGTGCTGGGCGAGACGCACACGTATAACCTGGAGATGATCACCAAGGCCGTCCGGTTGGTGGCGGCCGGTGCGCACTTCATCGCTACCAACCCCGACCCATCCGGGCCGTCAGAGGGCGGAATCACTCCCGCCTGCGGCGCACTCGCGGCTCTGATTGAGACGGCCAGCGGGGCCAGTCCGTTCTTCGTCGGCAAGCCCAACCCGCTGATGATGCGCACGGCCCTCAACTACCTGGATGTCCACTCCGAAGACACGGTGATGGTCGGCGATCGTATGGAGACGGACATCCTGGCGGGCGTCGAAAGCGGCATGGAGACCATCCTCGTGCTGAGCGGCGTCACCCACCGCGAGGACGTGGCCCGCTATCCCTACCAGCCCACGCGGATCGTGGCGTCGGTCGCGGAGATCGAGCCTTAGCCTACTTCATTTCCTCCAACACGTCCATGACGGCCCGCCACACCGCGTCGGGGGGCGGCGCGCCGGGCTGGTCCAGGCCCCAGAACGCGATGTCGTCGTCGGTGATCCCGTACCGGTAGTAGTCGCTCCGGCGGTAGCCGCTGGGCAATCGATCGTCACGCGCGTTCTTGGGTAAGAACCGGCCGAATGAGTCGCGGGGGGCGTGGCTATCGTTGTCCCCGAGGTAATAGGGCTCCAGAAACACGTTCGGAAGCATGTCTGTTCCTCCTTTCGTGCCCGCCACGAGCGTGCCGGGCACGCATCCTGCGTGGACCTCTGTGCTTGCTCCAACACCCTTGCGGGCGTGGGGCAGTCTCGCACAGTATAGCACCCCAGCGTGTCAAAAAGCGTGTCAAAACAGCCCCCGGCGACCCCATTCCGTTCCTCAAGTACCGCCCTGCCATCTCGGGAGCGCCTCGTGGGGCCGGCCAGTTCACTGAGTACCGCCTGGTCATCTGCCCAGGTGCTCCCCCTACCTCTGACCAGGCCGAAGCCCCATCACCTGTCCAGTCCGAAGACTCCCCGGCTGGCCGATGCGCCGGGGAGTTGCCTTTGCTATACTGCCGGTGTAGATCGAACGCGGTGAGTGAGACGACCAAAGGAGGCCGCAGATGAGCCAGAAGACCCAACCTGACTTCAGTGCCCTGATCGCTCCGATAAAGTGGCTCTTGACCGGGACAGTAGCGGTGTACCTGTGCGCCACGCTGGCCGTGTGGGTGACCGGGCTCCCGGTCCAGGCCGCGCCCGCGGTGGTGGAGACCGCTGTGCCGGTCTCTCCCGGTGCCACGCCGGTCGGAGCCGTCGGCTCGCGCAGCCCATCAGCGACGCTTAAGCCCGCCGATGTTTCGCTAATGCCCACTTTCAACGCGATCCCAGAATCTCCGTCCACGCCGCTGACGGTCACGGTTCGGGCAGGCGACACGCTGGGGTCCATCGCCCGGTCGCATGGGGTCTCGGTCGAGGATCTGATCGCAGCCAACGATCTGGCCGACCCGAACCTGCTCTACGTCGGCCACGTGCTCGACATCCCGGGCGGCGGTTCACCTGCTCCGACGCTCGTGGCTCCCGCCGCCACGGAGGTACCTGCCTGGCCCACGCCCATGCCTGCGCCCGCCCGGCCTGACGGGATCGACGAGGCGCGCTGGATCGACGTGGACCTGACGGCGCAGTCGCTGACCGCCTACGAGGGAGACACGCCGGTGCACAGCACGCTGGTCTCCACCGGCCTGCCGGGCACGCCGACGCCCGTGGGCCAGTTCCGAATCTGGATCAAGCTACGATACGACGATATGGCGGGCGCGGACTACTACATCGAGGACGTCCCGTTCGTGATGTACTTCCACCAGGGGTACGGGTTACACGGGGTCACCTGGCACGGGAACTTCGGCCACCCGATGAGCCACGGCTGCGTCAACCTGCCCACGGCAGAGGCCGAGTGGCTGTTCAACTGGGCGGACGTCGGGACGTTGGTGAACGTCCACGACTAATGCTCACCCTCCCGCAGGTTGGGACGTCGTTGGGGTGCAGAAAGATGTCTCGGCCGGGTGAGTAAGCCCGCAAGTGCTGGCAGATGGAACCTGCGGGAGGGTGGCTATGTGAGCGGTATTTGCACGATGAAGCGGCTTCCCGGGCAGGTCTTCTCGTCGTAGCCGGGGCTCTCGGCCCAGATGCGTCCGCCGTGGGCCAGTACCACGCCCTGCGCGACGGCCAGTCCCAGCCCTGGCCCGCCGCCCTTGAAGTTGGTGGTTCCTGAGGAATGAAGCGCCACCTCGCCCGTGCGGTAGAACTTCTCGAAGATCAGGCCGATGTCTCCCGGTGCGATGCCGATCCCGGTGTCCTCCACCGCGATCTCGATGCACTGCCCGAGTTCGGGCACTTCCATGGTCTGTCCGGTCACCGTCACCCGCCCCCCGTCCGGCGTGTACTTGATCGCGTTGTTCACCAAGTTGTAGAACACTTTGTACACCATGTCGGGGTCGCAGAGACACATGGGCAGGTCATCCACGCCCACCAACGTCAGCGTCAGATGCCGCTCCTCCAACGCCTGCTCGAACTGCAAGCGGATGCCCTCGAAGACGACCGAGATGCTCACGGGACTGTGGATGATCTCGATCGCGCCGGACATCAGGCGCGAGACGTCCAGGATGCTGTTGAACACCCGGTGGAGCCGTTCTGTGCTCGTCACCACGCCGGCCACCAATTGCTGTAACATGGGGTCCCGCTGGGCCGTGGGGTAGTTCTTCATCATCTGGGCGTACCCCAGCAGGGCGGCCACCGGCGTGCGCAGTTCGTGGGCCGAAACCTGGATGAAGTCCGACTTGGTGCGGTCCAGTCGCTCCAGTCGCTGCAGGGCTTTGGTCAATTCCTTGTTGGTCTCGCGCAACTCATCCATGGCCTGCTGGTCGCCGTCCCGCAGACGGCGGGACAGCCGGACCAGGGTCCGTACGCCCAGGGAGGGGCTGCGCCCCAGGACGGTCAGGAAGGGGTCTCGACCGATCTCCAGGACGACCGTGGGCTCGACGGTTCGGACGGTGGCGGTGCGCGCCCCCTCCTGCAGGATGGCCATTTCGCCGAACATCTCGCCCGGCCCGGCGGTGTACAGAGCGCGCTCGTTTTCGTCGTCCATCCGTTTGACGATGGCGACACTGCCTTCGACGATCACGTAGACGGCGTCACCCGCCTCTCCCTCCTGACAGATATCAAAGCCGGTGGGGAAGGACCACGTTACCGCTGCCTGCGCAAGTTCGTCCAGATCCTCTTCCGCCACGCCGAACAGGATCGGGTGCAGAAACTCCTTGACATCCATATTGGACGAAGCTTCCACTTTGGGCAGAGTGAGTGGGTCATCCATAGCGCTTTCGACGTCCTGCGTGTTGGGTTCGCCGTGGCGTGACTGCCACCGGGACTCTAACCAACGCAACCCTACGGCTCCGGGCCGCTCCGCCGACACGAGATAGTCGTTCCTGCGCGGTACGGAGCCATTGCAGTATAGTCGAACTCAGCATGAAAGTCAATTGCATTCGGATGTCTTTCATCCGCCTCTTGGAGTGTTTTGGTCCTGGCACGTTCATCCTCCCGTAGACTTTTAGCGAACTCTTAACGGAGTTTTTTTGTCACTGTCAATGTACATTACTTTCCGTTCCTGTTGGGTTACAACTTCGTTACAGAGGGATTTCACCTCAATGGTTGGGTCACAGGGGTGGGGGGCACCGCGATGGGTGTCTCAGCGCCCCTTAAGCCTGGCTTGAACTGCTGGTGTTTGTGTGCTATTATATCGTCACTCGGTGTGTGTTGGCCCTGGCGCTGGCCGCCAGAAACGACGACCAGCCACTCTTGGGAAAGGAGGAGCGCAGCGATGAAAGCGATGAGAAGAACGCGGGTCTATCTGGGTGTCTGCATCGTGCTATGCGCGGCGATGATCGGTTGTACATCTGCTCCGGCTTCGCCAGCGGCTACATCCCCGCCGCCCACAAGCCCACCGGCTGCGGCCACATCAGCCCCCGCTATGCCTCAGGCTACCGAGGAGCCTGCTGCGGCGACCACAGCCCCAGAACCCACAGAGGCGACCTCTGGGGTGACGTGGCAGGCCGACGGCGTGATCGACGAGGGCGAATACCCGCACGTGGTTGAGGCCGCAGGGGTGACGTTTCATTGGGCGAATGATGATCAGAACCTCTACGCTGCCATGGCAGCGGAAACCAGCGGTTGGGTGTCCGTTGGATTCGACCCCGAGGTGAGGATGCAGGGAGCCAATTATGTCCTTGGCTACGTTGAGGATGGCGAGGCCTTCATCCAGGACATGTTCGGCGTCAAGCCGGCTGGCATGGGCTCCCACCCGCCCGACGTGGAACTGGGGGGCAGCGACGATATCCTCGCATACGCCGGTCGGGAGGAGAGCGGTGTGACGGTCATCGAGTTCAAGATCCCCCTCGACTCCGGCGACGAGTACGACAAGCCGCTGAGTCCTGGTGAGAGCTACGATCTCATCACGGCGGTTGGCTCAGGCGATGACTTCGACTCCATCCACGTCGCGCGGGGTCGCGGAAGGATTACGCTGGACGGGTGAGAAGGCCCTTAAGACCTATCCCGTCCAGGCGCAACTCGAGTCCGTCGTGCTCAAGGGCAGGTCGATTCCCCACGTCGCCGCGATCGTCGAAGCGATGTTCATGGCTGAGGTCAAGAACCTGCTCTTGACGGCCGGTCACGACCTGGAGACCATCCAGGCTCCCGTGACACTCGACGTGGCAGATGGCGCGGATGAAAGACATCCGAACGAACGTTACACCCTGCTCAACGGTCAGGAGAAGGTGCTCAAGCCGGGCGACATGATGATGATCGACCGGCAAGGCGTCATATCCAGCGTGATCTACGGCCCCGACCGTCGCACGCAGATCACGTTGGCGACGCGACACGCTTTCTTCGCCGTCTACGCGCCCGCAGGGATCGGCGCTGATTCGCTGATTCGCTGATTCGTACGATCTAAACTGATTAAGGAGTGCATCTTATGGCGAACATCCTCTGTATTGGCGCTGGTTACGTCGGCGGACCGACGATGGCTGTCATCGCGAAACACTGCCCCCAACACCGTATCGTGGTGGTCGACATTAACGCCGCGAAGATCGCCGCCTGGCAATCTGACCAGCTTCCCATTTACGAGCCCGACCTGGACGAGGTCGTCCGTCTCGTTCGGGGCAAGAACCTCTTCTTCTCCACCGAGGTCGATCGACACATCGCTGAGGCGGACATCATCTTCGTCAGCGTCAACACCCCGACCAAGACCTTCGGTCAGGGCGCGGGCAAGGCGGCCGATCTGCAGTATTGGGAGAAGACGGCCCGTCAGATCCTGCAAAGCTCAACCTCACCCAAGATCGTCGTCGAGAAGAGCACCTTGCCCGTCCGCACGGCGCAGGCGATGGAACGCATATTGGACTGTGACGGCAAGGGGGTTCACTTCGACGTCGTCTCCAACCCCGAGTTTCTGGCCGAGGGCACGGCCATCCGGGATCTGGAGACCCCGGACCGCGTGCTGATCGGCGGGCGGCAAACCCCCTCGGGCCAGAAGGCGGTTCAGGCCATCGTCGATATCTACGCTGAGTGGGTCCCCCGGGAGCGCATCCTCACCACGAACGTGTGGTCGAGCGAGCTGTCCAAACTGGTGGCCAACGCGTTCCTGGCCCAGCGCATCTCGTCCATCAACGCTATCTCCGCCCTGTGTGAGAAGACGGAGGCCGACGTTGCGGAGGTGGCCCACGCCATCGGCACGGATAGCCGCATCGGTCCCCGCTTCTTGCGCGCCAGCGTGGGGTTTGGGGGCTCCTGCTTCCGAAAGGATATCCTCAACCTGGTTTACCTGTGCGAAAGCTTCAATCTACCTGAGGTGGCTGCCTACTGGGAGCAGGTCGTCAAGATGAATGAGTATCAGGAGGCGCGCTTCGTTTCCAACATGGTCTCCACGATGTTCAACACCATCGCTGGCAAACGTATCGCTCTCTTCGGCGCGGCGTTCAAGGCCAACACCGGCGACACCCGTGAATCGCCCGCGCTGGCTGTCTGCCAGGGATTGTTGGCGGAGCGGGCCCAGGTCGTCATGAGCGATCCTTATGCCCTGGACAACGCCCGGGCTGATCTGGGTGAGGACGCCGGGCGGGTGATTTTCGAGCCGGACCCCTACGTCGCTGCTGAGGGGGCGCACGCCATCGCCATCCTCACCGAGTGGCCCCAGTTTGCCGAGCTGGACTACGAGGCCATCCACGCGTCGATGATCACGCCGGCCTTCATCTTCGACGGGCGTAACATCCTGGACCATCAGAGGCTCCACGCCATGGGCTTCAACGTCTACGCCATCGGCAAGCCGCCGCTGACCAATTTCTCTAGTTGACGAGCAGAAGAAGAAACCAGGTTTTTTCCGAAAAACCTGGTTTCTGCCTGGTTTCTGTAAGGCCGGATCGGAGTAGTCAAACCCATGCCAGATACTACCAGTGGCATTCTGAAACTTTCTAAGAAAGGTGCGGGTGTGTTGCGGGACCCGGCGCGGTCGCCCAGTCCCGGAACGCGCGAGGTCCTGGTGCCAGCCCGGCTCGTGCGGGAGCACAATCTCGTGGAAGGCGCGACGGTCACCGGCTCCGTGCGCAAAGGTGCGCGGGGACCGGAGCTCGGCGTGGTCGAGTCGGTCTGTGGTCTCACGCCGGAAGCGTTTCAAGCGCGCACGCCCTTCACCCAACTCATCGCCATAGACCCGTGCGAGCGTTTCCACCTGTCCGCTGCGGGTGAGAAGAGCATGCGCGTCATTGACCTCGTAGTGCCCATCGGCAAGGGCACGCGTGGCCTGATCGCGTCGCCGCCCAAGGCGGGCAAGACGATGTTGCTGGAGCAGATGGCCAAAGGGTTGCACGCGGACGACCCCCAGACGCGTATTGTCGTCCTGCTGATTGACGAGCGGCCTGAGGAGGTGACCTACTTCCGTCGCGCCGTAGAGGCGGAGGTGTTCGCCAGTTCCAACGACCAGAGCGTGCGGGAGCACGTGGCGTTGTCCGAGCTGATGATCGCGCACATCCGCACCGAACTTGAATGTGGCCACGACGTGGTGGTGCTGGTGGACAGCCTCACGCGCATAGGGCGGACTTTCAATCTCCGGGGCTCGGGCAGGGACAGGGGCGGGGGCCGCACCCTCTCGGGCGGCCTGGAGGCAGGGGCGCTGGAGATCCCGCGCCGCTTCTTTGGCCTGGCGCGCAACGTCGAGAACGGCGGGTCGGTCACCATCATCGCCACCGCCCTGATAGATACGGGCTCGCGCATGGATCAGCTCATCTTTGAGGAGTTCAAGGGCACCGGCAACAGCGAGATTGTCCTCGACC
>Ga0180431_10005723_pt1 | contig 15053 bp, 13 predicted proteins | sample SS_ome_11_FD_132459 | JGI IMG/M metagenome (GOLD analysis project Ga0180431, IMG submission 132459) | Hypersaline lake sediment archaeal communities from the Salton Sea, California, USA - SS_1_MS_1 metaG | ecosystem: Environmental > Aquatic > Non-marine Saline and Alkaline > Hypersaline >... | reverse complement strand
GGTCAGTCTTCGGCGACGAGCGGCGGGCGCGGGTCCGCGGCCTTCGCGGCGGCATCCTGGCGCCGCAGGTAGTGCGAGATCACCGTCAGGCTGCCGGCGAAATGCTCGTTGCGCACCAGCACGCCCGGCGAGGTCTGGAGGTGCAGCGGCGCGAAGTTCCAGATCGCGCGGACGCCGGCCTCCACCATCCGGTCGCACAGCTCCTGGGCCGCCCAGACGTTGACCGTCAGAATACCGATTTCCACGCTGAAGATCTCGATCACCTGCTCGAGGTGGTCGACGTGCAGCACCCGGGTGGATGCGATGTCGCTGCCGATCATGTCCGGCCGGACGTCGAAAGCCCCGACGACCTTGAAACCGAACTCGCTGAAACGGCTGTAGCGCAGCAGGGCGCGCCCCAGGTTGCCGACTCCGCAGAGCACGGCGTGGTGTACCTGGTCCAATCCCATCGCCTGCCGCAGGGCATCAATCGTGGCCTCAATCTCGTATCCGCGCTTGGGCTGGCCGACCAGGCTGATCGCTGCCATGTCCTTGCGCACCTGGGTGTCGCCGATCAGGAGGTTCTCGGCCAGCCGCCGCGAACTGATGTGAGTGTGCCCCTGCTCCCGCGCGTACCACGCCAGGAGGTAGTAGCTGTACAGCCGCTCCACTGAAGATCGTGACAGCATCGGCGATTGATTGGTATCCCCACTGGCATCCGCCATCGATTCCCTTCCCTCAGTCATCTGTCACACCCTGTGAGACGCATCCCGCTGGTACCCGGACATTCACGAATCGACGGGCCATCGCCTCGTCCCCCTTCTCTCCAACCGCCGCACCGACACCCACTAACCGGCCCTGCATTCCGGACCCCGGCACCGCGAACGAGCAGGCGCAAACCGTGCCGCGATTCACTGATAGATTATATCGCATACTGGCTGCTTGTGCCTGACCCTCACCCTCAGCCCACGACCAGCGGGGGCCAGGGCGGACAGGCCCGGCCTGGCGTGTACGGGCGGCTTCCAGTCACGCTGTGGGCTTCGACGGCGCAAGCCGAGGCTCGCCGGCCCGCCCCGCTTGCTGCGCGACCGCGGGCTCGCAGGGCTCGGGGCCGATGTATGCTGGGCTGATATAGGTCAATCAATATTTTACTTGCAACATTGTCGCAGAATGGGTACTCTATACTGCTAGAAGAGCTTGCAGAGCGAGCAACGCGATGAGCAAACGCGCATACAGCAGGCGCAGCGGCTGGTCGATGGTCGAGACCCTGATCGTGCTCGCCATAACCGGCATCCTGGCCACCACCAGCTACGCCTACATGGTCAGTGCGCGCCCGCATGCTGAACTCGAACGGGCGAGCCTCATGGTTCACGGAGTACTCAGCGAGGCGCGCAGCAAGGCGATCAGCGAGGAACTGGTCACCACCGTGGTGTTCGACGCCCAGGCCGCCCAGTTGTGGGTGGAGTGGACCGATCCGGACTCCGGCAGTACCGAGTCGCTGCCGACCAGGACGCTGCCCGAGACCGTCAGCTTCGATGACAGCGGGATTCCCTACATCGACGGCGAGCTGTCGTTTACCCCGCGCGGCTCGCTGGTTTCCGGCGGCAGTCCGGCCGCGGGGGGCGTGATCGTGCTGGTCAGCACGATGGATGAGACCTTCACGTTCACGGCCAACGTCGCCACCGGACGCTTCCCGCTGGTGGGAGGGCACCTGCGATGATACTGAGACTGCGGCGACTGCTCGCGATCGGCCCGCGCGGCGGGTACAACCTGCTCGAAGTCCTGATCGGCATGGTGGTGCTCGCGATCGCGCTGGCCAGCGCCTTCGCGATGAGCGTGGCCAACGCCCGGCTCGTCGAGCGCAACCAGAATCTGGCGGCGGCGGTCAACCTGGCCGAGGCCAAGCTGGAGGAACTGCGCAATCTGCCGTTCGCCAGCGTGGTTGACGGCAGCGACGACGGTACGATCAACGCCCAGGGCGACCCCGGCGGCGTCTTCGGTCGCGCCTGGACGGTCGCCACCGGCGCCCCGGGCTTCGCCAACAACGACCTGAAGACGGTGGTGGTCACCGTGCAGTGGAGCCAATGGGGTGAAACCCGCAGCTACAACCTGACGGGGGTGATCGGTCAATGAGTCGGTCACTTAGATGGGGTAGCCGCGCCGGATTCAGCCTGGTCGAGATGCTGTTCGCGATTGCCATCGGCATGCTGATCGCGGGCGGGATCGTCACGCTGATGGTCTCGCAGATGCAGCTCAGCACCACCCAGAACCGCAACATCATCAATCAGGAACAGATCCGGGACGTGGTCAAGTTCATGGTCGACGAACTGCAGCTCGCCGGCACCGCCGATGGCAGCGAGCCGCTGATCACGGCCGACTACACCGCCTGCTCGTTCTACGCGGACATCGACGACAACGGCGTGACCGACCGCATCGACTTCTACATGTCGGAAGGCACCCTGATGCGGCGCTACACCACCGACGTCGGCGGCAATCCGTTCGTCGCAAACGATCCGCTGCTGCCCAACGTCTACAACATCTCGTTCATCTACTACGCGCCGGGCGACGCGGTGCCGGCGAACATCGGCGAAATCACCTCGGTCGAGGTCCGGCTGCAGCTGGATACGTCAGTCGAGACCACGTCCTACACCGGCGGCAAGCTGGCGCCCCAGGCGCTGGTAGGCCGCGCGACGCTCCGCAACAAGCAGCTCGGAGGGGCGCCATAATGACGATGCCGGCAATTAGCATCCGAATCAGGAACACCAGCTACGGGCGGCGAGCGCGGCGGACGGGCTCGGTCACGGTGCTGGCGCTGATGGTCTCGCTGCTGCTGATCATCCTGCTGCTGGCCACCATGGCCCTGACGATGGCCGACGTGGAGATGACCGAGGACTACGCGCGCAACAAGAAGACGCTGCAGGCCGCCGATTCCGGCGTGGAGCACGGCAACATCGTGCTGGCCCACGCGCTGTCCGGCTTCGAGATGCCGGCGGTCGCCGACGAGAGTGACATCGACACCTATGCCGAGGAGGCCGGCAGCGAGAACCCGCTGACGCAGCTCTCACTGCTGCTGGACACCGGCGAGCACTTCGAGGACGATCTATACGAAGGAGAAGGCCCGGACGCCCAGGCCGACCTAGAGACCGCCGGACAGCTGACGGTGGACTACGCCACCGACGTCACGGTCTCGGCCACGGGCGTGGACCTGCCCGACGCCGGCGACATCAGCTACCTGCATACCTTCCACTACAGCTACGAGGTCGCCGGCCGCGGCGCGGCCAACACCGGCGGACAGCACAACCAGGCCACGCGCGCCGAGCGCGGCGCATTCGACGTCGACGTCCAGCGTCCGTCCTTCGCCACCTACGGCTACTTCACGCATTCCATGAAGAACCAGTACGAGGACCAGCTGGTGTTCTTCGACGGCGAGGTCTACGATGGACCGACGCACGTCAACTCGGCGCCGCCGACGGGTCGCGCCGGCTTCTACGGCCAGCCGACCTTCAACGGCCCGTTCAGCGCCGTGCAGGAAAGCTACGAGGACTCCTGGCTGGGCGGCAACGCGGATCCGATCTTCAACGACACCGTCAGCTGGGGCGTCGATCCCATCGACCTGCCGGAGAACGGCTGGTCACAGCTGCGGGCGTCGATCGGCGACTACGACAACGTCGCGGACAAGACCGAGCCGCCGGAGGGCTGGGAGCAGTACCTGATCGACTGGATGGGGCTGTCCGACAGCCCGGAGACGCTCTCCCAGGGCGTCTACTACGCGCCGGACTACAACGAGGGCGCCTCGATGCTGGGCGGCATCATGATCTGGGGCGACGCGGAAACCGTGGTGCTGGATGCGAGCGGAGGCCAGCAGCAGATCACCGTCACGATGAACAACGATGACGGCGGCTACTTCGACGGCGAGCACAGCTGGAACTTCCGGATCACCGACGACAGCACCTACGTCAGCGTCGACGGCGGCGCCGAGGTGCTCTACAACCAGCGGATGAACGGGCTGGTGCACACCGAGGGCGAGGTGGAGTCGCTGGCCGGCCAGGGCACCGACACCGCCGACGTGGAGACCGACACGTCCCTGACGGTCAGCGCCACCGAGGACATCTACATCTCGGACCACATCACTTACGAGACGGACCCGATCGAGAACCCGGACGTGGAGAACATCCTGGGCATCTTTTCGAGCAACGGCAACATCTGGCTGGCCGAGTCGGCGCCCGACAACCTGACGGTCCACGCCACCGTGATGGCGGTCAGCTCCGGCCATGGTGTCGGTACCGAGAACCTGGCCTACGGCGGCGGCTACGACTACAACTACCCTTACAAGGAAGACTGGAACCTGCTGGGTGGCCTGATCGAGAACAAGAACCAGACCACCGGCGTTTACTACTCGGACGGTCACATCACGGGCTACCTCTGGAAGTTCACCTACGATGAGCGTTTCTCCGAGGGCCATGCCCCGCCCTACTTCCCGTATGTGACCAAATTCACGATGACCTTGCGCGACCTGGAAGCGACAGGTTGGGGACGCAAGTACTATGATTAGTGGCGTGTCCCGCTGAAAAACCCGCAAGGTGGTATGCTCCGATGGACGAGATGCGCAAGCGCGACGTGCTGGGAATGCCGCTCAAAGAGGACGCCGATGCGGGCGACGATGTGGGGGCGGATACCGATCCGCTCAGCGGTATGGGTCGTTTCACGCCGACGGCACCCGTGGAACCCAAGGCTGAATCCAAACCCGACAAGACTATCGACGTGTCGAAGGGCGAAATCGGTGTCGACTACACCATCGTCGATCTGCTGAAGATGGTCCAGGACCAGGGCGCCTCCGACCTGCACCTTGCCGCGGGAGCCCCACCGCATATCCGCGTCGACGGCGACCTGCAGCCACTGTCGCTGCCCAGGCTCGATCCCAGCGAGATCAAGGGACTGGTCTACTCGATGATGAGCATGAAGCAGATCTCGGACTTCGAGCAGGCCCTGGAGTACGACTTCGCCTACAGCGTCAAGAACATGGGGCGCTTCCGCGTCAACGTCTTCCGCCAGCGCGGGTCCGTCGGCTGCGTGACCCGGGCGGTGCCCACCATGAAGCTCTCCATTGAGGAGCTGGGCCTGCCCTCCAAGACCAAGGACCTGATCATGCTGCCGCGGGGCATCATCTTCGTCACCGGCCCGACCGGCAGCGGCAAGACCACCAGCCTGGCAGCGATGATCGACTTCATCAACAGCAACCCCAACAGCCGCGCGCACATCATGACGGTCGAGGACCCGATCGAGTACCTGCACAAACACAAGTACTGCCTCGTCAATCAGCGCGAACTCGGACACGACACCCAGGCGTTCTCCAAGGCGCTGCGCCACGTGCTGCGCCAGGATCCGGACGTAATCCTGGTCGGCGAGCTGCGCGACATCGAGAGCATGCAGACCGCGATCACCGCGGCCGAAACCGGCCACCTGGTGCTGACCACGCTGCACACCAACGACGCCGCCCAGACGGTGGACCGCATCATCGACGTGTTCCCCGAGGCCCAGCAGAACCAGATCAAGCTGCAGCTGGCCAACAGCCTGCAGGCGATCTTCTGCCAGACCCTCTGCAAGCGCATCGGCGGCGGCCGCGTGATGGCCTACGAGCTGCTGATCGCCACCAACGCCGTCCGCAACCTGATCCGCGAGGGGCGCACGCACCAGCTCAAGAACACGATGGAAATCAGCCAGGACATCGGGATGCGCACGATGAACATGAGCCTGGTGGAGCTGGTCCGCAAGAACATTGTGACGCGCGAAGAGGCGCGAGAGCACTCAACCGTCCCTGCCGAGCTCGACAAGGAGCTGCAGGGCTGACACCTTATCAGGGTTAAACTGGATTTGGCGGGCGCTTAATCGGGCCTTCACTGCAATAGCGCCAGGAGATGGAATAATTCTAAGTGCGGTGGGTTACGACCATGGCTAACTTCACCTACAACGTGCGCAGTGCCCAGGGCACGATCAGCTCGGGCACGCTGACGGCGGAGAGCCGCATCGATGCGCTCAACAGCCTGCGCAACCAGGGCATGTACGTGCTGGAATTGGTTGAGCAGGACATCGACACTCCAGTGCACGGCGCCGGCTTCAGCGGCGGGTTCTTCCAGCGCGTCAAGCTGGACGAGATGGCCCTGTTCACCCGTCAGCTGTCGGCAATGGTGGGGGCGGGCATCGCAATCACGCGCTGCCTGGACACCCTCTCCAAGCAGCAGACGAACCAGTACTTCGGCCGCCTGTTGCAGTCGATCAAGAACGACGTTGCCTCGGGTCTGCCGCTGAGTGCGGCGATGGCCAAGTACCCGCGGGTCTTCAACGCGATGGTGATCAGCCTGATTCTCAGCGCCGAGGAGACCGGCACGCTGGATGCCACACTGGAGCAGCTGGCCGAATCATTCGAAGCCGAAGTCAGGCTCCGCCACCAGATCAGCGCCGGGATGCGCTATCCCATGATCGTCTCGGTGGCGGCGCTGCTGGTCGTGACATTCGTCATGATCTTCGTCATCCCGCAGTTCAAGAGCATCTTCGACTCGCTGGGCGCGGACCTGCCGATGATGACCATCATCGTGGTCGGGCTGGCCGTATTCATGAAGAAATACTGGTTCCTGATCCTGGGGCTGTACTTCGCCGTGCCCTGGATCCTCAACCTGGTCAACTCGCTGCCCGGCGGGCGCCTGGTGCTTGATGCAGTCAAGCTGAAGCTACCCGTATTCGGTGACCTGACGCGCAAGATAGTCCTGGCGCGCATCACGAAGGTGTTCGCTACCATGCTGGCTGCGGGTGTACCGATCCTCAAATCACTGTCCATTGTCGAGCAGGCATCGCTCAACGCGGTGTACGAGAAGTCCATCGCCAAGGTCAGGGGCGGGGTCAAGGAAGGCCGGACCATCAGCGGCCCGCTGGAGGACAGCCCCGCACTGTATCCACCGATGGTGACAGCAATGATCGCCGTGGGCGAGGAGAGCGGCACCCTCGACCACATGCTACTCAAGATCAACGACTTCTACGTGATGGAAGTAGAAGCCACAGTGCGGAAACTGACCGCGCTGCTGGAGCCCGTGTTGATCGGGACCCTGGGCACGGTCATCGGTTTCATCGTGATCGCCCTGTGGATGCCGCTGTTCAAGGTGATTCAGCTCATTCAGGAGCTGGAGTAGTTACATCACAATCTGATTGTGGAGGTCTGTCTATGTTAAGGCGTATTGTTAAGAAGCGTAAGGGTTTCTCGCTGATCGAGCTGCTGATCGTGATCGCGATCATCGGCATCATCGCCACCATTGCGATCCCGCTGCTGCTGAGCGCGCGTGACAACGCGATTGACGAGAAAGCCCGCAACTCGATCCGCACCGTCGTTTCGGCCGAGGCCGCCTACTACGCGGCGGTCGGCAACTACGGCGCGGGCAGCGACCTGGTCGCCGGCAACTATCTGGACAGCCGGTTCGACGTGGCTGACGGCGCAGCAGCCGACCTGACGCACTTCGATCTCACCATCACCGTGACTGATGCCGGCGCCGGATTCACCGCGGTGACTGACGGCGCGACTACGGACTACCAGGCGGATGAGACCGGCGAGATCACGACGGTCTAGCGATTGACGTTCATCAACTGAACACTGACCCCTGGAGGGACCTTGGTTTCCCTCCAGGGGCTTTTGACATCTTGTGGATAGGATGTTGATAACTTGACTGGCGGAAGACTATCCAATATACTGTGGCAGGAGAGGGCGGAGATGAACGGGGTACGATTTGGCGCATAACAGCTTGAAGCGGATGACGTCCGGCGGGCTGCTCGGGTTGCACTTCACGCCCGAGGAGCTGTTTGTCGTGGTCGGCCACGCCCGTGGCCGCAACTCCTACCTGACCACGCTGGACATACTGGACATTCGACAGCACGTGCTGGAGGGTGGCGACTTCAACCAGCTGACACTGGCTCCATTCATCCAGAAGACGCTTAAGGCGCATCGTGTGCGCACCAAGCGCACGGTGGTCAGCTTCCCGGTGAAGTTCCCCTGGATCCGTGTCATCGAAGTGCCCAACATGCCGGACCGCGAGATGTCGCGCATCGTGCGCCTCGAGGTGGAGAGGCTCTATCTGGACTCGACGGTGGAGAAGCTGATCGACTACCACGTGTTGGGACCGCCGATGGACAAGGGCAGCGGCGAAGTGGTGCCGGTGCTGTCCTGCGCGATCCCGCGCAACTCGATCGCGCCCTATGTCGACCTGGTCGCGGCGGCCAAGCTCGAGATGGTGGGCATCGACCTGGTGGAGCTGAACGTCCTGAAGCTGGCTTCGATGACCGGCGCCCGTTTCGACGAGGGCATCACGCTGATCCTGAATTTCAACATGCAGTCGATCGATCTGATGCTGATGGAAGACGACCGGTTGCAACTGGTGCGCAAAGTCGGCCAGGGCAAGCAGCAACTGCGCGAGGTCCTGCAGCGCAAGCTGCCGCCCAGCAGTCCGCTGCGTCATGAGCTGGAGAGCATCGAGTTCGAGTTGCCCATCGAGCACCTGCCGTTGACCACCGACTACGTGGCGAACCTGCTGGGCGAGATTCGCCGCAGCATCGAGTTCTACATCACGGATATCAAGCGCGAGGAAGGCAACGTCACCAAGGTGATCCTCGCGGGCAGCGGCTACTGGCCGGTCAACCTGCGCGAGGTGCTGCAGCAGCAGCTGAAGCTGGAGCTGATCGACCTGCGCTTCGACCTGCTGCCCAACGTGACTTGCCAACAGACCTTTGCCCCGAACTTCCCGGCGTTGGGCGTCTATGCACCGGCGGTCGGGTCAGTCATAAGGGGGGTGGCCTAGATGAACAGCTACAGCCGCCTGGAAGTCAACCTGCTGCCACCGGAGATGCTGCCGGGGCCGGCAGTGCGCTATGCATTGATGGTCAACATCCTGATCTGCCTGGTGGCGCTCGCCTACATCCTGGTCGATGCCGGGATCAGTTGGCAGCGGCTGCAGTCCAGGATCGAGGAGCGCCGCGTGCTGGAAGAGGAAGTATCCAGGCAGGCGCACATCGTCAATGACTTCGAGCGACTGGAGGGGATGAACCGCCGTCTGTCCCGTTACGGACGACTGATCGCGCTGGCCTCCTTCGACTATGTGGATATGCCCGTCATTCTGGCCCGGCTGGCCGAGATCATCCCCGAGGGCGTCTACCTGGACACCGTCTACAACCGGGGAGCGGAGGCCGGCTCCATCAGGCTGAGCACCATCCTCAAGACCAGCAAGCGCGATCCGGGCCAACTGCTGGCCACCTTGCGGGCCTACAAGGACGACAGCATCTTTCACGACTGCTACATGCCGAGCGCCACCTTCCGGGAGGAAGCACTGGATGAGTTGATGGAGCGCATCGGCGTTACCTGGAGTGTCAGCGGTCCCAAGGCACCAGGCAGCGTCATCGCTGAGCAATACGAGTTCGAGATCCAGGCCGCGCTGCCGCGACCGCTGGTTGGGCTGAACCTGCCCATCAGACGCGATGACACGACGTACTTCCAGCGACTGCGGCTGTCCACACCGGCGGATGCCGCCGCTCAGGAGGCCGGCCAGCCGCCGGAGGGCGTCACCGTTGAGGAGGTGTTCTGATGCGTGGTGGGGTGGCCATTACGGTGACGGTGATTGTGGCGCTGGGCATCGCGGCCCTGTACTTCTTCCTCGGTCGGGCACAGATCGTCGGCAGGATTCAGGAGGTCGAGGGCCGGAGTGCGGCGCTGCGCCAGCAGCTGGTGGACATCGACAGGAAGCGCGAGCAACTCCCCGGAATGCTCGAGCAGCTGCCGACCTGGCGCCAGGAGCTGGCAGTCTACAAGCGGGCCGTGCCGTTCGAGGTGGATGACGACGAATTCCTGGCGGCGCTGACCGAGCAGCTCGCGCAAAACGAGGTTCAGATGCTGACGGTGGAACTGCTGCCGGCCGGGCCGTGGCTGGGCGAGATCGGCGAAGCCCAGGCCGAGGAGCTGGAGAACGCCGGTATCGACGTGGATGCCGCGCGCCAGGTGCGGGCCGCGCACTACTCGATCAGCCTGATCGGCAAGTTCGATCGGGTGCTGGCGGCTTTTGAGAATCTGAAGGGCTATCAGCGCCTGTACACGATCGATCAGGTGACCGGACCCGCCGGGCGCGGCGCCGGCTCGATCACCCAGCAGGTGGATCCCAACACCACACCCATTCAGATCACTGGGCGGATCTACTACGGTGTGCCGGACTCCTATTTGTCCGATGACGAGTTGGTGCGGGTCTTCGCGACGGCGGTCATCTCGCCGCGCGCCCGCGAGGTGGGCGAGTTCCTGAGCGGCCGCGGACGCCGCCTGGTGACCGGCGATGACGGCGGCGGCGCCACCGGTGATGAGAACGTCGAGCCGCAGACACCGGCGGAAGAGACGGGCGGCGCGGAGCCGGCAGCCGGCGATGAAGCTGCGCCCGACGACGCCAACAACGGCACCCAGACCCTGGATGCCACCCTGCCCCCCAGTGGGGCGGGCGATGAACAGCACTCCGCCGCGGAGGTGGCGACGACATGAACCAGCAATCGCGCAAGCAAATCGGGCAGATCGTGCTACTGGTCGTGCTGCTGGTCGGACTCGGCTTCTCCGTCCTGTACATGATCAAGACCGTGAATCAGCGCGGGTCAGGACGCCGCAGCGCGGCGCGCCCGGCGGTCACGGCCGAGGAGCCGGCGGCCCAGCCGGCGGCCGCGGAAACTGCCGAGGCTCCGGCAACCGACGCCGAGGCGATTCCGGCTGAAGTTGAAGCGCATGCCGTCGACCTCAACGAGAACCTGTTCCAGGTCTTCGGCCTCAGCCCGCCCAAGAATCCCTTTGTGCGGGAGGAACGCTGGTACGAGGAGGAGCTGGCCCAGGTGCCGGGCTACCCGGAGCTGCGCGATGAAGGCTTCTTCGAGGGCATGGATGCGTACATACCTCCGCTCGACGAATTGCTCGACGAAGGAGACGTATGGCTTGAGGCCCAGCTGAGCAAGCGCGAGATGGACGAGAACTACACGCTCTCCGGACAGAGCGACGATGGCATGATCAGCACCAACCTGCAGCTCACCGGACCCCCGGGAGACCTGGTGGACGTCCGCTGGCATCCGGGCAGCGGGGTGCCGCTGACGGCGCTGCAAAGCCCCGGCTGGGAGCAGCAGTTCGACCTGCAGGCCGCCACCGAGCAGCCGGACCTGCCGAGCGCCGATGACCTGTTCCAGCCGCCGTCGGGTCTGCCGATCCCAGGCATCGACAGCGTGCTGGCCGGCGGCATGGTCGGCGGCGACCAGATCGTCTGCCACGGCATCAGCGGCGAAGGCGAGCGCGCCACCGCCCTGGTGCGACTCAACGAGATGACGCAGCTGGTGGGCCCCGGGGACGCGCTGCCGCCACGCTACCAGGTTGAGGCGGTCACCGCCGACGGCGTGGTGCTGACCGAGCTGCGCAGCGGCGAGACACTGTGGCTGCCGCTGTCGGCGCCGATAAGCGGTGACCAGGCCTCCAGCAGCCTGCCCGCCGCACCCGCCCCGCCGCCGGCCTCTGCGCCCGCGACGCGCGGCAGCAGCGCCAGCAGCTCCTGAGGCTCCTGATTGACGCGCGGGCGCGCGCAAAACACCGGCCCGCCCCCTCCGCCCCAGTTCGGCAGCGGTTGCTGCCCTTGAGCCGCCGACTACTGCGCAATCCTTCCCCACCACCGCGGCAATGCACGGCTGCGTGGGTATCCCGGTGATAACCGCCTCCCCCAATCACCTGCACGCTGCCTAAACCAGCATCCTGGTGGATGAATTGTGGATAAGTGCGCCTGGGTGTTGATAACGTTGATAGTTTGACTAATATGTGGATATAGGGTATGCTGACCCCGCACATCGTGCATGGGTTGAGATGGTCTAACTTCTTTCACGAGGGTAGTTGAGGTGAAACGGGGTGCGCGAGTGCTGCTCGGCGGAGCAGCTATAGCGATATTAGCCATATGCGGCTCCATTGCGCAGGACACCGTGTCGCTGGTCGGCATGAGTGCCAGCCGCAATCACGGAGCGGCAGTCATCGAGCTCCACACATCTGGACCGGCCGACTTCAAGGTCGAGCGGTTCACGATGGGTGACTGGGTGAGTGTGTGGTCCAACGAGCTCGCGTTCACCGACAGCGCGAGTGAGATCCCCCTGGCCTTCGAGCGACCGGAGCTGGCCGACCTTGTGACCGGGGCTTCGCTGGCGGCGGAGTCCCATCACGCGTCGATCCGGTTCTATCTGGGGCCGAGCGCGGACCGCACGCACGTCTTCGTCGTCAACAACGGCGAGACCGCCACGGTGACCATTGCGGCCAGGTCCGAGGAGGATCTGGAGCTGGCCGCGGACGCCGTGGGCGACAACCAGGCCACCGCGGAGCCCGCCGAGGAGGTGCCGGCCGCCGCGCCGGAGACTCACATGGCGGCGGAGTTGGCGCGCAGCGAGGCCGATCAGGACGCCGCGCCGCCGGCACAGCCCGAGACCGCGCCGCTGACGGAGATCCTGGCGGCCACGCCGCCCACCACCCTGCCCCCGGAACCCGAGCCGGTGACAACCCCGGCCCCGGCGCTGCCGCCGGCCGTGGAGCCGGCCCCGGCCGCTGATGAGCCGGAGGTCGCGGAGGCAGACACAACCAGGCATGAATCTGTACGGGAAGCGGCTGAGGCGGGCCCGGCGGACAGTGCGCCATCCGGGCGCAACAGCACGGGCAGCTTCTATGTACCGCGCCAGCACAGCGCCGAGCCAATCCCGGCGGCGCCGGCCGCGGACCCGCCCAGCCAACCCCCCTCCAGTGCCACCTCGGTGCTGGACGGCCCCACGACCCTGGCCGAGATGAACTACCAGTTCATCCCGGCGGACCAGACCGGCGGCCGCTCGCCGGCCGAGGACCAGGGGCGGACCGATGAGGGCGGCGACGCGGACGAGTCACCGTCCGTCGACGAGATGATGCGCACCGCGGCGGAGATGCTGCAGCAGATGCTGCCCGCCGCCGAAGGCCAGCCGGCCGGCGCCGCCGAGCAGACCGGCATCGCGACCCCCGACACCTTCGGCGAGCCCTTCCGCCAGCTGCCCAGTCTCTCGGCGGGGGCGCTGCCACCCCTCGAGTCCGGCAAGGACGCGCTGAGCAGGATCATGATCGACCTGTTCGAGATCGTCAGCACGCCGCTGGACCAGGCGATCACCCTGCTGATCGCCCCCACCGACTACAACATCATCGTCGACGCCAGCGTGGGCAGCAACTCCGTCTCGCTGTCGTTCAAGGACGGCCGCACCGACTTGAAGAGCGCCCTGGACATGATCACCAAGACCTACGGCCTCGAGTACACGGTGCAGGCCAACACCATCGTGGTGGCGGCCAAGGAGAAGATCGAGGGCCAGCTGGTCGACTACGCCACGCGGCTGTTCGTGCTGTCCTTCGCCGACCCGTTCAGCATCAAGGAGGTGCTGACCGCCACCGCCATGCTGCGCGAGGACCAGATCGAGGTCTACGTCGGCGAGGACGAGTACCTGGAGGTCAACGACTCGACGACGCTCAGCGAGGCCACCGGCCGCAACACGGCGGACTCGGAACAGATGCAGAGCAACCTCTCCAGCACGCCGCGCAACGCGGTGCTGGTCAAGGCCGTGCCGGCGCAGATGGAGATCATCGCCGAGCTGATCGACCGGCTGGACCGCAAGCCGAGGCTGATCGAGCTGGAGGTGCGGGTCTGCGAGATCACCGAGTCCGGTCGCAAGGACCTGGGCCTGACCGTCAACGATGACTTCATCGGCAACGTCAAGACCGACGTCACCTGGACGGAGCAGTCCGGCGAGACCGCCTTCGAGGCCTTCACGCTGGGCAGCTTCTACCGCAGTCCGATGCGGTTCGCCGCCACCCTCAAGCACCTGGTGGAGACCGGCGACGCCAAGATCCTGGCGCAGCCGCAGCTCAGCACCGTCGAGGGCAAGCAGGCGATCTACTTCGCCGGCGAGTCGATTCCCTACGTCGCCGAGCGCAAGATCGACCCCAACACCGGCCAGGAGACGCTGACCGTCGAGTTCATCGAGATCGGCGTGACGCTCAACTTCAAGCCGCGCCTCGACAACGAGGGGATGCTGACCATCGACGTCAACCCGATCATCAGCAGCCTGATCGAGATGATGGAGGTCACCGACGGCGTCTTCGCCCCCCGCTCCCAGAACCGTCAGCTGCGGACCACGGTCAGGGTGCAGGACGGCGAGCCGTTCGCGATGGCCGGCCTGATCAGCGAGCGCGAGAGCGAGACGATCTCCAAGATCCCGCTGCTGGCGGAGCTGCCGCTGGTCGGCAAGCTGTTCCGCAACCGCCGGCACGACGTCAACCGCACCGAGATCATGGTGATCGTCGTGCCCCATATCCACGAATAACAACTCTTATTACAGCACCACCAGCCCAAGCGCCGGAGGAACCACAGCCCTCCGGCGCCTCTTTCTCTTCGGGCCCAGAGAGGCCGGCGCGGCCCGTCCGTTGATAGAATCCCCTATGGCCAAGATCGACCCGCTGGACATCTTCCAGGTGGCGGAGCTGCTGACCGACGTGGAGCGCAGCATCCACGAGGCGATCGGTGACTGGACCATCGAGCGCTACCTGCCGCTGATCGAGGAGCACTACGAGGCCGGCAGCTTTCCCACCGAGGTGATCCCCGAGCTGGGATCCTTAGGCGTCTTCGGCCCCACCCTGCCCGAGCAGTACGGCTGCCCGCAGGTCAGCTCCACCGCCTACGGGCTGATCAACGAGGCGCTGGAGTACGGCGACAGCGGCCTCAGAAGCATGATCTCCGTCCAGAGCAGCCTGGTGATGTACCCGATCTTCCGCTACGGCACGGAGGAGCAGCGCGTCAGGTGGCTGCCGCGGCTGGCCAGCGGCGCGGCGGTGGGCTGCTTCGGCCTCACAGAGCCGAACCACGGCAGTGACCCCGGCTCGATGGTGACCCGCGCCCGGCCGACCAGGGGCGGCTTCCTCATCAACGGCGCCAAGGCCTGGATCACCAACGGCTGCCTGGCGGACGTGGCGGTGGTCTGGGCCAAGGTGGCAGGCG
>Ga0180431_10005722_pt1 | contig 15053 bp, 16 predicted proteins | sample SS_ome_11_FD_132459 | JGI IMG/M metagenome (GOLD analysis project Ga0180431, IMG submission 132459) | Hypersaline lake sediment archaeal communities from the Salton Sea, California, USA - SS_1_MS_1 metaG | ecosystem: Environmental > Aquatic > Non-marine Saline and Alkaline > Hypersaline >... | reverse complement strand
GTCATCGTGGTGGGCGACAGGGAGATGGAATCTGGCGTGCTGCCGGTGAGGATCAGGAATCCGAGGAAGATGGAGGAGATGAAGCTTGACGAACTCGCCTCCACCATAGGGGAGGCAACCGATGGTTTCCCCAAGAGGTCACTGGGCCTCCCGCGGAGCCTCACGAAACGTCCGGTATTCAGGGGCTAGACGAACTTCTTGTCTATCAGGGTCTGAAGTCTCTTCTTGATCCGTTCGTCGTCCTTCTCCGCTAGCTTGGCTATGGCCTCGGATGTCTCGTCCACGTATCTGAGGAGGGAACTCCTGCGCGAGGCCCTCTCGAAGATCCTCCTCTTGTGTGTCAGGTGCCTCTTCAGGTTCCTGGCGACGCTCATGAGACCCATCCTGATCTCATTCAGCACCTCCTCCTCCCTGGCTATCGCCTGTTTTCCGGTCGATGTATACGGCACGAAGGTGGAGACGATGTTGGCGAAGATGGCGAGGGGGGCCTTCTCGTCATCCTTGATACCGTAGCGTTTCCAGTCGACGGTTCTGACCGCCTCCGTGATAACGCATCCGCCGGCATCGAACATCAGGGGGGCCCGGTTGGCGAACCTGTAGACCTCTATTCCGGGCGGGCAGTAGCCGCCGTAGGCCATCCCGACCTCGACTACAAACGGTATCCCGCCGCGGTAGGTGCTCGGCTTTCGGGTGGTGGCGTAGACGAACTCGGGACGGAGAATCTGGTTCATGCCCTTCATTATGTTCTCCTTCCCGATGGGGGATAGGCCCGCGGTCGGTGGGGAGAGGAACTTGACGTACCGGAAGGCCTCCACTATCTCCTCCGCCTCGCTGAACTTCAGGCTCGACGGGCGTTTCTTGAGTATGCGTTTCGCCCGACTCTCCTCACTCTTCATCGCCTTCTTCCACTTCACCCTCCGGCGTGAGAGGACCTTGCCCACCATGTTGATCCTCGCGGTCAGATTCTTGGCCTCCGTTATCTTGACCTTGAGGTCGTCGTTGATGTAGTCGCCATACTTCTCAAGGATGGCCCTGAAAGCCACCGCCTTCCCGATCCTCTTCGCCTTTGCCGACGATACGCGACAGAGGCACTGGGAGAGCATCCCGGAGATGTTCCTATTGTCGGCGGCCCTGGCGATATTCAGAAGGTCGTCAGCGCCTATACCGTACGGATGAGGCTTGATCTCCTTCGGCTTCGAAGGAAGCTTGGTGATGCTTCTCTGCCAACGGTAGAGCTCACCGTCGGGGGAGATCATCGTGATATTGGCATGGGGGTTGGCTATCGCCGACATCTTGAGGTAGCTCAGCGCGCTCTGTTTCCCCTTGTTGAACAGCACGTTCTTGAGGTGGAACTCTATCCGTGTACCACGGAAGCCGTCGCTCTCGTACTCCTTTCTATCTAGAAGCCTCCCCTTGTTCTTCTTGACATCTATCTTCAGATCGGCGCCTATCGTCTTGTCCCCGGTGGAGGTGTAGATGTGTATGGGGTCGCCGCTTGTCATCTGGGAGTACATGGTGGCACCCGAGATACCGATCCCCTGCTGCCCCCGTCTCTGGACGAACTTGTGCTTGGTTCCGGCGAGCATCTTGCCGAACACGTCCGTGATGTAGTCCTCGGGGATCCCGGAGCCGTTGTCCTCGATCGTGAGCTTGTAGTCATAGTCCCCGTTCATCTGATCTATGTAGACGTAGATATCGGGGAGTGCCCCGGCCTCCTCGGCAGCGTCAAGGGAGTTTGTCACGCCCTCGTGAACGATCATCGAGAAGGACTTTATCTTGCCAGTTAGCCCCAGCATGGCTGGGTTCTTTCTGAAGAACTCGGATAGGCTCAGGGACTTGAAGTCCTTGAAGATCTCGTCCGCGTGTGTAAGCTGTTGAGCGACCTGCTCCTCCTCAGTTTCTGTAACCGCCATTGAGTATCAGCCTGCTTATACCTCTCGCCAGATCTCGCTCTCCCTGTCCTTCAGCTCCCTGCTCTTCCTCTCCAGGAATCTGTACACGAATTTATGTGGCACCCCTCTCAGAATCAGGTTCACAGCCTCGGCCGCCATGGCGACCTGCACCTCGTCGCCGATAATGGCCACCGTCTTGCCCATGATGGATATGCTCGTTCGGGTGGTCTCCTCCATTATCTCCCTGGTTCTTCCACGCCTGCCTATGAGCCTCGACTTCTGCCGCCTGATGGCCTTCCTCGATTTCCCGAGTTCCTTGCTCAGGTCCACGATGCGGAGCACCTGATCCTCCCCAAGGAGGCGCCATGCCCTCTCCGGGGAGAACCCCCTTCCCATCGCCTTCACCATATCCCTTGCCACCCAGGTGGCTAGAGGGTCTTCGGTTTCATTGACCTTCCGGATGGTGACTTGGCCTGATTCACTATCTAGTTCTATCTGGGTTCCGGTTGATTCCTCCAGATACCTCTTTATAGAGCCATTCTTCCCTACTAGAACTCCAACTCTGTCTAGGGGGATCTTGACGTACTCCATGCGAATCGACCTCAAGGGGATTTAGGGGAAACAAAGGGGGGAGAGTCAGGACCTCTGCTCTTGGATTGGCGAAATGAATTATATATGTAACCCCGCTTCGGGGCGTTGACTCTGGGGGTTTCAACGGGCGCGATCGCTACCAGTCGCGGGTGACATCCAGCTGCTCCGTGCCCTTGATAACCTTGGGAAGGGCGGTGATGATGGTGGCGGTGGTTATGATCGGGCCCAGGACGATGAAGAGCAGGGGGTTGAGAATGCTGGTTTCCCCGTAGGCGGATCTGTAGGTCAGGGTCAACTGGACCAGGTAGGTTGCCAGACAGGCCACGGATACGAGGGAGAAAGCGGCGAGGAAGAAGAGCGACGCGTAGTAGAAGAGGAGGATGAAGATCGCTCCCGCGAAGAGGCTGGCGGTGGAGAGGTCCTGATACCACCCGATGTACCACCTCCTCCTCTGCCGCAGAAGGGCGCCGATCCGTTCGGGTACGCGCGTGTATACCTTGGCGGGGGCGAACCTGATCTGGAGCCCGGACATCCTGGTCCTTATGGCGAAGTCGGTGTCCTCGGTCAGCTTGGAGGTGTCGAAGCCGCCGACCCTCTCCCAGCATTCCCGTGTGAGGGCGAAGTTGTTCCCGTTTATGGAGTACAACATGCCCACTCTCTCAACCGGTCGTAGCATCTGGTGGCACAGAAAGGCCATCTCGCAGCTCTGGGCTCTGGACCAGATCGTCTCCAAACGGTTCCTGACCAGAACCGAGCCGGTGCAGATCCCGACCGAGGGGTCCGCGAATCCGGCCACGATACGGGATATCCAGTCCGCCTCCACAGTGCAGTCGCCGTCCACGATCGCGAAATGCTCCCCGCTCATCCTGTTCAGGGCATCGTTCAGAGCGTCGGCCTTGGACCTCCTGCTCGGCCTCGTGATCAGTTCAACCCGGTCCCCGTACCGCGATACGACTCCGGGCGTTCCATCGGTTGAATCATCATCGATCACGTGTATCGAGTGAGGGGTCCTGGATTCCATCCTCAGGAGCGAATTAAGGCAGTCCCCGACGGTCCCGGCCTCGTTGTGTGTGGGCACGATTACCCTGACGGGGGCGCGGGGTCCTTTCGGCTCCCCCTTCCCCCTGGACATTATCAGGATGACGGTATAGAGGAGGATGATGAGAACGCATACGATCTCCAGTACGGTCTGGATCACTCCTTCGCCTCCAGTGGTATCTCCCTGCCCGCCGCCCAGTACAGTTCCGACCATCCGTTGTCATAGAGAACGTTGCCAAGCTCGTGCAAGCTGCCCAGCTCGACCCTGAAGGGCGTACGGTGCCATTCTGCCCCCGGGGGATAGAAGCCCTGCTCACGCATATTCTCGGTTATCAGCACCAGATCGGCGTCACCCACTGAGCTCCCGCCGGCCCCCGTGACTATCACCTCTCTGTCGGTCCGGTAGGCGACCATATCCTCCATCCTGACGTCGGTGTGAACCGATCCCGACAGGGTCAACTCGGTGCACCTGGAGACCGCCGCGTCCTCCGCCGGGTAGTACTGCTCGTCAAATCCGAAGTAGAGGGCGGGCTCCGGGTACGCCGTGGCCGCAAGCCCGAGCAGGAGCACGGGAAGGATCCAGCGTAATCTCGGGTATCTAACGACAGGGGCAACGAGAAGGGCCAGGGATAGCGTGCCGTATGGCGCCAGCCGGTATACTGGGACCCCCTTGCTGAAAAGGGTGAGGCCCACGGCCAGCAACCCGAGGAAGGAGAATATCATCGCGGAGGTCACCTCGCTCCCGGGCCGAGGGCCCGCTAGGGCCGGGAGGGCTATCAGAACCAGGAGTGGCGAGTAGTAGACCAGATGGCTCGGGTTCAGGCTGTTCTGCGTGCCGGGGACCCCGCAGGCCAAGAACAAGACGATCAGCGAGACCTCCAGGACGAGGATGACCCTCGTCAACCTCCCCGTCAGGAGTCCCACAAGACGATCGAGGGGGCGCCTCAGGGACCCGGCGCTGAATGCCCCCGAGCCGACCCTCACCCAGCGGGCGAGGAGGGCTGCCAGTGTCACCACGACGAAGGAAAGGACCAGAATAGGGGAGCTGATATTCGATACCATGTACTCGCCCAACGGCAGGCCGGTGGATATCTGAAATAGCAGCCAGAGGAGCAGAAGTGCCGAGTAGATGGAGGTGCAGATGGCGTCCTCTCGCAGGCCGATGTTCCCCCCCACGCCCAGCACGAGCATGACCAGGATGAGTACCCACAGGAAGAGGGATGTGATGGGGTGGAGCAGGATGACGAGGCCGAAGGCGGGGAGGGCGGCCAGCGGGCGATGCCGAAGGTAGAGGTAGAGCCCGGCAAGCATGAGTGCGATGGCCAGGGGCTCGCCTCCCGAGAAGAAGTTGGTGGTGTAGACGAAGGACGGTGCGACGGCGGTGATTATCCCGGCCGTCATCGCCGACAGCTGGTCGAGACGGGTCGAGGCGACCAGGAAGACGAGGACCGGCAGGATGAAGAACACGGCGGCCGAGAAGACCGCTGCCTTGAGGGCCGAATCCACCGAGAGGGCCTCGCACATCACGTAGAAGAGCGGGTATTTGGTGTAGTGCTGACGGTTCTCGAACAGCTCCAGCATCCTGGGAACATCCGATGCGGCCAGCGGGCCGGGTATCCTGTCCAAGTTCTGGAGATGTGACCAGGACTCGGAGCTCCTTGGGAGCCGGTAGGTTAGGACTGGCTGGAAGCCGACTAGGGCTCCCAGAATCAAGAGCAGGACGATCTTGAAGGTCCCGATCAGCCTACGTCGCTCCATATTCCAATTCCTCGGTCGTGGGTAAGACCGAGCAACCGCCTCCTATTAAAATGAAGGCGCAGGTGGCCACGCAGAGGCCAAAGCATAAAAGAACCGAGCGGCCTTCACCGCTTTCGTGACACCTCGATCGGCTACCGTGATGGCGTCCAAGAGGGACCCCGCAGGCATCAACATCATACGGCATCTGGCGCCGAAACTGGGTTCAGCCAAGTCGCCTTTCGATATCGGGATAGCCGAGGTGGAAGAGGAGATAGTGAATTCGGAGAGGGGCCCGGATAACCTATCGCCGAGGCCGGAGATAGCGGTGTTCGCATCGAAACACAGGAGCGAATCCGGTCGCCCCTGCCTCACCGTGCACCCGCCGGGAAACTTCGGCTCGGCCGACCTGGGGGGCAAGCCTGGTGCGGTGTCCACGTCATCGCCGAGGTATATGAAGGCCGCTCTCCGCTCGATACATCGCTTGGCAGGGGGGATGGATTTCCAGGTGGTTATGGAGGCGACCCATCATGGCCCGTTCACCAAGGTCCCCTGCTACTTCATAGAGATAGGGAGCAGGATGGACCAGTGGCAGGATCAGGAGGCTGGTGAGGTGCTGGCGTCGTCCATAATGGAATCCCTGGGCGAGATTAGGGAGGACGGCCCCGTGGCGTTCGGCCTCGGGGGCCCACACTACTCTCGGCGTTTCACCAGGCTGATGGTGGAGACCGACTACGCGATCTCCCACATAGTGCCCAGACACCAGATGAAGCTCTTCGGCTCCGGGCTCTTGAAACAGCTCCTGGCCGGAAGCGATCCCCGTCCCGATCTGGCGATCATAGAGTGGAAGGGGATGCGCGGCGGCGAGAGGAGAAGCGCGCTTGCATGCTTGGAGGAGAGCGGCATCGAATATCGAAGATTGCGTGATTGTCTTCGCGAAGTATAGGATGCGATTGGGAGCTATTTGAGCGGGCTCGATCCATTTTTCGCATTTTCCTCTCGAAATTCCGTCAGCTTAGGATTTTCTTAGTATTCTTACGCGATGGTTAGCGTCACATATATTAATGAAAACGTTTGAAAATTCGCCAGACCTGAAGTCGACCGCGTATGGTCATTGTTCTCGGAGGTAGTAGATTTGAGCAGCGTCGAGGACGTCTTAGACAAGATAAAGGAAGATGAGGCATCAACAGACAAGAACAGCGTAGAGAGGATGATCGACGAGGAACTTGAAGAGATCCTCAGGGAGGCAAAGGCCCGAATCGTCGTTCTTGGATGTGGTGGAGCCGGATGTAACACGGTCCAACGTTTGATGGAAGTCGGTGTTAGTGGATGTACCGTTTCAGCCCTGAATACTGATGCTCAGGATCTTCTGTACAGTCAAGCTCACAAGAAGGTACTGATGGGCAGGGGAGTCACCGGCGGATTGGGAGCGGGAAACGATCCTACCGTCGGGGAAGAGGCCGCGAGGGAGAGCGAGGCCGAGATAAAGGACATGGTTACCGACGTGGACCTGGTTTTCGTCACCTGCGGTTTGGGTGGCGGAACCGGTACCGGCGGGTCACCGGTCTGTGCCGACCTGGCGAAGAAGGCCGGGGCACTGACGATATCGGTTGTCACACTGCCTTTCACGGTCGAGGGCCAGGTCCGGATGCAGAATGCGAGGCTCGGGCTTGAGAAGCTCAAGGAGGCATCCGATACCGTCATAGTCATTCCCAACGACAAGCTACTGGAGCTCGCTCCCGGCCTGCCCATCAATGCGGCTTTCAAGGTCTCGGACGAGACCCTCATGGGGGCGGTGATGGGGATAACCGAGCTCATCAACAAGCCCGGTCTGGTGAACCTCGACTTCGCGGATGTGAGAACCGTCATGAGGAATGGCGGCGTGGCGATGATCGGCCTCGGTGAGAGCGACACGGACAACCGCTCGGTGGAGGCGGCCGAGGATGCCCTCAACAGTCCGCTCCTGGATGTCGATATCGGAGGGGCGACCGGAGCCCTTATCAACATAGTCGCCGGCCCGGACGTCGAGCTGCAGGAGGTCGAGAAGGTCGTGGAGATGGTATCGGCCAAACTCAGCCCTGATGCTCAGATCATCTGGGGAGCCCAGATAGACGAGGAGCTGAAGAGCACAATGAGGGTACTGGTGATCATATCCGGTGTTAGCTCACCTTACATCGTGGGCAAGGCGGCCGAGAAGACCCCCGAACTGGAACTCGAGGAAGAGGAAGGAGAGGAAGTAGGGAAGCTCCGTCTTGAGGACCTGGGAATTTCCTCCCTCTAGACACCGGAACCTCGTAAATACGGCCTGTTTTGGCGCCCTTAGAGGGGCTAGGAGCTCAATGATAATATTTATTATGCTCGTTCCTCACCCCCTCGCCAATCAGGGTCCTATTGATGGAAATAAGGAAATTTCTGTCACAGTGCAAGCGGGTCTTCGTGGTCGCCACGAAACCCTCGAGCGATGAGTTCAAGCAGACGGCGAAGATAACGGGCTTGGGCATCTTCGTGATAGGGTTCGTGGGGTTCCTGATCTGGCTGGCGCTGCAATCCTGGAGGGCCTGATCCAGTACCTCTTGGTGACTGACTCTTGGAGGACGTGAAGCTCTTCGCAATCAGAACAACCGTAGGTCAGGAAAAGACCTCCCTCAGAATACTGGAGGCCAAGGCCGACGACGAGAGCGAGGTGTACTCGGTGATGGTCTCCGATTCGTTGAAGGGGTATATCCTGGCCGAGGCTCCCAGCATAGAGAAGGTCGAGAAGCTGTGCAGGGGGGTCCCCCACATCAGGGGCGTGCTGGATGGCGTCGTGGACATGAGCGAGATACAACACCTTCTGGTACCCCGGGCGGCGGTTCTGGACCTGAATATCGGGGATATCGTTGAGCTGATATCGGGGCCATTCAAGGGAGAGAAGGCGAAGATAATTCGGGTCGACGAGTCCAAGGAGGAGGCCACTCTGGAGCTCCTTGAGGCATCAGTACCGATTCCGGTTACCGTTCCGGGCACCTCGTTGAGGATTCTGGAGAAGGAAGAGCAAGAGGAGGAACTTTAGGCTGGTGTTTCAAGATGGCGAAACAGACCGTGGAGGTTTTGGTGCAGGGAGGCAAGGCCACTCCTGGTCCACCCCTTGGCCCGGCGTTGGGGCCGCTCGGATTGAATCTGATGGAGGTCGTAGGGGAGATCAACAGGAGGACGGCCGACTACTCGGGCATGGACGTGCCCGTCAAGGTTATCGCCGATAGCGAGACGAAGGAATTCGATATCGAGGTCGGGTCCCCGCCCGTGAGCGCCCTCATAAAGAAGAGTGTATCCATTAAGAAGGGAGCGGGCAACCCTGGGACCGATGTCGTGGGCGATATCTCCCTCTCGGAGATCGTGAAGATCGTGGACACCAAGGGGGAGCACATGCTATCCTACAACAAGGCAAACAAGGTGAAAGAGGTGATCGGTACGTGCGTGAGCATGGGGGTCACCGTGGAGGGAAAGCACCCGACCGAGATACAGAGGGCCATCGATGAGGGCGAGTACTCGGATGTAATCTCGCAGGAGTGATGAAATGCCGATTGATATTGATGCTGCAGAGGAATCGATCAAGCAGGCCAAGGAGAAGGGGGAGGACAGGAACTTCCGTGAGTCCATCGATGCGATCGTGAACCTCAGGGATATCGACGTGAAGGATCAACAGAATCGAATCACGACCGATGTCTTCCTTCCCAAGGGGACCGGAAAGAAGTCGAAGGTGTGCGTCATAGGCAGAGGGGACCTGGCCCTGCACGCCAAGGAAGCCGGGGTCGACGTTCTCACTCAGGATGACCTGAACGCTCTGGGAAAGGACAGAAAGAAGGTCAAGTCACTGGCGAGCGAATACGACTACTTCCTGGCCCAGGTTGACATGATGCCCCTGGTTGGCCGTACGCTCGGCAGCGTACTCGGGCCCAGGGGCAAGATGCCGAAGCCCGTCCCGCCCACCGCGGACCTGGATGAGATGCTCAAGAGCCTGTCGAGCACGATATCTATCCGAACGCAGAGGGGACAGCCTGTGGTCAATTCGTGCATCGGCACCGTGGATATGGATGATCGGGATCTGGCTGTGAACCTCAACGCGGTGGTTGAGGCCGTAGAGAGGAATCTCCCCCGGGGAAGGGAGAACATCCGTTCGGTTGTGGTGAAGAAGAGTATGGGCTCTCCGGTAGAGGTGACGACATGAGGAGCCTGGACTGGAAGAAATCCGAGGTCGAGAACATAGCCGGCCTCGTGGAGGGGAACTCTGCCATAGGGGTGGCCTCGATCCACGAGATACCGGCGAGGGAGTTCCAGTCGATTCGACGCGACCTTAGGGGGAAGGCCGATATCCGGGTGGCCAAGAAGACCCTGATCAGGAGGGCCCTCGAGGGGGCCGAGAAGTCCGGCGTGGACGCGATCGAGTCCCGGATGGATGGCGAGATAGCCCTGATATTCACAGACATGAACCCGTTCAAGCTATTCAGATACCTTGAGGACAACAAGGTCAGTACCCCGGCAAAACCGGGTCACGTCGCCCCGGATGACATATGGGTCGAGGGGGGCCAGACATCGTTTGCGCCCGGCCCGATCGTCAGCGAGCTGCAGAAGGTCGGGATCCCCGCCAGGATAGAGAGGGGCAAGGTCGTGATAACCAAGGACACCCTGTTCGTGAAGAAGGGCGAGGTGATCGACAAGCCGAGGTCCGACGTGTTGTCGAAGCTGGAGATAAAGCCGATGCGGATAGGGCTGGACGTGAGAGCCATATACGAGAGCGGCACCATGTTCGACAGGGAGACCCTCGATGTAGATGAGGAGGAGATCCTGGGCCAGCTGTCCCTCGCTTCGCAACAGGCATTCAATCTGGCCTACAACGCGGGCTTCTTCACCGACGCGACGATCGTCCCCATGATCCAGGAGGCGTATTCCAAGGCCAGGGCACTGTCCATAAACTCGCGGGTACCAACCGAGGAGACCGTGGCTATTATCCTGACCCTGGGACGGGGAGAGATGCTATCCCTGGCGGCGGCCCTTCTGGAGGCCAACCCCGACTCCGTTGGGGAGGAGCTCAGAGAGGCCCTGTCGAAGTCGGTCCCGCCAGAGGTCGAGGAATCGGAGTCAAAGGTAGAGAAAGAGGAAGAGGAGACGGAATCTGAAGCTCCAGAGGAAGAGGAGGAGAGCCCCGGTCTGGGCGCTCTCTTCGCGTGATCTAGAGGAGGTGTTAAGTGATGCAGTACATCTACGCGGCACTGCTCCTGAACTCGGCGGACAAGGAAGTAACCGAGGAAGGAATATCCGCAGTGCTGAAGTCAGCAGGTGTGGAAGTCGATGAGTCGAGAGTCAAGGCCCTCGTGGCGACCCTAGAGGGTGTCGACATAGAGGAAGCGATTTCCAAGTCCGTCGCTGTTGCTCCTTCCGCAGCACCAGCCCAACCCGAAACGGCCGAAGAGACAGAGAAGAAAGAGGAGGCCGAAGAGGAGGAAGCTGAGGAAGAGGAGGAGGAACAGGAGGATCTTGCTGGACTCGGCGCGCTATTCGGCTAATCTTTTTGAGTCCACTCACAAATCCCGAGAGGGTCCCCCTTCCAGGAGCAGATTTGTGGAGCGGTAAGCATGAAGACCAAGGACCTTCTCAGGAAACGGTTCTCGGCTGAGGCGGAGAAGCACTACCGAGTTGAACTTTTCGAGGAACGGGGCTTCACGCGCAAGAGATGCGAGTGCGGCAAGTGGTTCTGGACCCTCGACCCGGACAGGGATACCTGTCCCGATTCCCCCTGCCAGAACTACGAGTTCCTGGGCGATCCCCCGACTAAAAGGCCCTTCGGCTACTTCGAGGCGTGGAAGGAGATAGAGGCGTTCTTCGTCAAGGAGGGCCACACCAGCGTCGGGCGCTACCCTGTGCTCTGCCGCTGGTTCCCGTCCCTCTACTTCACGGCCGCCAGCATAGTGGCCTTCTACAGGGAGGAGTTCGGGAACGTCTCCTTCGAGATGCCCGCGAACCCTCTGGTCATACCCCAGAGATGCCTGAGATTCGTGGACATCCCCAACGTCGGGGTCACGGGCAGACACTACACCGGATTCGTGATGGTCGGTCAACACGCGATAGACGACGGCGTGGAGGGCTACTGGAAGGACCGTTGTGTCGAACTCGACCAGAGGCTGATGGTCGAGGCGTTCGGGGTGCCGGAGGAGAAGGTGGTCTGGGTGGAGGATGTCTGGGTTGGGCCCAATGCCTTCGGGCCATCCCTGGAGTACTTCGTCGACGGTCTCGAGGTGGGGAACGCGGTCTTCACCGAGTTCGTGGGAACCCCCGAGGACTTCACGCGACTGGAAAACCCGGTCATCGATATGGGGGCGGGCCTGAACCGGTTCACATGGCTTTCGCAGGGAACCGCCTCGGGCTACGACGCGGTATTCGGCGATCTCACATCCAAGATGAAGGAGATGTCGGGCCTCGAGTACGACGAGGACCTCTTCATGAGGTACTCACGTCGCGCCTCCTCGCTGGACTACGCCGAGGTGGACGTGAACAGGGCGAAGGCCTCCATCGCCGAGGGGCTGGATCTGACCGTGGAGGAGCTGGAGTCGGGGATCAGGCCTTTCGAGGCGATCTACGCCATAGCCGATCACGCGGGGTCCCTGGCGTTCGCCATAGTCGACGGCGGGCTCCCGAGCAACGTGGGCGGGGGATACAACCTGCGCGTCATCCTGAGAAGGGCCCTGTCATTCATCGACGAGTACGAGTTCCCGTTCACCCTGGGTGAGATCACCCGGCTCTATGCGGAGAACATGAGGGAGATGAACCCCGAGCTGCTGGAGAGGATGCCAGAGATCTCGAGGGTCCTCGAGGTCGAGGAGGAGAGATACAGGGCGGCCCTGAAGAGGGCAAAGGCCAAGGTCTCGTCCCTGCTGGAGCGAAGATCGACTTTCGAAACCGAGGAGCTCACCCAGCTCTACGAATCCGAGGGGATAACCCCGGAGTTGATCGAGGAGGCCGCGAGGAGGCAGGGAAGACAGGTCTCGCTGCCTGAGGACTTCTATCAGCGGACAACCGAGGGCCATATGGCCTCGGAGGAGAAGACGGAGGAGAAGCGGATAGAGGGCCTCGAGGGCCTTCCACAGACGGTCCTCGGTTTCTACGATGACGATCACAAGCTGGAGTTCGACGCCCGTGTGCTGCGGATACTTCCCGACGATCTTGTGGTTCTGGACAGAACCTACTTCTACCCCCGGGCGGGCGGGGAAGAGCCGGATCATGGCTGCATAGGGAAGAGCACGGTCGTGGACGTGGATATGGCGAAGAACATAGTGGTCCACAGGGTAGACCGGGTCGAGTTCGAGGAGGGGGACGAGGTACACTGCGCGATCGATCCCGACAGGAGGAGACAGCTCACGGTACATCATACCGCAACCCATATCGTGAATGCGGCCGCCAGGCAGGTCCTCGGCGAACATATATGGCAGGCCGGGGCCCACAAGGATGTGGATTTCGCGAGGCTGGACGTCACCCACTACGAGAGAATACGGGACGACGAGCTGGAGGAGATGGAGAGGATAGCCAACGGGATAATCCAGAGCGAGATCCCGGTTCACAAGGGCTTCATGTCGAGGAGGGAGGCGGAGGAGAGGTACGGTTTCCGCCTGTACCAGGGCGGTGCACCGCCCGGCGACAGGATCAGGGTGGTCGAGATCGAGGGAGTGGACGTCGAGGCATGCGGTGGGACCCACATAGACAACACCGCCGAGTGCAGGCTGCTGGCTATACTCAGGAGCGAGAGAATCCAGGACGGCATCTGCAGGATAGAGTTCGTGGCCGGCAACGCGGCTCTGGAGGAGTTCCAGGAGAAGAGGAGACTTCTCTCCGAGGCAACCGAGGTTCTGAGGGTCGAGGAGGGGGAACTGCCCTCCGCCGTAGAGAGGTTCTTCTCCGAGTGGAAGCAGCGGGGGAAGGAGATCGAGAGCCTCGAGGAGAGCCTCTCCCGGGTCCTCTCCTCGAAACTCGAGTCGGAGGAGGAAAGGCTGGGGGGCCTATCCTACATATCTGGGTGTCTGGACGGGATGAATCCGCAGATCCTGGCGAAGACCGCCGAATCGCTGGCGGAGGGCGATCGCGTCGTCGTCCTCTTGGGACCGGAGGCCGGTGGCAGGACCCACATCGCCGTCTCGGTTGGACCGGCTGGGGAGCGAAGGATCAACGCCGGAGAGCTGGCCGGCGAGATCGCGAGATCACTGGGAGGCGGCGGCGGAGGATCCCCCGCACTGGGAAGGGGGGCAGGCACCGAGGGCGACCCCGAGGAGGCCCTATCCCTGGCCCGAAAGCTCGTGGCGGAGGCCTAGAGGGACGAACCCAACTTCATTTATATGCGCAGATACGAGGTCTGAGCTGTGGATCCCAAGGTAATCGGCCTGCTCGCGGCCATGCTCATCCCCATGCTTCTGCCGTTTTTCCTGAGAAGATACGGAATCCGCGTACCGGCGAGGAAGTGGGCGGTGTGGTACATATTCTGGGCCTTCCTGGCATCGATGGTCATCTTCCAGATCTACACCATCGAGCACGTGCTCGTGGTCGAGCCACGGTCGATAGAGTTTGGATCGGGCGAGAACACCACCGAAATCTTCATCGCAAACAACGGCAGCGGGGCAATCCGGTGGGATATCGAGAGAAACGTCTCCTGGCTCCTCTTCGAGCCCAAATCGGGCAGGGTTGGCAACAACCAGGAGAGGGTCGAGGTCTCCTTGAACCGTTCGGCCCTGCCCCCCGGCGTGACATCCACACAGTTCTTGGTCGCCGGCAGGCAGGGGGAGAGGAGCCTGGTGGAAGTGAGGATCACACCTTAGGCCAATCGACACCGGGACCGCTACGGCAACAGAGAGGCAATACAGATGTACTCAAGGGGGTCATCTTCATCGGACACGAAGCCGTGGACCTCTCCGGGTGAGATCAGTATGATGTCCCCTTTCCCTACCTCCCTCTCGAGTGATCCTGTAAGGGCCCCCTTGCCCCCTACGCACAGGAAGATCTCCTCCCGGTCATCGTGTTCGTGCTCCTCGTGGGTTTCCCCGGGCGAGTACCCGTGGTAGTTCACATACTCGAATGCCTTCATATCGCCAGGGCTCACGAGTTGTGTCAACTTGCCCACCCTGTAGGATTTAACGACCGCCATCTGTAGCTCCCCGACCGGAACCTGGGATGAAGGACCATTAACTGTTACAGGTCCGCCGCCGGCGGTTACCCTAACCCCTCTGCAGTCCGAAATCTAAATATGGGAGTTGCGTTCGGTAGAGACGGTAACGGAGGTCAACGATGAAGGCATACGTCATCTATGACTCGGTATACGGAAACACGGAGAAGGTGGCCCAGGCCATCGGTGAGGCGATCCAGGGCGAGGTGAAGGTGATCCTTGCGGCGGAGGCGGACCGATCCGGCCTTGGTGAACTCGACCTGCTGATCGTCGGGACCCCCATCCACGGGGGTCGGCCGACGGGCCCGGTGAAGGACTTCCTGAACGAAATACCTGACGGAGATCTTGAAGGCGTCGCCGTCGCCGCCTTCGATACCAGGTCCGATTCAAGGTTCGCCAGGATATTCGGGCACGCGGCCCCGAAGATCGCGGATAAGCTGGAGAAGAAGGGCGGCACCTTGAGGGGCACCCCGGAGGGCTTCATAGTTGAGGATAAAGAGGGCCCCCTGAGGGATGGAGAGATGGAACGGGCCGTCGAGTGGGCGAGGGGAATAGCCGCCGGGAGAGGGTAGCGCAGCGCGAGAAAGGGCGAGCCTGAATACCATCAACTAGGTCCC
>Ga0180431_10005720_pt1 | contig 15055 bp, 15 predicted proteins | sample SS_ome_11_FD_132459 | JGI IMG/M metagenome (GOLD analysis project Ga0180431, IMG submission 132459) | Hypersaline lake sediment archaeal communities from the Salton Sea, California, USA - SS_1_MS_1 metaG | ecosystem: Environmental > Aquatic > Non-marine Saline and Alkaline > Hypersaline >... | reverse complement strand
TTTTGTCTTTTTACCATCTGGGTACCTCCTGTTTTATGGTTTGTTTTTGTCGAAACCCCATTATAACAGGACTCCCAGATGGTTTTCTATTTTTTGGCTAATTTACGTGCAAAATTCAGGTATGAAATCAAGGCATTAGGATATAGCACATGGGGCATTTTCGCCCTCTTGTCCTGGCAGGGGTTTCCCATCCCTGTCCAGGCAAAGATAAGTATCCTTTGTATTATGTATGTGCACCCAATCTCCCTTTTTGATCGTTCGGCTCGCAATGCCGATCGTCTCGCCATATTTAATGATGGGTTTTCCTTCCTCGATATCTACAATGGCAATTTTATGTCCGAAAGCAACATCTTCATTGCAAGGGTATTGCGTTTCTTTTCCTTCAAATCGAACGGTCACGGTTTCCCCGGCCTTACAGTCCGAGACCGCAGTGACCACATTGTCCTTTTCCCGAATTCTCTTTGCATATTTGGTCATGGCTGCTTTCCTCCATTCAGATAACCGGCCCCTTGATAAGGATTTCCATACTTTCCGTGCCCAGGATCTCAGATTTGGTCAATCTTCCACTGATCACCTCGAGGCAGTACTCAAAAACCCTTTCGGCCGCCGCCTCTATGGTCTCCGTCTCCTCGATGACGGATGAAACGTCCACATCAATATGCTCAGACATGGTTTTGTTGGTGTTCAAGTTCCCGCATATTTTGATGGTCGGCATAATCGGGTGGCCCGTGTCCGCCCCCCGGCCTGTGGTAAATAAATGAACAATGGCGCCGCCCGCGGCCGACCCGGTCAAATTCTCAAAACCGTGGCCGGGAAAATTCATGATGTATCGTCCCGGCTTTTCAGGAACCAATTGAGCATACTCCAAGGTCCCCTGGATGGGTACGGTCCCGCCCTTGGCGTTTGCGCCCAGAGCCTTTTCCACCAGGGTGGTAATGCCTCCCTTCACATTGCCCGAGGTCATTTGGCATCCCCGGGTGTCCGCCCCTACTGCCAGCCCTCGAAGATAGAGGTCTCTCACGAAGTCAACGATTTTTTCACCGTCTTCCGGGTTGATGCACAAGTTTTTCAGGGCATATTCCCCTCCCATAATGTCGCATATTTCACCCTGGATGAAACGCCCCCCCAGTTCCGTCATTTTACGACAGATTTCGCCTGTAACCAGGTTCGCCGACAACCCACTGGTGGTGTCGGAAGACCCGCATTTGGTTCCCATAACCAGGTGTTTTAGGCCGGCCCTTTCCCGCCTGCAGGCACTGATCTCGGAGACCAGATCAACAAGCTTGCGAGTCCCTTCCGCCATGGTGTTGATCATACCTCCGATTTCATGCATCACCACCATCTCGACCGGCTTTCCACTCTCCTTGATTCCTTCGTAGATCTCTTCGGCTTTCACCATTTCGCATCCCAGGGCAACCACAAGTGCCCCTCCGATATTGGGGTTTTTTCCCAGGTTGACCAGGGTCCGCGATACCTGTTCCGTGTCATGGGGAGGGTGAAGACATCCCTGGTCATGACGAATGGCCTTGGTCCCGCGAACAAGGTTCTCCAAATTCGTGCAAAGATTGTTCACGCAACCGGTGGAAGGGATAATCCCAACGTAATTGCGTGCGCCTATCTTTCCGTCTGGTCTCGGATATCCATAAAACTCCATTGCCATAACTCCTTCCGTATTTTCAGAGTAACTCCTTTAAGATGCTTGGATGTTCTCTTTTTGATGAATGTGTTCCTTTAAAATGGCCAGTGTCTTATCAAGATGGACCTTTAGATTCTTTTTTGCGGTCTCCCTACGGCGGTTCCGTACGAGTCCCAAAATCTTATAATGATCTTCTGCTGAAATAGCGGCAATCCCCGGGATTTGTAAATACATGATCTGATACCGGGCAAGATTATATCCGATGACTTTGTAAAACCTTATCAGGTAATAGTTTCCACAACTCTCCACCATTTTCTCATGAAAGCCGGCAAAGACTTCCCAGTATCTCAGGACTTCTTTTGAATCTTTGGGGTCTGAAATTCGAAACCTTTGGGCATCATCAACGGCCTGCTGGATTTCTTTTAAGCTGTCTCCTTCCTTTTCAGACAGGATCTCTACCGCCTTGAGCTCGATCATGGTGCGGACCGCATAGATCTTCTCCAGGTCGGATTCGGAGATCTCCGTCACAAACGCTCCGATCCGGGGACGGATTTCGACCAGTCTCTCGTTTTCAAGGATCCGGTAGGCCTCCCTCAAGGGTGGCCGGCTGATTCCGAGATCCTTGGCCAGATCAACTTCATTGAGGCGCTGCCCGGCCCTGATTTCGCCCAGAATGATCTGCTCCCGTAGAGAATCCGCGGCGCTTTCCGTAGCGCTGGAAAGTTTCATAATGGTCAAGATATTGCCTCCTTTTTGTCTATTGTCTACAATATACAAAAATATGTCAATCTTATTTTCCTGGTGACACAATTTCTAAAGCGTTCTCCAATGTTCCCAAGGCATTTAGGTTTACCTAACAGGGGAAATTTATACTTTAGTTTTAGATGTCTATTTTCAACAAAGAAGTGCAGTTTCTTGTCGGGACATTTTAAAGGAGATGAAGGCATGGTCCTCTTTTCTAAAACCGATTCCTGCAGTCTACTCTCTGACCCCCAAGGCCCGGCGGCCAAGAGGTATCGTCACTATGACGCCTTTTTGGACCACAACCACCGGGCATTGCGCATCCTTGCCGAGCTGGAATTCATGGATCGTGGAGACGGCCTTGCCACCTTGTCCTCCATAAACCGCAGGACAAGAGACCTCTTGGAGGAGGTACAGGGTCTCCTCACGTCCTTGCGTGCTTTGGCTCATAACCGTTACGAAGACCTTCCTCAGGTCTTTGAAGAAGTCGCACAAAACCTCGCTCCCTTGATCGAGGGGCGGCGCCCCGCCATTGAGGGCCCCCTGGCCCTGCCCTTTTCACACCTCCGCACAGAGCACCTTCCCCTGGCCGGCGCAAAAGCGGTCAACTTGGCGCGTATTAGAAGCGAACTCGATCTGCCGGTTCCCGACGGTTTTGTGGTCACAACCGCGGCGTTCGACCTGTTTCTGCGGGAAAACCGACTGCTGGAACCCATTCACACCTTCCTGGGCGAATTCGACCCGGATCGGGCGGAAAGTGAAGACGCGTGCCGGCGTATTCAAAAGAAGATCCAGGATGCCCCGCTCCCCAAGGCCCTGGCTGAGAGACTCGAAAGCGAGGTCCACGACCTTGCCGTACGTCATGGAAGCACCCCCCTTTTGGCCCTGCGCAGCAGCGCGGTGGGAGAAGACACGGACGCCTCTTTTGCCGGTCAGTACTCTACGGTCCTTTCAGTCACAAAAGATAACGTGGCTTCTGCATACAAAAGAGTTCTGGCCAGCAAGTACAGCCCGCGGGCCATCCTCTACCGGCTCCGCTACGGCCTCACCGACGCGGCCACACCCATGGCCGTCGCCGGGGTGGTTATGATCCAGGCAAAGGCCAGCGGGGTTCTCTATAGCGTTGATCCGTCCCATCCGGCTTCCGGACAGGCCCGCATCGATGCGGCATTGGGTTTCGGGGACCAGGTGGTAAGCGGTTCCGCTTCACCGGACGTTTTTTGGATTGACCGAGAATCCCTTCAGGTGATTGAAAGCCTGGTTCAGCCCAAGGAAGGCGCTTCCGGGGAAAAGCAGTCACGCCCTGCGGCTTCCCAACACACGCTAAGCAAGCTGATTGAATTCGGATTGAAAATGGAGACCCATTTCGGTGGACCCCAGGATATCGAGTGGGCGGAAGGCGAACAAGGTGGGTTGGTCATCCTCCAGAGCCGCCCTCTGGGTATGACCGGCGGCGACCAAGAGGCGCATCTTTTTGACGGTTCCGGCCTGAAACTCCTCCTTTCGGGGGGACAGAAGGCCGCACCGGGCCGGGTCTCCGGAAAGGCGGTTCATGCCAGGACCGGGCTGAAGCCGGATCCGGCGGAAGAGGCCATCCTGGTGGCCCGAACGGCATCCCCGGATCTGGCACCTCTCATGGGCCGCGTGCGGGGGTTGATTACGGACCTGGGAGGGGCGGCCAGCCATCTGGCCTCGGTGGCCCGGGAATTCAACGTGCCTGCCCTCATGAATACTCGGAACGCCACCAGTTTGATCGCCGAGGGGGAAGAAATCACCCTCCTGGCCGATGACGAAAAGGTCTACCAGGGCCGGGTTCCAGAACTGGAACGCAAGCTTCCGGGCCGCGATGAAGATGACGAAAAGGGTCCCATCGGCAGACACCTGCGCGAACTGCTGGACCTGATATCCCCGCTGAATCTCACCGATCCCACGGCGCCTGAGTTTGCACCAAGGGGGTGCCATACCCTCCACGACCTGATCCGATTTGCCCACGAAAAGGCCATGGAGGAGATGTTTAATCTGTCCCAGCTGGCTGAGGCCTCCGTGGTATCACGAAAAATGAGCGCCAACCTTCCCTTGTCCATCCATTTTATTGACCTGGGTGGTGGACTGACCCCGGATCTCACCTCCTGTGATGAGATTCTGCCTGAGCACATCCGTTCCAAGCCCATGGCGGCCCTTTGGAGAGGCCTGGCGCATCCGGGCGTCACTTGGTCGGGTGCCGTGGATCTCAGTGGACGCAACTTTATGGCACTTATGGTCGGCAGCATCGGCCCGGAGAACAGGGTCCCCCCTAAGGTGGATTCCTATGCCCTGGTTTCTGAAGACTACCTGAACCTGAGCATAAAATTCGGCTACCACTACTCGAACCTCGACGCCCTTTGCTCCGAAGATCCCGGAGTCAACACCATCACCCTCCAATTTGCGGGTGGGGCGGGCACCGGGGCCGGGAAGGCCCTGCGCATAGAGTTCTTGTCCCAGGTGTTGATCCGCCTGGGCTACGAGGTGGAGGCGGCCGGCGCATTGCTGCAAGCGGCATTAAAAGGGCTGGAATGCCCGGCCATGGAAGAAGTATTGGACCAAACGGGACGGCTCCTCGGGTGCAGCCGGCTCCTGGACCTCGCGATTCCCAGCCAGACCGAAATGCATGTGCTCACCGAGATGTTCTTTAAGGAGGAGTATGATTTCCTGGCCCGATCCGAAAAACGCCTTCCCGGCTTTTACGCATCGGTCGGAGAATGGTCACCAACCCGGATCGAGGGCGAGGAGGTGATCATGCAGGACGGTTCGAACATGACCGGGACGGTCTCTTGTACCCTCCACTCCGCGCTCGAAACAACGCTGGGCGGACGGTACCGCCGATTTCTCGAAAACCGACACGCCCTCCATTACAATCCGGTGGCCGTGAAACGGGGCAGTCGCTCAGGAGACGGCCTCATCAAAGTGGAGGTTAGGATCGGGGCCGGGTGCGTCGACCTCGCGGCTGGACTGGCGTTCGGGCTGATCAATGTGGGCAATGGCTGGGTACTGGCCCTGGACGCCAGTGCGGGAGAGGTACAGCTGCTGGAGTTTATCAATAACAAACGGTATTTCCGGGAGCGCAACAGCGTGGACCTTCCCAAGGATCAATGGGTGAAGATCGAGGCACGGGTGGCGGGAAAAGAGATCACAGGTGCCCTGGACGGCCGTCCCTGCCTTAAGTTTACCGCTTCCCGATCCATTTCAGGCTATGTAGGGCTCTGGAGCAAAGGGGACACTACAGCCTATTTCCGGAACCTTCAAACAGATGATGCCCCTATGAAGGCCGTCGCCACATGAGCGTTCGACCGGATCGGCCTGTCCTTGGGGGCATGGCCCCATGGTTGATCTTTCCTAGAACTTGAGCTCCATCTCAGCAGGTGATAACCCCGCAAAATTACCTTTTGCCCGGGCGTCATAGGCTAGCCCTCAACATCCCTCCTCCCAAATCAGAAGCTTTTTTTGTGTCTTCGGCGGATCAGTTTCTCCATGGCGATGATCCCACTGACCAGGGCGCTGTACCCCAGCACCAGCCCCCAGTGAACCAGCCCCATGGGCTGACTTCGAAAAATGGTGTTAAAGAAGGGCGTATAGGTAAAGAGGACCTGAAGGCCCGCCATGACACTCACCCCTCCCCATAACCACCAGTTGGAAAAAAGACCCAGTTCAAGGGCTGACCGGGTGAGGGAACGGCAGTTCATGAGATAGAACATCTCGCCGAAGACAATGATGTTCACCGCCATGGTGCGGGCCAGGTCTTCATTGCCCGTAGTTTGGATTTCCACCTCGAAGAACCCGAATGCCCCGATCAACAGTAGGACACTCACCAGAACGATCCTAAAAATGAGGGTCCCGCTTAGAATGGGTTCTTTCGGATCTCGAGGCTGGCGGGTCATGATGCGGGGCTCTTTAGGCTCAAACGCCAGGGTGAGGCCTAAAAAAACAGCCGTGGTCATGTTGATCCAGAGGATCTGTAAAGGAAGAATGGGGAGGGCGACCCCCAGGACAATGGCAATCATGATGACCAGGGACTCTCCCCCGTTGGTGGGGAGGGTCCAGGCGATGAACTTGGTGAGATTGTCAAAGACGCCCCGCCCTTCCTCCACCGCAGCTTTAATGGTGGAGAAGTTGTCGTCTGTAAGCACCATGTCGGCCGCCTCCTTGGAGACATCGGTCCCGGTAACACCCATGGCAACACCGATGTTGGCCTGTTTGAGGGCGGGTGCATCGTTGACCCCGTCCCCGGTCATGGCGACCACATGATCACGCTTCTGGAGGGCCTCAACCAGGCGCAGTTTCTGCTCCGGCGACACCCGGGCGAATACAGCGGTGTGTTCGGCTGAATTCACCAACCCTTCACCCTCAAGTTGGGAGATATCGCGTCCCGTGATCACTTCCCGTGTATGAATGGAACAGACTTCACTGCACAGGCCCAATTGGCGTGAGATAGCCGCAGCCGTGCCCGCGTGATCGCCTGTAATCATCTTGACCAAAATACCCGCTTTCTGGCAAACCGCTATAGCCTCAACGGCTTCCGGTCTGGGCGGATCGATCATCCCCTGGAGTCCGAGAAAGGTCAGTCCTTCTCTAAGATCCTCATGGGTGATGCCCGTGGTTTCGGCCGGGAGTTCCTTTCGGGCAAACGCCAAAATTCTAAGGCCGTCATTGGCCATTCCTTCCACCTGGGCATGGATTTCTTGTGCATCTGCCAAATCCAACTCGCCTGTTGCTGTGCAAAGGGCGTTGCATTCCAAACAAAGGCTCTCGATGGAACCTTTTACATAGACAACCCGGGATTTCCCCGACCCCTGATCATGGAGGGTCGCCATGTATTGGCGGGCCGACTCAAAGGGGATGGTGTCTATCCGTGGCATCTCCCGGCTCAGGATTTCAGGGAGCATCCCGGCCTTGGCCGCGCAACTGATCAGGGCCCCTTCTGTAGGATCCCCCTCAACAGTAAAGGTCTCGCCCGTCTGCTTCACTACAGAATCATTGCAGAGGAGACCTGCCTTCAGAAGTTCCATCAAGGCCCAATTACGGGCCCCATCCGGTCCGCCTTTCCTGGAAGTGATCTCCCCCTCCGGTGCATAGCCGACACCTGAGACATCATAGAGGAAGCCGCCCGCATACAATTCGGTGACCGTCATCTGGTTCTGCGTAAGGGTGCCTGTCTTGTCCGAACAGATCACTGTCGTGCTCCCCAAGGTCTCCACCGCGGGCAGCTTGCGGATGATGGCGTTTCGTTTCGCCATGCGCGAGACCCCTATCGCCAGGGTGATGGTCATGGCCGCGGGCAGCCCTTCGGGTATGGCCCCTACCGCCAGCGCCACCGAGGCCAGTAACATCTCGACCCACTCCTGGCCCCTCAAATAACCCACCACGAAGGTCACCCCCGCCAAGGCCATGATCACATACAAGAGAATTTTGCTGAAGTGTTCCATCTTGCGGGTCAGGGGAGTGGAAAGGACCTCGGCAGAGGAGATCATCTCGCTGATGCGGCCGATCTCGGTTTGTTTGCCGGTGGCGATCACCACGCCCTTGCAGCCCCCATGGGTCACCAGGGTGGATGAATATGCCATGTTTCGGCGGTCCGAAAGAGGCGTATCCTCAGGGAGTCTTGTGTCCTCCTTTTGGACCGGGAGGCTCTCCCCGGTGAGGGTACTCTCATCAATGCGAAGTTCCCGGGTCTCGAAAAGGCGCATATCGGCTGGGACCTTGTCGCCCGATTGTAGAAACACCACATCCCCCGGCACTAGCTCTTGGGCCTCGACTTTTTGCCGAGTGCCCTTTCTCTGGACCGTGGCGCTGCTCACCATGGCGCGGGCCAGGGCCTCAATCGCCTTAAGGGCCTTGGCTTCCTGAATAAAGCCGATCGCCGCATTGGTGAGGATAACCCCGAAGATTACCCCTGCCTCCACCCATTCCTTGAGGAACAGGGTGACCAGGGTGGCGACCAGAAGAATAATCACCAGGGGTTGGTTGAACTGGAGCAGAAAGCGGATGACAGCGCCCTGTCCCGTCTTTTGAGGTAAAACGTTTTCCCCAAAGGTTTTTCGCCGGGAGGAAACTTCCTCCTCTGTCAAGCCCCTGGCCGTATCAGTCCCAAGGGTCTCTACGACCTCCTCCAGGGTCAGGTGGTGCCAGGACTCTTCTGGTATTGACTGCATATTGTTTATCTCCCTTATCAAGGCGCTCGGAACATGACCATTGAGCGGGGTCATGCCTGTCCTCCTCTTTTCCCACTCGGGTCCACTTTGGACCCATAAGGGCATCCACGATTTAAACTGTGCCCCTATCCTGCATAAAAGAACAGAGCAGATTCATCAGACATGGTTCTGCAATTCCCGTAGCCATAACCACGCCCGTATCCTCTGAACTCCAGCTTGCTTTGGCCGGCTATTGGGTGGTCAGCGTCTTTCCAAGCAAATCCTCATTGGAAATGCCAAAGGAAAAGTGCCACTGAACGATCTTCCACTCCTCCTGCTCCTTTCGGAAGACCGCAGTCAACCGGAAGGGAATTTCCGTGCCATCGGGGAGTTTCAGTCTGGGTTGGCCTGCCACCCAACCGACAGAACCTTCAGTGTAAGCTTCGGGGTTATCGCCCAGGATCTGAAATCCACCCGTCTCTTGCAGCTGGGCCTTGAACATCCGCGTAATGGTGGCATAACCGGCCCACCATTCCGTGGGATCGGTGCCGATGGCCAGAACACCATCCTCTTGGGAGAAATGGCGTTCAAAAAAGGAATAGTCCCCCTTTGATTGAGCCTCACAGCTTCGAAGGTAAAGCTCCTTCAACTCATTTGATTCTTTCATGAACACCCCCTGACCAGCTTAAATGTCTTCAGATTCACTCACTCCACCTTTCTGATCGTGCCTTGGGCAATGGCGACCATGCGCTCCCCCTTCTTTCCGGCAGAAAAGACCTTGCATTGGCATACAGCCTGATTTTTCCCCGACGACAACACGGACGCCCGTGCGATCAGCTTTTCACCTATCGCCGGGCGAATATAGTTGATCTTGAACTCCGAGGTCACCGAGTCACCCAGAACCGAGCCCCCTGCATAAGTCAGCCCATTATCTGCGAGATAACTTACGACCCCCCCATGTAGGAAGCCATGTTGCTGCTTTAACTCTTCCCTAACAGCTAAAGTAAGCACGGCTTTACCCGGCTCAAATAACTCCAGCTCAGTGCCCAGTAAAACGCTGAAAGGTTGTTCCTTTAGAACTTTCCTGCCGAACTCCAGTAGGTCCCCCACCCATTTCTCCTTTCCTCAAATATCTAATCCTGTCTCCGCTTTTCCCTGATTTTTTCTAACCCGATCATGGCATCTTTGTATGTGCTGCTCTCCGACGTTGTAACACTCATTGCCCTGACAAAGAATTCAGAAGCCTTTTCCAAATTTCCCTTTTGATAATACGCAAACCCCAGATTAAAAAGGACTGTATGCCCATTTGGGGCGATAGCGAGGGCCTCTTCAAATTTCTTGATTGCAAGGTCTACTTCTCCCTCCTTAACCAGCCTTACCCCTTCTGAATTCACCGAGCAATATGGAGATGGATATTCGCATGGAACCGTTTCTGATTCAGTCCGTTGATTATCCTCCGCAAGTGAAGGAGATAGAAATAGCTCCATACCATTAACACATCCGATGGTGCATAAAATCAGAATAGACTTCAGGAGGATGTCCCTAAATATATTGCGGCGTTCGCCACCATGGGTAATAAGGTGGTGCAAAATAACCGCGGAAATTAGGCGTGCTCGTACCGGCATGAATCCCCTGCAAACAATTTTTCATCCCATCAGATCGCTTACCGCTTAACGGCCCGCACCCATGACGATTGATCACAGCCCGTTCACCACATTGAGCTTGTTCCCCTGCAGGAAGGCCTTTGCGTTTTCGAAGGCTGTGTTCATAAGCCGCCTGCGTGCCTCCAGAGTAGCCCATGCGACATGGGGGGTAATATAACAGTTTTTGGCTGTCAACAAAGGACACTCCTCGGAAGGGGGTTCCAGGGCTAAAACGTCCAGTCCCGCACCTGCAATAGTCCCGGTGTTAAGGGCATCAGCCAGGGCGCCTTCATCAACCAAGGGACCCCGGCTTGTGTTAATCAAGAAAGCATTCCCTTTCATAAGCCCAAGTAGCTCCCTGTCCACAAAGCCCTGATTCTCTTCTGTGAGGGGGCAGTGAAGGCTCACCACATCGCTTTTCTGGAAAACGGTCCGGAGGTCTGTGAGCGAAACACCTTGCGGTCCAGGTGAGTCTATGGCAGGATCGTGGGCAAGCACATCCATGCCAAAGGTAAAGGCGGCGCTTGCGACCGAGGACCCGATCCTGCCCAACCCCACAATCCCCATGGTCCGACCGGAGAGTTCTACAAGAGGATATTCATAAAAGCAGAAGTCCTTTGATTGACTCCACTTCCCCTGTCGGACACCGGCGTTATAGTCCGCCACGTGATGGCAGAGATTCAGCACATGGGCGAACACCATTTGAGCCACCGACTGGGTTCCATATTCCGGAACATTGGTCACGGGTATCCCCCGTTCCGCGGCTGCTTCCGTGTCCACGATATTGTAGCCTGTGGCCAGGACCCCGATATAGCTGAGGTCTGGCAATTGCACTATTGCCTCTCTCGAAAGGACCGTTTTATTCGTGAAAAGCATCTGGGCCCCCCTTGAGCGGGCTACGATCTTTTCCACGGGTGTTCTGTCGTAAACCGCGCATTTCCCTAAGGTTTCAAACTGGTCCCACGAGAGATCACCCGGGTTGAGTGTGTACCCATCAAGAACGACCAGAAGCATGGACCTCTTTCCTTCCTAGAAGCAAAGAAACTGCCGCCAGTGGATCGAGGCGACTTTATTCACATCCAGTTGATCAGACTTCATTTTTCCTGTTGTAATTGAACACGGTGAACGGCACAGAAGCCACGGCGGCAAAAATCCCGCTCTCTCATGTAATTTTACCCCTTTGTTGCAAACACATTGACATGTCTAGGGCATAAAAACCATCAGGAAGGTAACTTAGTCCTATCACAGGCAGAGCCGTAGAATGCAAATTATGAGATCCTCCGGCGCCTATTACTCGACAACGGGGTTTACTCAATCTTCTTTAAAAATTCCCGTAAAGCTTTTATATAGGCCCCGGTCTCTTCCCACATGGCCATGTGTGCGCTGTTTGGGATCACGATCATGGACGCGTTCGGCATGAGGCTTTTATACCACGCCGCGGCTTCCGGTGTGGCCTCATCGTATTCTCCGACGATAATCAGGGTTGGCTGATCAATCTCGTGAAGACGCCCCGTTCGGTCAAAGTCCTTCAAGTTGCCTGTAGGGCTAAATTCGCTGGGCCCCCACATGGTCCGGTATACGGGGATTCCCGTATGGCCCGCTGCCTCCATCAATTGCTTCGGCCAGGGATCAAGCCGGCAAACATGCCTTCTCAGGTATTCAGAAACCGCTATCTTATATTCGATTGAATCCGTGGTGCCCGCTTCTTCATTTTTCTTGATCGCTTCCTGCGTTTTCTGTGGAAGCTTTGCTATCAAATTTTCAGCATCTTCAACCCACCGTTTTGCGCTCAGGCAAGGGCTGGCGAGGATAAGACTCTTGACCCCTTTGGGATGTTTGGTAAGCATGTATTCCACGGCCAGCATGGTGCCCCAGGAATGCCCGCAAAGATGGACCTCTTTCAAACCCAGGGCCTCTCGGACCCGGGCAACCTCCTCCACAAATCTCTCAATGCGCCAAAGGCTTGCATCATCGGGGCGATCCGCCTTCCCGCCCCCGAGCTGGTCATAGAATATGACCGGTCTTTCATTCGCCAGGGCCTCAAGGGGTAGAAGCTCGTCACACGGCCCTCCGGGTCCACCGTGGAGCAGGAGGAGGGGTGCGGCTTCCCCGGAGCCCGCGATTCTGTACCAGCCCCTGCCTCCGGGGACATCAACGTAGCCTTCACCCGTTTTTAATCCCGGGCTCGCGCAACCTGCCGCAAAAAGCGCACCCAGGATGAGCAGGGTGAGTATGTTCAAATATCTCAGGAAGATGTTCCTTTTGTACACCTTCTCTTTATGCCCCATAGCTGACTCCCTCCTGTGATCTCCTACCCTTGCTTAGAATTTATTCTCCTTTTTCCAATGGCACCTTTTCTCTACAGCAAATATCTTCCCCATCAATCCGGGTTATGATGTCCCGTCTCCAGGCCCTCCCGCCCATCTTCCCATCCTCCCCCATTGATACCACATCCATGCCGCTTCCTTTTCTACGCCAGGCCAAAGATGTGACTGTGTATTCATTCCTCCATGGATCAATGGGAAGTCTGCCACATTCTTTTTAAAACATGAATTTGGTCACATATCCACCAAACCCAGGTCAGGAATGAACCGCCTGATTCTTTAGCCATTTTCCAGTATCTTTTTCAGGTTTTGACCCTCTTCTTTCATGTGGCTTTTGACACTCGCCAGGTTCTGCTGAAGCTGTTTTTTGAAGAAAGTTTTGACCACCCAGCCATGCCGGAAAATACCTGAAGCCCTAAAAACGCACGTTTCTCCTCTTTGCTCAATGAAAAATCTATTCTTAGGGAAATACCTTCTGAGCAATCGAGATACCGGCGCATACTCAATTTCTTTATTTGTGACTACTTTGGTGACCATGAATTTAAGCCTATGAATCTTTCCATGAAGGTATTCTTTGGCGTACGCAACGGATCCCTCTTCCCAGGGGCGACCTTTTACCCAGCGCAGCGAAACATGATCATCACGATGCCACGCGCGGTAGCTTTCATCGTCGACGAGGCCGGTAAGAAAATTGAAGATCCTCTCAGGTGTCGTCTTGATTTCTATTGAATCGGTCAGGACAATGTCTTCCAGTAAGGCCATATCCCATCTCCTCAAATAACGCCCGGTTCATCGGGCGCCCACCTTAAAATAGAAATGGTGTTGAACATGCCAAAAGGGACTGTAAAACTGAGCCCGTCCGTTCGAAAGAACTTGCGGGCCGATGGATCCCAGCCCCCAAGCACGGCCCGGTTCTGTCCCTCTGCCAGGTATTTCCGGGGCCAAGTAATAAGGTTGGTGCAGGCAGCACGCCAAGGCGAGGCAACCACCTCAGGATCATTGGTCACAAAACCCGCCAGTCGATCGCCCCTTTCACTTCTTTTTCGCGCGTCGGCAGGTCCATGGGTTCCGGTGAAAATCCCTCTGAAGGCTTTTCGTCGCCATAAAAAATACCCATCGGCTCCTCGTACGCCCCCAGTATTTCGAGGAACTCATGTAGCTTCTTTGTCCCCTGGTTCATTGGGACCTCCTTCCTAATAACATCGCTGAGGGATACAAACCACGTATGTGAGGTTGAAATGCCGATTGCCCATCCCCGTTTGTAGCTGGAACCAGGCCCCCTTCGCATTTCACATTAGGCTTTCATGAGTACAAGCCATTCTTTATCCGCGCCGGGAACCAAATTTTTTGCAGCCTTGTCTAAAGCCGAACCATCCTTTTTATAAAGATGCTTGTAGACTAACTGTCCGACCTCGTGCCGTTTCAGCCTATCGGGCAATTTGGTGTACCATATGCAACCTGAACCACCTTTGTGAATGGCAGCGCCAAGGACAGCATCTTTTAGAAGATACCAATCCTCTCTCTTTAGTCCCGAGCCATACAAACCGCTCATAAGTCTACCCGTCAATTTCAAATTCGTAACGCAATCCTTCCTTAATCGTTAAGACTTCTGTTTATTATCTCGAAGTAGACCTCATGCATTTCAAGATTTTTTGGATTGCTCAAAATATCATTTGAGATATTTGTCGAATATCTGTTCGCAGACCCCGGTTCGCCGGATATGCGTCAGGCCCTCATTAAAATCGTCTCTGATTTTCCGGCTCTTGAAATTAACCTGAAATTCCGTCGGAATCGGAAATATCTCATGATAAACCACTTCATCAGTCACATCTATCTGCCCGGAAAGCTGTTTTGTAAACCAGATAAAAATCGACTTATCTATTATGAGAACCGTTTTGTCTTTCCTCCAGAAAAGGCTGACTTGATCTCTCTGAACCGGAAGCTCATGATACTTTTCCATATAAGGCGCCTTCACATCCGGTGAAAACAGAGAGGCGAAGTCTCTTCCCAGATCTCTGTGCGCATTCTGCCAGGTGATGATGTTCTTACCTTTCAGATCCTCAATGCCCTTCAGAACTATCCCGGATCCTTTCTTGGTAATGGCATAATTTTCAAACCCTATAAAATTATCGGAATAATAGGTCCCGTCATCTGTCTCTCTCACTCCCGCCGCAGCATCCAGTCCCAGCCGGGCGACGGCGCCTTCCAATTGCTTGTATGAATACTGCTGAACTCTGAAGCTATGCCCCCTGTAGCTCAATGCCTTCCGGACGATTTCCAATTCCAATCCGTCGGTCCCGCTATTCATAACAAAGGGCGGAATATCATAGGAAAAGGCTATCTCAAGTTCTTCGGCACAAACAGAGAAATGGGTCAGCAAGGAAAGCGGCAAAGCCAGAAATCCCAGCAGCATGAATCTCAATTTCTTCCTACTCTTCATGTTATCCTCTTGTTATTACCTGAATTTTGCACGTAAATTAGCCAAAAAATAGAAAACCATCTGGGAGTCCTGTTATAATGGGGTTTCGACAAAAACAAACCATAAAA
>Ga0180431_10005718_pt1 | contig 15057 bp, 12 predicted proteins | sample SS_ome_11_FD_132459 | JGI IMG/M metagenome (GOLD analysis project Ga0180431, IMG submission 132459) | Hypersaline lake sediment archaeal communities from the Salton Sea, California, USA - SS_1_MS_1 metaG | ecosystem: Environmental > Aquatic > Non-marine Saline and Alkaline > Hypersaline >... | reverse complement strand
GATCTATACTACACCTACACCTTAGCTGTTGACATTTCCAACGATCTATACTACACCTATACCTTAGCTTCTGGCATCTCCAATGATCTATACTACACCTACACCTTAGTAGGTAATACAACTCAGAGTTTGTATTACACCTACACCTTAGCTGTTGACATTTCCAACGATCTATACTACACCTACACCTTAGCTGTTGACATTTCCAACGATCTATACTACACCTATACCTTAGCTGTTGACATTACCAATGATCTATACTACACCTATACTTTAGTAGGTAATACAACTCAGAGTTTGTATTACACCTACACCTTAGCTGTTGACATTTCCAATGATCTATACTACACCTATACCTTAGCTTCTGGCATCTCCAACGATCTATACTACACCTATACCTTAGCTTCTGGCATCTCCAATGATCTATATTACACCTATGATATAGTAGTAGGAATAGATCTATACTACACCTACACCTTAATAGGTAACGTAGCACAGAACTTGTACTACACCTATGATACAGAATCCATTGTTACCTCTTTTGCGCGTGAGTCAGTAGATCCCCTGTTACAGCAGTTCAGTGAACTTAGAGCCTCTAATTATAGTTGGGCCTCTTCCTCTGCTTCTTATGACGACAGGTTTGTAACTGCTTTTACTCATGAGGGTAGTTTATATGTGAAAACACTGCAGAGAGGTGATATTGCTTGGTCCTCTGCGCAACTTGTTGCCGAGAACGCAGCAAGTCCTTATCTGTCCGTTGACTCTGATGGGGTATTTTATTTAGTATGGGAGCATAGTAATGGCGTAGATAATGCAGAGGTCTATTACACCTACTCTAGTTTTGGTTTGTATTGGGCGACAGCAACATCGTTAGTTGAGGGAGGATCACCTGCTATTGTTGCGTATGGTGGCACATCTTATGTATTCTATGCCACCTATGACAATATCTCTATGATCACTCAATCTAGCCCCTGGTCAGCCCCTGTAATTCTATTCCCTTCTGTAAGTGCTGCTACTCAGATAGCCTGTGCCTCGGGAATGAACAATTATTTATATCTGGCCTGGATTACTGATAGAGTAGGTTACGTTTCTTATTCTTCTGATGCAGGTGCTACTTGGGCTACGCCTTTGAATCTAGGACAGATGGATTGGATCGATATAAGAGAGTTGCCTACAGAGCATTTGTTGATAGTGTATGAAGTAGGTCTTAGATTATGGGGTGCCATATCTAGAGATAAAGGTGCTACCTTTGATGACCCTTGGACTATTATAGAACCTGCACTAGCCTCTATGCCCTCTATCTTGGTAGACGATCAAGCGATAAATTCCGATGTGTATGTGCTATCTAGTAATGTCACTTCTGGCTTTACCCTGTCGAGAGATTTACTTCAGCTATTTACCTATAGCTCTGAAGTCATAAACATTAGCTCCCTACGTAATATATTCTTAGCAGCCGATGCTGATTTGTTACCTATTGTAGATTGGATATTTTGGGGACCTGAATCTACAGCTAAGTATGATATTCGTACTGGTAACTCTGATCTTCCCTACACGGGGGTATGGAGTGACTGGATAGAGGTACAAAATAATGTTTCCTTTAACAACGTTTCAGATTTGAAAAGGGAGGATACGTAATGCCTGTCACAGTTTCTTGGTCCGTTTTGGTAGGCGCCGATCTTTCCTACAGTTATAACACAGAGCAAAACTTTCTCTATTTTCAACACCGGTTTTACGTCATTCCTTCTTTAGATAGGCAACAAGATACAGATGACATTGAGTTTATCTATCGCCAAGCCAATATAAGATGGTCAGGAAATGAACGCTATAGTGATGGTATGGGTTATGGCTATTCCTATGGGTATGCTTATGGCACTACCCAGAGTACTGCACCTATCTCAGACCTACTACCCGTACTTGAATTATAGCTTGCTTTTTTTTCAATATTTTGTTATAATAATCATAGACTTACGATGATTTGTTGATTATTGTATCTTTTCTGACCCTGTTTAATTTTGGCGAGGTGTGACGTGCAGATTAACATCAGGGCACCTATCTTTTCTCCTACTGGATATGCTGAGTGGTCACGAAACATTATAGATTCTTTGATATCTATGGGCCACACTATTTTACTAAACCCTGCCGATTCTCCTAGTACTTCTTCTTTTTTACCTTCAGATATTTATGATGGTTACGTTAGCCTTATCCACTCTTTCGACCCCCAAGTACCTACTTTGAACATAGGCGTTCCTAGTGGTTATGATTTTTATGTAGGTAGGCCTAGAGTAGCACTAACCTTAACCGAAGGGCTTAGATTACCTAAACAGTGGCCCGTCTTGTTGAATACTATGGACAAGATTATTACAGTATCTGAGTTTGGTAGAAGGGTATTTATTAACTCAGGTGTATTATCTGAGAAGTTGAGCATAATCCCTCCTATGGTAGATAGTGATAGATTTCATCCCGAAGTACCTCCTCTATACTGTGATTCTATTCGCCCGTTTGTTATCTTGTTTGTAGGACAACTTATCCTACGTAAAGGGTGGGACAAATTATTGCTAGGCGCCTCCCTTGCCTTTTCTAAAGTTAATGACGTTTGTATTTTGTTAAAAACTGCGCCCATAAGAGATATAGAGGGAGTAAAACAAGAACTGGCGCCTTATCGTGCTCAGAGTAAGATTCCTATACTACTTCATGCCAACACTATACCTTTTGAAAACGTACCTAATCTATATCAAGTACCCCGCAATGTATTATCTAATAGATTGTACACACATCTATCTGAGCCTGAGGTGCGTGGAGTATTTGCTCTTCCTTCTTTAGGGGAGGGTATTGGATTACCCTACTTAGAGGCTATGTCTTCTGGCCTACTAACCTGTGGAACTATGGTTAGTGGTCAATCTTCTTTTCTCAATTCGTCCAATTCGATTATTATAAAAAATAGGCCTGCTTCACGTAATATGGCTATAGAAACGCAGCTACAACTATATCGTAATAATCCTTTTTACGATGTAACTCCTGATGATATTGCTTCAGCACTATGGCGTGCTTATACTATGGGAACAGAAGAGAGAAAAAGAATTACCGTTCAAGCGCGGAAAGATTCAGAAGCCTATACCTTTGAACGATGTGCCCGATCTATTTTGGAGGTGATATCGTGAGACCATTACTACCTGAAAGATCTTTCGGTCTTACACTTTCCCCTCCTACTATACTACTACACTCTCCTACACTGTTTGAATTTCTATATTTTTTGCCCTTACTTACTGGCATCAAAAAAGCATTACCTGATATTATTTTAATCTTGTATGCTCCTTCTGAGTACCTATCTTTTCTTAGTAAGCAACCTATAGTAGATACAGCCCGGCCTGTTGAAGAACTCAAATTACCCTATCTTCCTCCTATTACTCATCTAGGCTCTATCCCCTTGGATAATTATACACTTGCCTTTTCTCAGTTTTTAGATGACTTAGGAAGTAAGGGAATCAGATTACCTAGGCATCAACCGGAGTTTACTACTTGTATAGTACCTCAAAAAGAATTGTTATCACGGCTGTATGGAGGTAGTTCTCGTTACGTCATTCTAGATCTTCCTCAAGAACTTATTAGTCCTCAGTTGTCTGCGTTGATATCCAATGCTTCATTACGTTGTCTTTCTCTGCAAAATATACATTTGAATGGTGTACAACTAGTTAGTCGCCTAGATCCAAGTGAACAGCTTTCTCTTTTTCTATCTTGCGATTTTGCCATAACCTCCTCTATTGATTTGTTACTTGCTAGGGCTTTTACTACTATGCCTACGGTAGGATTATCTGTGGAGATGGACAACGCTTACTTGAAAAGATTACCTTCTCCTCCTTCATGTTATACTACTCTCTCCGATATGTTAAACACTTTACCCTATTTATTAGACGAGACGTATTCCCCTCTTACTATTACTTCTCGTTCTTCTGATTCTTATGCGTACACTGTTATAGGAAAGCAGGGAGTACGCTTTAAGATAGATTCTACTAGTTTATCTTTACTACCTCCCCTGCAAACTTCCGCTTTGTTACCTACTGGAGTTTTTGTTATATTAGGTACCCCCAAAGACTTTTCTCCTAGTCTAAACTATGCTGTTACTCACATAGGTGTTTGGTTGGATCCAGATCCTAAGTCTTTTTTGAATAACATTCATAAGTGTTTATACTTAGACAGACTGTTAGTATTTTCTGATGATTCTGTTTTGTCTACTACTATTAGTGAATTAGTACCCCAAACATCTGTTTATTCCGTCAATAAGTTTGTAAGGTTGATTGAGATTCTACGTACCTTACTATTGGAATTACAGAGTCTAAAAAGTAAAAGCAAATCTTTGTTTGTAGTACCTCAAACATTTGGAGACGCTTTTCTTTGTCGCGGAATTATAGGGGCATTGAGTTTAGATAGAGAACATTGTATGGATGTTTTAACCAAGGAAATGTGCGCTCCTTTTTTCTTAGGTGATCAACATATTGGCAAACTTATTTTATATCCCGCTCACCCAGTAAGACCATTTACCAAGATAAGAGGTTTTCCTCAGCTAGCTTCCTCATACTCTCAAGTTTATACTCCTACTGAGAAGTTGCAGTGTGATCCTCATTACTTAATGAACGATCTTAGAATCAGAGGAGAGCAGTTTGCTTTAGATTATGCTCTTCAGTGCGGCGTAGATAAAAATTCCTTAGTATTTGAACCTCTCCCTGAAACCTCTTGTGAGTTACCTTCTCCTTACATAATTATACAATCCGCGTCTCGAGTATCTTCTAAGGAGTGGAGCTACTTCCCTGCACTAGTTGAGACGTTACGCAAGGAGTATCCCGATGTAGAAATAATACAGTTAGGAGCAAAAGATGATTCTGTTATTGTAGGTGCTCTACCTTTATTAGGTAGACCGTGGACGCAAGTATCTTATATAGTGCGCAACGCTTTGATGTATATAGGAGTAGATTCTATTTTAGCACACATGAGTGCCGTTTACGATCTCCCTTGTATTACTTTGTATGGCGGAACTGATGTAGCCGTTTCTCGAGCACTAGGCAAGAATGTAGTACATCTATCTCCAGAGTTTCCTATATCCGATGGAAAAACTACCTGCCATTTCGCTTGCCATTCAGACTGTTGTCAAAGTGTTAAGTGTATTGACACTATCGAAGTATCCACTGTGTTAGACCATGTTTACAATTTTATGGAAAAAGGAGCGAACATTCATGACTAATATGGAAGAATTTCAAGAACAATTAACTCGTATTGAAGAGTTTGTGGAAAGCTCAAGTGATTCTTCAGCATTAGAAGAACAAGTTAGATCAGCGGTTCACGAGGTTAAGAAACTATCGGCTCTTCTAAACTCCTCAGATTCTCCTACCAATGTTACTGCTACAACAGGTACTGGGGATAACACCTCCCTCCCCTTGGATATAGTAAAGAAACCCTCGGAAATTGTAGTTAGAATAGGTATTGATATGTTGTTTACCTATCCAGAAGTATTAGAGGACTACGACCAACTACGCCGCCTTGAAATCTATTCAGAAGGTGTTAAGATAGTAGAATACAGTACTACTCAAAAGAAAGAAAGGACGCATTTTGTACGTAATGCGGATATAGTATCATGGGTCTAATATCTGCTGTAACTATTGTATATAATGCGGAGAGTTTAGTAGGATACGCTATAGAGGCGGTTCTTCCTTATGTAGACGAATACGTTATTGTCAATGGCAGTCCCCAGGGCCCCTCTACTGATCTAACCAAGACCGTTATAGATTCTTTTGATTCTTCTAAGATCAAATATTTTGAGGGTAGTTTTGGAAATGCCGCCTCTACAGATAATTGGGATATAGTTCAGCATAATTTTGCCTTCGAGCAATGTACAGGCGAATGGATATGGAAAGTAGACGCTGATGAGATTTATGATCCCCGTCAAATATCTAAAGTAGTATCCGCTTGTAAGTATGACGATGGTTGTGATTATATGAGATGGGACAACTTGTATTTTGTTAGAGATACTTCTCATATTAGGTATGTACCTCCTCCTATAAGGTTGTGGAGAGATTTACCTGGTTATACCTTTGTTGACTTATCAGTTACTCCTATATGCAATGGAACTCCTATTCATGTAGCCACCAGAGGTCGATGGTTTACTAACGTACAAACTTTTCACTATGGGTTCTTGCTCCCTTACAGACATCAATATCCCCGAATAAAAAAGTTTATAGATAGGGAAGATAACGAGGATGCCCAAAGCCGTCCACAGCTTTATGTAGATGCCCATTTAAGAGATGCATGGAAACTAGATAGTCAACAAGTAATGCACGTAGATCAAACTCAACCAAAAGCTATACGGGAATCTATGTTTTATAGACGAGGCAGTGGCTGGGAGGGTAGGTCCGTTGGAATATACACCACGGGTAACTACAATGTAAGAGATGGAGGAGGGGGCTCTGAACTATCATTATGTCTTGCAAGAGAGGCTATGATACATCGTGGAGTCGAGGTAGATACTGGTCCTGATTTATCTGACCATTACGATATCGGTATAATGTTTAGAGAATTACTACCTCCTGAAACTATAGATGCTGATATTAAGATATGGTGGTCTTGTGATCAATATCCTCATAGTAGTATTGTAGATATAGTAGGAGGATATGATTTAATCTTTGCTATTAGTGATTTTCATGCAAATTATTTAGTAACAGAAATGCACCTTCCTCGCGAAAAAGTAAAAGTTATAAATCTCGGATTTGATCCTGAGGAATATCAAGGTATACGACCTAAAGTACCTAATCAGCTTATTTATTGTTCTCAGCCAGACAGAGGCCTTAAATACTTGATAGATATTTTTCCTCGGATTAAAGAGAGAGTGCCTGATGCTACTCTAGTAGTTACCTGTGATAAGACTTTGTGGGGTTTATCGGATGCAGGAAACACGTCAGAAAAATTAGCTTTAGAGAAACTACCGGGAGTACTTTTTTATGGTAGAGTAGAACGTTCTAAATTGTTGGCTCTACAACAAGAATCTGACGCAATGCTTTTTCCTTGTGATTACAACGAACTTTTTTGCCTTTCCGCTTTAGAATGTCAAGCTGCTGGCTGTATGATAGTTACTCACGATATAGGAGCATTGTCTGAAACAGTAGTGCATGGATATACTGGATTAGTTATTCCTACACATCCAAGTACTCAAGCATTTCAGGATACAGTAGTAGAACAATTATGTGCTAGATTGACTACTAACAGAGATGAACTGGCCCTTATGCAAAAGCAAGCTAGACAAAGGGCCTTTCAATTTTTTACTTGGGATGATATTTTGTATGAGTGGACATTCTATTTGGATATTATTAGAAGACTCAAGAAGTTAGATTGGTGAGGTTATGGATGCTTTTCCTAGAATCTCTGTAGTAATACCTACTTACGATCGCGCAAAAGAATTAAGCCTTACTCTTCGAATGCTTCGTGCCAATACTTTTGAAGACTATGAGATTATAGTGGTGGACGATACTCCTGAAGAAGCTGATTGTGACATACGAGAGATCTGCACACGCTTCGCTCCTATTTCCTATGTTTGGCGTGACTTAGTGGAGGGAGATGTTCGTCCGGTTACTAGTGCACGTAAATGTGGTGCTGCTATGGCCTTGGGTGATATAGTAGTATGGTTAGATCAGGACGTGCTAGTTAGAACCGATTTTCTTAAATTGGTAGATTTAGTCCATACCTCTGTACCTAACACAGTAGTGCTACCTTGGCTTGCTAGTACTTCCGGAGGTCCTGGCGGCTTTTATGAAGACCTATCCGACCTTACCCCTTCTGAAGTAGATCATTTTATAGAAGTACACCCAGAAGTACTTCCTCCTAATTTTCATTGGTGTACTTCTAGTAAGCCTCTCAAGACCCTTAATCATTTTGGAACTACTGGTCACTCTATAGCTAGAGAGCTTTTTATGCGACATGACTTATGGGATGCTAGATTACCTGGGTGGCCTTTAGATGACGTAGACTTTTCTAACACTTGCGTTCTTGCATCACTACCTTCTGTATGTTGCAAGGATCTCAAGATATTTCATATGACCCATGCCAGACCTAGATACTCAGAAGAAATGAAGGCGGAAGCTTCCGAATATTTGAAGACGAAATGGGGAAATTGATGGCTATTACTGCTTACGGGTATACTCATAATTGTCTTACAGTGAGACTTCCATTTGTTCAGTGTATTCATTCTATGTTGGCCGTTTGTGATGAGGTTATTATTATTGATGCCGCTTCTAGTGACGGCACTTATGAATTGTTACAGGCGATTCCAGGCCTAAGGCTTTATCGTAGAGAGTATCCTTATGATACGGGTACTGCGGATAGCGATCTAAAGAGAGAGGCCAGGGAGCTTGTCACTACCGATCTATGCTGGGGTATTGATATAGATGAAGTAATTCATGAAAAGGATTACTCTGGATGGTCTCAAATAATTTCTCAGTTGTCAAGTAATTCTAGAGCTAAGATAGTACTTCCTCGCGTGGACTTTTGGAGTTTGGACATGTATCAGTTACGAACTAGATATCATGCCATTCACCTTAATTTACCTTACCTATCTGTAGATGTCCCTTTAGAGTGTCAGTTTACTAATCCTAGAACGGGTCATATCTGTTCTAATGGACCTCACTATGATTATGTAGATACTCGTACAGGCAAATCTTTTACTGCAGAACCTATGAGTTGGTTGGATCCTTCTGATAGTGAATTGCTAACCGCCTTTGAAAATCCTATTGAGAGCGAGGAGGAGAGAGCAAGGAGAGAGCGTTTGTATTTAGAGTATATACAATATCATCCTACCCTGTACCATTATAGCAGAGCCAGTCAGCGTAGAAAACATTTACAGCAACACACTTTTGATAGTCATCAGTACCGCTTGCTATTTGGTGAGCTAGATAGTTGGGCAGGCAGGTTTGCTATTTATCCAAATGCACAGTTTCCCTCGTTTGAAGCTATTATGGATACTCAGGCTATTATGGATCATGGTAGGCCTTATTTGGTAGACGTTCCTACTTCTTTATCACATCCCTCTATTATGTCTTCCTGGGTGCATGAATTTAGGAATATGACTGAAGAAGATTGGATTAGCTTTTACGAAGAGATAAGAGAGTTTGCTCTACATAATGGCCCTTCTAGATAGGAAAAAGAATCCATGCTTGCTGATAGACTGGCGCAGTGTAGACATGAGAATAATCATATAGAGGTAGGCACTCATTGGCAAGGTCGTGCAATCGGTTTGGGCGATGTGATTTTGGTCACTCGCCTAATTGGAGAGCTTCATAGAAGATACCCTACCGAAAACATTGTAGCCAGAGTGCCGACTCATCCTGAAGTATTTGATAACAACCCTCATGTCGCTGGAGTATCTATAGGTAGCGGCAATCTAAACGATGAAGGGTCTTCAGAAGGTCATTACATAGATGCCCTTTGTCGATGGTTTGATATAGACCTACCTTCTTCTGATATCAGAGGAGAACTGTATGTAACAGAGAAAGAGCGCCAGGACGCCCTACGAGTATTAAACACAGATAAGCCTATAGTAGTAGTTCACATAGGCGATCCTACTCGCACCGACCCTAAGGTGTTCACCTCTTTTTCATCGGATAGTTATGTTTTAGTACAGGTAGATCAGCCTTACTACAGGTATCCTACCTTGCTAGTACCCGAAATACCCGGAGCACTGCAAACCTTTCGTACTTTAGGAGTGAGGGAGCTTTTTGCATTATTAAGTATGTCCTCTCTATTTGTAGGAGTTAATAGTGGACCTATGCACGTAGCTGCCTCTTTTTCTATTCCTTCTGTTATCTATGCAAACCCTTTTTACAATGAGCGTATGCTCTACGCGTATAACGATAATTTAGACAGTTTGAATACCTTTGGTAGGAGAGTTTCTGAGTTTTTGTCTGTTGAGGTGTGACTATGTTAACTAACACTACTTTCTCTTTTGACCATTATCAATTCTTAGAGATGATAGAAGTACAGAGTAGGCTTAGGACACTTACAGAAAAGGCCGAATCTTTACGACCAAGAGGCATTCATTTCATTTTGCCTGCATATAGGGATTGGGAGTGTGGTTGGCTTTTATGGCATACAGGTTTATTATCTGGTTCCAAGAAGCGTGTATTAGATGTAGGTTGTGGCCTTTCTTTACTACCTTTCTTGTTAGAGGAACTAGGACATGAGGTAGTTACCTGTGACTTAGATTTTGCACATGAATTAGAAGTATTTCGAACAGAGATGGGTAGTAGTATTCCCCATCTAGAGGTAGATATTACTCAGATAACAAACCCTGCTTTTTGTCAGGAGCACTCATCTATTACAGAGAGATTAGTAAACCGTTTTGATGTGGTGCTTAACGTAAGCGTATTAGAGCATATTGCAGAAAGTGAGTACGCTACTTTTTTATTCAGCATGAGTCAGTGTCTTAGATCTAAGGGTATCTTGGGCGTTACCTTCGATTTTAATGATACTGCTATTGATAGCAACACTACTGATCCTGTTTTTAATAAACAGTACTCTCTCTATAATTATGAAGGGCATACTATAAGTGAGACCGATTTACTTTCGGCAGTAGCTGCTTCAGATCTTTGTTTTGTAGGCGGTTATGATTATACTATAGATCATAAAGTTTGTGACTATACGTTAGCCGCAGCATTTCTTCAACCTTCTACGCCTACTGATTATTCTAAACTGGATGCAGGTTGCGGTGAATTTCCTAGAACCAATTCTTTGCTCATGGATAAGCATTTTATGCCTCATTTGGATGTAGTAGGAGATATTCTACATCTACCCTTTCATGATGAGGTCTTTGCCGATATAGTAGCCACCGATGTAGTAGAACATGTACACTTCTCTCACACTCTTGAACTGTTCCAAGAGCTTGCTCGAGTACTTCGTATTGGCGGTAGTCTGACTGTGCGAGTACCTGACTTTGAAGTCGTTGCGGAGAGATACGAGAAAGACAGGTCCGTTCTATGGGATTTTCCTGAGCGTGATTGGCGTCTCTTTCAATGGTTTTTGTATAATCATTTGGAAGACCCTTTACAGATGCATCGCGCTGCATTTGACGAACTTTCCCTACGTACCTTCTTTACTAAGGTAGGGTTGTCTGTAGACTCAGTAACGAAGGATGAGACTTATGAGATAACCGTTGTTGGTCATCGAGTAGAGTGATCTTTTAGTAACTAGACTTAATATCTTTTAGTGTAGTTGTGGAGGATATGCTGTGCGGGTATTGTTTGTAGTCAAGGATTTTATTATAGAGCCACTGGGTATAGCTTATTTATCTGCCTGTCTCAAAGATGCAGGTCATGAGGTATCCTTAGTACGACCTGATGTACAAGATGCTGTATCTTATATAAAAACATGGAAACCTGATGTATTGGCTTATAGCGTGGTTACTGGAGAACATAGGTATTATCAAGAGCTCAATCTGGAACTACGCAAGTACACCTCTGCTCTTTCTATTTTTGGTGGACCTCATTGTACTTTTTTCCCTCAGTTTGTTATGCAAGAAGGAGTAGATTATACTGTCGCAGGAGAAGGCTTTGATGCTATTGTAGAGATAGTAGATAGTTTATCTTCAAATGTGAACGTACTAGATATTGCTAATCTATCCTGGTATGATTCAGATAACTTAATACTTCACAACAATCCTTTAAGACCTCCTGTGGATGTCAGTCAACTACCTTTGCCTGACAGATCCATTGTTTATGGGGCACACAAAAATAAGAACAACCCTATTCGTAGTATTATGGCTAGCTGGGGTTGTTTAATGAATTGCACTTATTGTTATGCACCTAATTATCGTGATGAGTTGGGTTATCCTGTACGACTACGCCCTGTAGATAGTGTTATGACTGAAATATTAGAATTAGACAGCTCCTACGGGTTCGATCTTTTGTATTTCCAAGATGATATTTTTCCTCTGTGGGAGAAGGAGTGGGTTAAGGAGTTTTGTACTAGGTATGGTCAGGAGGTGCACAAACCTTTACATATACAGCTAAGGGTGGAGATGGTTCGTCCATGGGTTATTCCTTTCTTTCAAAAAGCTTGTGTACATGGGGTTACCTTTGCTGTAGAGTCAGGAGATCAGGAATTACGTAGAAATATACTTAAACGTAATGTATCCGACTATAAGATACTTGAGGGAGCCGAAATGCTACGCGCAGCAGGTTTTAGATTACGCGTGGAGAACGTTTTAGGTTTTCCGGGTGATACACTTGAGACCGCATTAAAAACTTTGGATCTTAATATAGCATGCAAGCCTGATCTTGCTTGGGCGTCACTATTTCAACCCTATCCTGGCACTCCTTTAGGAGACGAATCTGTTGCTTTGGGGTTGTTTACTGGGGATCCTGCAGATATTGAGGATAACTTTTTCACCTCCCTAAAGGTATCTAATCCCGAGAGAAGAGAAATAGAGAACCTGCAAAAGCTGTTTTCCCTCGCCGCCTATTTTCCTTTTATTCGCAAGCACTTACCTTTGTTAGTTAAGCAGCCACCCAATGCTCTGTACTCCTTTGTATATAAGAAGTGGAAGCAGCATATTTACGACGATCGTTTGTTTAACACTAATCTAGCTTCTAAGAGAGACTAACTGTGGTTACATTAGGTGTATATGTTCAAGGTGGTTTAGGAGATCACCTTATTCAACTTAACGTAGTACGTATGTTTTTGGAACACTTACGTACTTTGTACATTTCTGAAGATATATCTACTGATTTTATATTAGGGCAGCACAGCAGCCTGGACTTTTTAAGGATGGTTCCTTTTATAGATAATGTTTTGGTAGACGTTGAGTTGGAGAAAGAGCTGTCCTTGGGAGGAGGGGATTACTTAAAAAGTGTTACACATAGCTATGATATATTTGTGATTCTCAAGTATGTGGGTAAGATAATAGCTTCAGGTGAATATTCCTTTTTATCTAGTGATCAAGATCCTGTGTGGTGTAGTCAGTGGCGCGATCATTTTGAATCTCACCCTAACTGTTGTATTCAGTTAGCTGAGCTGGGACACTTGAAAGATGTTATGGCTGCTTCTCTCGGCATTTTGAGTTCTAATATAGATATGCAACTGCTTATACCTATTGAACTACAAGATTATAGAGTAGCCACATGCTTGCCTATTCCTTATATCGTAATTGCGTCGGGTACTGATACACAGTTACAATCTCCTAAGTTGACTAAATCTATACCTAGAAGTACTCTAGTAGCAGTTACTATGAATTTATTTACACTAGGTTATACAGTAGTAGAAGTAGGAGCTAGAGGTACTCCTTCTTTGGATATACCTGGTACTTTGGATCTTATAGGTCAAACTACTATACCTGAACTAGTTCCTATTCTTTTAGGAGCCCATAGTTTGTTGTTAGTGGAGGGTGGCCTGGCTCATTTGGCTGCGTGTGTCAATAAGTCAGCTACAGTTCTTTTTGGTCCTACTGATCCTAATTTCTTGGCCTACCCTCTACATACTAACATGGTTACAAAAAGGGAATGTCATCCTTGCTATTTTTCTACTCCTGATTGGTATCTGTTTTGTCCTGCTCGATTAGATGCTGTATGTATGCGCGACTTTAGTGTTGGCTCTATTGTAGAGTCTTTAGTGTTACCGGGCGGAGGGTCTTTGTGAATCGCTTTACTATTTTGCTACGTAATACTGGTGGCTCTTTATGGGAGTATTATACAGAGCATCTGCTGCAAGCTTTCATGGACTTAAGAATACCTACTCAATACAACACAGATACTCCTTCTTTAGTAGATCAGGTATTGCTAGGGGATATGGAAACATGGGAAGTTATACCTGATACTCTCACCGTTGTAGGTATTTGTGATAACGTACGTATACCTGCCGAACAGGTTAGAACTAAATGCGCTCAGGTGGATTGTATTGCCTTACCTACTCATACTGCTGCCCTTACCTTTTTGGAAAGTAATACTAAAGTGCCTCACTTCGTTATTCCTTTTGGCTCTGGCGAACCCGCTCTTGAACGTATACCTAGTTCTGGCCCTTTCACTTTTGTCTTTTCATCACCTATGGATGGATTACACGGTGCTGAGATAGTCGTAGATGCCTTTACTAAGACTTTTGCTAATTCAAAGTCAACTAGACTTATTGTACATAATGAGCTATCTCTATTTTCTGACGAGTTCTTACGTTTACGTGATAAATACTCTTCTCCCAATCTTATGTGGTTATCTTCTCAGAACAGGGACAAAGTATTGATGCTAGCCAATTGCCTAGTTCACCTTCCCCTAGAAAATGATTTCAGTCATACTTTGTATACTGCTATTCATCTTTCTATTCCTATTATTAGTAGTTGTACTGCTGCAGTGGCCGAGCATTTAGGTTCTTTCCCTCTCTCTTTTGTAGAGATGTCAGATAACTACATTTGCAGAGGAGACATCAACCCTTCTTATATAGGCGCTCTCAGACTGCCTAGTACTGAATCACTCATTTACCTTATGACTAGTATTTGTAATGATCCTACCTCTTATAGGGAGCGAGCCAAGTACCCTACCCACTATTTGCCTACTTGGAAAGAAGCAGCCAGGCACATAGTGGCTTGTGTCGTAGAAGCTAGGAATCTTCGAGAAGCTCGACGACAGTAGCTAAACCGTTTATATTATAATATATCAATGTTTTGAGAGGAGAACGTTGTGAAGCAGACTACCTATGAAAATGCTACCATCCCTACCGCAGGTGATTTGAACTTTACAGAAGATTCCAAGTGTAAAGCTATAGGTCAAACACGCTACGATATATTATCCTCTAAGGGTATTATAGAGAACTCAGGCACTTCCGCAGGTAATGAAGACAATCCACTCAAGGTATACTTGACTGGCTCTCCTGCCACCTCCGTTAATGTATGGGGAGGAGTGGCCTATGATAGTTACAGGGACACCTCTCGTAGATTATGGGTACCTGATGATCCTTCAGACGTTCCTGTCAATGCTGCAGCAGCAGGTTCTAATTTCGACAATATTGATATGCCGGAAGAGAACATAGCAGAAGACTTTGCTATTG
>Ga0180431_10005717_pt1 | contig 15058 bp, 4 predicted proteins | sample SS_ome_11_FD_132459 | JGI IMG/M metagenome (GOLD analysis project Ga0180431, IMG submission 132459) | Hypersaline lake sediment archaeal communities from the Salton Sea, California, USA - SS_1_MS_1 metaG | ecosystem: Environmental > Aquatic > Non-marine Saline and Alkaline > Hypersaline >... | reverse complement strand
GCGTTCAGGCGGATACTGCAGTCGGAGCGGGCGGTGAAGGGGGTGTTGCTGGATCAGGTGCGGATTGCGGGGCTGGGGAATATTTATGCGGATGAGTCGTTGTATGGGGCGGGGATTCACCCGGCGCGGGTGGCGCGGTCTGTGACGGGTGCGGAGGCGCGGCGTTTGCGAGGGGCGATAGGGCGGGTGCTGCGGGAGGCGATCAGGCATGGGGGGACGACGTTCAGCGATTTTCGGAATGCGTATGGGGAGCGGGGGCGTTTTTTGGAGCGATTGAAGGTGTACGGGCGGGCGGGGCAGCCTTGCCGGCGGTGCGGCGGAGCGATCGAGGTGGTGCGGATCGTGGGGCGGAGTTCGCATTATTGTCCGGGGTGCCAGGCAATGGCGACGGGGTAGGGCAAGAGAAGCCGCAGATTGCGCTGATTTTTGCAGATTTGAGGTGTCGCCTGCGGCGACGTTTGATTTAACGCGGGCAAGATGCCCGCGACACGGCGACTCCCTAAGTGACGTAGGGGGCTTCAAGAACGCGGGAGAGATGGGCGTGACACGAGAATCATGGGGGGGTGTTCGTGCTACGGGAAGGGTTCGTTGCGTGGTGGGTGTGAGAGGGTATAATGGCGGAGGTTGGGGGCGTATTTGGAGGTTGGTTTGTGAGCAGGAAAGGAAGGCAGGCTATGAAGGTGTTGTTGGTGGGAAGCGGCGGTCGTGAGCATGCGTTGGCGTGGAAGCTGTCGCAGTCGAAGTTGTTGAGCAAGCTGTACATTGCGCCGGGCAACCCGGGGACGGCGGAGCACGGGACGAACGTGGCGATTGCGGACGACGACGTGGCGGGTTTGGTGGATTTTGCGCGTCGGGAGAAGGTGTCTCTGGTGGTGGTGGGTCCTGAGGATCCGTTGGCGGCGGGTCTGGTGGACGCGTTGGAGGCGGCGGGGATCAAGGCGTTTGGGCCCAGCGGGGGGGCGGCGGCGTTGGAGGCGGACAAGGGGTTCTGCAAGAAGATCATGCATGCGAACTCGGTGCCGACGGCGGAGGGTCGGACGTTTGAAGATTTTCGTGATGCGAAATGTTTTATAGCAACGCGTGAGAATCCGCTGGTGGTGAAGGCGGTGGGTTTGGCCAAGGGCAAGGGGGTGTTTGTGTGTGACGAGCCGGCGGAAGCGATTCTGGCGGCGGAGAAGGTGATGGTGGACAAGATATTCGGTTCGGCGGGTGATCGGATACTGGTGGAGGAGAAGTTGTTGGGTCAGGAGGCGTCGATTCTGGCGTTTGTGGATGGTCGTAATATTTATGTGATGGAGTCGGCTCAGGATCATAAGCCGATCGGGGAGGCAGATACGGGGCCTAACACGGGTGGGATGGGCGCGTACAGTCCGGCGCCGGTGGTGACGGAGAAGTTGATGTCTCAGATTGAGCGGGAGGTTCTGGTGCCGGTGGTGGACGGGATGAACCGCAACGGGACGCCTTATCGGGGGGTGTTGTATGCGGGGCTGATGTTGACGGCGGGTGGGCCTAAGGTGTTGGAGTTTAATGTGCGATTTGGGGATCCGGAGACGCAGCCGATTTTGATGCGTTTGCAGAGCGATTTGCTGGAGGTGATGCTGGCGGTGTGCGAGGGGCGTCTGGACGAGATGACGTTGCGGTGGGACCGGCGGCCTGCGGTGTGTGTGGTGATGTCGTCGGGGGGTTATCCTGGTGATTATGAGAAGGGTAAGGCGATAGCGGGTATCAAGGCGGCGGACGCGTTGGCGGATGTGAAGGTGTTTCAGGCGGGGACGAAGCTGGAGGAGGGGTCGCTGGTGACGAACGGGGGGCGGGTGCTGGGTGTGACGGCGTTGGGTGAGACGATAGCGGCGGCGCAGGCTCGGGCGTACGAGGCGGTGGATCGGATCTCGTTTGAGGGGGCGTACTGTCGGCGGGATATTGCGAGCAAGGCGCTGGGGTAGGAAAAGCAGAGTTCAAAATGCGAAATTGAGGTGTCGCCTGCGGCGAAGTTTGATTTAGCGCGGGCAAGATGCCCGTGACACGGTAAGACTTGCGGCTGGGCGGTGTGGTGGAGACGATGAGGAACATTCTAGGTGTGGAGCGGGAGGAGCTGGCGGGTTGGCTGGTCGAGCGTGGGGAGAAGGCGTATCGGGCGGATCAGGTGCTGGGGTGGGCGTACGGGCGGTCGGTCGAGCAGTGGGGAGGGATGACGAATGTATCGGCGGCTTTGCGGTCGCGGTTGGGGGCTGTGTTTTCGTTGCGGCAGAGCGAGGTGGTTAAGGTGCAGGAGGGGGCGGACGGCACGCGGAAGTATTTGTTGCGTTGGTTGGACGGGTCGACGACGGAGACGGTGTTGATACGTCGTGGAGGGCGGGCGACGGTGTGCGTGTCGTCGCAGGTGGGTTGTCCGGTGAGGTGTGCGTTTTGTGCGTCGGGGCTGGGTGGTTTGGAGCGGTCGCTGAGTGCGGGGGAGATTGTGGAGCAGGTGATGCGTGTTCGGGAGGGGCTGGCGGCGGAGGCGGGCAAGGGGCAGGCGTTGCGGGTGAGTCATGTGGTGATTATGGGGATGGGGGAGCCTTTGGCGAATTACGACGAGGTGCTGCGGGCGGTGCGTATTCTGAACGCGTCGTGGGGGCTGGGTATCGCGGCGCGGCATATCACGGTGAGCACGGTGGGGTTGCCGGACAAGATACGTCGGTTGGCGACGGAGCCGGTGCAGGTGACGTTGGCGGTGAGTTTGCACGCGGGCAGTGACGAGTTGCGTCGGCGGTTGGTGCCCTGGGCGGAGCGGATCACGCTGGAGGAGATTTTTGAGGCGATTGCGGACTACTTTCGGGCGACGCATCGGGAGGTGACGTTGGAGTATGTGTTGCTGGACGGGGTGAACAGCGGGCAGCAGGACGCGGAGGCGTTGGCGCAGTGGGCGCGTCGGGGGCGTTGCAACGTGAATGTGATCAATTACAACGCGGTGTCGGAGACGGGGTATCGGCCTGTGGACGGTGCGACGTTGCGGTCGTTTTGTCGGCGGCTGGAGGAGCGTGGGGTGAATGTGCATGTGCGGGCGAGCGTGGGGGGCAAGATAGACGCGGGGTGCGGGCAGTTGCGTCGGCGGGCGGCGGAGTAGTTCGGCGCGGAGGCGCAGAGGGTGCAGCGAGAAGAGGAGAGTTTCAGGTTTTAGACTTACGAAGAGTTTTTTTATGAGATTTTGAAGCTGAGGCAGCGTTGCGAGGCGGGGGCGGCGAGCGAAGGGAAGGGTAAGGATATGCAAGGTCATGAGGAGTTGACGCCGCGGGCGATTGTGGCGGCGTTGGACAAGTATATTATTGGTCAGGATGATGCCAAGCGTGCGGTGGCGATCGCGTTGCGTAATCGTTATCGTCGGTTGCGGTTGTCGGCGGAGATACGGGAAGAGGTAGCGCCGAAGAATATCATCATGGTGGGGCCGACGGGGGTGGGCAAGACGGAGATAGCACGTCGTCTGGCGGCGTTGGTGGGAGCGCCGTTTTTGAAGGTGGAGGCGACGAAGTTTACGGAGGTGGGTTATGTGGGGCGTGATGTGGAGGGGATAGTGCGAGATTTGCTGGAGCGGGGGATACAGATGGAGCGTGAGGAGCAGGGGGTGGTGCACGGTTCGGCGGCGGAGGCGGCGGCGGAGGAGCGGCTACTGGATTCGTTGTTGCCTTGGCCTATGCAGGGGCCTGGTGGGGACGCGGAGCAGACGCGTGAGGCGGAGGCGCGTCATCGTCGGACGCGTGAGAAGTTGCGAGAGCAGTTGGCGTCGGGGGCGTTGGAGGATCGGCAGATCGAGGTGACGGTGGAGGAGAAGGGGGTGTCGATGCCGATTTTTTCGAACGTGGGTTTGGATCAGATGGAGCCGGAGATGCAGGGTTTTCTGGACCGGCTGATGCCTTCGCGGACGGCTCGGCGTAAGACGACGGTGTCGGAGGCGCGGGGGCTTTTGCAGCAGCAGGAGTTGGACAAGCTGATTGATCAGGACAAGATGGTCTCTGGTGCGATCGAGCGGACGGAGCAGTCGGGGATTGTGTTTCTGGATGAGATTGACAAGGTGTGTGGTCCGGACGGGTCGGGGCCTGACGTGTCGCGGGAGGGGGTGCAGCGTGATTTGTTGCCTTTGGTGGAGGGGACGACGGTGAACACGCGTCACGGGATGGTTCGTACGGATCATATTTTGTTTATAGCGGCGGGTGCGTTCAGTCGGAACAAGCCGAGCGATTTGATGCCGGAGCTTCAGGGTCGTTTTCCGATTCGGGTGCAGTTGTCGGACTTGGATCAGGAGCAGTTTCGGCGGATATTGACGGAGCCGCGTAATGCGTTGACGAAGCAGCAGGTGGCGTTGATGGAGACGGAGGGTGTGACGTTGCGGTTTACGGAGGAGGGGGTTTCGGCGTTGGCGGAGAAGGCGTTCCAGATGAATCGTTCGCAGCAGAACATAGGTGCGCGGCGTTTATACGCGGTGTTGGAGAAGGTGTTGGAGGAGATCAGTTTTGAGGCTCCGGAGGGTCCGCGGCGTTATGTGATAGACGGGGAGTATGTGAACGAGCACTTGCGGCGTGCGGAGCAGGAGGAGGATTTGAACATTTTTGGTTTTGCGGGCGGTCGGCGTCAAGGGCAGGAAGGTGGCGTGGGCCAGTAGCGTTCAGTTGGTGGGTTGGGTGTGTTCGGGCCGGGACGCATTCAGGTTTTCTCAGGTGGTGTTTTTCTTTTGTCGTATTCGGAGTGCGATGAGGAGCAGGGCGAGGGCGGCGTAGGGCAGGAGCCATTCGATGATGTCTTTGGGGTGCGAGGAGGTGGAGTGGAGGGAGCAGCCTCCGGAGGCGGAGCCGGAGCCGGAGGAGACGGCGAGGTCGGTTTGGGCGTCGGTGGCGATGAGGTAGTGTGTGAAGTGGGTGGTGTCGAAGCGTAGAGCGTGCAGGGTGTCAGAGACCTGCAGGTAGCGTAGGTTGGCGATGCCGGCCTGGCTGAGCTGGCCGGTGGTGGGGTCGTACCAATAGGCGGTGGGTTGTTGGCCTGTCTGTACTTCGTAGGGGATGGTGATGGTGACGGGTTTGGCGAATTCGAGATTGCTGGAGGGTGCGAATTCGTATTCGGAGAGTACGTCTTTGAAGGAGTGTCTTTTCCATGTGGGCGGGTTGACGATTTTCGAGATGGAGACCTGGGCGTCGATGTAGAAGGCGCCTTGAGGTATTTCGACGGAGACGTCGTGGGTGGAGGCGATTTGTTGAGGGGGTGTGCCGACGATGGTGTTCTGGTCGGGTGAGACCTGGGCGGCGGCGACGGGGAGTGGTTCGACGTTGGAGGCGCCGGCGTAGCAGAGGGTGGCGTTGTCGTCGTAGCCGTCGATCCAGACGAGGTAGGCGTCGCCGTTGGCGTTGATACCGAGTGCGGGGTGCTGTTGAGCGGCGTTCCAGTCGTCGTCAGTGACGAGGACGTTGGTTCTGCGGGTGTTTCCGGGTTCGACGAAGTAGATATCGCTATCGCCGGTGACGACGTTGATGTTTCTTCCGTCCTGCCACGAGGCGAAGACTCGGTAGTCGTCATGGGAGTCGCCGGCGATTTGGAGGGTAGGTTCGGTCTGGTCGGCGTCGGAGTCATCATCGACGATGCAGATGCCGTTGAGGGGTGAGTTGGGCAAGCCGCCGTTGGTTGCGGCGTAGAAGATGTCCTGGTTTCCGGCGGATTCGTCGACCCATGTGAGGTGGAGGATATTTCCTCCGGGTTCGACGGCGATGGCGGGTTGGTATTGTGGTTTGTTGTTATCGACGAGAGGGATGTTGAGGTAGTTGTTGTTCGAGATAGCGGCGTAGAGGTCGGGGTTGCCGTTGCGGGTGTCGGTCCAGGCGAGGTAGGCGTTGTCGTTGTTGTCGAGGGCGATGGTGGGTTGGGTTTGTTGTGCGGGGTGGTTGGTGATCTGTCTGATGTTTTGGGATTTGAAGCCGTTTTGGGAGGCGGCGAGGTAGATGTCGCTATGGCCGTCGCGGTCGTCCTGGTAGACGAGGAGGATGTTGGTAGAGTTTTCAGCGGCGGCGATGGCGGGGTTGGTCTGGTTGGCCTGGGAGTTGTCGATTCGGGCGGGTTTGGCCCATTTTTTGGAGGGGTTCGTCTGGGAGAGGTAGATGTCCCATTGGCCGTTGCGGTTGTCCTGCCAAGCGAGTGCGGGGCATCCGTTGGGGCCTACGGTGATGACGGGGTTGCACTGGTCGTGTTTGGAGGGGGCGATTTGGGTGGTGTTTTGCAGTAGGGCCTGTTCTTGGTCGAGGGTGGCGACGAAGACTTGGCGGTGGCCTTGGGGGCCGGCCTGCCAAGTGAGCCAGATGGTGCCGTCAGCATCGCAGGTGGTGGCGGGTCTTGCGACGGCATTGAAGTTGGGCGGTGTGGCCAGTTCGTTGGTGCCTCCGAAGGACTGCATGACGGTGGTGAAGTTGTATTGGAACTGGGGCATGGTGTTTTGCTGGAGGTCGTGGGCGTCGACGGTGATGGTGATGTTTTGTTCGACGTCGAAGGCGTTGGCAGGCTGGAAGGCGAAGAGGAAGTCGTGGTTTTCTCCGGAGCGGGAGCAGAAGCCGAGGTCGCTTTGGAATTGCGGGGTGTCGGCGGCGTAGATGAGTTGGTCGTTGAAGGTTATGCGGACGGAGGCGGGATCGACGCCGGCGTCGGGGTCGACGAGGTGGAGTATGACGAGTGAGTTCAGGGGTATCTGGGCGTCGTCGGGCGCGGGGGTGCAGTTAGTGACGATGGGAGGAGAGGTGTCTTTTTCTTCTGTGAGGGGGACAAAGCGTGCCTCGAGAAGGTGTGAAGCGTTAATGGCGGTGAGGGTGCAGGAGTTGAGGGAGCCGAGGGAGACGCCGTCGAGGAGGACATTGGCGATGCGGAAGTTTTTGGCGGGGGTAATGGTGAAGGTTTGGTCGGCGCCGTAGGGGAGGGTGAGGGTTCCGCTGGGGGAGATGGTGCCGCCTTGGTTGGCGGTGGCGGTGACGGAGTAGTCGAGGCCGTTGAATTGTGCGGTGATGGTGTGGTCGGCGTTGAGGTCGGCGAAGGTGTAGGTGGAGAGTGGGCCTTGGGAGACGCCGTCGATGAGGACGTCGGTGGTGGTAAATCCGGGTTGGGGGGTGATGGTGAAGGTTTGCTGGTCGCCGTGGATAGCGGTGATGGGTCCGGCGGGTTGGATGGTGCCGCCGGGTTGCGTGGTGGTGGTGAGGGTGTAGGTGAGTTCGGCGAATTGAGCGAAGATGATGTGGTCGGTGTCGAGGTGGGTGAAGGTGTAGCTTTGGAGGGGGCCCTGAGAAGCGCCGTCGACGAGGACGTCGTCGATGACGAAGCCTGGTTGGGCGTTGAAGGTGAAGGTGAGGTCGTCGCCGTGTGTGGCGGTGATGGTTCCGGCGGGTTGGATGGCGCCGCCTGTTCCGGCGTCGGCGATGATGGAGTAGGTCAGGTTGGCAAATTGGGCGGCGATAGAGTGGTTGGCGTCTAGGTTGGTGAAGGTGTAGGTTGGCAGGGGGCCTTGGGAGGCGCCGTCGATGAGGACGTCGGCGATGGCGAATCCGGGCAGGGGAGTGAAGGTGAAGGTGATATTGTCACCGTGATTGGCGGTGATGGGTCCGGCGGGTTGGATGGTGCCGCCTGGTTGTGGGGTGGTATTGAGGGTGTAGGTGATGGGGGCGAACTGTGCGGCGATGACGTGGTCGGCATCGATAGCGGGGAAGGTGTAGTCTTGGAGGGGTCCTTTGGAGACGCCGTCTATGAGGACATTGGCAGTGGTAAATCCTGGTTGAGGGGTGATGGTGAAGGAGAGTTGGTTGCCGGGTGCGGTGGTGATGGGGCCGGCGGGTTCGATGGTGCCGCCGGCTTCGGCAGCGGTGGTCACGGTGTAGGCGGTGGGGGTATGGGGGGCGTAGAGGGCGGCGATTTCGGGTGTGTCAACGGGACGGTGATAGAGTCGGAGGTCGTCGATGAGTCCCTGGAAGGCCTGGTTTCGTGCCAGGGTGTTGCCGTTATTGGCGATGTCGGCGATATGGTTGATGGCGTTCAAGCCGGTGTAGTTTCCGGAGGCCTGGAGAGTGCCGTCGAGGTAGAGGCTGTAGTTGCCGTTGTCCCAGACGAGGGCGATGTGGTACCAGCGGTTGGTCTGGAGGGTAGCGATGTTGGGGTGTAGGTTGTGTTGGTCTCCCAGGCCGAGGCCGAGTTGTGAGCCGGCCAGGTATAGCTGGATGCGGTTGGAGTAGAGGGGTTCGGTAGTGTGTCCAAAGAGGTATTGGAGGGGTAGGGAGAGGTCGTGGGGTTGGGCCCAGAGGATGATGGCTCCCTGGTCGGCGTGGAGGTCGGCGAGGGGGATTTGGACGGCTGCGGCTGGGGAGAGGCATTTGATGGCATTGCCGTCGTATCCCAGGTCGTATGCGGCGTCGACGAGTAGTCCGTTGTTTTGGTGTCCGGAGTCGTCGATGGCGATGTCGCCGTTGGATTGATTGAAGCGGTAGTGTGCGATGAGTCCGTTGGTCCAGCGGTACTGGAAGGAGGCGGCGAGGATGGGGTTGCCGGCGAGGTCGGCGACGTTGTTAATGGTAAGGTTGTAGAGGATGTCGGTGGTGTGTTGGGAGGTAGTGAGTGAAACGGTCAGGTTGTCGGCGTTGAGGGTGGCGTTGGTGACGCTGATGTTGTTGGAGATGGTGTAGTTGTAGGGGTTTTGTGCGGCGTTGGTATCGAGGGGTTCGTTGAAGGTGATTTCGAGCGTGGTGTCGAAGCAGGTAACGGCGGCGACGGCGGGGGCGTTGAGGTCGGCTTCGGCGAAGTTGGCGGTGATGTTTTTGTTGGAGTTCATGAGGACGTTGGCGGGGTTGTCGTTGCCGGTGAGGTCGCCGGTCCATGCGGTGAAGACGTATCCGGGGGCGGGGGTGACTTGTAGGGTGACGATGTCGTCGGGCTGGTAGGTGGCGAGGTTGGGGGTTTTGGTGATGCTGCCGTGGGCGGCGTGGAGGGTAAGGGCGTAGGTGAGGGGTCCGTCGAATTCGTAGGGGCCGATGTCGATGGTGGCTTGTCCGTCGCTGTTGCCGTCGGTGACGCGGGGCAGGTGTGCCATGTCGATGTCGTTGGTGGCGTAGGGGTTGTAGGGTTCGTTGGAGGCGTTGGGGAAGGCGGCGTCGACCTGGGGCGCTTCGGCGTGTGCGGGTCGGAAGTCACGGGCGGTTGCGTTGGCGAATTGCGGTTGATTGGTTTTGGAGTGAGCTTCGTAGCCGAGGGCGCGGAAGGCGGGTAGGTCATAGGTGACGTCATTTTTTTCGTAGCGGAGGCCGTCGGGCACGAGGTTGTAGTCCATTTGTAGTCCGGTGTAGGTGCCGGTCTTCCAGGGGTTTTCGCCCATGAGCAGGCCGTTTCCGGAGTTGTTATCGACGAAGAGGTTGTTTTTGATGATGGGGTTGAGGTTGTTTTGTCCGACGACGGACATTTCGATGAGGGGGCGACCGGGGCCGGAGGAGCAGTTGGCGACGAGGTTGTTGTAGAAGCTACCGTTGCGTGATGATTGGAACATGATGACGTACCAGAGGCCGTCGACGTCGTAGATGCTGTTATTTTTGACGATGACGTCTTCGGCTTCGTAGCGTTCTGGTGCGGAGTTGAGGCATCCGCCGCCGATGGTGATGGCGCCGAAGGTGGCTATAGGTATATTGTAGATAGTATTTCTTTCTACGAGTACGGTAACGGCGCTATTTTTGACCATGATGCCGCTGGCTTTTGAGTAGTTCTGGTTGGGCAGTTCGCCGCGGTTGGCGACGCCGTGGTGCATGATGTTGTCGCGGATGGTCCATCGGTCGCCGCCGGTGAGGTCGATGGCGCTTTCGCCGAAGTTTAGGATTTCGCAGTTTTGGATGATTCCGTACTCGGCGTTCCAGAGGTCGTCGCCGCTCATATCGCCGATGATTTTGATGGCGTCGGCGTAGCAGTTGCCGATGCGGGCGTTTTTGATGGTGATGTGGTTGGAGCCGATATAGACGGGGTAGTAGGAGCCGAAGAAGTCGAGGCCGTCGAAGGTGAGGTAGTCGCGTCCGGAATTGGCGGAGAGTACGAGGGTGCAGGGGGTGTAGGTGCCGTCGGTCATTTGGCAGAGTTCGATGGTGTGGTTATCGGGGTGTTGGTCGTCGGAGGTCCGGATGTAGAGTTTTCCGTTGCCGTTTTCGGTGACGTTTCTGGCCCATTGTCCTGGTCGGGTGATGCTGGAGGCGTATCCGGGGTCGCCGTTTTTTGTGGCGAGGCAGAGAGGGGTGCCGTTCTGGGAGCAGTTGGGCACTCGGTAGACGGTGGTGGGTGCGGCGTTGAGAGGTGCGGAGTAGACGTTGTTACCTTCGTAGGTCCATCCGGAGATGGGCGCCATGGTGGTGATGACGACGTCTTCGTCGTTGTAGGCTTTGAAGAGGATGGGGCTGGCGGCGGTGGCGGTGCGGGTGATGTTGCCACCGACGCTTTTGTTCTGGCGGTAGATGCCGCCTCGGAAGTAGACGGTGTCGCCGGGTCGGGCGTCGCCGAATCCTTTGGCGACGGAGCGCCATGGTGCGGCGAGGGTGCCGGGGTTGGCGTCACTGCCGTTGGTGGCGACGTAGTAGGTGGCGGCGTGTGCAGCGTAGGTGAGGGCGAAGAGCGAGGTGGTGATCCCAACGCGTGTCAATTTCGAACGAGCCATACTTGATCCTTCTCCTGAATCGTCTTTTTTCCATCGGTGGCAGGTGCTGGCGGCATAGGTTCGGGGAGCTGCCGCGAGAGGTATGGCTGCCAATCCCGGGCGTGCTATTTTCAGTCTATCGGTAGATTATGGAAGCGTGTTTTTTTCTGGTATTTGGAAACGAAGGTGAGCGTGCATGGGTGGGTTTTTCGGGAGTGGTTTTTCTATGCTTTCGGGTGTTGTTTTGCTGGCAGGCCATATTGTTATAGGACCTGGGGGGTCGAAGTGCTTCTTTCGTTGACGTTCCAACATTTGCAGGAAGTCTAAAATGCAGTGTGCTGTGAGGCAAACGAAGTTTCGCTAGATTATGTATCTTACCGACTTTGGCCAGGCCAATTTGATTGATTTGATCGTCAGGACTGTTGCATTTGGATTAAGGGGACCTCCGGCGGTTCCGATAATTTTGCTTTGGCTTAGAGTTGTATTATCGGACCTTTCTGGTTGTCCAAGATGGGTGCCGGGGCTTTGAGGCCAACGGGAAGTCACTTGCTTAGATCCATGTAACTATATGCGGCAAGAGGCCGGAGTCTAGCCCGCAAATGTCACAGGCGTTGTTTTTGGCGTTGGTTTTTCAAGTTGAGGAGTGTTCGCGGGGCGTTGCCTGTAGAGCCGTGGGGGTGGGCGGTTAGCGTAAACCGGTTGCTCCATTGGCTTTATGTTGTCGGGGCTATAGGGGTACGGGCGTTGGCGTCAAGGGATTGGGGTGACGCTGACGTTGCCGAAGGTGGCGTCGCAGTCGTGGGCCAGCAGGAGCAGGGAGCCGGCGAGGGGGTCGATGGTGTCGCTGGTGTAGGTGATGAGCCAGGTGGCTGGTTCGACCTGCCCATCGGGCCAGACTCTGAGTTTGTACTCGTGGCCTTCGGCGCGGACCTTCCAGTTGTAGGTGACGCCGAGTTGTGGTCTTTGGCCGCTGCTGTCGGTGACGGCGATGGTGCCGTTGCTGGCGACGAATTCGTAGGCCCCGCTGTCGAGGTTGCTACCCCAGTGGAACCAGGGCAGGGCACCCATGGGGCTGGGATAGGTTGGCAGATACCAGCCGATTCGCGGCTGGTGGCTGTTCCACTGGACGTGGCCTGACCAGCGTATGAGGATGCCGACGCCGGGGGTGGTTCCGGGGGAGAAGGCGAATCCGACATCGTTGACGGTGATGGGTACGGTGATTTCGTAGTCTTCCCAGAGGACGTCGCCGATGGCGAGGAGTCGGTCGTAGCCGATCTGTGCGGGTCGAACGGCGTTAGGCTCCAGTTGCCAGAAGCCGTCTACGATTTGTGCGACGTCCTGGATGTTGGTGACGGTGTCCCAGTCGATGGCGTAGGTTTGGGGCCAGATGTTGCCGTTGAGGTAGTCGACAGTGGTGGCGCGTGCGACTTGTTCCTGCGAGGCGTAGGTGGCGGTGACGGTGATGTTGTTGAGGCCTGCGGTGAGGTCGGCGTGGTCGATTTCTATGTTGAAGTCTCCGGGTCGGACGAGTCGTTCGTTTTCGGTGCCGATGGACAGGGGCTGTGCGGTCTGGCCGTTAAGGGTGTAGGTGAGTGTGGAAATTTTCTCGGGATTGGCTACGGTGCCAAGAAGATTGACCCACGTTTGCGGGATGCCGATGTGGCCGAAGTCCTGGCTGTCGCCGTACCAGATATCAATGTACTCTTCGGGGTCAACGGCTTGGAAGAGGGCGGTGACGTCGTGATCGCCGGTGATGGTCAGGGTGGCGGGGTTGGTCATGCCGGCCAGGACTCCAGACCATCCTACGAAGGTCCAGTTGACGTCGGGGATGGCGGTGAGGATGACTTGCTGGTCGATGGCATAGTCGGTGAGGTCGGGGTTTTTGTCGATGGAGCCGCTGCCGTAGACGTGGGTGGTGAGGGTATTGGTGTTTGGGTCGGGGTCTTCGGGGGCGGGTATGGGATCGTCGTTGTTGTAGAAGTAGTCGATGACTCCGAGGAAGGGTGGGACATTGTCTCGGTAGTGGTGGTTGCCGGCGAAGGCACCGACGGCGTTAACGGAGAAGGTGTCGGCGAAGGAGGCTGCTGTGGTCCAGTTTTGTTCGTCGTAGGAGTAGGCGCAGGTCCAGAGGCTTCCTTGTCGGCCGATGCGCAGGTAGTAGGGGGCGCCGGGTATGATGGTGGTGTTGGCGTGGACGGTGGTGTTGGTATTGTCGTAGGTGGCGGCGATGATCCAGGTGTTGAGGCTGTCGGCGTAGAGGTCGAAGACGAGGTATCGGTCGTCGTCCTGTTGGACGAGCAAGCCCTGGATCTGGTTGGGCAGTGTGGGGTCGGAGTCGAACTTGGCCTGAATTTCGAAGTCGCCGGCGACGGTGACGTTTTGCATGACGCGTGGGGCGAGGTTGGTGGAGGGCAGTGGTTCGAAGCCGCCGTTGGCGACGATATTGGCGATGTCCTGATCGGAAAGGGCGGTGTTGTAGAGGCGGACTTCGTCGATGAGGCCGTCGAAGCCACGTGAGTAGAATTGGCTGTTGCCGATGTAGAGGTCGTTGTCGTTGTGCATAATGGGGCCGTTGATGCCGTACTGGATGTGGTCGACCTGTCCGTTGATGTAGAGGACGGCTTTGCTTCCGTCGTAGGTGGCGGCGATGTGTGTCCACTGTTGCAGGGGGATTTCGTTGGGGCTGGTGATCATGTAGCGTTCGTTGTCGATGCCGAGGCGGAACTGGAGGTGTTTTTCGTCGGTGCCGTTGAGCAGGAGGGTGTAGATGGAGTAGGGGTAGGCGCCGGAGGTGGTGCCGACTTCCTTGGAGATGATTCGTTGGTCGTCTTTGTACTGGTTGACGAAGATCCATGTGGCCAGGGTGATGTGGTCGACGTCGAGGCTGGAGTGGTCGGGGATGCTGATGTAATCGTCGGCGCCGTCGAAGTCGTAGGCGGAGCCGATGTAGCCGGTGACGAGGGCGGGCTGGCTGGCGGCAGGGGCGCTGCCGTGGTTTTGGTAGTAGGAGCTGTCGAGGGCACCGTCGGCGGGGTCGTCGTCGCAGAACAAATCGAGGACGATGTCGGTGGCGTTTTCTTCAATCATGGCGGGTCCGGCGTGCCTTAGGTTTTGGGGTACGTCGATGAGCAGGGCGTCGCCGGAGAGGCTGACGATTGTCTGGGCCAGGGGATCGACGACGCTCCAGATTTGGGTGTCAAGTTGCGGGTCGGTGAATTGGTCGGAGACGATGTCGAGGTTAGCTTCGAAGTTGGCGGTGATGTTGTGGTCGCCGCGGACGGTGAAGGTGACGGGGTTGTCGGTGGATTCGAAGGGTCCGGTCCAGCCGGTGAAGTTGTAGGCGCCGGAAGGTACGGCGGTGAGGGTGAGCTGCTGTCCGAGGGGGTAGGTGGGCAGGTTGGGTTCGGTGCTGACGGAGCCCTCGCCGACGATGTTGAAGGTGAGCAGGTTTTGGTTGGGGTCGCGGGTGAGTATTTCGGAGTCGTAGGTGATGTAGTCGACGAGGCAGGTGAATGCGGGAGCGTCGGAGCCGGAGTCGCTGGCGTTGCCTGCGAAGATTCCGATGTAATTGGTGGTGATGTCGCGGTAGAAGGTACCGGCGGCAGGCCAGGTTTGGCCGTCGTAGGAGTAGTAGAAGGTCCAGGCATTGCCTTCGCGTTCGATGGCGAGATAGGGGGGAGTTCCCTGGGCGAGGGCGAAGTGTAGTTGGGTGGCGGCGCTGCCGTTGGTGACGCTGGCGGCGTAGATGCGTGTGCTGGAGCCGTTGTGATAGACGTCGAAGCGTAGCCAGTTGTCGCTGTCTTGTTCGACGAGGAAGCCCTGGCTCTGGAAGCGTTGGCTGACGACGGAGTTGAACCTGGCGGTGATTTGGCAATCGCTGTCATCGACGGCCTTGATGATTCTTGCGGAGCGATTTGGCGGCCAGGCGTCGTGGTCGGTTCCGGCGGGCAGGTAGATGGCGAGGATGCTTGAGTTTGTGGAGACGGCGCCTCCGCCGAGTGGGTCGACGAAGGTCCAGATGTCCAGCTCAAGGTTGGGTTCGTTGAAGTGGTCGATCCATGTAGGTACGAAGTCCTGGTTGGTGTAGTCCTGGAGGACGTTGTCGTAGGTGTATTGGTTGGGTTCGAAGATGTAGTGGTCTTTGGTGGGGGTGACGGTTCCGGAGAAGCCTGCGGCGACCTGTCCGCTGTAGAGGCCCTGGGCGTCGCTGGTGGGGCTGCCGGGCAGTCCGACCATGGTGACGTCGGGGATACCGACGAGGCCGCTGATGGTGAAGGGGGCGGCGGCGGGTGTGTAATCCTGGTTGACAAAGTCGTTGGCGACGTTGGTGTAGTCTCGCTGGTCGGGTGTGAAGGTGTAGCCTATCTTGACGGGGACGACGGTGGCGGAGTAGCCGTAGTCGACGGTGGC
>Ga0180431_10005715_pt1 | contig 15060 bp, 9 predicted proteins | sample SS_ome_11_FD_132459 | JGI IMG/M metagenome (GOLD analysis project Ga0180431, IMG submission 132459) | Hypersaline lake sediment archaeal communities from the Salton Sea, California, USA - SS_1_MS_1 metaG | ecosystem: Environmental > Aquatic > Non-marine Saline and Alkaline > Hypersaline >... | reverse complement strand
CGTCGCCGAGCTTCGCCTCGACATGTCGGAGCATTTGTGGCGCGGCGAGAAACAGTGCAGGGGCAAGGTCTCCGTGTACCGGGGACCGTTACTGCTCGCATACGACCGTCGCTTCAACGACATGGATCCCGATGACGTCCCGGCGCTGGACGCGGCGGCCCTCGACGGGAGACTCGTGAAGTGGAACGGCCCGATGCCGCCCATGGTCTTAGTCAAGTACGTGACCGGCAACGGCGCGACCCTGCGGCTGTGCGACTTCGGCAGCGCAGGCGACGGCGGCTCGCCCTATCGCTCGTGGTTGCGAATCGCCAACGCCGGCAAGGCGAGGTTCGGGCACTCGAACCCGTTGCGGAGCACGCGCGCAAAGCAGAGCACGCGCGCAAAGCAGAGCACGCACGCAAAGCGGAGCACGCGCGCGAAATCGAGGAATTCCTGATACGCCGATATTCTCTCAGCGAACGGACATTTCAGAACAACGCAAGTGGAGAACATCACAATGCGGGTCCGAATGTTTCTCGCGGCGACCGTGTGGCTCGCCGTTTCAGCAGGTGCAGCGAGCGAGACCGCGTTGCTCGACAGGCCGAACGGCCTCGCCGTCGACGCCGGCGGCTATCTCCTCATCTCGTGCACCGGCACCAATTCCATCGTCAAGATGTCGCGCTCGGGCGAAAAGCTCCTCGAGTTCGGCGCGGACAAGCTGACCAACCCCGGCGGCCTATGCGTCGACGGGAAAGGACGCATCTTCGCGGCCAACACCGGAAAGAACGAGGTCGCCGTGTTCGACGCGAAGGGGACATTTCTTTCTGCGCTCGCTGAATTGTCCGGGCCGCGAGACGTGGCGACGGCCGAGGGGCTGCTCTACGTCGCGGATACGGGCAACTCGCGCGTTGCCGTGTTTGACGCAGGGACCGGGAAGCTCGCGTTCGCTATTGACAAAGTCAGCACCGGCGGCGAGCCCGTCGCGCTCAAGAACCCGGCGGGCGTGGCCGTCCGCGGCGACTCGCTGGCCATCTCCGACACCGGCAACGGCCGTGTGCTCCTCATGGCGCGCCCGACGAAGCCGCTCGAGGCGTACACGGCGACGGCGATCGCTCCCGTCGGGATGCAACCGCAGGCGCTGGCGATCGGCAAGGACTACCGCGTCTACGTCGTGGACCGCAATATCGTCCAGGGCTACACGCGCGACGGCAAGAACGTCGGCGAGTACCGAGCGAGGAACAGCCAGTGGTTCCAGCCGGGCAGCGTGACCGCGACCGCGAAGGGCAGCGTGCTCGTCGCCGACGGGAGCACGGGCCGCGTGTTCGTCACGAACGCCGCCCTCGACGACGTCGTGCCGGAACTGAAGCTCGACAAGGCGGACCCGACCACGGCCGTCATCGAGTGGACGTCTCCCCTGGCCCGGCCCACGATCGTCAAGTACGGCGCGACCGAAGACTGCGACCGCGAGTTCAAGGACCCCACGCCGACAACGAAGCACCGCGTGGTGCTCAAGGGCCTCGCGCCCGCGACGCGCTACTACTACCACATCTACGCCCCCGTCGAGATCGTGCCCCTGACGACGAGGCACCGGACGGACCTGCCGCTCGAGATCCAGCGCCAGAGCTGGAAGATCCTGGCGCAGGGCTACTCGCCCGAGTACGCGTTCGCCACGCTGCCCGAGGCCGGAAAAACGGACTGGGCCTCGGCCCCGAGCATCGTGCTGGTCTATCGCCGGGTAACCTTCCCCGCGGGCGCCGACGGCAACAAGCCGCCCGACCGCGTGCTCGACGACAACGACATGGCCGTGCTCCGCAACGAGCTCGAGACCTACCGCACGTGGGCGTGGCGGCATTCGTCGTGCAAGATGAACTTCGACTTTACGTACGTCGTTGTGGACGAGCCGCGCGAACACGCGCAACTCGGCGGCATCAGCAAGGTGGTCTTCGACGACATCCTCACGGGCCTGACGGCCCAGGGCAAGGACCTGCGCGATTTCTGGTACGCCAACGTCATCGGCACCCACGGCTGGTACGCCCTCTACCTCGCGGGCACCGTCGCTGGAACGGACTATGAGCTCGGCTCCTGCTACACGGGCTTCGGCCACGGTCAGGCGCCCGGCTGGTGGTGGTTCCCCACGCACGAGCACGGCCACCTGGTGCACTCGTGGCTCATGTGCAGCGGGGTCGGCACGTTTGCGTTCCCCGACGCGCCGTGGACGCTGCCGGGGCAATTCGGCGAGAACTTCAGCTTCCTCGCCTACAACTATCGCTACCAGCCCGTGCGGGCCTGGCTCACTCTCAAGAAGTCCGTCATCTGCCAGAGCGCCGACGCCAACGGCAACGGCGTCCCGGACGACGACCCCCGCGTCCCGCTCGACGAGAAACGCTTCGGATGGACGCCGAAGATGGGCGGCGACTGCTTCAAGCGCCTGATGGCCGGGGGCCGGACGCCGGGCTACCCCCGCGGCACGGACACGGACTTCGAGGGAAAGGTGCACACGCTCAACGAGGGCGAGCTCTACTGGATCGACCGCCAGATACCGAAGGCCACAATCACGCTCGACGGCAAGCTCGCGCCCGGCGAATGGAAAGAGTTCTACTCGCTGCCGAACGTCGCCACGCCGGAGCCGCTACGCGGGCTCAAAGCGAAGCTGTACGTGGCGTGGGACGAGAAGAACTACTATTTCGCCGTCGTGAGCGACAAACAGGTGCTCGCCGGCTTCGACCTCGACGCCGCCAACGACGGGTGGTTTCACGGCCGGGACAACCTGCGCTTCTCCGTGCGCCCGCCGATGGACGGGCGGCAATTGGAGGCGGCCGGCTCGATCTGGGACTTCCTCAATGACGCCATCCAGCCGACGGGCCTCTGGTACCGCGAGGCGTACAAGCCGGGCGACATCGTCGCCGCCACCGGCGAGCACGACGGGTGGTTCGTCGTCGAGTGCGCCGTGCCGGCGCGGCCGGACGTCCGGATCGCCCCAGGCCCGGGTGCGCAGTTCGGCCTCCGCGCGTACCTGTGGACCGACACGAAAGAGGACGCCATTCCGCAGACGAACTTTTTCGACGGCGAGGACTTTGTCTACGACCTGACCTGCGCCCCGCCCCGGTGACGCCGATGGCTCGAGCTAGAACTGCCTGAGGAACTCGACGGCGGCGGCCACGTCGGAAACGGGGTCGTCGCCGACCTCGCGCTCGATGGTCAGAAAGCCCTTGAAGCCCGCGGCATCCAGCGCATCGAGATACTTCGGGAAGTCGACCCCGCCCTCGCCGAGAGGCACCTCCTTGCCGGTGCCGTCGTCGAGCCGGACGCCGTCCTTCGCGTGCGTGTGCACGACGTAATCGGCGAGGATCTCCACGCCCCCGAGGTGGTCGAAGCCGTTCATGACGAGGTTGGCGGGGTCGTAATTCACCTTCATGCCCGGGCTGCCGACCCGCTCGAGGAAACGCCGCAGCACCTCGGGCGCCTCGCCGCCGGTCTCGCTCGCGAACGACACACCGCGGCCGACGGCATAGTCGGCGATCTCGCGCACGGCGGGCACGCCGACGCGCCACTTCCTGTCGTGCTCGTTCTCGGGCAGGGTGCCCACGTGCGTCGTAATGATCCGTGTGCCGAGGTCAACGGCGAGGTCCACGAACTCCTTGCACTTGGGCACGACCCACGTGTTCGCCTCGGCATCGAGCAGCCCCTTGCCGAGGTCGCCGCACAAGGCGCTGATGACGAGCCCCTCGTCGCGCACGAAGTCGGCGAACTCGAGCCGCTTCTCCGTGCTCATGGCCCCGGGCTCCATATCGCCGGACGTGCAGTAGATCTGGAAGCCGTCAGCGCCGAGCTCGGCCGCCTTCCGGATGCCCGCTCGGGTGCCGAGCCGGAACGATTCGATCATCACACCGATTTTCCACGCACACATGCCTTGCTGACTCCTCTCCGGATGCTCTTCGCGAAAACGGTCTCCACTGTTTCTATCGTGAAGCCACGATGACCGCAAGCACGAATGCGCGCTGGTTTCTTGATCCCGTCGTCAGGCACCCGAGAGGCCCCGCGCATCCCGCGTGCCGGATCGCTGGCAATCACAGCACAGATCGAAGGCCGGTTCCAAGGCAGCAGACCCGGGCATGGGGGCCGAAGGTTGCGAACGGGGCCGTTCTTCGGGCCCTTGCGTGGCCGAGAGACCGCCATCCGATGTGATCCTGGCGGACGGACGATTGAGCCATGAAGAGTCGTGATTGGCCGCGCAGGTTCAGGTACCGTTTCTGACCTCCATCCTTTTTTGCCTTGACAGAGTATGCTTGCGTATGATAATAGACCATACTGACAATAAGGGGGATCTTTCACAGGAACACCACTCTTCCACGCCTAATCTCCTCAAGCGCAGCGGCTTGTAACGGGCGCACGGGATCAGCCGTGTCGCCCGGCGAGGCTGCACATCGAACGTTTGGGGAATGGTTCTATGGAAGGGCTTTCATTCGCGCGCTAGGACACGGTCGCCGGCAAGCGTCCCCAAAGCTATCAACGTCGCTGGGGACGGCGAAACAATAAGTCACGCGCATGCGCCAAGATGCGCGACTGCACGATGATAGGGAGACAAGGCTACAGATAGCAGACAAGCAGAAGGGGGGATAGAGCATGAGGAAACTCAGTGTCATTCTGGCAGGTGTGACCGTCGTTGTATGGTCAGCCGCGGCGTGGCCCCAGGTGGGCACATGGACATCGCTCACCAACATAACTGCCCACAGTGGCTTGGTAAGCGACGGCACGGACCTGTACCGCGTTGAGACGAGCGGGGCAAACGGGAACATATACAGGTACGATGGCCCTGTTCTTGACACGTGGACACAACTGACGAGCGCCGCCTTTCCTATCTTCGACATGGGCTCTCCAGGTGAAGGTGACCGCGCGTGCGCCCTCGGCGGTAAGATCATCACCAAGAGGGGCGAGAGCGGGACCACTCTCAACATCTACGATATCACGACCGACAGTTGGTCTCAGACGACTGCGGCGCTTGTTGACCCTGTCAACAACTATCTAGGCTGGGCGCAGGGGATTGCCTACACGCACGCCGGGTCGGCTGGTCAGGTGTGGGTAACGTGGACGGAGCTGGACGCCGCCAGCAATGTCGCCGTCGCCTACGCGTGCGCGGTCTATGACGTGGGCACCGGAACGTGGGGCGCGTCCTACGATTTCCAGGCAGCCACGGGTGCACCGCCCAAATGGACGCGTATGGCCGCTGTTGCGGTCGGCGACTACGTGTTGGCCCAGACCGACAACACCAACTACATGGGCCAAGCGGAAGCTGGAAGGGTTGGTGTGGACGTGTACGACCTGAGCACGCAGCCGGCCGACTTCAGCGGTGTCTGGACGTATCAGTACCATGACCTGAGCTCGGGCAAGATGACAAACAACGTCGGGTCGTGCTTCGGCACAGAGGCTATGGCCGTGGATTCGGGGACAGGGCTGGTCTACATCACGGCTGTGGACATCTCACCCATGAGGTTTGTCAGCTACGACCCAGCGACGAACACGTGGACGGAACTGGCCGACGGCGCCGGCGGTGGTGGGTACCGCACACACGACAACGGTGATCTCGCCGGAGGATGGATCTACTCCCGCCAAGGTTCCTCTTTCGAGGGCTACCAGGTCGTTCCCGAGCCGGGAGTGATAGCGCTTGCGGGCCTCGGCATACTGGGTCTGCTGGCACGGCGCCGCAAGTAGTGGGCGCTGAGTCGTTCGATGCGAACTGGCCGTCCGAACCGTGCCCAGGGGCGGGACGGTTCCTGGTGACACCGGACGCATCCTTCCGTATGCGCGCGGCATGCGCGCGCGGAGAGGCAGACTCGAGTGGTTTGACGCAAAGGGACGTTGAGTAAGAAAGAAGGGAGAGAGGATGATGAAAGATCTGACTGTGATCTTGGCAGCTATGATCGTCGCGCTGTCGCTCCACGCCGGGGCCCAGCCGGAAACCTGGACTCAATTCACGAACATCAACGGGACGTCCGCGTTGCTCAGTGACGGGACCAACCTCTACCAGATCTACAACGGCGGTGCCGGCGGGGTCGGTGAGATCTGGCAGTATGATGGCCCGGCGGCGGACGCGTGGACGCTCATAGCCACCGCCGGCAGAAGCTTGATGCAGTACTGGTCTCCGGGCGAGGGCGACCGTGCGTGCTACATGAGCGGCAAGCTCTTCACTCGTGAAGCGAACGACGGTGTGCTGAACATCTACGACATCTCTACCGGCACGTTCACTCACACGCCTCCGCCCCTTGTGGATCCCGTCAATGGCGCGCTGGCGTGGACGCAGGGGTGGGTGTACATGCCCAACCAGGGCTCAGCAGGCCAGATTCTGGTCACTTGGACCGAGAAGGATAAGACCACGGGTACGAACACGGTCAACTACGCCGCTTGCCTCTACGACGTAGGCACGGGCTCCTGGGGTACATCCTATGATTTCGAGGCGGCCACGGGCCAAATCCCCAAGTGGACGCGTATGGCCACGATTGCGGTGGGTGACTACGTCCTGGCCCAGACTGATAACACCAACTACATGGGGCAAACGGACGGCGGCAAGGTCGGCGTGGACGTGTACGATCTCAGCACGCAGCCGGCCGACTTCAGCGGCACGTGGACGTATCAGTCCCATGATCTCACTGCTGGCCAGATGACCAACAACACCGGGTCGTGCTTCGGCACCGAGGCCATGGCCGTGGATCCGGGGACAGGGCTGGTCTATGTCACGGCTGTGGACATCGAGCCCATGAGGTTTGTCAGCTACAACCCGGCGACGAACACCTGGACGGAACTGGCCGACGGCGCCGGCGGTGGCGGGTACCGCACACACGACAACAGCGACGAGGCGAGCGGATGGATCTACTCCCGCCAAGGGCCAGCCTTCGAGGGCTACGAGTTGCCCACCGGCGGCCTGCCCGGCGACGTGGACGGCAACGGCGTCGTGGACGGCCTGGACCTGACCGCCGTGCTCACGGCCTGGGAGACCACGCCAGTCGACCCGCTCTGGAACCCGGACGCCGACCTGGACGGCAACGACGTCATTGACGGCCTGGATCTGACCGAGGTGATCTCCAATTGGACCGTGGCTGCAGCAGCCCCGGCTGCGGCGGCGGCGGATACGGACGCGAAGCCCGAGCGCGGCAAGGGCAATGTGAAGGCGAAGAAGAAATAGCAACCGCACGGCGTGACAGAGCCGTCGGCAAATGGACCTTCCTGGCGCGGTTTTCGCTTGACAAGACCGGCTGTAGGCGCATATAATACGGCGATCTTGGGGGATTCTCTATCGGATTTCGCATCAGGTTCAGGTTAGAGAAACAGCGGCGGGCTTTCTGTGGCCGGTGTGGAAGGGGTTTCACCGGCAGCGGGGAGTGCGTCTTGTAAGCCTGGCATCTACAGCCACTTAATAAGGGGGATTCACGATGAGAAACACACACAAATGGCTGCTGAGCTGCATGGTCGCCATCATGCTCTCGGCGGCACCTGCTCTCGCGCCGGCGCAGGGGTTCGTCGACGGCTTCGAGACGTACGCGCCCGGAGTTCTGCCGGCCCCGTGGGCGGACTGGATGACCGGCGTCCCGCCGGCGGCAGGGAACATAGTCGTCAATGACGGTACCGGTCATTTGGGCTCCCCCCAGTACATAACACTGGGTGGTGAGCCGGTGAGGTGGTTCGCCAACCCGCTGGACGTCAAGGACAGGATCGTGGAGCTGACCTACTGGGTGCGGTCCGCGTCTTGGGCAAACATGGACATGTTTGCCGGTTCGATGGGCGTGCCCGGCGTGGCGATGCCGGCAAAGCAGTACGGCACCAACATCGGTCAGATCCAAATCAATGCGCCTGCGGGCACGGTGACCTACGCGGGCAACGTGAACGCCGGCAACTTCATCGGCGACGGGGTCACGTGGAACGAGATCAAGGTTCGCATTATCGCGCGCACGCCGAGTGCCATGAGCGGCCAGGGCGAGCTGTTCGTCAACGGTGTCTCGACGGGTTTCGTGAACGTCTGGTCCCTTGACGCCAACGACGGCTTCAACGGCCTGGACTTCTACGGCAACGATTGGAGCAATGGCTACGCCGTTGACGACATGAGCGTTCTGCAAGCCGGCATGGCGGCGCCGCTGCCATGGCTCGGCGGGACGCCCAAGACCTGGTATCCCGGCGAGAAGGGCCTGCGAGGCGGCATCGGTTGGGACGGCGGCCAGTACATCTACGCTCTCGGCGGCTCGAACAGCGGCGAGCTGTACCGCTACGACATCGCGACCAACACGTGGACCCAAATGGCCAGCAAGCCGATCAATCCGGACGCGAAGGAGTCGCACGGCGTGGCCATTACCGACAACGGCAAGATCTGCGTCTCGGCCGGGCACGGGTTCCCGAACGACCAGTACATGTACGAGTACGACATCGCCACGGACACGTGGGCGGCCCCGGTCACGGGCTCTCCCGACGAGGGCCCGCAGATCGAGGCGGTCGGCAACATCGTCTTCGCGGGGCAGGTCCCCAGCCAGGGCGGCACGACCCAGTACGACGCCACCACGAGCACATTCCTCACAGGACAGGGCAGTCCCAACAACGCGCCGACCGGCTGGCCGTGGGGTTCTGACCTGGCGGACGGTGGTGGGCAGTACCTGTACCTGCTGACGAAGGACACGAACAACGGCAACACGACACTGTGCCGTTGGGACGTCACGCAGCCTGCCGCGACGGGTGTCTGGGACCCGATGGACACGCTCGCGGACCTGGCGGTGGCCTTCCCGGGCGTGGGCCAAAGCGCGCTGACCTACGTACCTGTCGATGGCACCCTGTGGGCCATCCACCAGGAATGGGGCACCGCAGGCCTGTACAAGATCCAGGTCCAGGGCGACAAGATCTACGCAACCCTCGACGGCAGCAGCGACCTGTACATGTATGACGTTGCCACGGACACGTGGACGACGCTGGCCGGTGCTCTGCCGTTTACGTTCGGCGGCGGCGACGACATTGCGGGCGTAGGCATCATCCCGGAACCGGGGACGATGCTGCTCGTGGGGCTCGGCTTGCTGGGCCTGCTCATCCGCCGCAAGCGGTAGAGAGAACAGTACAAGGCTCAGACAGTCAAATCTGCTCAATAAGCAGGCGGGCTGGAGACCGCTCCGGCCCGCCTGCATCCTTATCCGCTCGAAAACAAGCACCTGCGTACCCTGCATGCGCTTGAAACCACCGCGCGCGTGTGCTAGTGTGCACGACCACACCCGTCGGGAGGACATCGCCCATGGCCCTGGAGCGGAGACCATCCGCGAGCGCGGAGCAGAAATCACCCGAGACGCTCAGGAGGAGATCGTCCCCCGGCAGCCGCCGCAAGCGCCGTCTTCGCAAGAAGACGGGCACCAGGCTGACGTTCGTCATCGTCGGCATTCTGCTGTTCATCGCCGTGGTGTACTTCGAGTTCATCCGCTCCACACCCGGCCCGAGCAAGAACGTGACGACCGGTCTCATCCTCGGCCCGGTCGAAAGTGGCAAGTACGCCGACGATATCACCCAGGGGCGCAGCAAGCGCGGCTTCATCAAGGTCAAGGTTCAAGTCGAATTCATGAACGGCGAGATCCAGAAGATCGAGATCCGCTCGCACCGCCGCCTCTTCTGGTGGCCCAAGGCGAAGGGCGTGCCACAGAAAATCGCCGAGCAGATTGTCGCGAAGCAGGACACGGAACACGTCAAGGCGATCTCCGGCGCCACGATCAGCAGCAACGCGACGAAGCTCGCCGTGCAGGACGCGCTCACCAACAACCAGAAAAAGAACAAGTGGGATCCGTACGACCGGACGGGTGAAGGGGGACGCTGGGACGACAAGTACTGAGCCGGTTTCCATCCACCGCGTCGTGAATCTCCACGCTCCGTCTTCCTTGGCTGAACCATGAAAGTCGCCCTGACCATAGCAGGCTCCGACAGCGGCGGGGGTGCCGGCATCCAGGCGGACCTCAAGACCTTCGCCGCGCACGGCGTGTTCGGCACCTCGGCGATCACGGCGGTGACGGTGCAGAACACGCGAGGCGTCACCGGCGTCGAGGCGATCTCACCAGAAACAGTCGCAGCACAGATCCGCGCCGTGTTCGACGACTTCCCCGTCGCAGCGGCGAAGACCGGCATGCTGTTCACGGCGCCCATCATCGAGACCGTCGTCGAGACACTGCGGCAGCTCGAGTTCCCGATGCTCGTGGTGGATCCCGTGATGGTCGCCTCCAGCGACGACCGGCTGCTCAAACCCGAAGCCGAGGACGCGCTCGTCGGCAAGGCCCTGCCGGCCGCGTACGTGGTGACGCCGAATCTGGCCGAGGCGGCGGCTATCACGGGCCGGAAGGTGGAATCGCTCGCCGACATGCGGGACGCGGCGAAGCTCATCTTCGACCAACACGGCGCCCGCGCACTCGTCAAGGGCGGCCACCGAACCGAGCGCGCGACCGATATCCTCTACGACGGCAAAACGTGGCACGAGTTCACCACGGAGCGTCTCGATGCGAGGAACACCCACGGCACGGGCTGCACGCTGTCGGCGGCGATCGCGGCGAACCTCGCGCTGGGCAAGGCGCTCGTCGAGGCCGTGCGGTTAGCAAAGGACTACGTCACGCGCTGCATCCGCCACGCGCCGGGCCTGGGCCACGGCACAGGCCCGATGAACCACTTTCCCCCCGCCGAATAGCCCGCGTCAGCGCTGGGCCTGCGGGGCGGCGTAGACGCGGATCTCGTGCATCGAGGCCCAGCTCTCGTCGGCGTCCGAGGTGATCCGGATGTAGCGCCCCTGCGTCGGCGCGTTGGCGTAGGTGACCCACTTGACGTTCGGCTGCTCCGGGTCCACGTCCTTGAAACACCACATGGCGTAGGCGAACGCCGTGGCCTGGGGCGTGGCGAACGTCTTGCTCTGCTTGAACTCCGGATCGTCCGAGACGTCTATCCGGAAGTGGTTGTAGAAGCTGCCGTGGGCCGCGGACTTCACCATCCGGACGGCGGAGATCGCCACCGACTTGCCGAGGTCGAGCTGGACGTAGTCGCCTCGCTTCGTACGCCCGCCCTGCCACTCGGTCTTCACGTCGCCGTCCACGGCCCGTGCGGCGGTGTCCTCGCCGGTGGTTGCGGTAATCGTGCAGTTCCGGGCGATGTTCGTCGTCCAATCCACGCGCGCGGCCGGGACAATCTCCGTCGGGAAGTTGTACACGTACTTGTCCCGCGCCCCCTTCCAGTAACCCCGGTTAAGCCAGACCAGCTTGATGAAGCCGTAGTACTTCTGGTTGTAGGCCTGCACGCGCAGCAGCAGGTTGGTGTTGGAGCCGACGACGTTGATCCGCCCGAAGGGGTTCTTCTTGAGCAGCGTGTGGCCCGTGGCCGTGGTGACGTCAGTGGCCTCGAGCGAGTCCTGCATCGGCAACAGCAGATAGCCGAGTGTGTCCGTGCGAAGGTTCTCGGCCACCACATTCTCGTCGGTGATCGCGTTGGCGGTGGCCTGCCAGATCTTCACGGACGCGCCGCGGATCGGCCGGCCCCCCGCATCGAAAATGCGCACGTAGATGCGGCGCGGCAGGTCGTACTGCCACTCGCCGAAGAAGCCGCCGCGATACGGCAGGTTCGTGTTGAAGCCCGCGACGCTGTGCAGCGAGTAGAGGCCGGTGCTGACCCGGTAGCGAGGGTTAGGCCGGGTGTCGCCGCCGCCCATCAAGCCGCCGAACGGGTACATCTCGCCGCGGGTGATGTAGGTGTCGCCGCCGTCCTTGACCTTGCACTTGCCGTTGGGCGTCGAGGGCTCCGACGGCTCCATGTTCGACCAGTACACGTCGAAGGCCGCCAGACATTGGTGCGAGCACTCGTGCAGCAGCGAGCCCTCGAGCAGCACGGCCCGGGTGAAGAAGAAGCGCTTCACGTTCTTGACCTGGTCGGCGTAGTTGTCGGCCTTGGTGTCCCACGGCCAGCACGACCCCCACTCGCCGTCGAACCGGCAGTCGGCCTGGCCCGTGCCCGCGGGCGACGCGATGGTGGGCTTGGGCGTGTGCTTGCCCCACGGATCGAGCAAACGGTTGGGCACGACCTCGATGTCGTCGAGGCTCACCCGCTCAAGGCAGCCGTCCCGGGCGATCTCGTCGAAGCGGGACTTGTCGAGATAGGTCTCGTTCCAGAGCCACCAGTGCCACTGGAGGTAGTCTTCGAACGAATAGCTGCCCCAGGCGTTCGGCTGCGCGTTGAGGTAGTCGTAGCTTTCCTTGTCCACCCAGTACTTGAGCGTGCGCCCCTCGACGTATTTGCCCAGGTAATTGTTGTTCCGACACACGTCGGGCAGCCGCTCCTGCGGGTCGGCCCAGAAGGCGATGACCAGGTCGCGGTGGTCGCGGTGGTCGGCGTTCCACGCCCACTTGTACTCGATCGTGGCCTCCTCGCCCGGCTTGAGGCGGCCATGCCACATGCCCTGGTTGGCGATCCAGTCGTTGAGATACCATTCGTACGGGATCAGCCCGGCGAACTCCTCGGTGCCCTTGTTCTTGATGTGCGCGGTGAAGGTGACGACCTCACCGCGCCGCGGCCATTTGCGCGCGCGGCCGTACTTGGGGTTGTTCATGAAGCCCGAGATGTGGCCGCGGTATTTCTTGTACTCGTACTGTCCTTTGCCCTCGTCGAGGTAGCGCAGGTAGCGCGGCGTCCGTTCGATAAAGGTGACGTCGAGGTCAATGCCCCGCGGCCTCGCGCCCCGGGCCGGCTGCTTGGTCGTAATCGTGAGCGCCGGCCTGAGCGCGGCGGTGATCGCCTCGCCGCTGTAGAAGTGATACGGGCCCGCCGCGGCATCCGGCGTGGCCACCTCGATGAGCCAGCCGTAGTTCAGGTAGTGGCGTTCGTACCAGTATTGCAGGTCCTCGACGAGCGTGCCCCCCGCGAGCGTCACCGTGCGCGTCTCGGCGTCGTACGCCTTGGCGAGCTCCACCTCGAGGCTGGGCTCCGCCGCGCGGTCCACACCCGGCTTCTTGGCGCCCGGTTTCGCCCAGCCGAGGGCCATGCCGTAGGAGCTCGCGAGCTGAAAGACATACCGGGGGATCCTGATCCGGGCTGAGCGATGCGACTCCACGGTGCTCTGAGAATACGGACCGTGGAAGCGATTGACGTAATTGGCGGCCCAGGTGAGCTCCTTGCCCACCTCCCCTCCGTCGCGCCACGACCTGAGCACGCGGTAAACACGGAGCGTGCCCTCAGGCTTGAAGCGTCCCGGCACAACGTGCAGCACGAGCTTCGCGTCCACGATCCGGCTGTTGCGATAGATGGCACGGTTCAGCGACTTGAACGCGATGAGGATCGAGTCGGCGCTCCCGGCGCCGAGCTGAAGCGTCCGTGCGCCTCCGTAGCACAAGCGGGGCCGCTTCTCGACCAGCGTCGTGTCCTCGGCGCACATGTACACGTACGGCTCGCCGCCGTACTCAGTGCCCTGGTACGGGTTGATCGTGGTGTAGCGGGCAAGGGTCACCGTTCGTGTCCCGCCGGCCGCGGCGGCGCCGTCCTCGGCGGCGGCGTCCGCGGCGACGGCGGCCCAAGCGCTGCACACGAGCAGCGCGATGAGGCAAGGCAAGTATGGACGGGCCTGCATGGTTCTCTCCTGTGAAGGGGGTGTGAAACCTGCAGGCCGATTGTAGTCGCAAACGGCGCGAAACGGAAGCGACGGGATCAGGCGGTTGCGAAAGGCTGCGCCTCCACGAGCAGCTTCTCGAGCGCCTGGTTCGCCTTGAAGATCACGTTGCGGTTGCACTCGAAGCGCACGGCCGCCTTGAGCGGCTCGACCGCCCTGGGGTCTGCACTCTTGCCGAGCGCCTCGGCCGCGTACATCCGCACCCGGTAATCGCCGTCGGAAAGCGCGCGAATCAGCGGCTCGACCACCCTCGGCCCGCCTATCCCCGCCAGACTCAGCGTCGTCTGCAGACGCATCACCGCATCGTCATCGCTCAGCAGCTCCGAAAGCAGGCTGAAGCCCCGTTCGTCGCCGATCCTGGCCAGCTTTGAGGCCGCCTCGATCCGGGTGAGCCGCCTGGGGCTGGCCAGGTCGTCCTGAAGCGTGCGCTCCATCTCTTCCAGGCGCCGCTTGACCACGTCCCCCGCGCTTTGCTCATCGCTGAAGAGGGCGACGACCTTGTCCATCGCCGTGACGCGGAAGAGCTTGCGCACGTGGTTCGACGGATGAACCACGGCAATCTCGCCCCCGAGCGCCCGGACCCGGCTCTGCAGCGAGGCGAGCGTGGCAAGGAAGACGCTGGGGGCCGTTCGTAGCCCTTTCATACTGAGCAGGATGCAGCGCGCACCCCCGTTGATCAAGTTCATGCAGAGCTGCTCGAGGGAATCAAGGCTCTCGCGGTCGCCGGAGCTCAACGCACCGTCGAGTCCCACAACAGCGACGTTGTCTTTTTGCCTGGCTATGTGCATGGACGGAATCCACCTATTGACGTGCTAGATACAGCCGTTCAACGAGAAGAATCCCCTATGGCCCGGATATCGGCCGGTCGCCTGAAGAGCTTTAGTGAAAAAAAACGGGCCACGCCGCCGCGGCGAAGGCGCCGGGGCTGCTCAAGAATGGGACCCACTGGGAAACAACGGCTTACAGAAAAAGCGGTCGCATCTTCCGCTTGCGCGTCCCGATGCGACCGCCCGGAGGAGGAAGGAACGTTAGGCTAATTCTGATGCCGTATCGGCGGCGACAACGCCCTGGGGCGTCTCGCCGGCTCTCTGGTGTCACCGTGTCCTTCGGGACCCAGACAAGCGAAAACGGTGCCAGTTTGGCCTGCCAAGCGCCGGGTAGAGAGGGAAATCTCGCGGGGGTCGCCCACTCGCCGAGACAAGAAAACGAGGCGACGCACGCGTGCGTCGCCTCGACCAGTTCTGGCTATTGAAAAACGCCGATGACGTTGAGTCGCACGCGCTTGCTGCGAAGGCTGTCGCCCTGAAAGGGCCACATAGGTCAGCCCAGGGCAAGCGTCGGCCCCGAGCTTGCCGACTCGTGCTTCGTAGCGAAGCTACTTCGCAGAGTAGCAGGGACGAAGCGCCGCCCTGGGTGTCGAGACACCGCAGGGACAATACCCTGCT
>Ga0180431_10005713_pt1 | contig 15064 bp, 12 predicted proteins | sample SS_ome_11_FD_132459 | JGI IMG/M metagenome (GOLD analysis project Ga0180431, IMG submission 132459) | Hypersaline lake sediment archaeal communities from the Salton Sea, California, USA - SS_1_MS_1 metaG | ecosystem: Environmental > Aquatic > Non-marine Saline and Alkaline > Hypersaline >... | reverse complement strand
TTAGACTTAGCTAATAGTAACACAATTACAGTAACTGAGACGCGAAAATTCACAAACATTTTGGAGGATTAAAAATAATTTTCAAAGTCAAAGATTCTCAGAAAAAAAGTGCACGCTACAGCAATGGTAGCTGTTTAAGAGGTGGAGTAATAGTTCCTGGCTCAGATGACTTTGGTGCCTTAGACTTAGCTAATAGTAACACAATAACAGTAACTGAGATGCGAAAAACACAGTCATTTTGTCTGTTTGTGAAGAGTGTTGCGACTGCTAATCGCATAGCTCGGGTATTGCTCGTATGGACTTGGATTCATGCTGGTGAATCCAATCATGGGCGCAGGAATAATGTTGTACCCGGGAGGTTTTGTTTGAGCGTAGTTTTTGTGCATGTTAGCGCAGTCCAGATGTCTAGTTGGGACAGCATGAGTCTCCATGGAAGTGATCTCTCTGTCTTTCTTTGCATTCTCAGTGTTTGCCCCTGGATTTGCTTGGATGTCACTGTCATCCGTGGTATCCAGCGAGGTTGCCTGGATAGGTCCAGGTGGGACTCTGATTATCGGATCAGCGATGGGTGGATCGTTCCCACCATTCTGAGCAACTGGCTCCACAGCAGCTTTGTGAGTTGCGGTACTTCCGGTCTCTTTGGTGTCGCTCTTTTTGGTCCCAGTGACAGCCTCTGCAAGCTTCGAGGGAGTCGTTGAAAAAAGCAGGATCGACATCATTGAGAGCTGATCACGCAACTCTTTCAGTCGTCCTTCAGTCTCAGTCTTGTACTTGGCAAATTTATCTTGACACGCCTTGTCACCAAAAGCTGCAACTGCATCTGCACCCACAGCGTCCACACTGTCTGCAACTGCATCTGCACCCACAGCGTCCACACTGTCTGCAACTGCATCTGCACCCACAGCGTCCACACTGTCTACAACTACATCTGTGCTTGTTCCTGCATCAACAGGTCCAATGCTGCGCAACGCATTAATCCGTTCGATGTTCATGTTTATGATATCTTCTGCTTGAATCACCTTCTCCAGGATCTTTTCAAACAGATTGGCTCCACCAAACTTAATTTGTATGTCAGTCTCCAACTGGCGAATCCGGCCCAGATCATCCAGCAACATTTCGTGTCGATTCTCAATCTCATCCAAATCACTCAGCACGGAATCCTGTTCAGCAGTCTTATAACCGTTCTCCTCGATGCTCTTTAACTTGTTATCATCCTTCTGAAATGTCTTGTAGTTTTTCTCAAAAGAGCGCAGCAGTTTTTCAACATCGGAACTATTTTCAACACCAGAACTGCTACTGGGCTCCGCATCTTCTGGGTTTATCATCTCATTGTTTGGGTCCTCGAACCCCTCGGCCCCGCTACCACCGCGACATAGATACAGAATCAACAGACTTACTGCGACTACTAGAACAATGGTACCGACTATTATAGCAGTACGTGTAGCAAACATCCTTATATTACTACAATATTTGTTTTTATCTCGTATATTGTATAAATGAGAAAGAGGGGGACAGACACGACCAAGGATTTGTATAAAGATACAGGGGTAATTGTCCTTAAAGATGAGGATTTCATAATCAGTGAAAAGCCACGTGTGCGCTCCAGTGTCTGGGAGAAGGGTGATCATGGATACCTTATGGCTTATGCTGATTGGTGTCCTCACTGTCGCAACAAGGTTGAGATGTGGGATGATTTTGCAGAAGAGATGCACGAAGCATATCCAGATGAGCGTTTCCTGGTAACAGCTGCAAATATCGAGACTGATATACCCGCATTGGCGCGTGCAGCTGGTGTCAGGGGCATCCCAGCATTGTTTCGCATCTTGGCAGATGGTAGTTTGGAGAAGAAACAGACTGATTGGAGTATGGATGATCTAGAAAGGTTCTAGATAGCGATTAAAATGTTCGATATATTATAAATGGGTTGTCCCAAGACTGTTTATTGTATAAAATCGGGGAATAAGACTAATCCTCCGCTAGTGGAGCACGGCGGATCATGCCTCAAAGTGACTGATGAGATTTATTATTTACAGCCCTTTGGATCTAAAACAGACAAATGCACTGCAACCCCAGGCCTGATGACGGAATCGATCTCAATCTGTGCTGATACCCATTATAGAGTCTCTGTCAACGCATACAGTCAGCGCGATTGCTCCGCCTTCCTCTGGGCTAAAGATGAGCAGGGAAACTGCTTCATCCCGAAATATACTTTCATCCGCGCAGATGGAGAGATTGTTTCAGCAACATTCCAAACATCAAAGTGCAGTCAGAAACTGAAACTAGGACTCCTGTTCACAGGGCCAACCAAATGCGATTTCCTAGTTCTGAAAGAACTCAAAATGGACCAATTGCCACCACCACCACCTGCACCCGCTCCAAAAAAGAAGGAGCCAAAGATTGTCAAGCCTGAGCCAGTCAAGTGTCCCAAGCCTGAGCCAGCCAAGTGTCCCAAGCCTGAGCCAGCCAAGTGTCCCAAGCCTGAGCCAGCCAAGTGTCCCAAGCCTGAGCCAGCCAAGTGTCCCAAGCCTGTGCCAGCTAAATGCGAGAAACCTGTACCAGCTAAGTCTCCAAAGCCTGTGCCAGCTAAATGCAAAAAGCCTAAGGCTGAACCAGCTAAATGCGAAAAACCTAAACCAGCTAAATGCGAGAAACCTAAGGCTGAACCAGCTAAATGCGAGAAGCCTGAACCAACCAAGTGTACCAAGCCTGAGCCAACCAAGTGTACCAAACCTGACCCACAACCACCGCAACCATCGTATGTAATCGCGCCAGCACAGCCATATTTTGCACCACAGCCAATCATCTATATGATGCAACCTCCACAGCCTCAGGTTCACTGTCCTTACCCCTATCCATCATACATGCCACCGCACATGCCACCGCACATGCCACCGCACATGCCACCACACATGCCACCACACATGCCACCACACATGTCATCGCACATGCCACCACACATGCCACCACACATGCCACTGCACATGCCACCACACATGCCACCGCACATGCCATCAACTCCACCTCAACCGTCATGTGACAAGAAAGATTGTGATGACAGCTCTCATGAGAAAAAAGACTGTACCAAACAGCGCAAGCGTCGCCGTCGTCGCAGGCATAAGAAAAAGAGCAAGGGCTCGAAGAGCGAATGTTCCTCATCTTCATCATCGTCGTGTGAGCGGCCACCTAAGCCCATGCCAAAAAAGAAAGTCTGTAAAGTAGATGACAAATGTTACTCAATTCCAAGTTTCGACAACGACTTGTTCGACAAAAAACAGAAAATAGACCAGCGGGGATGCAGTCCTTTCATGGTTAATCCAAAGACAAAACCTGCTGGATGGACATACCTTGATGAATCGACCAATCTGCTGTACATTGTTACCAAGGATCACAAATGGTTGGAGCCACCTGTCAAGTACATGCCCTGAACATGCCCTGAACATGAACATCGATCAATAACTCTTGTGGACAAGTCCTCCCTGCATATCTGGAGTCCGAACTAGACTATCCTCGCAATTATATGCTCTATGTTCATGGTAGAACCAACCAGCGAACTGTTTCAAATCGTTGATTCTCTTAACAGTGCACAACAGGGTCCTCAGGCTCTTGGCCTCTCGTTCTTTTCTCGCATTGATGATGGATGAATCGAGGCCATCGCTGCTCACTGCATAGAATCTCAGCTCTTTGTCGGGTGATCGACCCGCTATATCCCATAGCCACATGAAAATAGCACGCGTTCTTGGCATATGAAAGTCTGATGTGATGATTGTAATTTGCCGATAGTCGAATGGAATGGCATAGTTAGTCAGAGCGAACCAGGCATTGGCAATGGTATCATAACTGGACCATTCGCGCATAATTCTGTCATGAGGGACTCCGCGACTAATCAAATACTGTGCACATACGGTACTCTCATGCATTACAAACCCTTGATTATTTCTTGGACTCGGTTTGTGATAAGTCCCTCCACCAAGACACAGAATCTCCAGTTCTGGAGAGCTGTGCTGGTATTGTGACCAGAGCTTTTCTGCCAGGTCGAGTCTACGTACAACCCATTGGTGGTTACGGTTTTCATGGTTCAGACCACCTGCCAGGACAAAGATCGCGTCTGGACACCAATTCATCATATCTGACTCTCTGGTCTCCTTGATATGACTCTCCCCCACTGTATCTGTATCTGGATCTGGATTTGGATTTGGGTCTGGCATGTGAAGTACATCATGTACATATTCGTAATTGACCTTTTCCCATCCATCTGGTCGTTCAGCCCAACCGATCGACTCCTCCTCACTCATATTCGTTTGTTTGGTATAGCAAAGAAAATACATTAGATTTTTAAACTACCGCCGTCGTTGTATCACTAATTCTGCTCCCGAAGCAGATAATATCGCAAGCTTTTCTCATCATATTGATGTTGGGAGGAGAACATTAATGATCCGGTCAGGACTTCGGTCTCAAGTTGTGACTTGTTACTGACATCAACCTTGGCAACCACTACCTGTAACAAGTCCTCAACAATGATCTGCGCTTGTTCAACAAAAGGATCATCTGACTTCAGACTGACAAATTCATATGCTTTGAGAAGGATTTGAGCAGTAATATCTATATTCATATTAAAAAATTTGGAGGGCATATGCTGGATTGCTTGAAAAAACATCAAAATACTTGCTGTTCTGGATTCAGAAAGCAGACTAGCTTCGGTCTCGGTCTTGGGCTCAGTCTGCTCGATTGATTCCATCAGGTACTTCAACAGTTTAAAACAAAATTGCTCATCAAAATCGGATTCCTGGATTTTGATCAGCGCTGAGAGAATTTCCTGTCCAGTGCAGGGGTTCGCATCATACCGACCAGTGATCAGGTCGTTCACCAGAATCTTGGGGTCAGTGGCCTTGACTTCTCCCAAAATCGTTGCAATTTCAGCCATCGCGCAACTGACTGGATTGGAAACGTGAACCGGTGGGTGCGGTGCGATATGTGGAACCATTCAAGACAAAATTGTTGTTGGATCACTTGGATATCTGTGTCACAGACGGCATAAATAATTTTCATTTTTAGTGAGCCACATTCTACATATGACGAAATCCTGTTTACTTTCTCTTGCACATAGAGCCACAATCCTTGCAAGGACAATTCACCTGAGAACGGCCTTCAAAAAGGCGATCAAAATTCCATTGCAGCTCCTGGAATGTGTTCATGTGCACTGTATTGCTCTTGCATCCACCACATTCGCACATGGTACCTTTCTTCTTAAGTTTCTGGATTCTTTTTTCAGACGCGCAAAGCGCGTTTTTGCTTTGTCTCCTGTTGGTGTTGGGCTTGCTCATATACTATTGGGTGAGATTTTACAGTGATGAAAAATGATTCGATTGAACTACCATGCTTTGCTTTTCTTTAAGCAGGTCACAAAACAATGCATCACTCAGACAAACGGAGACAGTGGACTCGTACATCATCCCAATCCTCACCACCGATGCTCTTTAAGACCCTGGCTCTCACAGATGCTTGTAAGTCACGATTGGAGCACCTTCAGGAGCTCATGGAAACGATTCCTCTCGAAGAACTCTTTTCGAGAGGAATTTATATCGCAGGTGGAGCAGCTCTGTATGTTCTTGACACCAAACAGTCGCTGAACGATCTGGGTGACATTGATTTCTGGGTTCCACCCTCGCGGAGAAAATTTGTCGAGGATCTGATATATGGGTATAAGGGCCCAAGATTGATCAGACGATCAACCGGCGGACCCAATGCACGCATCATATACTTTTTCATTGAAAAGGTCCAAATACAATTTATCTTTCTGTCTGAAAACAGCACTGTCCCCCAACTACTACGAAGCTTCGATTTCGAGGCGAATCAATGTGCGATCATTGATCACAACTATTCTGTCGCATCATGGGTATTCATGGACATCCTCAGAACACGCGTGATCACGTGGGTCAACGTCTCTCAAATCAACTACAGACGGGCCAGGAGGGGAATCGCCTCTTACCGAACACGGTATCTGAATAGGAGGGAGAAACTGCATCGTAAAGGCTTCATATTCAGTGATATTCATGGTCCACCCCCTCCACTCCGTACAGACAACTTCCATGTTACGAAAATGAACCGTGTGTGTCAGCATATACTGATGCATTTGATGTACAAGATGTGCGTTGGAAGCGATACACATCGGCCAGGATATAAATGGTCATCAACCACATAGTGCTTGTCTGACAGTATACAAGACGTTTGGTAGATCAATCTGTTCAACACGCTCCATAAAAGCGCTAAATTCCTCTTCAATATAATCTATCAGCTCTTGTACTCTCTCTTCATCCAGTTCCGCATCTCCAGATTCAACCTCAACCATGTGATCATGGATCACACCCATATGATAGATGAGGTCACAATGACGACGCATGTCTGGACATGAGGCTCGTGACCGAGTATCAATGCCCTCTAAGCCACAACTATCATCACATGGGGGCTCCTTGACTGCCCAGAGGCGCAGGAGAGCAAGTGCCTTAATAGTCTCACGATCTGTGCGATCAATACCAGCAAACAACCGGTCACTGCGTTCAGGATCAGTGTCATCCAGAATGTATCTCACGATAGATTCCTCATCACGATTCAGAATGGTCTCACCAAAGGTCATACCACTATTCTTCTCATTGTAACGGAGAAACTCATCCGGAATGACATGATTGAGAGCTGGGATCACTGGCCACAGGAATTCCAGTGCTTTTCTGATAGTACGCAAAGCTATGCGATATCTGTGGAAATTCTCCGCATTGGGATAGATCACCTTGCCATCTGGCATCTCAACAGCTGCCATAATCTCCGAACTCTCTATTTCTTTGATTGGTGGATTGTTCCAGTCACCTTCCTCCCAGATCCTCAGGGCACGATCGAGTTGGAATCTCAATAATTTCTTGACATTCCCCCAAAATCCAAGGTGTGGAGTGGCGGCTCTCCCTCTCATCCAATAATTTGTTGCTGACCGATATCCACCATAAATGTCCTCACTCCTTTCGACAGAATATTCACGGAGATATGCGTCCCACGTCACATTCTTACTGCCAGGGATAATCGCATTACCATACAGACGGTATCCATCTCCTCTACCAGAACCGGCTGCGATCAATTCATCCTTGGTCATAGGGTCGGTATCCATCATCTTGCTGATCTGACCGAAGACCGTATTGAACTGGTCCAGTCCTTCCTTGTATTCATCTGATCCTCTCCTTTGATCTGCCAGGAAAGATAGTTTTGAATACAGTGCTCCCAGAGCTCTGAGTAGATACTTCATCGGGTCTCGTGTTTTGACTGGGCGAATGGTCTCACCCGTGCCAAAATTAGCATCATACTCAATCTCACGCACTTCTGCTTCATCAGTATTCTTAATAACATCTGGATCATCCTCATGTCTGAGAGGGTGCCACATCCAGTGCACAGACTGCAGAACATCGCGAACGTGACTAAGCGATGTACGATCTATCAATGTGCCAATAGTCATGTTGTCGGGGTCTGTGAAATGGTTCCAATTGTACCTGATCTTTTCTCTGATCATACTGATGCCCATATCATCCGATGGACAGACCATCTTGAGCAATTCCTCCTTGAAATAATCCTCGCTCTCTAAAACCTTGCAAAGGGATTTAGCACGAAGTTGACGTTGATCACGACAATCATCAGCATTATTGTAGAGCACAAGTCGATCGCGATACTCCTCATTCTTGCATAATTCTCGTAAACTGTTCTTTGACATTGGAAGTCCCTGTGTGATTTCATTCAACAGTGCTGGATCATGAATCAGGGTCAACTCTTTATCGGGATTCCACTTGTTGTGATTAGTGATCAGGCGCTGTGTCTCCTCTTGCCAATAGCTGTGAGCAAGATCAAACTGCAACATCTCTGCGATCTTCTTCTTGGTCGCATAATCTGCGCTTTCATAGCGTTCAACGATGAGTGGGTTACCTCCCTTCCTCAACAAGCTCTTGATCTTGCCGTGATTAGGTCTATAATCATTATTGGTAAGTCTCATGAGATAACGGGAGAATGTACCACTCCTCAGATTCCAGTAAAGTACATCATCGTGTTTAATCAATTCACCTGCGACTGCTACAGGAGCTTGGCGCGCCACCAGATTCCAGTGCTTACCACCAAATTCAAGTGCATTATCGACCGGGAGGAGTCGCAGATGATTCGAGTATCTCTGTCTACCAGATGAGGTTTCGGCCCCTTTGCCTCTAACAGGCTCATTGGTGATCAAGTATACGTAGAGTTGTCCATCCTCCAGTTTTGTTAAATCCGGATCGGTAAGAGTGTCAGCCATTTTGTCACCAATCAGGCTCTGTAACGAAAAGTGGGGATCCTCACTCGCCTTGCTATCCAGACGAAGTGTTTTGAGATTGAAACAAGCATTGTTGTTGGCTGTCTGTTCCTTGAAAGGTGTATCCTCAACATAACCAAAGCTTCTGGCATTACGCTGCATATGTGGCTCTGGAAGGAGGAAAGGTTTTTCCTGAACTACTCCTTGAACGATTCTCTGAAACTCTTTGCGTGTATATGGCCTTGGTGCCTTGTTCCACTCTTTGATACGATCGATCTTAAAGCGAGTGAGGTCCTTGGTGCACTCGCGCAGGTCTGCCTTGGTGGTAGCCATGATCATGACCTCGGATTTATCATCCTTGCTGAATCCCACCTTGCAAGTTTCGCCTCCCACCTCTCTGGATCTGCGAAACTCAACATCATCAAGAACTGATTGAACCAGCCATGGGCGTACGCCAACAGGAACCTTGATCTTCTTGGTATAATAGTCGACTTCTACATCTTTCTCGCGGTCCTCGTGGTCCTCGCGGTCCTCGTGGTCCTCGCGGTCCTGCTGCTCCACGTATTTCTTGATGACTGGTTTTAGAATCGAACAGAGGCGACGGCGGTCCATTTTCTCAGCATCTCCTTTCTTGAGACGCAAGAGACCTCCCCTTCGAAGGTCTTGTGAGAGGGCTACCAGCTCCTTCTTATCGAGACCACCTCGACGCAGGGGTAGGAAATATACACTACATGCTTTATTAAAGCTATCCAAAGTTTCCTGTGTGAGTCTCATATACCTTATGCAAAAATAAAAAGATCCTCTCGGAACCAAGGCTCTATATACATACAACAGATATCATTCACTCATTCACTCATTCTCATTCGTCCATTGTTCACTCGATGTAATACAATGCATTTCGGACCGTATTGACATGAACTCTAAGCCAATGTTCAGGACTAGAGTTCGCATTGTGGCTGGACAGAAGTACATTTGGTAGTGTGCGTAAAGGCGAATCTTCCGATAGAGGTTCGTCCCAGAATACATCCAGAGCAGCACCACCAATCTGACCATTGGCAAGAGCCTCGATCAATGCTGTTTCCTGGATTAGGCGACCTCGAGCCATGTTGATGACGATCGTGTGGTTTGGCAGAGTCTTTAGCTCATCCTCACCGATCATTCCTACATTTTCACCTGTCTGACAGCATGTCATGCAGAGAAAATCAGGTTGGCTCTCAAGTACTTCTTGCAGGGACCCGACAGGAGATGCTCTGTAGGTTCCAGTGCCGAAAAAGTTGCTGTATCCTGCTCTCCGAGATTCCTCCCTGCGTTCCTCCAGTATATCATAAGTTATGATGGGGTGAACAGTCCCCGCACCAATGGCCAGGAGCAGTCTCTGCAACTCGCTACCTACATTCCCCATACCTACGATCGCAATCTTGGCCTCACGTATGGTCTTACCTGGAAGTTTGACCCATGATTCAGCTGCGTTTGTTGTTCGCATCAGGTTTGTACTCTGAATGATCGTCCGGTTGAATGCTAGTATGGCACCTAGAATGCTCTCTGCGACAGGTGTGCTAAATGCATCAGGCGTATTGTGAACGCGTATTCCGGCCTTCTGACAAGCAGCCAGATCAATACTATCTATCCCTGTACCCCACTTGCACAGCGCTCTGGCACCACAAGACTCCACAATCTTTGGAGAATAGCGATCATCTCCTATCATTGCCACATCATATTTACCGGCATACTTTTCCAGGTCCTCCTCTTCAAGGCGTTCCTCAACATCTGCCATGATGACTTCATGTCCGCGCTCTTCAAAAAAACGCTTAAATGAAGTAATGTTTGGCATCATGTAAGGTGCCGAGATCAACACTCGTCCTGGACGCTTGTCAGCATCATTGTTCTGTCCGAACTCATCAATCAGTCTGTTATAGATCTGGTCGTCTGAGAGCACTTTGGGGACTGGCATTGATGTATGGCGTGTATGGTGTGTATGATGTATACACTAATAGGAATGAACTGCATCATTTTTCGGACAGTTGGGTCCCATGTTTTGTTTGATATTCTTGTCTGACATGCTGCGTTGAAAATTGACTTTTTTCCTGTTGTGTACACCAAGGTAGGAAATGAAAAAAGTTGGACTCATCTATGATGATCGCATGATAGATCACAAATCCACTCAGGTGCCACCTCATCCAGAATCACCTGATCGCATTGGGGCAATTTGGCGGCGATTGCAATCAGAGGGCATTACATTCGACCCAAATGTCCTTTTGCTCAAGCCTCGAGAAGTGCGTTCCGAAGAGCTCTTGCGTTGTCACGATGAACGATATCTACAAAAAACAAGGAGAAAACTCATGAGCCCTGGCCCTGGGATCCGTGGAGATATGTATATGAGTTCAGGAACTGCTCTCGCCGCATCTCTTGCAGCTGGATGCAGCATCACTCTTGCAGAAGCGATCGATGATGGTCACATTGAGTCTGGCTATGCAATTGTTCGACCACCTGGACATCATGCTAAGTGTGGGGCATATGGAGGGTTTTGTTTCTACAACAATGCAATGCTGGCTGCCACCCATCTGACATCACGGGGCAAGAAGGTCTACGTTGTTGATTGGGATGTGCACCTTGGGGATGGGAGCATCAATGTGATGAAGAGTCATCTGCAGAGGGGCAACAATCTGTTGCGATATTTCTCGATCCATCGCTGGGATCAGGGAGGTTTCTACCCAGGTGGGTCAGGAGGAAGGTCCGGGACGGATGCATCTGGACGTGCTTTGAAAGTAGGGTTTGATGGATCTCAAGGGGATGAGTTTTACATCAATACGTTCATGAACATACTGCTACCATCCATGCGCACATTCAAACCAGATGTGATCATCGTCTCCGCCGGTTTTGATGCCGCAGAGGGATATCCTCTTGGAGGATGCCACGTGACTCCCCTTGGATATGCAACTATGATAAGGTTGCTGGCCGGAATCACGCCTCGTATTGGGATGATCCTTGAAGGTGGTTACAATCTTCAGAGCATCAGCGAGTCATCGCTCAGTTGTGTCCAAGCCCTGCTGGGCTATGATCATGTGGTGCCCCTGAAAAGCGCACCACAGACCCAGATGGATGTACCCACTAACAAACCACAGGTGGGGGTTAGTGTCATGGTATTGAATCAGGCAAATCCAGGTGAACGGCCTCTGATTCTACTGGGCAAGCGCAAGGGCTCCCATGGAAATGGTGAATGGGCTTTTCCAGGAGGACATCTAGAGCTTGGCGAGTCCATTGAGGACTGTGCGCGGAGAGAGGTCATGGAAGAGACTGGGATGATGGTCAAGAATGTCAAGTTCCTCAGAGTGATGAATCTCCTTGACTATGCACCAAAACACTATGTCGATATTGGGATGACAGCGGAATGGGTCGATCGTCCAGGCAATGAGCCCAAATTGCTAGAACCTGAAAAGTGCGAGGGTTGGCATTGGTTCTCCTCTGATATCATACCTGCGCCAAGATTCTGCACTGTTTCACCTTCTATAGATGCTTGGAGGACCGGGAGGACCGGCGGCTCCTTCTATGATACTGTCACTGGTCCCTGAATCCAAGAATCTCCACTGAATTTGAGCACTGATCCATCCTCTACCTCAAAGTCAGTATCCCCAAGATGTATCTGACAAGGTCCATCCGCTCTGACAATATAAAAATCACCTTTGTGAGCCTTAATTAGATCCAATCTGGGCAGATTATTCCGAGCATACCAGATACCTGCGAACCTTGTCGGCACTGGAGTCCGCAGTCCATCTAATGCTGGTGGGACATATTTGACACTGCCATTCGGACCAGTTCCAACAGCATTCGGTCCGTGAGTCGGAGGAAGGGTCGGACCAAAATCTATCTTCTTCGATGCCTGTTTGTGATGACGATCGAACTTATGTGGATCAAAATTGCGAAAGGTTGGGCTACGCACCTGTGTGTAGTCATCAATGAGGATGTGTCCACACCTACGATCACCAGGCACATAATCCGCGATCCCCTTTTGGAGTACAACATTCTCGCCACATTGCAATTCAATCAGATAATCATCAACATAATCGCCATTGACCAATTTAGTCTCTTGTTCAGTCTTTTTCTTGGTTTTCGTAACTACTTCATTGACTTTGATCTTTTCATCATCCACAGCCTCTTCCATGGGTTTCGATTCAACTGAAATAACTGGGATATCTGGTGATCCTGTTGTGACCAGGGCCCTCCCCTGGCTAATCGTCAAATCATCCTCCGTGTCCTTGATGCGTACTATATCACCGGCATTTAGAGGACGAGAGGTGATTACCAGCTTTGAGGCCTTTGCTCCTTTCGTATTACTCGTTTCTCTTTCAATTGGAAGGGGTTCATCCTCCTTACTCAACAGAAGCAGTTCAACCTGCTTCTCTTTCTCACGCATGATCTCTTCTTCAAGTCGGAGCAACTCCTCCTGATCTATTTCACCATTGGGAAATGATATCGGGGGGATCCCATCAGTCTCGGTCATCTCAACGGGTTCCTCCACTGGGGGCTCTAGTTTAGTCTCATCTGATTCATCCTCTCTGGGTTGGATTTCAGCAGTCTCGTCAACTTCCACAGGTTCAACTGTTTCAACTGGTTCCACTGGTTCCACAGGTTCAACTGGTTCAACTGGTTCAACTGTTTCAACTGGTTCAACTGGTTCAACTGTTTCCACAGATGCAGGTCCGGGGTCTGATGGGTCAACGGGTTTAACCTCATTATTTGTCCTGTTGCGAATAATTAGTTGCTGAATGTCCGGATCCTCCTCTATTGAGATGTTTAAGCTTCTTGAATATTTGGACAAAATATCTCTGACCTCATTGATGGTCTGGTGCCAAGCCTCCACTCCGTTGTGGTGTAATTCCTCCTGAGCTTTTTTTACCTCATCCTCGATGCTGGTAGGGCTTTGTGCAGTTGTTGTATTGCTTTGGGCTCCTCCGATGAAATCGGAGTTGATGGCTCTTCGAGACGGGGTTCCTCCGATCTCATAGGTGTTGGCGGCTCGAACTGGAGTTTTCTTGCGAATGCGCTTGACAATAATTTGCGACTTCTTTAAATTATAATCTTTAATCTCTGCCTGCTTACGAGTCTTGTATTCCCTAGGAAACTGCCTACGCAATACCTTTTCACGCTCTTTCTCCTTGCGCTCATCCACCAGCGCAAAGTTCTCCTCGAAATTGAGGCCCCAATCAAGGAAGTAATTTTGTGCCATCTACTAAAAGAGAGCAAGAATCTATATGACCGGTTCAACCGACTGTAAACCAATCAGTTGAACAAAAACAAATAAAATATGGTCATAAAGTAAAGGCAGGGGTTATGTCAGTCATGCCGATCGAGTGTCATAATAAATTCAAGAGTAATGATGGGCCTGATTTCTCATTTCTGGGTCAAAACACCACCAACAGTGGGTTCACAAATAAGTGGCTCGAATCACGTCATCACAAGCACTTTTTTGATACCAGATACAAGGATTATAAGCTGATCGAGGAGGATTGTGACAATGGTAATATAGCTAATGATATCGTCAAAAATATACATGAAGCTAATCCATTGGCACAGGCATTCTTCTCCAAAATGAACATAGACCATCTACAGGACTTGATTATTAAAATTATTTCTAAGAGGTCTGGTGGCAAGTGGTCGATCAGTCGACAAAGTGATAATGAGCTTGTCATCGTCATGAGGAGCATTTACCTTCAAAAAGCAGAACATGTGCCCGATCAGGTGGTCAAGGAGGTGGCTGAGTTGAACAAGCAGGTACTACTTGATGTTGTGCCTCGCATTGCAACAAGGATTGAGCAACACCTAGGCTATCAAAGAGACCATGGGACTACATATGATCCTTTCACACGAGGCGAAACCGCCAGCACGGCAGGAACCCGCACCACGCGTGGGTTTTCTAGCCTCTTTGTGTAGATATATTATCCCACAGCAGCTATATTATGTGGCAACAATGAAGTAGTTTTGGAAGGGCATGATGTATTCTTGACTTTACAACAACTACTTTACAACATTATGTCTATCAACAAGAAGAACACTACTACTACTGCCCGCGACCGCCGCAACCGTGACAAGACTGTCATCGTTCCGAGCATGCCGCGTGGGCTGGCCTACGGCCCTTTCATTCGTGGTCTCACGGCCATTCGCAGGGACATCGAGCGCGATGCCTACTCGACCCTCTACATCCGATTTGTGGAGGACAAGAGCGATGATCCGGGGATCCGCCCCAACAAGGTCTCCGGTCGCGTCACGATTTCTTGCCGCGATGGAGAGGCTGGAGAGGTCGCCGAGGGAGATGTCCGATATCTCCTCCGAAAGATTGTCTCTCGGTCGAGGTACCGGTCGGAGCAACCGACTCGGTCGGAGCAACCGGCCCAGCCCAAGGTCCGCGACGATGATGATGGTTGGGTCACCAAGGGCAAAGCCAAGGCATCCAAGAAGGCAAAGGAGGTCACGCCCAAGCCCACTGGTTGCTGGGGTGCATCTCTCGATGCTGTGCGCGCACCCCCGCAACCCCAGGAGATCCGCGCTACGCCTGTTCGGGCCGAGATCCGCGCTCCTGCTCGGACCCAAGAGGACCAGGACTACCAGGGCCAACAGGACTACCAGGGCCAACAGGACTACCAGGGCCAACAGGACCTGGCCGATGCAGCCTGGGGCGACGACGACTTCTAGGTCCAAACAAAAGGTTCGTGAAGCCACAATTTCACACTTTGATGCGAGAAAATTGAATTCTCTCGCGAT